>Ga0302178_10003030_pt1 | contig 12886 bp, 10 predicted proteins | sample I_Palsa_E1_3_FD_198790 | JGI IMG/M metagenome (GOLD analysis project Ga0302178, IMG submission 198790) | Peat permafrost microbial communities from Stordalen Mire near Abisko, Sweden - I_Palsa_E1_3 | ecosystem: Environmental > Terrestrial > Soil > Palsa > Peat permafrost | place: Sweden... | reverse complement strand
AGTGTTCCCCATCAGATGCCATGCTCAGCCGGGAAGGGTATTCAGTAAAAAGTGAGGAAACCAAAATAAAACAATTGACCTGCCTTTTAACCGTCAACTAAAACCACGATATTCCAGAAAGGAAACCTTATCGCGTCAGGCGCATTCGGTTGTGGGCTTCTCGGTGCTTACACAACCGTGCCCGAACCTTCAGCACGCGGGTGCTACCGACGCACCGCCAATCTTGTGGCGCTCCAGTGAGTCCGCAACGAAGCCCGACGCTTTCATCTCTTCCACGAAACGCCGGAGATACTCAGCCGCAGCGTTACCACGGCTCTTCGGCAATCCCATTGCTTGCTGGATCACCATGAATCGCTCGTCGAGCAATCGAAGGCCCGAGTTTTTCGCTGCATCGCTCTCGAGTTGTTGTTTAACGCCTGCGGCAACCTCCAGCGCCTGTTCGAGAAACGCCTGCACGACGGTGGGTGACGTAGGCGCACGAACGATCTGTGCGTGCTTGAGTTCCCGCGATAGAAACAGATCGTAAGCGCTGCCTTTACCTACCGCGACGCGCGTGTTGGCGCTATCGACTTCGCTGTTGTGTTGTATCGGAGAGTCGCTGCGGACCATATAAAAGCCTTCGATCAGTACATACGGCGCAGTGAACGCAATGTTTGCTCCTCGCGCCGGATCGATTGCGAAGAAGCCGACATCCGCGCGTTCGTCGCTGACTGCTTCAACGGACTTTCCCGCGGTATCGAAGACCACGAGATCGACGGATAGACCTAACCGCTTGCCGAGCTCCCTCGCCAGGTCGATAGAAACACCGGCCGGCTCGCCACTGACGGCGTCCTTGTTGGCGAGAATCGGATTGCCCAGGTTGATGGACGCGCGCAGCGTGCCGGTGGGCGCGAAAGCGGACAGCACTGATGAGCCGGTTGTCATGGAGTCTTGAGCAATGGAAGGTTGGCGGAAACCGCACCTAAGGTTCAAGAATGTCGCCGATCCGCGAAAGCGCGTCGAGCGTGTGTTGAAGATGTTCACGCAGCGCCTCGGAGGCTTCTTCGTTACGTTCCTTCTCAAGCAGCGCCAGGATATGCAGATGCTGCTTGCAATGTTTCTTGTACCGCTCGCGGTGCTGCATCGATCGATATGAAAGCAGGCGGCGCACTCGGTTCACGCGCTTGATCGTGTCGATGAAAAACGCGTTCCCGGATGCCTCGACCAACGACTCATGAAAGCGGACGCCGCGATCGTGCAACTGATCCGCCGTGTCCGTCTCGATACCGCCGTCAAGCAAATGCCGCTCCGCCGCACGGCAGCGCTCGAGCACCTTGGGGTCCAGCCGGTAACCGGGTTCAAGAAGCGCAGCCGGTTCGAGCGCCAGACGCAAGCGGTACGATTTCATCAAGCTGTCGGGCGTCGTCAGCATGGCCGAGAATTGCCACCCATACCCTGGCTTGCGTTCGGCCCAGCCTTCCTGCGCTATGCGCCCGAGAACTGCTGTGAGTTGGGTCGCCGTCAATCCGTAACGAGTCTTCAGCATTTGCTCCGACACCTCGTCGGGCAACGCACTTTTCAGGCGATCATCTGCGATACGGAAATACGCGCTCGTGACTAGGTCCGGGCCGTTCAAACGAATGGAATCGGCGGCGTCCGTCACCCATTCAAGTGCCAAGTCTGCCACGAAAAATCCGCGATTGCGCTCGCGGCTCAGCATGCCCTTTTCTTGCAGCAGCGAGAGGGCTTCGTTGACCGGCGAGCGGGACAGCCGGAGGTGGTCAGCGATCTTTTGCGCGGGCAGATGACTGCCCACTTCCAACTCTTCGGTCCTGATCCATTCGACTATTTGGGCGGCTATCGATCTATCGTTCATGCTTCCATTTTTTACCTTGAGCGGCCAGGGTCTTCTGCAAGATAAACGGAATGACGCCGCCACAGCGCAGCAATGCGACTTCCAGTTGCGTTTCGACAGCTGCCGTCACCTCGTAGGATTCAACGCTTGCATCTGCCCGCGCGATCTTTACATCGACCCTGCAACGCGGCGCGAGTTTATCGGAAGGCGCGCTCACTTCTACCTTATCATCCGGCTGGATGTTCAGCTTGGCTGGGCTGATGCCTGCCGGCCACCGAAGCGGCAAGATGCCCATGCCGATCAGGTTGGACCGGTGAATTCGTTCAAAGCTTACCGCCAGCACGGCGCGAATTCCAAGCAGGCGCTGGCCCTTCGCCGCCCAGTCGCGGGAAGAACCCGTGCCGTACCGTTCGCCTGCGATGAGCACGACAGCATCGCCTTGCGCTCGATATTGCGCGGCGACTTCGTGAATCGGCTTGATGTCGCCGCTCGGAACGTGCAGCGTATGGGCGACCGGCATGCCGGGTTGCAGGAGGTTGACCAACGATTTGTTATAGAACGCAGCGCGGATCATGACTTCCCAATTGCCGCGACGCGATGCGAACACATTCAGGTCTTCGGGGTCATCGCCGCGTGCGACGAGGAAGTCCGCGACGAAGCTGTCCTTCGGGATGGCGCTGGCGGGCGAGATATGGTCGGTCGTGATGTCGTCGCCGAGGACGAGCAATGGGTAGGCGCTGTACGTTCCCAGCTGCGTGCCTTCGGTCACGGCGGCGAACGGTGGACGCCTTAGCGCGTTCGATTGCGGGTCCCACGGGAACTGTGCGGTGGCGGGTGCATCGATGCCGTGCCACGCGGGATTCTGACGGGCGTTGGCGAACGCGCGCGGATAGTCGTCCGGGTCCGCCGCCAGTTCGAGCAGCGTCGCAACCTCTTCGCGCGAAGGCCACAGATCGCTCAGGAAAACCGATGTGCCGTCCGGCGCGATCTGCACAGGGTCGAGTCTTAGATCGGCTTGCGCGTTGCCTGACAGCGCAAATGCAACGACCAGCGGCGGCGACATGATGAAGCCGAGATCCAGGTCGGGATGAATGCGGCCGGGGAAATTCCGGTTCCCGGACAACATCGCTACCGGATGAATTGCCTTGGCTGCCAGTGCTGCTTTTACGGGTTCGGTGAGCTGGCCGGAGTTGCCGATGCACGTGGTGCAGCCATAACCTACGATATCGAAACCCAGTGCCGACAGATCGTCGAGGAGCCCGGCGCGCTCCAGATACAACGCCGCTGCGGGCGAGCCGGGCGCAAGCGAGGTCTTGATCCAGCCCGGTACTGTCAAGCCCAGCTTGCGCGCTTTGCGGGCCACGAGCCCGGCGGCGATGAGCAGCGCGGGGTCCGACGTGTTCGTGCAGCTTGTGATTGCAGCGATCGCGACAGGATGCTTCGGCATGCCGGGCGCATTGGCCTTGGGCACGAACGCTAACGTCTCGAGTGCCGCGAATGTAGCCGAGTAATCAAGCAGATCCTGAGGGCGTCGCGGACCGGCGACATGCATGCCGATCTCATTCAGGTCGATCTCGATGGTGCGCGTGAAAACCGGCTCGGCGCAGGGATCGAACCACAGTCCCGCTCGCTTGGTAAATACTTCGACGAGCGTAATTGCAGCCGCGTTGCGGCTGGTCGCACGCAAATAATCGAGCGTAGTGTTGTCGACGGGGAAAAAGCCCGTGGAAGCGCCGTATTCCGGCGCCATGTTCGCCACGACCGAGCGTTCGCCAGCAGTCAGCGTGGCGACGCCCGGACCATAAAATTCGACGAATTGGCCGGCAATGCCAATCTCCCGGAGTCGTTGCGTCACCGTCAATGCCAGGTCCGTGGCAAGCGACCCAGGATTGAGCGCACCCGTCAGGTGCACACCGACCACGTCCGGGATGCGCTGCATGACCGGCATGCCGAACATCACGGTCTGCGCTTCAAGGCCGCCCACGCCCCAACCAAGCACGCCAATGCCGTTAATCATGGGCGTGTGGCTGTCCGTGCCGATCAGAGTGTCTGGGGCCGCCCAACGTTCGCCATCGCGTTCCTGGACCGATACGACGGTCGCCAGTTGCTCAAGGTTGATGGTGTGCATGATGCCGGTGCCGGGGGGATGGATGCGCACGCCGGTCAATGCGCGCGACGCCCAGCGCAGGAAGCGGTAGCGTTCCGCGTTGCGGCGAAGTTCCTGCTGCAGGTTCATTGGCGCGGCGTCAGCGCGCGCGAAATACTCGACCGCTAGCGAGTGATCGACTGACGCGTCGACTGGAAGAACGGGGTTGAGCGCGCCCGGATCCGCCCCGGCTTCGGCCAGCGCGTCGCGCATGGCGGCGATGTCGACCAGCGCCGGCGTACTCGTCGTATCGTGCATTAGCACGCGGTCGGGCTGGAAAGCGATTTCAACTTCGCTGGTGCCATTTTCCAGCCATTCGAGAATGCCTTCGACCGCAAGCCGGCACTCATCGCCATTCGTATTTCGAATCACGTTCTCGAGCAACAGGCGCAGTACGACGGGCAGCCGGTAAAGCGTTTCGCCGAACATGCCAGGCAGGTCGACAAAACGAAAGGACGCGTTACCGGCAGTCAGCCGCGCCCCGGAGATAAAACGGCGAGTGTTTTCCATTCAACCTATTTTGCATTTTTATATTTAGAAATGCAATATTTTGAATGAGGGCGTCTTGGTGGCAAGCGCTGTTCACAATGCGGCAGCGGCTTGCCATTGCGCGGTCATTCCTGCTATGTCGGCGAGCCAGAGCCGGAACAACTTGACCTTGTCGAGGTTGCGTTCGTTTGTCCGGTACGACAGGAAGTGCGTCTCGCGCATGAAGGGTTTGAAGTGCCCTTCACCAAACTCGATCAGTTCGCCGCGCGCGAATTCGCGTTCGGCGAGACGTGTTGTTTCCAGCGCGATGCCCATGCCGTCCACAGCAGCCGATATGGCCAGTGCGCCGCGATCAAACGAAGGGCGAGGCTTATTCGGGAACGCCAGCCCATTTAGCGTGAACCAGTCTCGCCATGTCACGCGGCTGAGTTGTGAATCGATCAGCGTAAAGTCGGCAATCTGCTGCTCGAGAGACACCCCATCGCGCAACATGCCAGGCGAGCACATTGGCACAATCCGCTCCGCGCCGAGCGGGTACACATGCAGGCCGGGACGCTCGACCGCCATGCCGTAAGAGATGGCGATATCGACCTCATGCATGCGCGTAAGGTCGATCGGCTCCGCGCCCGACGAAAGCCGGATCGTGATGTCGGGATGTGCCTGCATGAATTTAGGCAGACGGGGACCGAGCCATTTCACCGCGAGGCTCGGCGCGCAATGAACGGCCAGCACCTGTGCCTGAGGCGATAACGCCACTTCGCTGCACGCGGCTTCAATCACATCGAATACGCGCCCGAGGCTGTCGAAAAGCCTTCGGCCTTCAGCCGTGGTTTCAACGCGCCGGTTGCGTCGATGAAATAAAGGCAAGCCGAAATACGTCTCCAATTCCTTGACCTGATGACTGATCGCGGACTGCGACAGATGCAATTCCTCGGCCGCCAACGTGAAGCTTTCAAGTCTTGCCGCCGCTTCGAAAGCGCGCAGCAGCACGAAATTCGGTATCCGTCGCATACGCGTGCCGTCTCCGTTGGAATGTTTTTCGCCGATGCATGAATCCTGTTCATCTTTCTATGAACAGTCATCGTTTGTCAATGAGGGTTGCGCGGACGACCATTAAGCCCTGAAAACACTCTCACTTGTCCTACAGGAGAAAGCCAAATGGCGGCTGTCATGGAAGCGCGTTCCGACGCATCGGAAAAGCTGGTGAAGGACGGCAAGGTATCGATTTATCAGCCGGAACAGGACGGGCTGATCTTCCCGGAATTGCCCACGTTCGCGAATCCAGCGGCGCAACGGCAGCACTTGAAGGAACGCCTGGTCGGCGCGTGCAGAGCGTTCGCGCAACAGGGGTTCGACTACGGTTTCGCCGGTCACCTGACTGTGCGCGATCCGGAAAATCCCGGCTTGTACTGGACAAATCCGATGGCCATTCACTTTTCGCAAGTGAAGGTGTCGAACCTGATTTGCGCGGATCACGAAGGCCGTGTGGTCGAAGGCAATCATGCGATCAATCGGGCGGGTTTCGTGCTGCACGCAGCCGTTCACGAAATGCATCAGGACATTGTGGCGATGTGCCACGCGCACACGGTGTATGGCACGGCGTTCGCGGCGCTCGGCAAAAAGCTCGAGCCGATCACGCAGGATGCCGCTGCATTTTTCGAAGACCATGTCGTGATCGGGGACGAAGCCGGTCAGGTCGCGGTGGAAGTGAAAGCGGGCCATAAAGTCGCGAATGCGTTCAAGGGGGTGAAGGCCGCCATTCACCAGAATCACGGTTTGCTGACGGCGAGCCGTCACAGCATAGAGTCCGCAGCATTCTGGTTTATCGCGCTGGAACGTTGCTGCCAACAGCAATTGTTGATCGACGCAACCGGTATTGCGCCGAGGCTCGTCACACCGGAACGCGCCCGCTATAGCCGCGAGCATGTGGGTAGCGAATACATTGGCTGGCTGCATTTCCAGACGATCTGGAATGACCTTGTTGCCCGGCAGCCCGACATGTTCGACTGACCAAGCCATGCGTTGAACGCTATTCGCACAGCACATATCGCTTCAAGCCGGGACGACACAGCCACCGTCAAGAGAGGGCCGGCGTCCCGGTTTATCCGACTCCAGGAGACAAGACATGAATTCCGCTAGTCCCGCCGCATTCAGCAAAAGCGACGAAGCGTCCACGTTTTCCAAGATCACCTGGCGACTATTGCCGTTCCTGTTCCTGTGTTATTTGTGCGCTTATCTGGACCGCATCAACGTGGCGTTTGCAAAGCTGCAAATGCTCAAGGACCTTAATTTCAGCGATGCCGTCTATGGCGCAGGCGCGGGCGTGTTCTTCGTCGGCTACCTGTTGTTCGAAGTGCCCAGCAACTTGCTGTTGTTGAAGGTCGGCGCCCGGCGCTGGATCGCGCGGATCATGATCACGTGGGGAATCATCTCCGCCGGCATGATGTTCGTCACGACGCCAACGAGCTTTTACATCATGCGTTTCCTGCTCGGCGTAGCGGAGGCGGGTTTCATTCCGGCAATCCTGTTCTATCTGACCTACTGGTTCCCTTCGTCGCGCCGCAGCAAGGTGACGGCCCTGTTCATGACCGGTATCCCCATGTCGGGCGTAGTCGGCGGCCCGCTGTCCGGTTGGATCATGAACCACATGGGCGGCATGCATGGGCTTGCTGGATGGCAATGGCTGTTCGTGCTCGAGGGCATTCCGACCGCGATCCTCGGGCTGATCGCGCTGGTCTATCTCGACGACAAAATCAGCGACGCCAAGTGGCTCTCCGCACCGCAGCGAGCCTTCCTCGAAGGCGCATTGGTTGAGGAGCGTTCGGCGCACGTGCTGCATTCCGTGAAAGACGGCCTCATGCATCCTAAGGTCTTGCTGCTCAGCCTGATCTATTTCTTCTTCACGATGGGCCTGTACGGCGTGAGCTTTTGGCTGCCTACGCTGATCAAGGCGAGTGGCGTGGCTGACCCTCTGGACATTGGCCTGTTGAGCGCGATTCCCTATGCCGCGGCGGCAGTGACCATGGTGCTCGTCAGCCACAGTTCGGATGCTCGCGGTGAGCGCCGCTGGCACCTCGCGTTGCCCGGTATGGTGGGCGCGATGGGGCTGTACTTCAGCGTCTCATATGCGCATTCCACGCCGATTGCAATGGTTGCATTGACCGTCGGCACGATGGGTGTGATGACCACGATCTCGCAGTTCTGGGTCTTGCCGCCGGCCATTCTCGGTGGTGCGGCCGCAGCGGCCGGGCTGGCCGTGGCCAACTCGGTAGGCAGCATCTCGGGTGTGGTCAGCCCCTATGTGATCGGCTTGATCCAGACCGCGACTGGATCAACAGGAAACGGCGTGCTCGGGCTTGCGGTGAGCCTGATCATTGGAAGCGTGCTCGTGTTCACGGTGCCCGCCAAACTTGTGAACAGCCGCAAGCGCGAGGCGATGAAGGGCACTGAGCATGTGATGGAAAGCGGCGTGCAGACGCGTGCTTAAGAAGGTTGCTCAAGACTGATGCGCCGCGTCTTCAAGTTCGTCGCCCAGCACTTCGCCCAGCCGTCGTACCAGGTTCTCACGAGCGCGGCTGGTATGGAGGTCGGTAAGTTCCGCGGCACGGCGCGCGTCGCCCGCGGCGATAGCCTCGGCAATTGCCGCGTGTTCATCCCAGATGGATTTTCGCTGGGCCGACGATTGCAGCACGGCGCCCATCACCCGGCGCAGGTGAACCCAGTGAAGATGCGCAGTTTGCGCAATCAACGGATTGCCCGATGCGATGTAGAGGGCGGAATGAAACGCCCAATCTGTGTCGATCATGGCTTTCACGTCGTCGCCCTTCGACGCGCGTCGGCCTTGCGTGATCAATGCTTTGTCGAGCTTTGCGCCGCGTCGTGCCGCAAGACTCGCGGCGAGGGAATCGAGTGCGCCGCGGATCTCGTACAGATGGGCGATCCAGACGGGATCGAGCGGGGTGACAAGAAGTCCGCGTCCTGGCGCGTCCTGCACGAGCCCGTCTTTCTTCAGCAGGCGCAGCGCCTGCAAGACGGGCGACCGGGACACGGCGAGTTGGTCGGCAATCTCTTCCTGCGTGATGCGGGTTCCCGGCGCGAGCGATCCTTCGCTGATGGCGTCGAGCAGCACTTTGTAGACTTCATCGACATAGTCGGTACGTGCCTGAAGCTTCAGAAGTTTGGCAACCATGATGACGCTCGATAAGTTTGGATACTGAGTTCAACAGGTTACAGGCTGGCGCCGGACAGCGTCAAACGAATTGACCGGATAGCGCGAAACGGACGGCATCAAGCGTTTACCTGTAGAGACAGCGCGCCATTCCGAATCGTATCTTTGTATACAGAGTTCGGAGTTCAGAGTTTTAAGGATGAAGATATGCGAAGCGGGCGACAACGATGACAACCCGGCTTGGCACGATGGATAAACCCAGCAGAGGATCCCCATGAACATCAAGTCAGACAAAGCAGAAAGTCAGAAAAGCGCCGGTGGCGGCGTGGTGCAGAAGAAGCTGGTGCCGTTTGGCGGCTATTACACCAGCAAGATTCCGGGCCACGATCCAGAGTTGACCGAGACAGGCCCTGGCACGCCGATGGGCGAATACATGCGGGCGTTCTGGCATCCCGTATGCATGTCGATCGAACTCACCGATACCCCGCGTTTCCTGAAGATCCTGTGCGAAGAGCTGGTCGCGTTTCGCGATGGCAGCGGTCGCGTGGGCGTACTGCATGCGCATTGCGTGCATCGCGGGGCCTCGCTTGAATATGGTGCGATTCAGGAGCATGGCATCAAGTGCTGCTATCACGGTATGGTCTTCGACGTGGACGGCACCTGTCTTCACGTGCCGTTTCCGAATGGCGAAGAGAAGGAAGCCGAGAAATATGCGTGCTCAATCCAGCAGGGCGCGTACAAGGCTGTCGAGCGCAACGGCCTGGTGTTTGCGTATATGGGACCGCCCGACAAGGAGCCGCCGTTCCCGGAATGGGAGGGTGACTTTACCGTCGCGCCCGGCGACGAACTCGTGGCCTACAGCAACTTCCAGCATTGCAACTGGCTGCAAGTTCAGGACAACGCCGCGGATAACTACCATCCGACCGCGCTCCACGCAGGCAAGAATGTGGTGAACGGCAAATACCAGGGCACGACGTTCGACGAGGTCGGCGCGAAGTCCATGGAGGTCGCACCCGACATGCATTTCGTGCCGGTGCAGCAAGGCCGCAGTCTTGCCTGCGCGGGAGCACGCCGGGTCGATAAAGACAGGCTTTTCGTGCGCGTCCAGCATCAGGTCCTGCCTAATCTCAGCCTGCATGCCTACACGTCGGAAGATGGGTCGAAGAAGAAGCTGTTCAGCCGTTTCCACATCATTCGCTGGACCGTTCCTGTCGACGATGAAAACAGCAAGATGATCGGCTGGCGCGTAATGGGGCCGGGCATTGATACGCGCGGTATCTGCGATAAATCGCTGGTCGGCTACGAGTCGATCGACTTCCTTGAAGGGCAAGTTGCAATGCGTCGTCCGGAGCGTTTCGGCGAATACAAGCTGGAGGACTTGCCGCCCATTCCCCCGAACCATCGTGAGCGCGCGAATTACAAGGACGCTCAATACGCGCCCGGCGATTACGAAGCCATCATCAGCCAGCGGCCGATCGCCGTGCATGCGCTCGAGAACCCGACGAAGTTCGACGCAGGCTTGTTCCTTTTCCGCAAGATGCTGCGTGATGCGGTACGGGGTACGAACCCGGCGGCGTCGGCGGATAACTTTGCGCAATGGTTTCGTGCTAACGCGGGCGCGCCGAATAGTTACTGCTCGGGCAATGTGTTCGATATTCCAGAAGGCGAGACCGTTGAACAGGAGGTGGCGAATCGCCGCAACGTGACCAAGCGCATCGTCGCTATCCTGACGGAAAGCGAGACGCTGAAGGGCGAAGAACGGGCGACGTTTGTGCGTGAAAAATTCGACGCGCTCGAGGCGTCGGTCAAAGGTTGAAGGGGTTTTCGCAAGGAGCAGGGCAACGCGCGTGTTGCCCTGCTCCTATAAAGACCGTAGACGAGGTCGTGCAAGGAAATGTAATGGCAAGTTCAGACTATCCAGCGGACGCCCGCATCCTTGAGTTGATGGTGCGCCAGATCCGCTTCGAAGGCAGGGGCATCAACTCCTACGAGTTCGTCGATCCATCGGGCCGGGTGTTGCCCGCATTCACCGCGGGCGCGCATATCGATGTCCATTTGAGTGATGGTTTCGTCCGGCAGTACTCGCTTAGCAATTCACCCAACGAACGTCATCGCTATGTGATCGCGGTGCTGCGCGACGACGCGGGCCGGGGAGGCTCGAAAGCGCTGCACGACAAATTGCGCGTGCAGGACAAGGTGCGCATCAGCCATCCGCGCAATAACTTCGAACTCGCCGCAGATGCCAGCAAGATCATTCTGTTGGCTGGCGGTATTGGCGTGACGCCGCTGAAAGCGATGGCGCATCGGCTTGAAGAAGCAGGCATTGACTATGAAATGCACTACTGCGCGAAGGATGAAAGCTGCACGGCGTTCGCGGCCGAACTTGCACCGCTGCATGCAAGCGGCAGGCTCCAATTTCACTTCGATAACGGGGATCCTTCGAAGGGACTGGATCTAAAGCGCTTGTTGAGCGAGACCGCGCCCGGCGTACATGTCTATTACTGCGGTCCCGGTGGGTTCATGAAAGCGTGCGCTGCGGCGACCGAGCACTGGACATCCGGAACGGTTCACTTTGAACATTTCAAGGCACCGGAACGGGCGGTGAGTGAAACCGTTGCGGTGGCTGTGGGCGAGTTCATCGTGAAGATTGCCAGCACGGGGCAGCAGATACCGGTGTCAGGGGACCAAAGCATTGCCGATGCGTTGGAAGAGGCGGGCGTGGCGATCGAAACCTCTTGCCGGGCCGGACTGTGCGGCACTTGCAAGGTGCGATATTTATCGGGCCAAGTCGAACACAACGACTGCATTCTTGGAGACGACGAGAAGCAGGAGTATCTGACTACGTGCGTGTCGAGGGCGTCAAGCCGCGAACTCGTGCTCGATCTTTAGGCTGGGAGGCAGCCATGCTGCAGCGATGGTTGCACGCAAAGGGACTGTTCAAGCGTCGGCCCGGACCATACGCGTAAGCCTGGGGCGCTTTACCACGGAGCGGAACGTGGATCGAGCCATTACATGCATTCGGCAGGTAGTGGATCAATGCCTCGTGGTGCAGTAAGGCCGGTATCGCCGGTATGACACAATGAGTGCCCGCTCGAGCCAAAGCTAGCGAAAACTCTGCGGGATCCCAGTGTCAACCGGCAATCCATCTATGCATCGCAGGCGTTTCCTATTGACGGCTTTTAGTGCGACAGGCATGGCGCTCAACGCGCGAGCCGCACAGCCGAAGCATTTCGACATCGTTTACCCGCAAATTCAACCCGGTGGGGACGTGCATGCAGCCTTTGCGTTGGCGGTCCTTGATCTCGCGATGAAGGCGGCCAATGCCGACTACACGGTCCGACAAGCGAAAGTCGTCATGGAGCGGGGCCGGGCGCTGGCCGAGCTTGTAAATGGCGACACGATCGACTTGCACTGGACGAGCATGGACGAGCAGGCCGAGCGCGGGTTGAATGTCGTCCACATCCCGATTCACCGCGGCCTGATCGGGTACCGGGTGTTCATCATAAGGAAGGACCGGCAGCCGGATTTCGACCGGATCAACAGCCTGGATGACCTGAAAGCGCTAACCGCCGGGCAGGGACTCGGATGGATCGATACTGAAATCATGAGGCGCGCCGGTCTGAACGTGCAAACCTCGACCTACGAAACGCTTTTCACGATGACTCAGGGCGGGCGGGTTGATTACTTCCCTCGCGGGGTCATCGAAGCGTTCGCTGAACTTGACGCGCGCAAGCATGTAGTGCCGGATCTTGTAGTCGAGAACAGGCTGTTGCTGTTATATCGATCGGATTTTCTGTTCTATGTTGCCCGGGGCCAGAAGGAACTCGCCGCGACAATAGAGCAAGGGTTCACCGCGGCATATCGCGACGGCTCATACATGAAGTTGTTCAACTCCCATCCGTATATCCAGAATCCGTTGAGACAAGCGAACCTGGCAGGCAGGAAGATTATCGGCCTCGACAACCCGTATCTTTCCGAAGCGGACCGCAGGATTCCAGACGAATATTGGATGCACTGACAAGAGCGAGTGTCGTCCTCATAAGGGCAATGGATCAGCTAACCTCTAATCTACCCATCTGACGAATTGAGACGTACGAGGTACGGTGGCAAAACAATTCCAGATATATCGCGATGTTGCTGAACGCGGTGCCCTGAGGCCGACAACGTGCATTGACTTTCTCCCGTCAGATCACCGCATGCCGATGACCTAGCGCTAGGAGCAGTTGCGGCCACTCGTCAACGTTGACGT
>Ga0302178_10003025_pt1 | contig 12902 bp, 6 predicted proteins | sample I_Palsa_E1_3_FD_198790 | JGI IMG/M metagenome (GOLD analysis project Ga0302178, IMG submission 198790) | Peat permafrost microbial communities from Stordalen Mire near Abisko, Sweden - I_Palsa_E1_3 | ecosystem: Environmental > Terrestrial > Soil > Palsa > Peat permafrost | place: Sweden: Abisko... | reverse complement strand
AGCGCTCCTTTCAGGACACCGCGGCGGCCTCGTTCGGTCCGGTGCCCTTCACGGGCCCCGAAGCACCCGGCAAATGGTTCGAATTCCTCGACCTCTACATGAAGCTCCAGCGCGAGGTCGACCGTCATGTCGGAAACGTGCTTCGCACCCTGCAGAGCAGCCCGGAGGTGGCCGCGAACACGGTGATCGTGTTCACCTCCGACCACGGCGAGTACGGCGCCTCCCACGGCCTGCGGGGCAAGGGGGCGAGCGCCTATGAGGAGGCCATCCGCGTCCCGCTGATCGTCAAGGACCCTCGCGGCACGCTGACCTCCTCGCCGGAGATCCCCCGCACACAGCTCAGCTCGAGCGTGGACGTCACCCCGCTGCTGCTGACGATCGCCACCGGCTCAGACGACTGGCGCCGAGAGTCCCACTACTCGCACATCGCCGGGCGCCTGGACCTCGCGGCGATCCTGGCCAACCCCGAAGCGCCGGGGCGCCCGTTCGTGCTGCACGCCACCGACGAGACCGTGACCGAGTTCGCGATCGAGCCCTACGCGGCCGATGCGCCGCTGCACGTGGTCGGGCTGCGCACGCCGCAGGCCAAGTACGCGACCTACTCCAACTGGCCCGCAGATGGCATACAGCCGCTCGCGCGGGGCGAAGAAAGCGAGCTGTATGACTACTCGAGCCAGAGTGGGCGGCTCGAGTTGCACTCAAGTGCCGGTGACAGCCCCCTGGAAGAATCGCTGCGCGCCGACTACGAAAAGGCCTTCAAGGACGAGCTGCGCGAGCCGCTTCCCACGCGTCTCGTCGAAGCCCACGCGCGCGGCTTCGCCGACTACTTCTCGACAGCCAGGGGCGCCGCCGCAAGTGCGGCCGCGCGGCGCAAACTGCGCTCCGAACGCGAAAAGGGCGGACCGATCGAAGCGCAGGCTCGCCGCGCGAAGAACCCGCTCACGGAGCCGCTTTCAGCCTCACCGCCGCTGAGACGCCAATGACCGCGCCGGCGGAATTGAGCGCCTGCACCGCGGCGTAGGGCCGCGCGACGGCGGGCGCCAGCGGGATCGCGGTCTCAAAGCCCGTGATCGCGGCAGAGCTCACCGGCTGAAGGCTCGCGGGCGAAGCTCCCGTGAGCACGCGCCAGGAGGCGATCAGAGTCGCGCCGTTCCAGCTGGCGTACACGACCGCGCCGCCGTGCGCGACCGGCGAGGGCACGTACGCCACGGCGGGAGACCCCGTCGGCTGCCCGGTCCACGGGAGCACGAACGTGCGGTAGCTCTCCCAGTCAGGCGGCAGGTGGGCGTTGAACAGCGGTTGACCGGCGGGGTTTACCTCCGAGAGGTATCCGGCCTGACCCCAGCCCACCATCCAGTCGCCATCGGGCAGAGCCTGCACATTGCCCTGGCTGCCCGAGACGAGCGCGTTCTGATGCTCATCGCTGCGCACCAGCGTGGCGGTTCTGCTCGCCGGGTCAAGGGCCAGTTCGATCGCGCGCGATTGCGGGTGTGCGAGCGGGAATGCGCCGTTGTCGAAGAACGTGACCGCGCCGTCGGGCTGCTGGATCGCATCGTGCTGCCAGGCCGGGCTGGCGCCTGGGCCCATCTTGAAGCTCGAGTGCCTGCCGCCCAGCTCCCAGCGCACCTGACCTGTCGTTGGATCGACGTCGTATGCCGCCCAGGTGTTGCGCGAGTCGACCAACAGGTCCCCGTCCTGCTCGACGTCGATCGAGTTGATGTGGAAGTAGTCGAACGGTTCGGCGCGACTCGTCGGCCTGGCCGATGCGTAGGAACTCTGGAGGGCGACGTGGTCGAGGCTGTGCCACTCATACATCACGAGCCCGGTCTTCAGATCGATCTCCTGCAGCAGCGTGTCGGCGACCGCGCCGTCGACGGGGCCGCCGACCGAGGCCAGATCGCAGTCAATCGCGTCATACACCGTGATCAGCGCGGTCCCCTGCGGAGTGATCTGGAATTCGTGCAGGTCGGCCTGGTAGCCGTTGCCGGCGCGGGCGAACGCGATGTCCTGGTAGGAGCTGTTCGCGATCACGAGCCCGGCCGCCCGGCTTCCACCGGCGATCAGCGGGTCCTGCCACCAGGTCAGCACCGGCTCACCGTCATACTGCTGGACCTGGAAGTTCGCCGCACGGGTGCCCGCCGGAGACAGCGGCTTGAACCACACGAGGCCCCCATTTTCGTTCAGGATCATCGGCCCGTACTGGCCGACCCCCGAGTAGGGGGCGAGAAACAGATCGCCGGTCGCAGTGTGTGCGTTGGCTGAGACGCTCACGATCGGCGGGCGCAGGCCCGGGCGCGAGTGAAAGCTCTGGTAGCCGCTCGGCGCGGGCGCCGGTCCGGAGGTTGTGCTCGTGCCCGTACCCACGGCGGTGCTGTTCGACCCCGGCAGATCGCGCACGGCGACGGTGAAGCTGAAGGAGAACGGGATCGCCTGGCCCGCTTCGAGCAGCTCGCCGTGGACGCTCACGAGCTCGCCTTCGGTGAACGGCCGCGCCGGCACAAAGCTTGCTCCATCTCCCTGCGAATAGGCCTCGAGGCTGCCGGGATGGGGACCGCTGCGCGAGCCGAGCACCGTGATATCGGCGAGCTCTGTCGCGGGCACGCCGAGCAGGCTGATCTGGGTCGAAGCGGAGGCGTCGCGGCTTTCCGGTGCGGGGGACACGGTGATGCGCGAGCCGGCCAGCGCCGCCGAGTCGTTCAGGCTCGCCGGCGTGCAGCGCGGCGCTGTGGCGGCGGAGCTCGCTCCCGCGGCGGCTGAGGGAAGTGACAGGAGCGCTGCGAGCCCCGCCACGACTGACAGGCGCCCGGTCACCCCTTGACCGCGGGCGAGCTGCCGATCACATTGCCCGAGCCATCGAGCGCCTGCACCTGCACGTAGGGACCGGCCGTGTGCGCTTGGATCGTCGTCTGGAACCCCGACTTCGGCGCCGTGGTGAGCGGCGTGAGCGCCGTGGGCGAGGGTCCCGCGAGCAGCCGCCAGGTGCTCACGGCGGTGGCGCCGTTCCAGCTCACCGAGACCGCGAGCGCACCCCCGCCGGCGGGCTTCGCCACGACCGACGGCGAGCCCGGCGCCTGGCCGGCCCACGGTGAGAGATAGGTGCGGAAGTCCTGCACGTTCTTACCGAGCGTCCCGTCGAGCACTACTCCTCCGGATGCGTTGTACTCGGTGAAGTTGGGCAGCCCGCCGTAGCCCATCAGCCAGTTTCCGCCGGGTAGGCTGAGGGTGTTTCCCTGGCTTGAGGCCAGCAGCGTCATAGTCGGGTTCACGAACTGCTTGACGAGCGTCACCGTGTGGTTGGCGAGGTTGGGCGCGAGCAGCAGGCCCCGTGACTGCTTCTCCTTGGGTGGGTCCGAGCCGTTGTCGAACAGCGAGATCAGACCCCCCGGCTGGAACTCCGCGTCGTGCTGCCAGTAGAAGCGCGTTCCGGGCCCGAGCCTGAAGCTCGAGTGGCTGCCGCCGAGGCGCCAGTTGATGGCGCCACTGTGGATATCGACGTCATAGATCGTCCACGTGTTGCGGGAGGAGAGCAGCACATCGCCTGTAACACCTGGGGAGATCGAGTTGATGTGCACGTAGTCCCAGGGATAGCTCGCCCTGGGCGCCGGGTTGTGGGATTCGGAGATCGGCACGTGCCCGAGCGCGTGCCACTCCCACATCACAAGGCCCGTCCTGATGTCGATCTCCTGGACGATGGAGTCGCTGATCACCCCGTTGCTGCGGCCGTGGAAGGGCGAGAGGTTCATGTTGACCGGGTCGAACGCGTCGATCCACGCGGTGCCCTGGGGGGTGAAGCGGACCTCGTGCAGGTCGGCGTGATAGCCGTTGCCGGCGCGGATCGTGGCCACATGCTGGTAGGAGGTGTTGTAGATCTCATCTTCCCCCTGGCCGAAGCCGACCTCGAGGATGCGGCCCTGCCACCAGGTCAGCACAGGCTTACCTTCGTATTGCTGGACCTGGAAGTTGCTCGCGTCATCGCCGCCCGGTAGTGCGTGGAACCACACGAGCTGGCCGTTCTGTTCGGCGATCATCGGCCCGGCTGAGCCCTCCCCCTGGTAGGGAGCGAGGAACAGATCTCCGGGCGCCGCGCCGGCGCGCGCGGGCGTCGTGATGCTGACGGTCGAGGGGGTCAGCGCGGGCGCCGAGGCATAGTGCTGGACCGCTGTGGGATTGCCCGCGCTGATCGGAAACTGCTTCTGGCTGACCGCCGCCTGCTGGGCGATCGTGAAGCTCGTGCCGGCCACCTCGGTGACGCCCGCGACGACGACGTGGGCGTGGACGGTCACGTGCTCGCCGGCGAGGAATGGGCGCGCGGGCAGGAAGCTTTCCCCGGTGCCGGTCGAGTAGCTACGAAGAACGCCGCTGTGGATGCCGCTGCGTGAGCCGGCGACATGCACGTCCGCCACGTGCGTGCCGGGCCCGCCGAGGAAGCTGATCTGCGTCGAGGCCGACGCGTCGGCCGTTCCCGGCAGCGGTGAGACGGTCACGGGATTGGCCTGCGCGGCGGTGACGTCCGAGGCGACGTTCAGCACCGCCGAGTTGGCTTGAGAGGCGCGCCCGCAGGCGCAGAGCAGGACGCTCGCGGCGAGCGCCGCAGCCAGCAGGGTCGCGCGGATTCTCACGGCGCCGCCCGCGGGGTGAATGGGCGGGAGGTTCCGATCACGCGCCCGGCGCTGTCGAGCGCCTGCAGCTGGAAGCTCCCGTAGCCCTCGGCGACCGGGATCGCCGTCTCAAAGCCCGCCCTGGCGGCGCTCGCCACCGACGTCATGTGAGACGGGGTCGCGCCGGCGAGAACCCTCCAGGCGGTGACCTCGGTGGCGCCGTTCCAGCTCGCATATACGGTCGTCCTGCCGTTCGCCTGGCGGGCGGCACCGGCGGGCTGCGAGAGCGGTTCGCCGACCCACGGCTCGAGCGTCGCCCGGTAGCTGAGGTCGGGCCCCGGCAGTTCGCCTTCGAACAGCAGCTTGCCCGATGCGCTGTATTCGGAGAGGTACGGTTCTGAGCCCCAGCCGACGAGCACGTTGCCGTTGGGAAGCGGGTCGGTGTCGCCCATGTACTGCGCGTCGAAGTCGTCGCCGAGCGAGTACTGGGCGACGAGCGTCGCCGTGTGCGCCTGCTGGTTGAGCTGGAGCACGAGCCCGCGAGAGGGCGCCGTCGGTGAGACGTAGGTGCCTCCGCCGGTCAGCTGGCAGCAGTGGTCATCGAACAGGCTGACCTTCGAGCCGGGCTGAAGCGCAACGTCGTGCTGCCACTGGAACGCAGCCCCGGGGCCGAACGTGAAGCTCGAGCTCCTGCCGCCGAGCGTCCATTCGATCCTGCCCGTTTCGATGTTGACCAGGTACGCGGCCCACGTGTTGCGCATCGAGACGAGGAACGACCCGTTGCCGGTCAGGTCGATCGCGTTGACGTGGTAGGCGTCCCAGGGAAAGCCGTTGGTGGGCAGCGTCGCCTGGGACTCGCTGAGCGGGATGTGCTGGAGCGCGTCCCAGCTGCGAATGAGCTTGCCGGTCCGCAGGTTGTACTCCTGCACCGCCGAGTCGACCAGCGCGCCGTTGAACGCCCCGCCGTACTTCGAGAGGTTCATCGGGATGTTCTTGTTGGCGGTCACCCACGCGTCTTCTCCTTGAATCTTGAGATCGTGCAGGGTGAGGACCCAGCCGTCCGTCGCTTTCAGCGACGCGATCGTCTGGTAGTGCTGGTTGACGACCACGTACTCGCCGGTTTCCGTCGCGCCGGTGTTCGTAACTCGGCCCTGCCACCAGGCGAGCGCCGGTGAGCCCTGGTAGCTCTGAAGGCTGAGGTTGGAGGCGACGACCTTTTCCGGCACGGGTTGAAACCACACCGGCCGCAGGCTGCGATCGAGGATCAGCGGGCCGCTCTGACCGACGATCGGCGGTTCGTTCAGGTCGTAGAAGTTCGCGGTGAAGATGTAGCCCGGTGCGAGCTGTGAGGGGGGCGCGTGCGCCGTGGTGCGGATGATCGGCGGGTGCAGCGAGGGCTCGGTGACGAAGCTGTACGCGCCGCGCGTGGTGTAGGCGCCGATCGGAGCGCCGTGGGAGCCGGCGAACACGACGGTGAGCGCGAGGAACACCGCGAGCACGCCGGCGATCGCCAGGGCGAAGCGACGGGCGCCGGCAGCCAGCGCGGCGTCAGGGCGGGGGATCGCCGTGAACGTGATGACGGCCGCCGCCGCGGCCAGGCCGGCGCCGATCAGGTAGGCCAGGCGGAAGCCGTCGGTCAAGGCCTGGGAGACCTGCTGGCCGGAGCCGATCAGGTGGGTGGTGCGCTGTGTGGCGAGCGTGATCAGCAGCGCGAGCCCGAGGCCACCGCCGATCTGGCGGGAGGTGTTGACGAGGCCCGAGGCGAGCCCCGCCTGCCCCTGCTTGGCGCCCTGTGTCGCGGCGATCGTCGAGGGGACGATCGACATCGCGATGCCGGCCGCCGTGAGGATGCCGGGGATCACCACGTAGATGATCGGGCTGCCGCTGGATCCGATCCTGGTGAACAGCAGGAGCCCGCCGGTCATCATGATCAGCCCGCTGCCGAGCACCGGTCGCACGCCGAAGCGGCCGACCAGTTTCCCCGCGCGCGAGGCGATCACCATGATCGTCAGGGTCATCGGCAGGAAGATCAGGCCGGTGTGCAGCGGCGAGAGACCCAGCACCTGCTGCAGGTACAGAGAGCCCACGAACCACATCGGGAACAGCGCCGCGCTGAACAGCAGGACGATCGAGTTGACCGTTCTCAGCGGCTTGGTCAACTCCTTGAAGGGGATCAGCGGCGCGGAGGCCACGCGCGTCTCGATCACGCCGAAGAGCCCGAGCAGGGCCGCACCGAGGGCGATCGGGCCGAGCGCGGCGAACGTTCCCCAGCCCTTCAGGCCCGCTTCGACGACCCCGTAGACGAGCACCATCTGACCGACCGTCAGCGTCACCGCGCCGGCGAGGTCGAAGGCGGTCTCATCCCGCGCCCTGCGGCGTTCGCGCACGACCGAATATGCCACCAGCGCCGCAACGATCGCGATCGGCGGGTTGATCAGCAGGACCCAGCGCCAGCTGAGGAATTCGGTGATGATCCCCCCGAGCAGCACACCGGCCGCGCCGCCGAGCCCGTTCATCGCCGCCCACAGGCCGATCGCGCGGTGGAGCTTCGGCCCGGGCGGGAAGGACGCGGTGATGATCGCCAGCGAGGTCGCGGCCATCAGCGCGCCGGCGAAACCCTGCAGCGCGCGTGCGGCTACGAGCACGCCCTGGTCGGGCGCGGCGCCGCCGGCGAGTGAGGCGAGCCCGAACAGCAGCAGCCCGATCACGATCATTCGGCGCTGCCCAAAACGATCGGCCGCGCGGCCGCCGAGCATCAGAAAGCCGGCGAACGTGATCGCGTAGGCATCGACGACCCATTGCAGGTCCGGCGAGGAGAAGCCGAGGCTCGATTGAATCGAGGGAAGCGCGACGTTGACGATGCTCAGGTCGAGGATGACCATGAACTGCGCCACGCAGCACACGGCCAGCAGCCAGGCAGCGTGCGAGCCGCCCTCGCCCTCGCCCGCAGGCGTCTGCGGCGCCTCCGGGGGCGCCTTTGCCTCGACGTTCATGACGCCCCGGGAAGCCGCACCTGCGACTGCAATCGGCACCGTGAACGCCTGGTAGGGTGAGCGCCCGAACCCTCGCGTGACATTTGGAGCCCGGCCCATGAGAAGAACGCCACTGACCGCCATGCTAACGATCGTGGCTGCCCTCGCGGCCACCCTGGTGGTGGCGGGCTGCGGCGGCAAAGCGAGTACCTCCTCCACGCCGACGAGCACCGCCACGACGCCGGCCACGACGCCGGCGACGACACCGACGACGACGCACAAGCACTCCACCAAACCGGCCTACTGACGCTCATCCCGATCCCCCGGCGGCCGGCAGCGAGGCGTCATAGCTGATCACCTGCGTGGTCGCAGAGCTGCCGAGCACGCGGCCATGCGAGTCGAGCGCCTGCACCGCCACGCGGGCGTACCTCGCCGGCAGGATCGCCGAGCTCTCAAAGCCGCTCGCCGGGATCGTGGCCTGCGCCTGGAGCGAGGAGCTCTGCATACCCGCGAGCACGCGCCAGGAGGACACGCCGGTGGCGCCGTTCCAGCTCGCGTGCACGATCGTCTCTTCATCGGTGTTGTTGGCGCTGGCGAGGACGGCGGGCGGGGCCAGCGGGCGTCCGCTCCAGGGGAAGCGGAAGGCGCGGTAGAAGGTGAGGTCGAAGGGCAGGTGGGCGTCGTAGAGCAGTGCGCCGCCGGCTGCGTATTCGCTGATCTCCGGCACGGCGCCGTAGCCGACGAGCGCGTTCCCGTTCGCGAGCGTCTGCATGTTGCCCTGGCTTGCGGCGAGCAGCGGCGGGTTCGCGTGTATGTAGGCGAAGGCCAGGCGCGCTTCATGAGTGGTGAAGTCGAGCGTGATCCGCAACCCCCGCGACTGCTTGTGGATCGGCGGGTTCGAGCCGTCGTCGTAGAAGGTGACCTCGCCATCGGAGAGGATGCGCCCGTCGTGCTGCCACGCCGTTTCGGTGCCCGGGCCCATCTTGAAGGAGCTCTTCAGCCCGCCCAGGCGCCAGAGCACGGTGCCCGAGCCGCCTTCCAGCTGATAGCCCGCCCAGGTGCTGCGCGCTGAGATGAACAGGTTGCCGTCGGGCTCCGGGTCGATCGAGTTGAGGTGAAACCAGTCCCACGGCGCGGCACTGGCGGGCGTTTCGACCTCGGACTCCGAGACGCCGACGTGGTCGAGGCTGTGCCATTCCCAGCGCACGAGGCCCGTCTTCAGATCTATCTCCTGGATCGCCGTGTCGATGATCGTCCCGTCCGGCGATCCCTTCACCGCCGACAGGTTGCAGCGGATCGGGTTGTACGCCGTGATGTAGGCGACGTCGTGCGGCGCGATCTGGAAGTCGTGCAGGTCCGCGTGCAGGCCGTTGCCCCCGGGAACCCTTGCGACCGTCTGGTAGTTGGAGTTGGTGACGATGTCTTCGCCCTGGCCGAAGCCGAGCGTGATCACGCGCCCCTTCCACCACGTGAGCATTCGCCGGCCTTCGAAGGTCTGCTCGTTGAGGTTCTCCGCCGCTTCGCCCCCCGAGAGCTTCTGAAACCACACGAGACGGCCCTGCGGCGTGTAGATCAGCGGCCCGTACTGTCCCGCACCGGGCCCGTTGGTCGTGAGGATGTCACCGGCCGCCGGATCGCGATCGGGCGTGGTGACGGTCAGGATCGGGACCTGCACGCCGGGCATCGTGTAGAAGCTCTGATGGTCGGCGGGCGCGGCCGGCGGGTTCTTGAACAGCGGTACGCCCGTGGTCGCGTAGGGGGTGTCGATGCGAAAGCCGAAGGAGATCTGCCTGCCGCCGTTGCCCTGACCGATGGCGGCGTGCACCACGACGTTCTCTCCTGCCCGGAACGGGGTCTCAGGCAGGAAGCTCGCGCCGTCTCGCTGCGAGTAGCCCTGGAGCCGGCCGGCATGCGCGCCGCTTTGCGAGCCCGTTACCGACACATCATGGATCTGCGCAACCGGCGCGCCGAGGAAGCTGACCTGCGTGTACGGGCTCGCCGTGTCGGTTTCCGGAGCCGGGGAGACATCGACCGCCGCCCCTGTGAGCCTCGCGCTGTGGTTGAGCGTCGCGGGCAGGCACGCCGGCGAGACGCCGCTTGAGGCGGTCGTACTGGAGCTCTGAAGATCGAGGCTCGCAGAGCCCAGCACGACGGCAAGCACCGCCCACGCGAGAACCGCGAGCACCAGCACTACGAGGCTTGTTCGTTTCATGTTCGCGAGTCGCTTCGGGGCGCGCCGATTGCCGTCACCTTCTGCCCCGGTGGCTCCGGGATGGGAGGACCTTCGCGCTGCGACCATATCGGGCGATCCGGTGCGCGCGCGGCATGAGAGCGCTCGTGCGGAGCGATCCTTACCGACTTCTTCGCTGGCGCATGGTGCTGCGGCGATCCCCTACGCTGTCCTCATGGGGAAGCGATGCGTTCTTCTGGTGACCGCGGTGCTGGCACTCGCCTTGGCGCCGGCGTCCGCGCTGGCCGGATCGGGGAACGCCGCGGCGACGCAGACCTACGTCCAGGCCAACCTGAAGCTGGTGCAATCGGGCGTATCCAAACTCGGGCAGGGGCGGGTCGCCCTGAAGAGCGCCGGGCGGCGGATCGAAGGCGGATGCAGGAACGCGGCGCTCAATTCACCTCAGAACCCGGAGTCCACAGAGCTCAGCAACGAGATCATCGGTGCGATCGTGCTGCCGACGCTGCAGACGGGCAAGCCGGACCTCCTGAAATTCATCAGCGCTGCCGGGGGACTTCGCTGGAGCAACGCAAAGCTCACGAGCGCCATCCGCACCTACGTGGGCAAGCTGAGGGTGATGGCGACGCTCGCGCCGCCCAACGTGTGCGCCGACGTGACGGCGTGGGTGGCGAGCGGCTATACGACGCTGACCGCGAGCACGATTCAGTTCGACAAGCAGTTCATGCCCAACTGGGTCGCCGTCGGAGAAACGCCCACCCCCCTGCTCACGCCATTCGCGGCGCCCAGCCAGCGAGCCGAACTGCGTCGCACGATGTCGCTTGAAAATCAGCTGATCGAGTTCGAAGCCATCGACGGTGTCAACACCTGGGACGCAGCGATGGAATCGCTCGGCCTCAGTCCCTGACTCGGCCTGGACCGGGTTCGCTCAGGCGACGGCGCGCAGGTGCCGGTAGGGCGTGCCTCGCAGCTCGCGCACCAGCGCGTCAACGACGCCCTCCTCGTCCTGCTCGCGGCCATCGGTCACCGCTCCGATCACGGCACGCTTGCGCTCGAGCAGCGTGGAGATCGTCTCGTCGATCGTGTGGGCGGCGAGCAGGTAGGAGGCGTTCACGGCATCCTGCTGACCGATGCGGTGGCAGCGGTCCTCGGCCTGGTCGTGACGGGCGGGGGTCCAGTCGAGCTCGAGAAAGACCACGTTTGAGGAACGCGTCAGCGTGATGCCCTGGCCGGCGACCTCGGTCGAGCAGACGATCAGCTGGTTAGCCTCATTGTCCGGCGCCTGGAATTCGCGCAGGGCCCTGTCCCTCGCGACGGGACTGTCCTCGCCGAGAATGTGAAGAGCCCTGGGAAAGTGCTCGACGAGGGCATGCTGGATCTCGCGGTGGTGGGCGAACACCACGAGCCGCTCACCGGAGGAGCAGAAGTCGTGGATCCAGGTGCGGGCGGCGTGGAGCTTGCCGCGCACGGCGAGCAGCTTGAGCGCGTTCAGGCGCACGAGACGCTCGGCGCGCAGGGCCGCCGCGACCTTTGCGTCGAGCTCGCGCAGATCAAGCGGCTGGCTCTGAAGCCAGGCGATGACGTCGCGCTCGGCGAAGCGATACTCGGGCTCGTTGTCGAGCTCCACCGGCACGACGGCGCGGGTCTTGGCCGGCAGCTGCGGCAGCACGTCGGCCTTCAGCCGGCGAGCGAAGCAGCGCGAACGCAGATGCCAGTGCAGGCGCAGGTGCGCATCGGGGCCCTGGAAGCGCGCGCCGAACTTGACGCCCGAGCCGAAGTCCTCGAGGCGACCGAGGATCCGCAGCTGCGAGATGAGCTCCGCCGGGCGGTTCATCACGGGGGTGCCGGTGAGCGCGAGGATGAGACCCTCGGCGGGCACCACCGCCGACAGTCGTTGGACGGCCTGCGTGCGCTTGGCGGCCGCGTTCTTGCAGTAGTGGGACTCGTCGAGCACGAGCGCGCGGGGCTGCAGGGCAGCGAGCGCAGACAGCCGCGAGCCGACGATGTCGTAGTTGACGATCGTGATGTCCGCGCGGGGCACCTCGTCTCCCCCGCCGCCGCTGAGCACCTGCACGCTGCGGCCGGGCAGCCAGCGCCGTGTCTCCGCCAGCCAGTTGAGCTTGAGGCTCGCGGGACACACGACCAGGGCCGGGTAGGCGCCGTCGGCCTGGATCGTCGCGAGCGCCTCGATCGTCTTGCCGAGCCCCTGCTCGTCGGCCAGAAAGGCGCGACGCTGGGAGAGCAGGTAGGCGACCCCCGCGCGCTGGAAGGGCTTCAGCTCACCACCGAGTCCCGCAATCTCGAGGGGCGCGTCGGTTGCGGCGGAGAGCTCCACGAGCCCGGCGGAGCGTGCGTGCTCCTCGCGCACCTCCTGCAGGCGCTCGAGCGCCTCGGGCTCGACCCAGATCTCGTGCTCGGTGAGGAAGCAGTCGAGCTCCGGCACGCAGAAGGGATCGGCGCGCAGGGCCGGGGCCCGTGCTCGACGGCGCCGCCTCCCTGAGCGCCCGGGCTCGAAGCGCATGACCCCCCGCAGCTCGGCGAACTCCTCGAGCAGCGCGGCGTTGTGGCCCGGGGCCAGCACGAAGGTTTCCTCGCCGTCCATGCTCGAGCGCTCGAGCACCGCCGGCGGCGCGGGCCGGCCCTCCTTCAGGGCCGCCACGCAGCGCCTCGTGGCGGCGCTGATCCAGCCGCCGAGCCCGCCGTGGATCAGCCGCCAGGAATCGAGCGTCAGCGGAACCGCTGCGCCGCCCGGCACCGTCGAGGCGTGCTCGCGGAGCTCTTTCGGGAGCACCTCGACATCGCCGAGCAGTAGGAACACGGGCGCCTCGCTCGGCCCGGCCACATCGACGTTGCCATACCAGCGGGCGGGGCGCTCGGGCTGGGCTCGCACCTGCGGTTCGCGCCTGCGCTCCGGCTCATCCTCGCCCTTCGCCAGCGAGAGGAGCGCACGTTCGGCGGCGTTGCTGAGTCGCAGGCCGCTGTTCTCACCGAGACCCGCGATCAGCTCGAGGGCATTCTCGTCGAGAGGGACGACCGCCCGGCCGATCTCCGCGAGGTAGCGGGCCTCGGGGTGGCCGAGCAGCGCAGCCACGGGCTCGGCGGCCGCGTCGGTGGCGAAGCTCAGCCACCAGTTCTCGTCGGGGC
>Ga0302178_10003024_pt1 | contig 12903 bp, 10 predicted proteins | sample I_Palsa_E1_3_FD_198790 | JGI IMG/M metagenome (GOLD analysis project Ga0302178, IMG submission 198790) | Peat permafrost microbial communities from Stordalen Mire near Abisko, Sweden - I_Palsa_E1_3 | ecosystem: Environmental > Terrestrial > Soil > Palsa > Peat permafrost | place: Sweden... | reverse complement strand
GGGGTGAACCTTGGGCAGGTTCAGTCACTGGTGGCGAAGCGCGTCAGAACCCGTGTACGGAGAAGGAGGGGTTCACACATCCGTGGCTCTGGCGAGCACCGTGCTTTTGGGGCACCTATGAATGAAAACTGCACGCTGTGGACACTTAGGGTAGCGTGGTTTGAAAGCGTTTTCTTTGCTTCGTTTCTTTGTCGCTAAGGACCAAGAAATGACGCGCCGCCACGCGCAGTGGCTAATAGTGCTAAAGAAATAAGCCAACTCAAGCAGACCACTAACACACTAACACTAACAGCAGCAACCCGGCATTGACCCAGACCGCTAACCCAGGAACCTGGCAACCCGGCATCAACCCCAACCGCTACCCCCTAAAAACCCCATCCACCGGCGCGAGCGAAATGAGCTTTCTCTATAAAGGCAGTCCCGAACGCGGAGCCCAATGGGCGCGGCTCTTTGCCCAAAAAGCCCCTGACATGCCCTTCCACGTGTGGCCAGAAACCGGCGATCCCGCGAAGGTCCGCTACCTCGCCGCCTGGCAACCACCCGAAGACCCCGCCCGTACCCTACCGAACCTCGAAGTCGTGTTCTCGGTCGGTGCAGGCGTCGATCAATTCGACCTCTCCGGCGTGCCCGGCCACATCCCGGTCGTCCGCATGATCGAACCCGGCATCGTTGAAGGAATGGTCGAATACGTCACCCACGCCGTGCTCACCATTCACCGCGACCTCATCGACTACCATCTGCAGCAACAACACCAAACCTGGAACCCCCTGCAAGTACGCGCAGCGTCATCCCGACGCATCGGCGTACTCGGCCTAGGCGTACTGGGCACCGCCGTGCTCGAACGGCTGAAACTGTTCGGCTTTGCCTGCGCCGGCTGGAGCCGCTCAGGCCGGGAAATTGAAGGCGTCGAATGCTACGCCGGTGCCAGCACACTCGACTCGTTCCTCGCCCGCACCGACATCCTGATCTGCCTGCTCCCCCTCACCGACGCTACCCGCAGCGTGCTGAACACCGCGCTATTCAACAAGCTGCCGCGCGGCGCGTCGCTGATTCAAACCGGCCGCGGCCCGCATCTCAATCAGGACGACCTGCTCACTGCACTCGCGAGCGGCCAGCTACAAAACGCCATCCTCGACGTCACCAATCCCGAACCCCTGCCGCCAACGCATCCGCTATGGACGCACCCGCACGTTCGAATCACGCCGCATATCGCCAGCGAAACACGGCCGGACAGCGCCGTGGAAGTCGTGCTCGAGAATCTGCGACGCCATCGCGAAGGTCTGCCGATGATCGGCCAGATCGATCGCAGCCGCGGCTACTGAATTTGCCCCCTCACCACGGCAAATCACGGCAAATGACCGTTTTTACGCGCCCGCGGCAGAAAATGCTGCGGGCGCGCTGCAAAACGCGGCATTCGCGCTATTTCACGAATTGTTTAGGGCGTCGGGTCCCTACCCTCCTTCTCTAGTATGGAACGGTCATCAGCCCCTTTCCGCGACGAGAAAAATCCCCATGTCGATTCAATCGCTCATCGAAGCCGACCGTAAGCATCTGATTCATCCGGTCATCAACTACCGTGCCCACGAAGCCCGCGGCGTCACCGTCCTCGACTCCGCCAGCGGCGCATTCCTGCGCGACGCCGAAGGCAACGAACTCCTCGACGCCTTCTCCGGTCTCTGGTGCGTCAACGTAGGCTACGGCCAGCAAAGTATCGTGAAAGTAGCCGCCGAACAAATGGCCCGCCTGCCCTACGCCACCAGCTATTTCCACTTCGGCAACGCACCCGCGATCGAACTGGCCGAGAAACTGGTCGAGCTGTCACCCGCCTCGCTGCAGCACGTGTATTTCACGCTGGGCGGATCGGACGCGGTCGACTCCGCGCTGCGTTTCATCACGCACTACTTCAACGCGACCGGCCGGCCGTCGAAGAAACACATCATCGCGCTCGAACGCGGTTATCACGGGTCATCGTCGGTCGGCGCGGGACTGACCGCACTGCCCGCGTTCCATCGGAACTTCGATGTGCCGTTGCCTAACCAGCATCACATCCCGTCGCCGTATGCGTATCGCAACAATTTCGCCGACGATACCGCGCTCATCGCCGCCTCCGTCGCCGCACTGGAAACGAAGGTCGCGGCACTCGGGGCGGATAACGTCGCGGCGTTCTTCTGTGAGCCGATCCAGGGCTCGGGCGGCGTGATCGTGCCGCCGTTCGGCTGGCTGAAAGCCATGCGCGAAGCGTGCCGCAAGCTCGACATCCTGTTCGTCGCCGATGAAGTCATCACGGGTTTCGGCCGTACCGGCCCGCTGTTCGCCTGCCAGGCCGAAGACGTCGAGCCGGACCTGATGACGGTCGCGAAGGGCCTGACGGCCGGTTACGCACCCATGGGCGCGGTATTGATGTCGGACGCCGTGTACCAGGGCATCGCAAACGGCGACGCCGCCGCGATCGTCGGTCATGGTCATACGTATTCGGCGCACCCGGTCAGCGCGGCCATCGGCCTCGAAGTGCTGCGCCTTTATCACGAAGGTGGCCTGCTCGCGAACGGCGTTCGTCATGCCGAGCGTTTCGCACGCGGCCTCGACGCACTGCTGGCGCATCCGCTGGTCGGCGATTCACGTCATCGCGGATTGCTGGGCGCGCTCGAACTCGTCTCCGATAAAGACACCCGGCAGGGCTTCGACGCAGCGCTTAATTTGTCCGACCGGATCACGGCAGCCGCGTACCGGAATCGTCTGGTGTTCCGCGCTTTCGGCGACAACATCCTGGGTTTTGCGCCGGCTCTCAGCTACACGGAAGGCGAGTTCGACCTGATGTTCGAGCGCCTCGAGAAGACGCTCGACGACGTGCTCGCCGAACCCGAAGTCCGCGCCGCGCTGAAGCTGAACAAGGCCTCGGGCGGAGCCAGAGCAGGCGTCAAAGTCGAGATGAAGGCCCACGTAGCTGCGTGATAAGATCAAACGGCAAGATCAAACGGCAAGATCAAACGGCAAGATCAAACGGCAAGATCAAACGGCAAGATCAAACGGCAAAGTTCGAATGGCACTGTTGAGACGATCCCACGCAACTGGAGAGACACCCTGACGATGAGCAGCGAAGGCAAGCTTGACCGCATAGATCTGCGCATCCTTTCGCAATTGCAGAAGAAAGGCCGCATCACGAATGTCGAGCTGGCCGACGCGGTCGGGCTCTCGCCGAGCCCATGCCTGATCCGCGTGAAGCGGCTGGAGAAGGCGGGGTATATCGTCGGATATGGCGCGCAGATCCAGTTGGAAAAGCTCGGCGACATACAGATTGTCTTCACTGAAGTTACGCTTGCCGATCATCGCCGCGAGGACTTCATCAAGTTCGTCGCGGCGATCAAGGACGTGGATGAAATCGTGGAGTGCCATCTGGCAAGCGGCGGATACGACTACTTGCTCAAGTTCGTCACACGCAGCGTCAGTCACTACCAAAGCATTATTGAAGGCTTGCTCGAACGCGATATCGGCATTGAGAAGTACTTCAGCTTCATCATCATCAAGTCGGCGTTCGTGAAGAATCACTATCCGCTCGAAAGCCTGTTTTCACAGAATCACAGTTAGCGAATTTGCTAACCTTAGGCAAGCGGCCGGTTCCATTGCGCGAACTCGTCGGTGAGAAAGTCCACGCACACCCGCACTTTCGCCGAAGCAGCCAGCCGCGCCGGGTACACCGCCCAGACGTTGGCCGGTTGCGTAACGTCGGGCAGCACTTGCAGTAACTGGCCGCTCTCAAGCAACGGGCGAACGTCCCACAGCGAGCGCAGTACGATCCCGCGCCCGGCCAGCGCCCATTGCACCGCGACCTCGCCATGATTCGTCGACAACGGCCCGGTCACCTTGATCGAAACCGGTTCGCCACGCACATGCAAGCGCCACAAACCGAACGGATGATCGCGCTCCTTGATCGCCAGGCACGCATGGCTCGCGAGATCTGCCAGTTGCTTCGGCGCGCCATGACGTTCGACATAGTCCGGCGATGCGCACAGCACACGATGATTCGACGCCAGCCGCTTGGCAATCAAATGCGCCGCGATCTCGTCACCAATCCGGATATCCAGGTCGAAACCTTCCCCCGCCACATCCACCAACCGGTCGAACAGATCCAGGCGCACACTCAATTGCGGATGTTGATCGGACAGACGTGCCAGCGCGGGCGCCACGATATGCCGTCCAAAACCAAAACTGCTGGAAATGCGCAGCGTGCCGCGCGGAATGCGGCGCGTGGTGGACACGTCTTCCACGAGGTGATCGACGTCATCGAGGATTTTTTCCGCCCACGCGTAGACGCGTTCGCCCGCCTCGGTAATGGCGACCCGGCGCGTGGAGCGATGCAGCAGGCGCGTGCCGAGGTCGGTTTCGAGCACGCTTACGCGCTTGCTGACGTACGCCGCCGAGACCGACAGGACCTCCGCGGCCGCGCTGAAGCTGGATTTGCGGGCGACCGTGCAGAAGACGCGGAGATCATCGAGGTTCGGGGAAGAAGTGACATTCATTATTCACGCTTCGTGCACAGTGGCTTAACCAAAACGCTGATTTTAAGCCTTGTAGAGCGGAATAAAATAATAGCCACAGGCTGGTGATCCTTACGCGTATAAACCCTTAACAGGACCCCGAACATGACCAAGACCTACAAAATCGCAATCATTCCCGGCGATGGCATCGGCACGGAAGTAATGCCCGAAGCCATCCGCGTCCTTGACGCCGCCACGAAACGCTTTGGCATTTCCATCGAATACAAGCACATTGAATGGGCAAGCTGCGAGTACTACGCAAAGCACGGCCAGATGATGCCGGACGACTGGAAAGCGCAACTGCAGGACTGCAACGCCATCCTCTTCGGCGCAGTCGGCTGGCCCGACACCGTCCCCGATCACATCTCGCTGTGGGGCTCGCTCCTTAAATTCCGCCGCGAATTCGATCAGTACATCAACCTGCGCCCTGCCCGTTTGTTCGAAGGCGTGCCGTCGCCGCTCGCGAACCGCAAAGCCGGTGACATCGACTTCTGGATCGTGCGCGAAAACACCGAAGGCGAATATTCGTCGGTGGGCGGCGTGATGTTCGAAGGCACGGACCGCGAGTTCGTCTTGCAAGAATCCGTGTTCACACGCCACGGCAGCGAACGCGTGCTGAAATTCGCATTCGATCTCGCTCAACGCCGCGAGAAGAAAAAGATTACCGTGGCCACGAAGAGCAATGGCATTGCCATCAGCATGCCGTGGTGGGACCAGCGCGCCGCCGAAGTGGCGGCGCTCTATCCGGACGTGAAGTGGGACAAGCAACACATCGACATCCTGTGCGCCCGCTTCGTGCTCAATCCGGACCGCTTCGACGTAGTGGTCGCGACCAATCTTTTCGGCGACATCCTTTCCGACCTCGGCCCGGCGTGCACCGGCACCATCGGTCTCGCGCCTTCGGGCAACCTGAACCCCGAGCGCAAATTCCCCTCGCTGTTTGAACCCGTGCATGGATCGGCGCCGGACATTGCGGGCAAGAATATGGCGAACCCGGTCGCCATGATCTGGTCGGCGGCCATGATGCTCGAGTTTGTCGGCGACTTCAAAGGCCCGGAACGCGAGGCGCACGATGCAATCCTTGCGGCAATCGAGGCAACGCTCAAGGAAGGGCCCCGCACCGGCGACCTCGGCGGAAAAGCAAGCACGACGGAAGTCGGCCAGGCGATTGCCGCGCGGCTGGCTTGAACTAGCAAGCCCGAAGCATCGCGCTTAACCAAGTTGGCTTAAACCAGGAGCATGGACCATGACACGCCAGTTCGAACTGAAGGAGTTGATCCGCCCGGACAATTTCATCGATGGCCAATGGCGCGCGGCGGCTGACGGCGCGCGCTTCGCCGTCACCGATCCGGCCACCGGCACAATCATTACGCAAGTCGCCGACAGCGGCCCCGCCGACGCACGCGCCGCCACCGATGCCGCCGCTCGCGCGCTGCCCGCATGGCGCGACTTGCTGCCGAAGGAACGCGCGACGATCCTGCATAAATGGAACGCGCTGATCCTCGCGAATCAGGACGCGCTCGGCGCGCTGATCTCGCTGGAACAGGGCAAGCCGCTAGCCGAAGGCCGGGGCGAAGTAGCGTATGGCGCGTCGTACGTCGCCTGGTTCGCCGACGAAGCCACGCGCATCTACGGCGACATCATTCCGCAGCAGCAACACGGCAAGCGCATGACGGCGGTGAAGGAACCCATCGGCATTGTCGCGGCCATCACGCCGTGGAATTTCCCGCTCGCCATGATCGCGCGCAAGATCGCACCGGCGCTCGCGGCCGGTTGCACGGTCGTCGCGAAGCCTGCTGAAGACACACCCCTGACCGCCTCCGCACTGGTGCTGTTGGCGCACGAAGCCGGCGTACCGGCGGGCGTGCTGAACCTCATCACGGCCTCGCGGGATCACGCGGTGGCGACCGTTGCGGACTGGCTCGAGGACTCGCGCGTACGCAAGATCACGTTCACCGGATCGACGCCGGTGGGCAAGTATCTGGCGCGTGAATCGGCGGGGACGCTCAAGAAGTTATCGCTGGAACTGGGTGGCAATGCGCCGTTCATTGTCTTCGACGACGCCGACCTCGACGCCGCCGTCACGGGCCTTCTCGCCTCCAAGTTCCGCAATGGCGGACAGACCTGCGTGTGCCCGAACCGCGTGTATGTACAAGCCGGTGTGTACGACAAATTCGCCGACATGCTGAGCCGCCGCGTATCCGAATTGAAGGTCGCGCCCGCTACCGACCCCGACGCGCAGATCGGTCCGATGATCAACATCCGCGCAATCGACAAGATCGCGCGCCACGTAGATGACGCCCTCGCGCACGGTGCGCGCGTGCTCGCCGGCGGCCGGCGCCTGCCTGAACTCGGCCCGCATTACTACGCCCCGACCGTGCTCGCCGATGCCACCCACGAGATGCTCCTGTGCGGCGAAGAGACCTTCGGACCCGTCGCGGCGCTATTTCGTTTTGACGATGAAGCAGAAGCCATCGAGGCAGCCAACAACACGCCGTTCGGCCTCGCTTCGTATTTCTATAGCCAGGATGTGCGACGTATTGACCGTGTGTCGCGAGCGCTGCAAGCGGGCATTGTGGGTATCAACGAAGGCGCGCTGGCCAGCGAAGCAGCGCCCTTTGGCGGCGTGAAAGAATCAGGCTATGGCCGCGAAGGATCGAAGTACGGCCTCGACGACTACCTTTCCATCAAGTACCTGTGTCAGGGGAATCTCGCTTGACATTTTCCCCTACCTAAAGGAAGGGAATTCCCACTTCAAAGAATGCGACCCAACATCATCTCAAAGAGACATGGGACTTACGCTTTCTCCATGGGCTGACACCGCCAGCCCGGCGGCCAAAACATTACGCGCAGCGTTGATGTCGCGATCGTGGATCGACCCGCATTCCGGGCATGTCCATGCACGCGTCTCCAACGACATTTTGGCGATGGTATGCCCGCAGTCACTGCATCGCTTGCTGGATGGATACCAGCGGTCGATACCGATCAGCGTACGCCCATACCACTGCGCTTTGTACTCTAATTGCCGCCTAAACTCGGACCAGCCTGCATCGCTGATCGACTTCGACAGGCGACGGTTCTTCTGCATGTTCTTGACGGACAGGCTTTCAATGGCGATCACTTGGTTTTCGTTGATCAACCGGGTCGAAAGTTTGTGCAGGAAGTCCCTACGGGAGTCTGTCGTCCTGGCATGCATGCGTGCGACTTTGACCCTTGCCTTCTTGCGATTGGCAGAGCCCCTTTGCTTCTTGGCGAGGCGCCGCGCCAACTTTGCGAGCTTCGCCTCGTTCTTGCGGAACACATTCGGCGCGGCAATCTTCTCGCCGTTCGAAAGAATGGCGAAATGGGCAAGCCCTAAGTCGATGCCGATCTGTCCAGCAGCGACCGGGCGCGCGCTCACTACGTCGTCGCAGAGCATTGAGACGTGGTGTCGGCCCGCCGTGTCCTTCGACACGGTGACTGTCGTTAGCTTCGCGCCTTTGGGGATCGCGCGTGACCAGCGGATCGCGAGCGGCTCTTTCATTTTCGCCAGTTTGAGCGCCGCACCGTCCCATCTGAAAGCACTCGTCGTGTATTCGGCTGACTGCGGACCATCCTTGCGCCTGAAATTTGGATATTTCGCCCGCTGGGCGAAAAAATTAGTGAACGCAGTTTGCAGATGCCGAAGCGCCTGCTGTACCGGAACCGAACTCACTTCGTTTAACCAGCCATATTCTTCGGTCTTTTTGAGTACCGTCAACGCAGCGGAGCTCTCGTGATAACCCATACGTTCCTGCCGCTCATTCCACGCCTCTGTGCGCTGCCGGAGCATGTGGTTATAAGCAAAGCGCGCGCATCCAAACGTCCGCGCAAGAATAACTTTCTGCTCGGGCGTTGGGTAGAACCGGAATCGGTATGCGCGCTTAATTTTCATTCACCAGACCATACCATTGGTATGTTTGAGGCTGTCAAGCGGAGCACGGAAGCGACGTCAAAACCGTTCCCTTCCAACTCATCCTGACGGCCGTAACTTCTCGGAGACACTTATGAGCACGCCGGCTGAAAACTATCCGATCGAGGTCACGTTCCCCGATATCTCGGTGCATGCCGAGTCCGAGTCGGGCATTCCGTATGTGCACACGTTTGACTCCGGAACGCCGGGACCACACGTGATGATCAACGCGCTCACGCACGGTAATGAAGTGTGCGGAGCGATTGTGGTCGACGCGTTGCTGCGCCTGAAATTGCGGCCACGACGCGGCCGCCTGACGCTTTCGTTCGCGAACGTCGCGGCGTATGCGAGCTTCGATCCGTCGAAGCCCGACGCCGCCCGTTTCGTCGATCAGGACTTCAACCGCGTGTGGACCAGCAAGGTGCTCGACGACACATCGCGTACGTCCAGCGAGCTCGCACGGGCTCGCGAGATGCGTCCGGTCATCGATACGGTAGATGCCCTGCTCGACCTCCATTCGATGCACGAACGCAGCAAGCCGCTGATTGTCGCGGGTCCGCTGGACAAGGGGATCGACTTGTCGTTGCGGCTCGGCACGCCTGCCACGGTGATCTGCGATGAGGGTCATCCCGAAGGCCGCCGGATGCGCGATTACGAAGGTTTCGGCGACGCCGCCAGCCCGAAGAACGCGTTGCTGATCGAATGCGGACAGCATTGGGAACGCAGCGCTGTCACCGTCGCCCGCGATACGACCGCGCGCTTCCTGCTGCTATCCGGCGTGATCGATAGGGAAGACTTACCCGGCGACTGGCTTAGCCCCCTGCCGCAAACCATGCATGTTGTACGTGTGACGCAACCGGTGGTGGCACAAAGCATGGATTTTCGCTTTGCCGCGCCTTACACGGGCCTGGAAATTTTCCCCGAAGCGGGCAGCCTGATCGGCTGGTCGAACGGTGAGCCGATCCACACGCCTTACGATGACTGCATGCTGGTGATGCCGTCGCTTCGGCAATTACGTCCGGGCGTGACCGTCGTGCGCTTGGGCAAGATCGAACGAACAGTAGAGCAAGGTGTACGTGATTGTTTAGTGTCGGGCGTAGTTGGGTAATGAACCGCCCGGTGTGACCGAGGTAAGTAATAACGGCCGCTTGTGAACGGCGGCCGTATCCAGGTGGCTTTTCATGACCCGTTTGTGCGAAACGGGTCCGCGCTGACGCGACACAGGTTGAGCACCCTGCTGAGCACCCTGCCCCCAGTTAGCAAGACTTCCTTGGCAATCCATTCCTCATACGTTCATTGCGGTATTTACCGCCGCGTCGCCATTGGCCAAGTAGCTCAACGCGCCCCGACAAACCCCGCCACCACCCGCGCCTCAGTCCAAGTCTTCGGGTGTCACGAAAATTGCTGCCACCGTCGTTAAGCTCAGGCGAGCTTGGCGCGGTCACGACTTGCGTTGACCGACGTTTTTCGGATCAGGTATTCACTTTTACGGGGCAGACAATGGACGTCCAAATGTCGGAAGAGCAGATTCGCACGCTTGCGTTCTATCTTTGGGAGCAAGACGGTAGTCCCGAAGGACGCGCAGACGAGTATTGGGATAAAGCACGAAAGCAGCTCGGTCTTGAAGGTACGGCGCAGGATGGAAAGGCAGCAGATCAAGGCGAGACGGAGACAGCAGGATTTGGCGAAGAACCCGAGGCGACGTCGGACCGGCCGCTGGCAGAATAAAACTGCTACGCCAAAGCGATTCGGCCTTGAGATCACGCGGAGCCATTCGACTCAGCGCGGGCCTCGGTTTGCCCACGCGCGTTATGGTTTTGCGGGACGGCACACCGTCGGGAAAGCAATACACCACGTATGCATCGCGCGTGATACCGCATCGCTGTTCACGTGGTCTTTTTGTAACGGTTCCATCTCATGAGGCACAAGGCATTGATAGCAACCGACCCTCGGGCGGTAACGTCGTGCAACGTTAGCCTTGGCCAGGAAAATCCGATTCCGGCTAAACCTTGGATTCTGTCGTAGCCCCTTGCAATCACGGTGGCCGTTAATGAACGCCGGCCAGCCGCACGAGCGCTTGCGCGGCTCCAATACTGTTGCCCTAAACATACGCTTAATGCGACACAGGCCCAGCCGGCGGGGGTCTCTGCTGCCGCATTGGTAACACTACCAATGTCCTGAACACAACGGTTGGCGCCTACTGGAAGAACACAAACTGCGGCTGACCGGTGCTTGGTCTCGGGATTGCGCTAATAAACGCATACGTCTACCGGGTCACGCCGTTGTTTTCGCTGATAACTAAACGAAGTGGTGTTCAACATGAAGACGTTCAATCATCTCAATGCCTTGACCTCGTCGCTTGCAGGAAGCCGTAGCAAGGTATCCAAGGCAGCAGCCAAAACCGACAAGCAATGTTCCTCGTATGTATCGATGCTTCAGGCGCCCATGAGCGTGCTCGCCTGCAACGTGTCCGATCGTGCCGACATTACCGCCATTGCAATACTTGGGTATAACTAGTCTCGTTGTTGCACGGGCGTGAATGGCGTCGAAGACAACTACGTCATCCTTTCTCAGCGCGTCTTGCGCACGCCGGGCAGCATCCTGCCCAGCGTGCCGTCACGGATGACGAACTGGTGGAACAACGCAGCAGCCACGTGCAATCCAATGAGCCCCAGAAGGACCCAGGCGGTGAGCTTATGGACGTCGCCAAGCGTATGCCCAAGCGCTGAACCGGTGGCAGCAAGCGCGGGCAGCGGGACAAGGTGGAACAGCGACACGGCCCAGCCACGCGCCGACGCGTTTGCCCAACCCATCAGCGGCAGCGCAATCAGCAGCGCGTAGAGCAACCCGTGGGTGGCGCTAGCGGCCAATCGCATGAACCGTGGCAAGGTGCTCGATTCAGCGGGCGGTTTGTGGCTGAAACGCCATGCAAGCCGCACCAGTACCAGCAACACGATCGTTGCCCCGAAAGACAGATGTAGCCCGATCAGACCAACCGGCCGCGTGTCGTGATGGACATGAGGCATCAGCCAGCCGATAACGTACTGTCCGACCAGCAACAGCGCAGTAAGCCAGTGAAAAAGCCGGGCGGGTGCGCCGAAGGCGGGGGTTTCGCTTGTTTGCATCGAGGAGGGCTAAGGAGAAAGTTTGTTGGGGGCGGCCGTTCACGGGGTTTGCCCACGTTGCGGCCCGCAAGAGCGAACGGAACCCGGCCTGCCTAATAATAAATTGGGTGCCTTAGCGCAGACTTAGCGCAGATCCAGGAAAAACCGATCCTGGCAGCCCAGGCGCATTGCGTGCTAAAGCAAATGATAATAAGTCGCATGAAAACCATCGCTGGCGTTCTGCAGCTCCAAGCGTCCGCCGTTGCGGCGAGCGATCTCGGACACGATCGAAAGACCGAGCCCGCTTCCGCTGGACACCGTCCCTGGCACGCGATAAAACCGCTCGGTCACGCGCACAAGCTGATCATCGGGAACGCCTCGTCCTGAGTCCTTGACGCTGCAAACGAGATAGCCTTCTCGGTTCACCACGGCGACGTCGACCCTGCCGCCTTCGGGCACATAGCGCACCGCATTGTCCACCAGGTTGCGCAGTGCAATGGTGACAGCTGATGCATCCAGGTCGACCTGGATGTCGTCCACCTGCTTGAGTCCGAGATCCACGTTTTTCGCATTGGCTACGTTGACCGCGTCCTGGATCGCATCCTTGGCCAGCCGGTGGAGCGACACAAGCGAATGCGCAGGCGCGGCTGCATGCTGTGAACGGGCCAACGCGAGCAGTTGTTCGACCAGCCTCGCGGTGCGATGCACGGCAGCCTGCAAGGCCGCCAGCCGCCCTCGTGCGTCCTCCGGGTCGGTGGCTGCCGTGAGACTCTCGGCTTGCAATGTCAACGCGGCCAGCGGCGAGCGCAGCTCGTGCGCCGCGTCGGCGACAAACCGCCGCTGCTGAACCATCGCGTCCTTGAGCCGGCTGATCAGGCGATTGATCGAGCGGATGAAAGGCAGCAACTCTTTCGGGATTCCCACCTCCGACAGCGCGCCGAGCGTGACCTCGTCCTGCCCGTCCACGATTGCTGCAAGGCGGCGTACAGGCGCTAACGCAGCCCGGGTGATCAATGCGATGACAATCAGCAGAAGCGGCGTCAGCGCGAGCATGGGCAACAGGGTTCGCAGCGAGCCGTCATGAGCGATCTCGTCCCGTATGGTCGAGCGCTCCGCCACCAGGAGGCGGTCGCCGCCTTGCAGGGTCTGCACATTGACGCGCCAGCGCCTGCCTTCGAAATCAACGTTCTGGAACCCGTCAGGAAGGGTTTCAAGGGGCGGCAGAGGCACATTAATACCGGTTTCGGGCGCACCCGGACTCACGCGTGAAATGATCATCGACATACCGTTGCCATGCGCATCGGGCCACGTCACAGTGGGGGCCGCGAGCATC
>Ga0302178_10003022_pt1 | contig 12914 bp, 10 predicted proteins | sample I_Palsa_E1_3_FD_198790 | JGI IMG/M metagenome (GOLD analysis project Ga0302178, IMG submission 198790) | Peat permafrost microbial communities from Stordalen Mire near Abisko, Sweden - I_Palsa_E1_3 | ecosystem: Environmental > Terrestrial > Soil > Palsa > Peat permafrost | place: Sweden... | reverse complement strand
AGCGGCGGCAATACCCTTGCCGAGGGAAGACACTACGCCGCCGGTGACGAATACATATTTGGTCATCGCTAGGTGCTCGCGGGAAAAACGGATTATACCCGAAAGGCGCCCCATAACCCAGAGCGGGAGGGGCCCGATTTACCGCGAGCGGCGAGTTTCGATCGCGCGTTTATCGGCGGCCTGAATGGGGTTTGAAGGCGTCCCGCCGTGGTATGCGCTACTGATATGCGTTACGCCCGTAGCCCATTAAGCGTGCGCTGCAACGCGCGCGCTGTTTCCACCGGGTGTTCCATTGGGAACAAATGACTGCCCTCGATCCATTCGAAATGCCCGCCCACAATACGCCGCGTCATATCCAGCCCCACGTGGCGGACTTCCTTCGAATGCGTCCCCGCAAGAAATCCGACCGGCACCGGCACGCCATGCGCGACCCGCGCACCCAGGGTGCGTGGCAACGTCTTGTAGATGCGGAATTCCACCTCGCGGTCGAAAGCGAGCTTGCGCTGGCGGTTACGGGCGCCGGCCGCTTCATCGATACCGCCGATGCCACCTTCGATGCCGCCTTCGATGCCGCCTCCGTTACCCGCCGCCGGAATCGCGAAGTCGATGTAATCCGACAGCATCCGCTCGTCCCAGCGGGCGAATGCGGATTTCACGTGAAAGTGACGCCACGCATCTTCACGGCTCGCCCAGTGCGTGCGTCGATTTTTAGTGGCGGCGGCAGGCGAGAGCCGAGTGTCGAGCCCCGTCCACTGCGATAAACGTAGCACACTGCTGCGCCAGCCGGCGATCACCGGCGAATCCAGCATCACGACGCCCTTCACCCATTGGGGCCGCTTGAGTGCCGCCATCAGCGAGAGATAACCACCCAGCGAATGCCCGACCAGCCACACTTTCGCATCGGCTGGACGTCTGGCGTCGATGTCTTCGAGCAGTTGATCCACCAGATGCGGCCAGTCGCGCGTAACGGGAAAACGCGGATCGTGACCAAACCGTTCGACGGCGCGAATCTCATAGTCGTCGGCGAGTTCGGCGAAGATCGTCCGGTATGTCGATGCCGGAAACCCGTTCGCGTGCGAAAAATGCAGGATGTCTTTCAAGCGGCGTGCCCTCCCTTTTTACAACGTCTCTTTCCAGCGTCTCATTCGCAACTTTCGATTCACCGTCCCATCCAGTAGCGCGCATGAGTCTGCCTGAAACGTTCGACGGACACCTGCGCCGACACTTCCATACGCGCCGCACCGTCTTCGTCGCTGCGCGATAACTCGATATGGCGTAATCGATACCGCTCGAAAACCGTCGGATGCGGGTGATTAAATCGGTTGCGGTAGCCTACCTGAAATACCGCGATGCGCGGCCTCACGGCGTCGAGGAAAGGCTCGGTAGACGAGGTCTTGCTGCCGTGATGCGGCACGATCAGCACATCCGCCTGAAGCCAGGCGGGCTCACGTTGACCGAGTTGCAACAATTGACGTTCGACGTCGGCCTCGATGTCGGCGGCTAGCAGCGCCGAGCGCCCCGCCGCGCTGGTTACTTTCAGCACGCATGAGGTGGCGTTCGGTTTGCTCGCGAGCGGCCCGGCCTGCGGCCACAGCACGTCGAACACCACGCCGTCCCACTGCCAGCGCTGCCCCGCGACGCAGCGCAACAAAGCGCTGCCGCGATCCTGCGCCGTTTTCCACAACGGTTCGCGTGGCTGCAGCGACGCCACGAATTGCCGGACCTGAATGCTCTCGAGCACCGCGGGCGCGCCGCCCGAGTGATCGGAATCCGAGTGGCTGATCATCAGCGTATCGAGCGTGGAGAGGCCGTGGGCGAATAGATAAGGCACGACAAGACGCTCGCCCGCGTGCGTGGATTCGGGGCCCGGACCCGCATCGAAGAGCAAGGTGTGATGCGTAGTTTCGATGACGATGGAAGACCCTTGGCCAATGTCGAGCGCCGTCACGCGAAATGTGCCGTCCGTAGGCGCTTGAGAGACAGGAAACGCCAGCGGCAACCAGGTGAGCGGCGCGGCGAACCGCAGCGGCCAGCCGCGCGGTGCGAGCGCCCATAGCACGCCAAACGCTGCTGCCGTCAGAGCAAAACCATCCGGCTGCGGCAAACGCCAGAGCGTCCATGCGGATCCCGACAGGTGGGCGAGCGCGTCGAACATTGGGGTCAGCATGCTATGCGCCGCGCGGTAGGCGAAGCCATCGAGTGGTGCGGGCAACAACACGGCCACCAGCACGGTCGGCGTCACGAGGAAGCTGATCCAGGGAATCGCGAACGCATTGGCAAGCGGCCCCAGCAGTGGGATCTGGAAGAACCAGTATGCGGTGAGCGGTGCGAGTCCGAGCGTTATGGCGTACTGCACGCGCGCACTGGATGCGATCCCGCGGCCGATGCGCCGTGCCGTAGGTCTGAGCCACGCCAACGAGCGAACGCGGATTCGCCCAATCAGGTCGCCAAGCCGATCGCGGATGTGGCGGCGTGGTTGACTTCCAGCTTTATCGGCGGGTTCGCTCGCGGCAGGATCTTCATCTGCCTGATCGTCTGCCTGATCGTCTGCCTGATCGTCTGCCTGATCGTCTGCCGGAGGCGCCGCGAACTCCTCCGCGAACCCGACCGATGCCCGCCGTCCGCGCGATGCAATTGCAAACAGGATGGCCGCCACCGCACAGAACGACAACCAGAATCCCGCCGCTGTCACCGCCCACGGATCGGCAAGCAGAACAAGCCCCAGTGCCCACGCGAGCACGAGCGAAGACGCCGGCCGGCGGCCGCTCAGCACCGCCAGCGCAACGAAGCACAGCATCCACATCGATCGTTGCGCTGGAACGTTGAATCCCGCGAGCGCCGCATAAAAGGCGGCTAATGCCGCCGCACCGCCTGCTGCCGCTTTCTGCGCCGATACGATCAGCGGCGCGGGCAACCCGCGCCAGCGCAAGCGCCGCCATAACCCGCCGCTCAATAGCGCTGCGAGCCCCGCGACAAAGCCAATATGCAGCCCGGAAATTGCCACCAGATGACTCGTCCCGGTCGCACGCAGCAAGGTCCAGTCGGTGTCGCTGACCACGTCCTGGGCGCCTGTTGCCAACGCTACGACAATGCCTTGATGCGCGGCGCCGTCGAGTGCGGTTGAAACCCGCTCGCGCAACCGAGCACGCCAACGATCGATAGTGAGCGCGAAACCGTGTGCATCCGTCGGCAAACGCCGAGCCGCGCCCGGCACGGAAACGTAACCGGTCGCACGAATGTTGCGAGCGAGCAGCGCCGCTTCAGTATCGCGGCCACGAAAATTGGCATTGCCATGCGGACGTTTCAATCTGGTGACAAGCGTCCAGCGTTGACCAGCCCAGAGAGACGGCGGCGGTGCGGCGGCAGGACCGCGTTTTGACGCATCCACCGCCATCCACGACAGTTGTACGACGCGCGGAAAGTTCGGCAACGCCACATCGTTCGATTCGACTTCAAACAGGAACCGCGTGCTGTCCGCGCCTTGCATGGGCAGTCCGCGCACGAATCCGGTCAACTCGATGTTGCGGTTCTCGAACGCCACGGGCAATGCGCGTTGCAATCGCGTGTCTGCCCGCCAGGCGGCGTAACCGAAGCCAATAACCAATGCAGCCGCAATCAGCGATACCGCGCGAAACCGCGGAAAACAAAACGCGAGCGCGCAGGCAAGCCCGAGCAGGAGCAAAAGTGCCCACCAAACAAGGGCGCCGGGCAACACAGCCTGCTGCTGCAAGCACGCGATTCCCAATGCAAAGCCGATCAAGATACCCCGCACGCCCGCTCCTCAAAAACTCGACGCGAGCGCAGAGGCATCGAAGGAAAGAACTGCCCTTCAATGCCTGCGAGCGAACGAATACGAAGAACTGATTATGCGGAGATACGGGAAAGGCGCGGCAGCGCGGCATGCGCGTTAGCCGTTGTGCCTAAGGAAAGCGTCTCTTCGTCAATACCGCGCAATTCTGCAAGTACCCGCGCGATGCCAGGCACCTGATCCGGCGTGTTGCGATGCTTGTAGAGCCATGAAGGCGCAATATCGGGCGCATCGGTTTCGAGCACGATCGCGTCCAGCGGTAATTCTGCAGCGAGACGTCGAATCTGGCGGGCGCGCTCGAACGTTAGATTGCCGCCAAAACCCAGGCGCATGCCATGCGCGATGAACGCTTCGGCCTGCTGAAAACTGCCATTGAACGCATGCGCAATACCGAGTTTGACGGAGAATACGCGCAGGCCCTTGAGCACCTTGTCTTGCGACTTACGCACATGGCAGATCACTGGCAACTCAAACTCGCGTGCGAGCTTGAGTTGCTCGTAATAGAAGAAGGTTTGGCGCGCATCGTCGAGGCCAGGTACAAAATAGTCCAGCCCAATCTCGCCTATACCCACAAACCTCGGGTCGTCCATACTCGCGGCAATCTGCTCGCGCAACACGTGCAGATCGTCCTCCTGTGCACGCGGCGTGAACAACGGGTGAATGCCGAGCGCATAAGCACCACCATCAATGCGATGCGCAAGCTCACGCACGCGGTCGAAATTCTGGCGCTCCACGCCCGGAATCACGATCCGCGAGACACCCTTTTTCAATGCGGACGCGGCAACGTCATCGCGGTCGGCATCGAACTCGGATGCATCGAGATGGCAGTGCGTGTCGATCCACATACAGCGCCTCCAGCATTCCAGCGATCATGCGGAAATTAAACAGGAACGACCGGTTCCTCGAACAATACGCCGTCACGCAAGCGCATGATGCGGTCGCAGCGCGCGGCGAGATCGGGATCATGCGTGACGATCACGAAGCTCGTTTCAAACGTCTGGGACAACTCCAGCATCAGGTTGAACACCGTGTCCGCAGTGGCGCCGTCCAGATTGCCGGTCGGTTCATCGGCAAGCACGCATGCCGGGCGCGTGACCAGCGCACGTGCAATCGCCACGCGCTGACGCTCGCCGCCCGACAATTCGCCCGGCCGATGTTTAGCCCGATGGCCAATCCCCACACGTTCGAGCACGCCCATGGCCTCTTTGCGTGCGTCCACTTCGCTCATGCGGCGAATGCGCAGCGGCATCGCGACGTTATCGAGCGCAGTGAATTCCGCCAGCAAATGATGAAACTGATACACGAAACCGAGCGCACGATTGCGCAGTTCGTTGCGTTCGCGTTCACGCAATGCGGTGAACGGTTTGCCCAGCAGTGAAACCTTGCCGGCGCTGGGTTCATCGAGACCGCCGAGCACGTGCAGCAGCGTGCTTTTACCCGATCCCGATGCGCCGACGATCGCCAGTTTCTCGCCGCGCCGAACCTGCAATTCTGCGTTGTCGAGCACTTGCACGTTGAAGCCGCCCTGCACGAACGTCTTCGAAATCGCCGATGCTTCGAGCACGATGTTGCTGTTGTTATCACTCATAGCGCAGTGCCTCCGCCGGGCGAACCTTCGCGCCGCGCCAGCTCGGATAGAGCGTCGCGAGCGATGACAATCCGAATGCAATAAGGCCGATCCGCGCGACGTCGGCGGGGACGAGCTCAGACGGCAATTCGCTGATGAAATACACCGATGGCGGCAGGAACTGCACGCCAAGCAGATGCTCGATCATGGGCACGAGCCACGGAATGCTCCACGCGATGAGACACCCCAGCGACACGCCGAGCGCCGTGCCGATAAAGCCGATCGTCACGCCCTGGATCACGAAGATCTTCATGATCGAGCCGGGTTGCGCGCCAAGCGTGCGCAGGATGGCGATGTCCGCTTGTTTGTCGGTTACGGTCATCACCAGCGACGACACCAGGTTGAACGCCGCCACCGCAATAATCAGCGTCAAGATGATAAACATCATGCGTTTTTCGATCTGCACGGCCGAGAACCAGGTCTTGTTCTGCTGCGTCCAGTCGCGGATATAGAGATCGCCGGAGAGCGTTCGCGACAGTTGCCGCGCGACTTCCGGCGCCCGCTGCATGTCCTTCAGCTTCAGGCGCACGCCCGTGGGCGCCGGCAGCCGGAACAGCGCCTGGGCGTCGGCGATGGAAATCAGCGCCAGCGTGGAGTCGTATTCGTAGTGCCCCGACTCGAACACGCCGACCACGGTGAACTGCTTGAGCCGCGGCAGCATGCCCGCCGGCGTGATCGTGCCTTCGGGCGCGACCAGCGTGATCTTGTCGCCCGTGCTCACGCCGAGATTGGTCGCCAGATCCGCGCCCAGCACAATGCCGAAACTGCCTGGCACGAGATCAGTGAGCTTGCCGCCCCGCATCTCCTTGCCGATATCCGACACTTCCGGTTCCAGCGACGGCTCCACGCCTCGCAACGCCACGCCGCTGACCGCACCTTGACGCGTCAGCAGCGCCTGGGCGTCCACGTAGGGCGCCGCGCCGATCACTTCCGGATTCTTGCGCGCTTCCTGCGCGGTCAGTTGCCAGTTGGGCATGGACCCGGTCGGCGAAAATATTTCGACGTGCGCGAGCACGGACAACATGCGATCGCGAACCTCTTTCTGGAAGCCGTTCATTACTGAGAGCACCACGATCAGCGCCGCGACGCCAAGCGCGATACCTGCCATTGATACCAGCGCGATAAACGAGATGAAACCGTTGCCGGTGGTGCGTTTGCCGGCGCGGGTATAGCGCCAGCCGATCTGCCATTCGTAGGGAAGTTTCAAGCGATTCCTTTCAGCGTTCTAACGTTCTTCGATCTTTACATTGCGCATTCGGCGCACGGCCGGAACCTTGCGACTTGGCGCCGTTTTTCTAACCTGATCCTGTCAATCCGGGGTGGCAATAACAACGCCTTTTCAATCCTTACCGCATCAATCTGGCGCGAGCCGGACGTACCGATCCGTCTGCGATCAAACGCGAAGTTTGCCACACAATCCTTAGCCACTCCTTTAGCCCGGATGACGTGGCGGAGGGAAAAACGACGGCTCAAGCCACCATGCTGGCCATTCGGACGATTTCCCACGCCCACGCTGCGGCTCATACTCGCTTGGCTCACCCACACGGCACTATCCCCTTAAAAACTCAGCCTCAGCCGCTGCGACGGTTCACAGTCGTAACTATTGACGTATTACGCAAAACGTAATACGATGAACATAATGATACAAACGTTCCGATGCAAGGACACGCAAGCACTTTACGAAGGCGGAACACCGAAACGGTTTCGGGCAATCGCTGATGTCGCGATCAGAAGGCTCACGGCACTGGACGCCGCGGTGGAAATACGTGACCTGAAATCGCCGCCCGGCAACCGGCTGGAATCCCTTTCGGGTGACCGGCGCGGTCAGCTCAGCGTCCGGATTAACGGCCAATGGCGCGTTTGTTTCAAATGGACAACGAAGGGTCCTGTCGACGTCGAAATCATCGACTATCACTGAATAGGGAAGCATATGTCCAAGAACGGCATGCGTCCGGTTCATCCGGGCGAGGTCTTGCGGGAAGATTATCTGGTCCCGCTTGAAATGAGCGTGAACGCCTTGGCTATGGCGTTGAACGTACCCGCTACGCGGTTACATGAAATCGTGAAGGAACGGCGCGGCGTCACGGCCGACACAGCCTATCGCCTTGCACGCTACTTCGACTCAACACCCGAGTTCTGGCTGAATCTCCAAGCCATGTATGACCTGAAAACGTTGCCAACGCGCAGTGAAATCGATCGCAAGGTTGAACCTCGTGAGTTGTCGCGTACGTGATGCGTCAAGCCGGGGGCATTAAGGGGAAATGTGCTGCGCCAGGACACCGGGTCTCGTCGCAAAGCCCTGGGGCAAGGCCTTCGAGGTTGGGTTAGCGAACTTATCCGCGAGCGATGGAACCCGTGCCGGCGTACACACGCACCTTTACGCTTCAGTCCAGCCTCAGCGTTGACGCGGTCCAGGATCGACTTTCCGTGTCCGACAGCTATCCACGCATTACTTACTACTTTTTGCGCATATTAGTAACGTATAGCACGCGAGGCAAATGGCAAGCACCCGGAAAACACCGGGTTCTTTGCCCTACAATGCGCAGCATCATGCCCACGCCCAAGCTCCCAGACATTCACCTTCTCTTGCCGTTCGCGCTGCCATCGGCGGCCGACGCCGCATCCGCGCTGCACAAGCTGGATCGCCCCGCGCTCGACCGGCTGCTCGCCCGCGCGACGCTCAATGAGCGTGTGATCGGCGACGATTTCCAGCGCACGCTGCCGAACGAGCGCTGGATCGCGCGGCAGTTCGGCGCGGTGAGCGAAGCACCCGGACAGGCCGCCGACGAAGCGCCGCTCGCGCCCTATATGTTGCTCGCCGACGGCGGAACGCCCGGCGACACCGTCTGGGCATGCGTCGAACCCGTGCACGTGCGGATTGCGCGTGATCACCTGGTGCTGATCGATCCGGCGACACTCGGCATGGACGATGAAGAGGGCCGCACCTTATTCGATGTCGTCAAGCCGTTAATAGAAGACCTAGGGTTGACCATTCAGGCACCGCGACCGGCACGCTGGTACGTCGCCGGGCCGAATCTCGGCACGCTGGCGGGCGCATCGCCGTTGCGGGCGAGCGGGCGCAACATTGAAATCTGGTTGCCGCACGAAGCGGGCACCGGCGAACGCTCGCGTGCGTGGATGAAACTGCAGAACGAAGTGCAGATGGCGTGGTTCGAGCATCCGGTTAACGAAGCACGTGAAGCGCGTGGCTTGCCCGCGATCAACTCGATCTGGCTGCACGCGCAAGGCACGCTTCGCAGCGTGACGAGCCCGTTCGCACAGGTAATGTCGAACGCGCCGGCCACGCGCGGCCTCGCGCTCGCCGCCAATATCACGCCGCAAGCGCCGCCGGAATCTTTCGCCGCTTTTATGGCTTCAACAATGACCAGCGACGGCCGCGCGCTTGTCGAACTCGACCCGTTTTCCGCGCCGTTCATCGAGCAGGATTGGGCGCGCTGGAACGACGCGCTCGGCACGCTGGAGCGCGACTGGTTTGCGCCCGCCTTGGCCGCATTGGAAAACGGAACGCTCGGCACGTTGCGCCTCACGTTGTGCAGCGACACCGGCTCCGTGTCGCTCACCGTCACGCGCCGCGCGTTGCGCAAATTCTGGCGGCGGCGTCCGATTGCGGCGCTGCTTATCGAATGACGAAGCAAATGAACGAAGCGAATAAGTGGATCGAATGAAACGAATCATCACCGGCCTGTCCGCATGACCCGGATCGTCACCCGCGCCCCGTCTCCCGCCGATGCCGCCGCCCTCGTACGGCATGGCGTTCATCCCGTCATTGCACGCCTGTACGCGTCGCGCGGCGTGTGTTCCCCGGAAGAGATCGAGACCGAACTCAAGAAATTGCACGCACCCGTCGGGCTGAAAGGTTGCGATGAAGCCGCCGCCGTTCTCGCCGACGCGCTCGCGGCGAAACGCCGCATGCTGGTCGTCGCCGACTACGATTGCGATGGCGCCACCGCATGCGCCGTTGCCGTGCGCGGCTTGCGGATGTTCGGCGCGCAGATCGATTACCTGGTGCCGAACCGGTTCGAATACGGTTATGGCCTGACGCCTGAAATCGTCGCGCTGGCCGCGAGCCGCGCGGGCGGGAAGCCGGATCTGCTGATCACCGTGGACAACGGCATTGCAAGCGTGGACGGCGTCGAGGCCGCGAATGCGTTGGGTATCGATGTGCTGGTGACCGACCACCATCTACCCGGCGATGTTCTGCCGCCTGCGCGTGCGATCGTGAATCCCAACCAGCCAGGCTGCACGTTTGAGAGCAAGTGCATCGCGGGCGTGGGCGTGATTTTCTACGTGCTGCTCGCGTTGCGCGCCGAGTTGCGTCGTCGCAATGCATTCACCACCGACGCGCCTGAACCGCGTCTGGACGGCCTGCTCGATCTGGTGGCGCTCGGCACGGTCGCCGACGTCGTGAAGCTCGATCCGAACAACCGCATTCTGGTCGCGCAGGGCCTGAAACGGATTCGCGCAGGACGGATGCAACCGGGCATCGCGGCGCTGTTTCGGGCGGCGGCGCGCGATGCACGCGCCGCGTCGGGATTCGATCTCGGTTTTGCGCTGGGCCCGCGGCTGAATGCAGCGGGACGGTTATCGGATATGTCGCTCGGAATTGAATGCCTGATCACCGATGACATCGGCCGTGCATGGGAATTGGCGCAACAACTGGATTCGATTAATCGCGAGCGGCGGGAGATCGAAGCCGGCATGCAGGAGCAGGCGCTCGAGGAACTGGCGAGTATCGATCCCGCAGATTCCGCCACCTTGACGCTGTTTAATCCGGCGTGGCATCAGGGCGTGATCGGGATTGTCGCAGGGCGGCTGAAGGAGAAGTTTCACCGGCCGTCGTTCACGTTTGCTCATGCCGATGACAGCGGAGTTTTATCGAAGGGATCGGGGCGCTCGATTCCAGGATTTCATCTGCGTGATGCCGTCGATCTGATTTCGAAGCGCGAGCCCGGGATGATCGTGAAATTCGGCGGCCACGCGATGGCGGCCGGGATGACGATTGTTACCGCTGACATTGCGCGGTTCACCGCGGCGTTTGAAGCCGTCGGACGCGAGTGGTTGACGTCGGACGCGTTGTCGCGGGTGGTCGAAACCGACGGCGAGCTCGAGGACGCTTATTTTACGCCGCAGTTTGTTGAATTGATCGACGGCGCGGTGTGGGGACAAGGTTTTCCGGCGCCTGTGTTTTCCGGGGAGTTTGAAGTGGCGTCCCAGGCGCTCGTCAAGGACAAGCATTTGAAGCTGCAATTGCGGCGCGGTCAGCAACGGTTCAACGCCATCTGGTTTAACCACACGGAAACGCTGCCGACGCGCACCGTCGTGGCCTACCGGCTGGTTTCCGATACCAGGAATGGCGTCGCGCGGGTACAGATGATCGTGGAGCATGCGGTTGGGTGAGCGGACGTAGGGGTGACCCCAAGCGGCAGCCAAGGCGCTCGGGCAGCCACCGGCCCCCATGCCTCGCCAATGCTCCCCTCTCGCTAAGCTATAATTTCGCTCTTAGCCAAAAAACCTGAAAATGATCAAATGGAAGCGGAACGTCTAAACGCAATCGAGAACCTCCTCGCCGACCTGCGCCGTCGCGCTGGCGAGCTCCGGGGGTATCTTTGACTACGACGCCAAGGCCCTGCGTCTGGACGAAGTCAACCGGGTACTAGAAGACCCGAACGTCTGGAACGACTCGAAAAACGCCCAAGCCCTGGGCCGCGAGAAAAAGCTGCTGGACACCGTCGTCACGACCATCACGGACCTCGATAACGATCTTCGCGACACGCAAGATCTCTTCGACATGGCCCGCGAAGAAAACGACGAAGACACACTCGTCTCATGCGAAGTGGACACGGCAGCGCTCGAAAAACGCGTTGAAGACATGGAATTCCGCCGGATGTTCTCGAACCCGGCCGACCCAAACAACTGCTTTATCGATATCCAGGCCGGCGCAGGCGGCACGGAAGCGTGCGACTGGGCAGCAATGCTGATGCGCCAGTACCTTCGCTACTGCGAGCGCAAAGGTTTCAAGACTGAAGTTCTCGAAGAATCCGACGGTGACGTTGCCGGTATCAAGAGCGCGACCATCAAGGTCGAGGGCGAATACGCCTACGGCTTCCTGCGCACGGAAACGGGCGTTCACCGCCTCGTGCGCAAATCGCCCTTCGATTCATCGGGCGGACGCCATACGTCGTTTTCATCGATCTTCGTGTATCCGGAAGTCGACGATTCCATCGAAATCGATATCAATCCGGCCGATATTCGCACCGACACGTATCGCGCATCCGGAGCCGGCGGACAGCACATCAACAAGACCGATTCGGCCGTGCGCCTGACTCACGCACCCACGGGAATCGTCGTGCAGTGCCAGAACGATCGATCGCAACACCGCAACCGCGCCGAAGCCATGCAAATGCTGAAAGCGAAGCTGTACGAGTTCGAAATGCGCAAGCGCCAGGTCGAGAAAGACAACCTGGAAAACAGCAAGACCGATGTGGGCTGGGGTCACCAGATACGCTCGTACGTGCTCGACAACAGCCGCATCAAGGACTTGCGCACGAACGTGGAAATTAGCAACACGAAAGCCGTGCTGGACGGCGACCTGGACGACTTCATCGGCGCAAGTCTTAAACAGGGCGTATAAGCAAAAGTCGAGCAACAGTCGAGCAACAGTCGAGCAGACGTCGAGCACACGGCGCGGCTTCAGCAACACGCCGCCGCGCCAACCGCATCGTTTCGACGGCGCTTCATTCATGGCAATCCATCGCAGCATTGCATCGCTAATATTTGCGACCATCCGTGTGGCCTGTGTTCCTGCGCTAGGTTTCAACGTTTAGGTTCACGCAGCTAATGCGAACAGCACGCAAACAACCTGGATGCAGCATCAGGCCCACGACCAAGCCGCATTCATCGCACTCAAAGCCAAACACATCATGACCGAACTGACTCAGCCGGACGCCGCTCCCGAACCGGAAGAAAACCAGATCCTCGCCGAGCGTCGCGACAAACTCCGTGCGCTGCGCGAGCTTGGAATCGCGTATCCGAACGATTTCCGCCCGACGCACCAAGCCGCCGCGCTGCAATCAGACTACGCCGATAAAGACAAAGACGCGCTCGAAGCCGAACCGCTGCAAGTCGCGGTCGCAGGCCGGATGAGGTTGAAACGCGTGATGGGCAAGGCGAGTTTCGCAACGGTGCAAGACGGCAGCGGCCAGATCCAGTTCTTCATCACGCCCGCCGACGTCGGCCAGGAAGTCTACGACGCGTTCAAGAAGTGGGACTTGGGCGACATCATCGCGACGAAGGGTGTGCTGTTCCGCACGAACAAGGGCGAGTTGTCGGTTCGTTGCACGGAACTGCGCCTGCTGACCAAAGCGCTGCGCCCTCTTCCCGATAAATTCCACGGCCTCGCCGATCAGGAAATGCGCTATCGCCAGCGTTATGTCGACCTGATCGTGACGCCGGAAACGC
>Ga0302178_10003020_pt1 | contig 12929 bp, 14 predicted proteins | sample I_Palsa_E1_3_FD_198790 | JGI IMG/M metagenome (GOLD analysis project Ga0302178, IMG submission 198790) | Peat permafrost microbial communities from Stordalen Mire near Abisko, Sweden - I_Palsa_E1_3 | ecosystem: Environmental > Terrestrial > Soil > Palsa > Peat permafrost | place: Sweden... | reverse complement strand
ACTCCGGTGCAGCGTCCCGCAGGCAGCGCATGCACGGCCCCTGGAGCGTCGCGGTGAACCGTAGCCGCAGCGCGTAGCCCGGGCCGGTCGTGCGCGAGATGTCGAGTCGCGCCGGGACGGCATCGGGAACGACCGGGTAGGTCTCGCCGGCCAGCACCAGGGGCGCGAGGCGGACGTTCAACTCGAGCCGCCGGCCCTCGCCCGAGGTCAGCCGCAGACCCGCGAGGTCGAATGTGTCGGTCAGGATCGCCATGCGCCCAGATTAGTGCGGCAGGCGCGCCTTGCACCGCGCCGATGGGATGATCTGTGGCGTGTCACGCTGGTTTCGGACCTACGGCTTTCAGGAGGTCTATGAGGACCTCACGGTCGGGGCTCTCCCTGCCGACGCCGCCGACGTCGCGGCGCTCGAGTTCATCGGCGTGCAACGAGTGCTCAACCTCGTCGCCGACGACGAATACGAGGTGGGCGCGCGGGCGGACGTGACCCGCGCCTACGAACGCGCCGGGATCGAGGAACACCGCGTCAGCCTCGTCGACTTCGGCCACCTGCCACCCGACGCGCTCGAGCTCGCGGTGGCGATGCTCAACCAGTGGCTCGACGAGGGCCGGATGAGCTACGTGCACTGCCGGGCGGGCTGGCAGCGCTCGGCGGCGGTGGCAGCCGCGGGGATCGCGATCCGGGATGGCATCGACGTCGACGAGGCGGTCGAGCTGGTGCGCTCGCGCAAGCCCACGGCGGACCCGCTGCCCCACCAGCGCGAGGACCTGCGCCGCTGGTGGCAGGCCCGTCAGCGCGCCGGAGCCTGACTCGCTCCCACTTGGTACCGAAAAGTGACGGAAAACGACACTTTTGGGTACCAAGTCCGCCTACAGCGACCGCCTCCTACGCCGACGGACGCCTGCGGCCTCCTACGGCCGTCCTACTCCGCTGCTCGCAGGCGCCGGGATTCCTCGAACAGCGACGGCACCGCGCGCCGCTCCTCCGCGTCGGCCGCGCGCGTGTCCTCCGGCGCGATCTGCACGGTTCGCCCGCCGAGCGTGACCGGTTCGATCTCCGGCAGCCGGCTGGTCTCGCCGACGGCGCCGTGGTCGGCGAACCGCCTGGCGGCGGGTAGCACGCGCGCCTCGTAGGAGCCGACGGTCTCGTTGTAGGCGGCGACGGCGCCGTTGAGGCGCTTGCCGAGCGTCGCGATCAGCGTCGAGAGCTTCGCGAGCCGCCCGTGCAGCTCGCGCCCGAGCTCCGAGATCGCGGCGGCCGACTCGGCGACGCGCTCCTGCTGCCACCCGTAGCCGACCGAGTGCAGCAGGGCCAGCAGCGTCGTCGGCGTCGCGATCAGGACCCGCCGCGCCATCGCGTCCTCGATCAGCCCGGCATCGACCTCGAGCGCGGCGCTGTACAGGTGCTCGCCGGGTAGGAACAGTACGACGAAGTCTGGCGCCGCCGGCAGGCCGCTCCAGTACGCCTTGTCCGACAGCTGGCGGACGTGCTTGCGCAGCAGCCGGGCGTGGTCGGCGAGGTGCCGGAGGCGCTCCTCCTCGTCACGCGCCTCGTAGGCGTCGAGGATCCCTTGCAGCGGTGCCTTTGCGTCGACGACGACGTGCTTGCCGCCGGGCAGGTTGACCACCAGGTCCGGCCGCAGCGCTCCCTCGTCGCCCGGCAGCGACGCCTGCTCGGAGAAGTCGCAGTGGCGCACCATCCCGGCCAGCTCGACCACCTTGCGCAGCTGCATCTGGCCCCAGACGCCGCGCGCGTTCGGCTTGCGCAGGGCGGTCACGAGCGCCCCGGTCTCGGTTCGCAGCTTCTCGCCGGTCTCCGACAGCGTCCGCAGCTGCGCCTCGAGCCGGCCGCGCGACTCGCGCCGCTCGCGATCGAGCGCCGACAGCTGCTGGTCGACGCGCCCGAGCTGCTCCTTCAGCGGGGCGACCAGCTGCTCGACCGCGTTCTGGCGTTTCTCCAACTCTCCCTTCGCCTCGGTGTGCGCCGCCTGCAGCTGCGACTTGGCGAGCTCGGCCAGCTGGTGCATGTTCGCTTGCAGCGCCTCGACGCTGAGCGCCTTGAACGAGGAGGACAGCCGCTCCTGCGACTCCTGCACCGTCGCGAGCCGCTCCCCGGCCAGCGTGCGCTCGTGCTCGAGCGCCGCCTGGGCCCGCACCAGCTCGTGCCCGAGCTCGCCCGCCCGCGCCGCCTCGGCGCCGAGCGACCGCAAGCGCCCGCGCAGCAGCGCCAGCACGATGCCCGCGCCCGCACACAGCCCGACGATCAGCCAGATCGCGCTCATCTGACCGAGGATCGCGCTGCCCTCGGACGGAAACGCGTAACGACAGCCTTTGGGCGGCGTTTACGCTGCCCGGGCCGCGTGCGCGAGCACGCCGCCATGGACCCGCCAGAACTCGCCGGGCGGCGCCCGCAGCGAGCGCAGCAGCTGCTCGAATCGGGATGCCCCGCCGGCGCCCACCACCGAGGGCCGCCCGAGCAGCACCCACCGCCCCGGACCGACCGGCAGCGAGCGCGCCACCACATAGGCCCCGCTCGCCGCCCGATCCGGCAGGGCCCTGGTGGACGCGAGCAGCGCGCGGCCGGACCCGAGTGGGCAGCGCCCGGCCAGCGGGCCGGGCGCGGACGAGTCTCCCTCGAGCTGCCACGCGCGTAGCTCCACGCGTCCGAGCAGCACGCGCAGGCGCTCACGCGTCAACGGCGCGCCACCGACCAGCTCGACCGCCGGCGCCAGCTCGGCGAGCAGCCGATCCAATGACGAGACGCCCACGACGGTCACTGGCGCGGCAGGCTAACCGCAGCGCCAGACGGAAACGCTAGGAGACCTCGGCCGGCTCGTCCTTGCCCGCGAGCCGGTCTCGGCCCCGCTGGACAGCGGCGATGAACTTCGACAGGTTGACCTCGAGGGTGCCGAGGATCTCGTCGGCGTAATCCTCGGCGCCGAGCCGGATCTCGCGCTCGCGCGCGTGCGCCTCGTCGATGATCTCCTCGGCTTCGCGCTCGGCCTGCTTGGTGATCTCCTCCTCGGAGACCAGCCGCTCCTGGCGCTCACGCGCCTCCTTGACGATGCGCTCGGCCTCGCGCTTGGCCTCGGCGAGCATCTCCTGACGCTCCTTGACGATCCAGCGCGCCTGCTTGATCTCCTCCGGGATCGTCGCGCGCATCTGGTCGAGGATGTCGTAGATCTCCTCCTTGTCGACCCGCACCTGGTCGGTCAGCGGCATCGGCTTGGCGTTGTGCACCAAGTCGTCCAGCTTGTCGATCAGAACGAGGACGTCCATCGGGGTGTTGTTCGTCAGCGGCCGAGGCGTTCCTTCAAGGCGACGGCCACCTCCCCCGGCACCATGTCGTCGATGGTGCCGCCGAAGGTGGCGAGCTCCTTGACGCCGCTCGACCTAACGAAACTGTACTGAGGTGAGGCCATCAGGTACACGGACTCGATGTCGGGCGCCTGACGCCGGTTGAGCTGGTTCATCTCCAGCTCGTATTCGAAGTCCGAGATCGCACGCAGCCCCTTGACGATCGCCATCGCCCCCCGCGAACGGGCGAAGTCGACGATCAGGATGCTGAACGGCTCGACCTCGACGTTGCCGATCTCCGCCGTCGCGTGCTCGATGAAGCGCAGCCGCTCCTCGACGGGGAACAGCGTGACGCCTTTGCGGACGGGGTGGTTGACGACGGCGATGATCACCTTGTCGAACATCACCGACGCCCGCGAAATCACGTCGAGGTGGCCGTTGGTGACTGGGTCGTAGGTGCCGGGACAGATCGCGATGCGGTTATCGAGCGCCATGGATTCTGATCAGGGTGTCTCCGTACCGCCGCTCAATCAGCAGCGGCAGGTCGAGTTCGAGGGGTGCGCGGCGATCGCTCTCGGCCGCCACCACCGCCTCCGGCGCCAGCACATCGGGCAGCGCCGTCGACAGTTGCGGGCCGAGCACGTCCGCCAACCGGTATGGGGGGTCGAGAAACACGAGATCGTATTGACGACCGGACGCGCGTGCGGAGGAGAGGAACGCCGCAGCCGGGCGGCGCGCGACTTCGGCCCGCAGATCAAGCGCCTCCAGGTTTGCCCTGACGGCCGCCACGGCCGCCGCTGAGGAGTCGACGAACGCCGCCACGTCAGCCCCCCGCGACAGCGCCTCGATCCCCAGCGCCCCCGAGCCGGCGAACAGGTCGAGCACGCGCGCACCGGCCACGGCGCCGGCGGATTCGAGCATCGAGAACAGCGCCTCGCGCACCCGATCGGAGGTCGGCCGCGTGTGCGGCCCGCGCGGGGCCTGCAGCGGGCGGCCTCGCAGCGTCCCGGCGACGACGCGCACGACACGCCCCGCTCATGCCCTGATCGGTGCGCTCGCCTCGACCCCGTACCGGGCCAGCAGCGCCTCGGCCAGCAGCGCGTGCTCCGCCGCCTCCAGGTCCGGGTCGGCGTCGAACACCGCCCGCGCGGCCAGGCTCGCCCGCTCGAGCAGCTCGGCGTCGCGCGGCAGTTCCGCGAAGCGGTAGGCGACGAGACCCGACTGACGGGTGCCGACGAGCTCGCCCTCGCCGCGCAGCTGCAGGTCGATCTCGGCGAGCGCGAACCCGTCGCGCTCACGCGCGAGTGCCTGTAGCCGGGCGGAGTCGCGCCTGCCGAACAGGAGACACAGCGAGGCGTGCTCGCCCCGGCCGATCCGCCCGCGCAGCTGGTGCAGCTGCGAGATCCCGTAGCGGTCGGCGTCCTCGACCAGCATCACGGTCGCGTTCGGGACGTCGATCCCGACCTCGATCACCGACGTCGCGACCAGCACATCGGCGGCCCCCGCGGCGAACGCCCCCATCGCCTCGGCCTTCGCCGCCGGACGCATCTGGCCGTGGAGCAGGACCACCCGGTAATCGGCAAACGGGCCTGTGCGCAGCCGTTCGAACTCGGCCGTCGCCGCCTTCGCCTGGAGCACCTCGGACTCCTCGACCAGCGGGCAGACGACGAACGCCTGCCGTCCGGCGCGCAGCTCCTCGCGGATCCGCTCGTAGGCACGCTCCCGCTCGGCGTCGCTCGCGCACACGAACGTGCTGATCGGCTGGCGCCCGCGAGGAAGCTCGCGCAACACGGTGACGTCGAGATCGCCGTAGTGCGAGAGGGCGAGCGTGCGCGGGATCGGGGTGGCGGTCATATGCAGCACGTGCGGCGACTGCTCGGCGCGCCCCTTGCGATCGAGCGCCGCACGCTGGGCGACGCCGAACCGGTGCTGCTCGTCGACCACGACGACGCCGAGCTGGGCGAAGCGAACGGCGTCCTCGATCAGCGCGTGGGTACCGACGAGCAGCGGCAGCTCGCCGCTCTCAAGGCGCGCCAGCAGCGCCGCGCGCCGCCCGGCCGGAGTCGAGCCGGTCAGTAGCGCCGCCGCCATCGGCTCGGCTCCGAGCAGCGCCTGCAGGGTCGCGAAGTGCTGCTCGGCGAGCGTCTCGGTCGGCGCCATCAGCGCCGCCTGCAGGCCGTGCTCGACCGCCCGCAGCATCGCGTACAGAGCGACCGCGGTCTTGCCGGAGCCCACCTCGCCCATCAGCAACCGCTGCATCGGCTCGGCCCGCGCCAGGTCGGCGTCGATCGCCGCGAGCGCGGCCGCCTGGTCGCCGGTGAGCTCGAACGGCAGGCTCGCCAGCCAGCGCGCGGTCAGCTCGCGCGCAAGCTCGATCCGCGGCGCGGACTCGCCGTGGCTACGTCCGCGCCGGCGCCGCCGTAGGGCCAGCTGGCCGAGCAGCAGCTCCTCGAACGCCAGCCGCCGGCGCCCGACCTCCTGATCGGGCTCTGTCTCGGGAAAGTGGGCGAGGCGCAGCGCCCCGGGGCGATCGAGCAGCCGCTCGCGCACCCGCAGCGCGGCGGGCAGCGGCTCGAGCACGTCGTCGATCTCGGCTGCGTGCCGGCGCACGAGCGCGAGGATCTGGGTGGACGACAACCCGTCGGTGGCGGGATAGTGGGCGACGGTCCCGGCGCCGGCGCCGAGCCCATCCTGGGTGAGCGAGTGGGCCTGCACGGCGAAGCGGCCGCCGGCGCCGGCCTTGCCGTGCAGCATCACCCTGGTTGCGGGCGGGTAGCGATCGACGAGCCACGGCTGGTTGAAGAAGGTCACGCGGAGCGAGCCGGTGGCGTCGGCGACGGTCGCCTCGACGAGCGGGCGCATCCCCCGGCGCCGCACCGGGCGGGCGGCGATCCGCAGCACCTCGACGACGACCGTCGCGGTCTCGCCGGGCTCGAGCTCGGCGACCGAGCGCGCCTCCCGGCGGTCGCGCGGGAGGTGCTCGAACAGGTCGGCGATCGTGCCGAGCCCGAGCGCCTCGCCGCCGGCCGCCGCTTTGCGCCCGTCGAACCGGAGCGCCCGCCGCAGCCGCGCCGGCGCCGGGTAACGCACCGGGGCGGCCTGCAGCTGGCTCGTGTCGAGCGGCTCAGTGGTCGAGAAGGCGGTCGGCTGGGTCATCGCGACGGCGCTTCATATGGTGGCGGAGCGGTCGGTCGGCGCCGCCGGGCGCTGCCGGGTTTGGGGTAATGGCAGGATTAACCGCATGAACGAGCGCGTCATCTACGTGTCACGGGTCACCCGCCTGCCGCTGATCGCCGCCGACGGGTCGGACGTGGGCCACATCGTCGACGTCGTCCTCGACCTCGGCGGGCGCCCACCTCGCGTCAACGGCTTCGTCGTCGGCGGCATGCAGCGGCGGCGGGTGTTCATCGGCGCCGGCCGCGTCGGGGAGATCGACACCCGTGGCGTGCGCCTGCGGCGCGGGTCGATCAACCTCAAGCAGTTCGAGCTGCGCGAGGGCGAGCGCCTCGCCGCCGGCGAGGTGGTTGGCCGCCGAATCGGCGACCGCCGCGTGGTCGACATCGGCTTACGGGCGGCGCCGGAGCGGTTCGCTTGGGAGGTCGCGACGGTCGCCCTGCTGTCCGGCCGCCGCATGCCCGGACTGAAGCGCACTCCGGAGGTGGTCGACTGGAGCGAGGTCGGCGAGCTGTTCTCGGGGGAGCGCCCGCTCGACCGTCAGGCCGCGACGCTCGAGAGCTTGCACCCGGCGGAGATGGCGCAGGCGTTGCGACGCCTGCCGGTGAGCCGCCGTCGCATGCTCGCTGAGGCGCTCGAGGACGAGCGCCTCGCCGACCTGCTCGAGGAGCTGCCCGAGGACGAGCAGGTGCATCTGATCGAGGGAATCGACCGCGACCGCCTCGGCCGTGTGCTCGACGAGATGGAGGCCGACGATGCGGCCGACCTGCTGGGCGAGATGCCGGCCGCCGAGCGCGCCGCGCTGCTGGCCGCGATGGACCCCGAGGAGGCCGAGCCGGTTCGGCGTCTGCTCTCCTACGAACCGGATACGGCCGGCGGGCTGATGACGCCCGAGCCGATCATCGTGGCGCCGAGCGCGACGGTGGCCGAGGCGCTCGCGCGGGTCCGCGACCCGGACCTGCCGGTCCCGCTCGCCGCGCAGGTGTTCGTCTGCCAGCCGCCGCTCGAGACGCCGACCGGGCGCTTTCTCGGTGTAGTCGGCTTCCAGCGCCTGCTCCGCGAAGCGGCTTCCAAGCCCGTCGGGCGCTGCATCGAGGAGGAGTGGGACTCGCTGCGCGCCTATGTCAGCGACCGCGAGGTGGCGGGTCGGCTCGCCGCCTACGACGTCGTGGCGATCCCGGTGACCGACGAGGCGGGTCGCTTGGTCGGGGCGGTCACGATCGATGACGTGCTAGACCGCGTGCTGCCCCGCCAGTGGCGGGTGACCCATACCCCATCGGCATGAGAGGCTGAAGCGATGCCGGCCACGGACAACCTGAGCAAGCCCAAAGGCGCATCGGTCCGCTCGGGCTACGACTCCGATTCCTTCGCTCGCTGGGCGGAGTCGGTCGCCCGGTTCTTCGGCACCGGCCGCTACCTGGCCGCGCAGACGATCGTCGTGATCATCTGGCTGGCGTTGAACGGCACGGTCTGGGCGCTGCAGTGGGACCCGTACCCATTCATCCTGCTGAACCTCGTGTTCTCTACGCAGGCCGCGTACGCCGCACCGCTGATCCTGCTCGCCCAGAGCCGCCAGGCCGATCGCGACAAGGAGGAGGTCGAGCGCGACCGTGAGACGAACGCCCGGGCGCTCGCCGAGACCGAGTTCCTCGCCCGCGAGCTCGCCGCGGTGCGCTTGGCGCTCGAGCAAAAGCCCGATCGCGACGACATCGTCGAGCCGCTCGAGCGGCTCACCCGTGCGCTCGAGGCGCTGCACGGCGTTAGCCTGGGACAGGCGCTGGACCCGGGCGGGCTATACCAGGCGAGCGACGACTACTCGGACGAGAGCAGCCACCAGTAGCTCTCTTGGCCGCCGGCGGGCAGCTCGAGCTCGACCTGGCCATTGATCAGGCCGCGGACGGTGGCGTCGTCGAGGGGCGCGCCGATCCCGCGCAGGCAGGTGACCAGCTCGGCGCCATCGGCGATCCGCTCGAGGATCTCCCGCAGCGTTGCGGCCGGCTCGCCCCAGGCGACGAGCTCGTCATCGACGAACCCGACCGCGTCGCCCTCGCGGAAGCGGCCCCGGGCGTCATCCCGGGCCGCCGGTGCGACCGCCCCCGTGCGGATCCCGTCGAGCACGCCGGTCATCGCTGCCGCGTTCGCCTCAGCGGACCGGGACGGGTCGAGGCTGACCGCCGCGGCGAGCCCCGCCTGCGGGGAGCGCGAGGGAACCACCCGAACCGCCTTGTCGGACAGCTCGGCTGCGCGCTCGGCGGCCATGAACACGTTTGAGCTGTTCGGCAGTACGACGATCTCCTCCGCGGGGATCCCGTGGATCGCAGCGAGCAGATCGTAGGTCGAGGGGTTGAGCGTCGGCCCGCCGTCAAGCACCGCCACGCTGAGGCCGGCGAACAGCTCCTTGAAACCCTCGCCGTTGACTACCGCGAGCGCGCCGCAGATGGCGTTTGGCCCGGTGGCCGGCTCGGAGCCCGTCGCGAGCCGGGCGGCGCGGTCCTTGATCTGCTCGCGCATGTCGGCGATGTCGATGTGCGAGACCGTCCCGTCTGCGGCGAACATGCCGGTGGCGGCGTCGGGGTCGTCGGTGTGGACGTGGACCTTCAGCGTCGTCGAATCGCCGACGACCAGCACAGAGTCGCCGATCTGCTCGAGCCGGCGAATGTACGCTCGCTGATCGAGGTCGCGGCCGCTGACGGCGAAGTTCGTGCAGTAGCGGTAGGTGGCCGAGCCGTGCTGGGGATGGGTCACGCGAGCGGGGGCCTGGTGCTCGAGCGGCAGTGGCTCGGCGCCGCGCAGGGCCCCGACGATCCCCGATAGGAGCACGGTCAGCCCGTAGCCGCCCGCGTCGACGACGCCCGCTTCGCGCAGTACCGGCAGCAGGTCGGGGCCGCGCTCCACAGACTCCTGTCCCGCTTCGAGCGCCCGTTCGATCACGTCGGCGGCGAGCGCATCCTGCTGCTCGTCGCTGGCGTCCGGGCCGAGCCGGGTTTCGGGCATGTGGGCGAGCTCGGAGGCGACCTTGTGGGCCATCTCGCGCACGACCGTCAGGATCGTGCCCTCGGCCGGCTCGCGCACCGACCCGTAGGCCTGATCGGCGGCGCGCGCCAGCGCAGCGCCGATCAGCACCGGGTCGATCAGCTCACCCGGGCGGCTGGCGAGCTCCTCGGCGGCGCCGCGGATCAGTTGGGAGAGGATCACGCCCGAGTTGCCGCGGGCGCCGAGCAGGGCGGCGCGGGCGACCGAGGCGACGATCTCGTCGCGGCCGATCTCATCGATCGTCCGGTCGGCCGACGCCTCGATCAAGCGGTCCAGCTCCTGAAGCACCGAGCGCAGCGTGAGGACCATGTTGTCCCCGGTGTCACCGTCGGCGACGGGAAATACGTTGAGGTCGTTGACCTCCTCGCGCCGGTCGTCGAGCGCCGACAGGCCCGCCTCGACGAGCGTGCGAAAGCGGACGATCGCCGGATCGGTCACGCCTGCCCTCTACCCCGGTCGGTGTGCGGCGGCACCAGTCGGAGCAGGCGCTAGCGCGCCTTGGTGACCTTGCCGGCCTTCAGGCAGCGCGTGCAGACGTAGACGCGGCGGGGGGTGCCGCCGTCGTCGATCCGGACCCTCTGCAGGTTCGGATCGAAGCGCCGGTTCGTGGCGACCATCGAGTGGCTGCGGCTGTGACCGAACGACGGGCCCTTGGCGCAGACGTGACAGACCTTTGACATACGGCGGTCGAGTATACGCAGGCAGACCTGGCGTGCACCGATCACTCGACCGCAAACCCGGCTTTGCGCGGTCTTTCGGCGAGCTCGCGCTTGATCTCGAGCGTCGCCAGCACCGCCTCGGCCGCGTGCACGCCCGTGTCGCGCTTGCTGCCGCCACGGACCCGCGCCCGCGCCTGCTCGATCGTGTCGACGGTCAGGACCCCGAAGCCGCACGGGACGCCGGTGTCGAGCTGCACCTGGCTGATCCCACGCGCCGCCTCGGCGCACACGTAGTCGTAGTGGTCGGTCTCGCCGCGGATCACCGCGCCGAGGCAGATGACCGCCGCGTACCTGCCGCTCTGCGCCGCGTACTTGGCCGCCAGCGGCAGCTCGAACGCGCCGGGCACGTCGAACCGGTCGCTCGCCTGCAAGCCGGCCGCGGCGAGCGTCTCGCGGGCGCTCGCCTCGAGCGCGTCGGCGAGCTCCTCGTAGAAGCGCGCGACGCACAGGGCGACCCGTCCGTCAACCTCCATCGGCGCTGTCCTCGAGGATCAGTTCCTCGTCGAGTGCCAGGCCCTGGTGATGGAGGATGTGGCCGAGCTTGTCCCGCTTGGCGCGCAGGTACGCCTGGTTGTGCGGGTTGGCGACGTGCGCGATCGGGATCTGGTCGGTGACCGACAGCCCGTAGCCGGCCAGGCCGGAGATCTTCTTGGGGTTGTTGGTGAGGATGCGGATGCTCGTCAGCCCGAGGTCGACGAGAATCTGGGCGCCGATGCCGTAGTCGCGCAGGTCGGCCGGCAGCCCGAGCTGAAGGTTCGCCTCGACCGTGTCGAAGCCCTCCTCCTGGAGCTTGTAGGCGCGCAGCTTGTTGAGCAGGCCGATCCCGCGGCCCTCCTGACTGAGGTACAGCAGGACGCCGCAGCCCTCGGCCTCGATCATCGCCAGCGCCGACTCGAGCTGCTCGCCGCAGTCGCAGCGCAGCGAGTGGAACACGTCGCCCGTGAGGCATTCCGAGTGGACCCGGACGAGCACGTCGCTGGCGCCTTCGACGTCGCCCTTGACGAGCGCGACGTGGTGCTTGCCATCGACCAGCGAGCGGTAGCCGAACGCGACGAACTCACCGAACGCCGTCGGCAGCTTCGTGGCGACGACGCGCTCGACCAGCTTCTCGTGCCGGCGCCGGTAGGCGATCAGGTCCGCGATCGTGACCATCTTCAGACCGTGCTTCCAGCAGTACACCGCGAGGTCCTCGCCGCGGGCCATCGAGCCGTCCTCGTTCTGGATCTCGCAGATCACGCCGGCCGGGTTGAGCCCGGCGAGGCGCGCCAGGTCGACCGACGCCTCGGTGTGTCCGGTGCGCTCCAGGACGCCGCCCGGCTTCGCCTTCAGCGGGCGCACGTGACCGGGCTTGACGATGTCCTGCGGGCCCTTCGTCGGGTCGATCGCAACCTGCATCGTGTGCGCCTGGTCGTGCACGCTGATCCCGGTCGTGACCCCCTCGCGCGCTTCGATCGTGACCGTGAAGGGAGTCTGGTGCGAGCTCTCGTTCCTGGCCGTCATCAGCTCCAGGTCGAGCTCGTCGCAGCGCTCGGGAGTCAGCGCCAGGCAGATCCAGCCGCCGGCCTGGCGGGTCATGAAGTTGATCGCATCCGGCGTCACGAACTGGGCGGCGATCACCAGATCACCCTCGTTCTCGCGGTCCTCGTCGTCGACGACGACGACCATCTTGCCGGCGGCGATGTCCTCGATCGCCCGCTCGATCGTCGCAAACTCCGTCTTGATCGCGCTCATCGGTTCACCAATCTCTCGACGTATTTCGCCAGCACGTCAACTTCGAGGTTGACCGTGTCCCCCGGCTTCGCCGAGCCCAGATTGGTGCGCTCCAGCGTCTCCGGTATTAGAGAAACGGTAAAGGATCCATTATTTGTGCCCGCAACCGTCAGCGACACGCCGTCGACCGCGATCGATCCCTTCGACACCACGTAGCGCAGCAGCTCGGCCGGCGCGTCGATCGTCAGCCGCCGCGCGAATCCGTCCGGCTCAACCGCCGCGACCGTCCCGGTCCCGTCCACGTGTCCCTGCACAACGTGCCCGCCGAGCCGGTCGCTCGGGCGCAACGGCAGCTCGAGGTTGACGTGGCGCCCCGGCTCGAGCGCCGCCAGCGAGGTCGTGCGCACCGTCTGGTTGATCACGTCGGCGAGGAACCGCCCGGCGCCGACCTCGGTGGCGGTCAGGCAGACCCCGTTGACCGCGACGCTGTCGCCCTCCGCCAGCTCTGACGCCAGCGCGGTCGTGACGGCGATCCGGATCCCGTCGGGCGTCTGCTCGAGCGAGACGACCTCGCCGCTGTCGGCTACCAGCCCCGTGAACACCTACCACTCCCTGATCCGCGCTGTCACGAGCAGGTCCTCGCCGATCCGCTCGCAGCCGAGCGTCAGCGACCGCACGGCGTCGGCGACCTGCTCGACGCCTTCGCCCTCGAACGGATCGCGCGCCGTCCGGCTGCCGAGCACCAGCGGCGCGATGAACAGGCGGATCTCGTCGATCTCGCCGGCGTCGAGGAACGCGCCCGCGAGCTTCGGCCCGCCCTCGAGCAGGATCGAGGTGATCCCGGCGGCGCCGAACTGGTCCAGCGCCGAGCGAACCCGCGCCTGCTCGTTCTCGCCGGTCGCGAGGATCACGTCGGCGCCGTGGGTCGCAAGGCCATCGGTCGCCGCGCGCGGGGCCGCGCGCGAGACGACGACCGTCAGCGGGATCGTGCGCGCGTCGG
>Ga0302178_10003019_pt1 | contig 12937 bp, 12 predicted proteins | sample I_Palsa_E1_3_FD_198790 | JGI IMG/M metagenome (GOLD analysis project Ga0302178, IMG submission 198790) | Peat permafrost microbial communities from Stordalen Mire near Abisko, Sweden - I_Palsa_E1_3 | ecosystem: Environmental > Terrestrial > Soil > Palsa > Peat permafrost | place: Sweden... | reverse complement strand
ATTCTGGATCGAGACTGCATCACCGAGTGGTCTGACTTTGACGGTCGGTGTATCCACCGTCACTGCACTGATTTTGTCGTCGCCGGACAAAAAGCGAACGGCGCTTCATATGACCGTAGGAGCGTTGCTTTCGTCGGTGACGGGTATCTTCGTGGTATTTGGCATTTACCCTTACATCGACGGCTTCCCCTTGCTGTGCGCTGCACTTACCCCGTTTCTATTAATCGGCGCGTACATGACGATCCGCCCGCAGTTGGCGGGCTGCGGGCTCGGGTACTGCATTTTGTTCGGCTTTCTGGCTGGTCCAGATAACGTCATTCGTTACGATCCAGGTTCTTTCATGAACGACGCACTGGCGCTCGTGGTGGCGATGCTTGTAACGACGGTCGCGTTTGCCGCGTTACTGCCGCCGTCGACTCCGTGGCTGCGAAACCGCCTGCTCATTGATCTGCGCCGCCAGATCGTGATTGCGAGACGAGCCGGTATGCAGCTCGTGCGTTTGCATTTCGAGAGCGGTGTGCGGGATCTAGCGTTCCAGATCAATGCCCTTGCCGCGGCCGAACCGGAGTTGGACCGTGACACGCTATGTTGGCTGCTACTGGTGCATCAAGTTGGCAATGCAGTGATCGATCTGCGCAAGGAAATGGCCGCGCTGTCAGCCAACGCGCGCTGCGCCAGCCCAACGTCGCTGTACGCCTCATTGCGCACCGTGCTTGACGCGCTATGCGCGCTGTTTGACACGCCACGGGAGGAGCATTTCGAGCGTGCGGTGCACGCGACCGCGGACGCCATCGCTGCCATGCAACAGATGCTTGCGAGCCGCACACCGCCGGATCGGGAGCAGCGGTGCCTGCAAGACATCTTGAGCCAACTGCATCTGTTTCATACCGTGCTGCTCGATGGGCAATCGCCTCTTGGACAGCTTTTGCGCGGCCCTAAGAATGACGTAGAGGGAGTCAGTTATGCCGGGTGATATCGCCATTTTTGACGCGTACGTGCCAACCCTCACGTTGCTCTTCGTCGTTGGTATAGCATTTACCTGGATGTTAGATCGCGTTATTTCCTATACAGGTCTCTACCGCGTGGTATGGCATCCGTCGTTGTTTCGGGCCAGTCTGTTCGCATGTGTGTGTGGTGTGCCCGGCCTCGCCGCTTATCGCTAACCAGAGTCAATCATGATCATCTGAAATATCGTGGGCGTTGCCGCCACAGCCGTTGCTTTTGCAGTAGCGATCTTGATTGGGCGAGTGCTGTGGGTCCATTACATGGACGAACCGTGGACGCGCGACGGGCGCGTACGCGCCGAGATCATACACATTGCGCCAGACGTGTCTGGAGCGATTGTTGATTTGCCGGTGAAGGACAATCAGATGGTCAAAAAAGGCGATCTGTTGATGCAGATCGATCCGTCACACTATCAACTCGCCGTGGAGCAGGCGACGGCTGAAGTTGCTGCGCGCAAGGCCGAATTTTTGATGAAACGCGACGATACTCGGCGGCGCGCGGACATGGATGCCCTGGCGGTATCGAAAGAAAGTCGCGACAATGCGGCTCATACAGCTTTTGCAGCAGAGGCTGCTTATCAGCAGGCTTTAGCCGTACTTGATTCCGCTAGGCTGAATCTCACTCGTACACGGGTACTGTCGCCAGTCGACGGTTACGTCACGAACCTGAACGTTTTTCGCGGCGACTATGCCATTGCCGGCTCGGCCAAACTGGCCCTCGTCGACAATCACTCGTTCTGGGTCTATGCCTACTTCGAGGAAACCAAGCTGCCGCGTGTTCGTGTTGGCAGCAAAGCCGAGGTGCGACTGATGAGCGGCGGGGTGCTGCAAGGGCATGTCGAAGGCATTTCGCGGGGAATTTACGACCGGGACAATCCGGAGAGCCGCGAACTGGTGGCAGATGTGAATCCCACGTTTAACTGGGTGAGATTGGCACAGCGCGTGCCTGTGCGGATCAGAATTGACTCGGTACCTGAGGATATCTTTTTGACGATGGGCATGACCTGTACGGTCGCCGTTGAGGCAACCAGGCCCAGTAGCGCTTTTCTCAACAGCGCGATCACGGCTCTGATTGCTCGCGCCGATCCAGTGAACCCAGAATGGCATTGGTGAGTTGGAGTAGCGTCGAGTGGTAATCGCCAGGTAGCGGCAGGTCGTCCATCTGCGACATGGCGTCCTCGATAGCGGGCCGGAATGATTGGCTAACCTCAATACGCTGTGCTGCCGAGAGGTGTGGCAAGGCGGCGTCGAAAAACGCCCCCATGACCATGGTGCGCGCACCGAGGAGACTCATTGTCTTCGTGTTGGCCGTCACCAGTTCGTTCATCTGGCTTAGCAGTGCGTTATCATTGTTCACTTTCGCATCCAGTCAGAAGGTCTGCCACTCTGCGGCACTCACGTCGGTAACCACCGGAGTGTGGTCCGCGTCCTCGCTGGTAGTCGTCGCGCTGGACTGGGGCGACTCGACACGAGAGGTGGGGCGAAATGCCGGTGCCGGACGGGGCGATTTGCGTTTTTGATGTACCACGCGTGAGGTCGAGGGCCCTGCTTCGGCGATCCTGAAGGAGGTGACCGCCTCTTGCAAGGTCTGCGACTGTTCTGACATCGAATGTGCCGCGGCCGATACCTCTTCCACTAGCGCAGCATTCTGCTGAGTCACTTGGTCCATCTGCATTACAGCCTGGTTAACTTGTTCGATGCCGGTGCGCTGCTCGTCGGAGGCTGAAGAGATCTCATCCACAATGTCGGCGACACGTTTCACGGCCCGGACGATTTCGCCGATCGTACTACCCGCTTCTTCAACAAGTCTAGAGCCAATTTCTACCCGATTGACGGAGTCACCGATCAGTTCCTTGATTTCCTTGGCGGCAGTGGCACTTCGTTGGGCGAGCGTGCGCACCTCGCCGGCCACCACTGCAAATCCCCGCCCCTGTTCACCGGCGCGCGCCGCCTCGACGGCGGCATTAAGCGCAAGGATGTTAGTCTGGAAAGCAATGCCTTCGATCACTGTGATGATCTCGGCCATTTTGGTTGAACTGCCTGAAATCCCGTGCATCGTCTCAACTACACGTCCGACGACCTCCCCACCGCGTAAGGCGACTTCGGATGCCGAATGAGCGAGCGTGGTGGCTTGTCTCGCGTTATCCGCATTCTGCTGTACCGTGGTCGTCAGTTCCTCCATACTTGAGGCGGTCTCCTCCAGTGAGGCGGCCTGCTCCTCGGTGCGCTGGGACAGATCGGCGTTGCCCGCGGCGATCTGGCGCGAGGCTGCTCCGACCGAACTGGCCGACCGTCGGACCTCTTCCACCACGTCCGCGACACGCTCCAGCAGTGCGTTGAAGGCCGTGGCGGTGTGCCCGATCTCATCCATCCGATCCGCTTCGGCCCGGTGGGTCAAGTCGAGGGACCGGCTGACGTGATGCAGGGTCTGCTGCATGTTGTTGAGGCCAGATGCGATCAGACGATAAAGCTGTATACCCAAGGTTCCGCTTATCGCTAGTGCCACGATCATACAGACAACCAGGAGCGAAAACGCCTTGGTGTAAGCAATGTCGTTGGCGGTGCGAAGATCTTGGTTGAGCTTGTTGTTATAGGTGATATGACGATCTATGTCGTCGAACATCCGGGAAGCTGCTTCGTGGACCGCTCCGTCGATCAGCATCGACTTGGCGGCGTCCAGATCACCTGAAGCGACCTTTCCCTGGAAAGCTGCAATAGCTGCACGATAGCTGGTCAGGTCCGTCTTGTCGGCTGTGAGCAGTTGGCGGTCAATATTGTCTGAAAGATCGTCGCGCTCGTATGTCGCCATATGCTGATCGAGGCTTCTGTTCAGGCCATCGAGCGCATTCTGGACGACTGTTTTCTCAGTGGCCGAAGCCACGAGATATCGCAGGTTAAGTCGCCCGAAGACGCTGGCATCGAACTTGATATCAGTTAGTTCCTTGATGCTAGGAAGAATGTTGGCTTGCACATAGGCGAAGCGCTGTTGCGCCTCGTTCAGCCGCCAGAGCCCAACGCTACCTACGAAAATCATGGCTGCGAGAGCCGTAACTAGTAATAGAATTAGCCGCTTTGAAATAGTCACATCGGTCCCTTTGCAGATTTTCGTCAATCGCCGAACAGGCTTCGGTTTCGCCAAGTGACGGTAGTGCTCCAGTGAAGCACATGAAACGAAAGAAGAGGCGTTAAGAGCTTCTAACCGTTATATCGGCACCGCCATCAAGGAATTTTATACCTGAGCAATTAATTTGTAGGGGTCGAAGAGACGCATCCGCGAATCCCATTCGCTTCCTCAGCGTGCGCGACATACGCTGTTATGGACCGGATGCGGCGACGCATAGCGGCGCTATCGTCTCCTGTTTGCGAGACCGCGATATCCCTGTGCACAGAGACCTTCTGCCCAAGTCGTGAGCATGGGGCCATTGCTATCGCAGATCCCATCGGCTAGAGAATCTTACCTGCGGTCGAGAGTTCGTCGCCGGTCGCCAGGATGCCGATGCGCACCTCGGCGAAGACTGTGACACCATGATTTTTGATGTGTGCCTTTGCAAGGGCGGTCCTTCGCCTTAGGAGAAGTCCGCTCGGCGGATTGTGTAACCGTCCATTGCGCAGTTGTCTGCACGGGAAGCGCGAAATTTGCAGTGACGGGAGTTGCAAGCTCGCGATTTGAACTGCGTAGAAGCGGTACGAGTTCCGTTTTTAACGGTCGAGAGCCGTCGCAGGAGAGCCGGGTCGGGGCGGAGTCGAAGTCCAGCATATCTGGAGGGGAAACTTCAAGACCAAAAGACGACATGAGGTGGTCGTGGCCGTCGCTTCGTTGGTTCAATCGTGATCCAGCCGCGCGACCCGCTCAGCAGGTTGCGTTCGTAAGAGAACTCATCGGGGTAAAACCCGAGCGCTGCACCGTATCAGTCACGGCGCGGTCCCCGAAGTAATCGCACCTTGGCATGGTACCGGCGAATACAGAGTGGTGTACCTCCGTGCAAGAGTTACAGACTGATCTGTGAGACCAGACATACACCAAGAAACGTCATCATGAAGGCGGAGGAACGATTGGGTGAAATGACACGTGCAGCAACGAGTTGCCGATTCAGATTCCTCGTCGATTAGTTTGTTATCCGAAGCACATGGGCGCCTGTGTTTATGGAAACGCACAAAATTTTATAGCGGAGAAAAGTTGGAATGGGCGAGCGAAGACGGCCGGCCTGTTTGGCTAATGACCGGTCTTAGGGGAAGGTTGAGGATTGAATGCGGGCGCTCCGCGGGGGCCCGCTTCTGACGACGCGCCTCCCGAGCCTCCAATGCTGGTGTTCGCCTCCTGCCCGGCAGCAACACGTGCTTCCGCAGCCTGCAGGTTCTTTGGGTAATATGGGTCTGGCCGGGAAGGGTCATAGCCAGCCTTTTCGATCTGAACGAGTTGGTTGCGAACGTCTGCGCGTGTCAAAGGCTGGGTGGATTGGGCGAATACAGCAATTGGCGCGGAAACAATGAGAGCGACAGCCTTGAAAAGCGAATTCATGGGCTTCCTGGAGTGTGTTCGAATAGCGCTGCAATGGGATTTGTCTGCAACGCACTAGTTTTACTGTGTCATATATTCTGCAGGCCATTGCTTCGATGAATGGTGCAAGCGTTGCGTGAGCCGCAGTCCGAGCAAGATACGCAACGTAGTGATGGAGTCAGGAACGTGGCGTTGTGCGCGCTGGGCTGCCGCGAGCGATGTAATCCGCGGGAAGGACAGGCAACGCGCGTTCAACGAAGTTTTTTTTATCGCCGGTACCTGAACCCATTCTGAGCCGCTGGGCCATCAGAAACCCATATGCCGCGATACTCAGCGTAGCGTGGTGGTGAAAGCCGCGCCAGCCCCGACCTTCGTAGTGACCGAGCCCAAACTCCCGCTTCAGATCCTGATAGTCGCGCTCGATACGCCAACGCATCTTGGTCACGAATACGAGTTGTTCAAGTGTCGCCTCCCCGGGAGCGGTACTGAGAAAGTATTTGAGCGGCTCGGTATCTCCCTCGGGCCACTCGATGAGTAGCCACTCTTCTGCGCGCAGGCTACTGCGCCAATAATCGCGATGCGCGGGACGAACCCGCACGGCGGCAAAGCGTGAGGAGAGTGCTGCATTGCTGCCTTCTCGCCAGGTGACGGTTCGCCAGGCGTTCGCGGGTAATTGCATGGCCAGCGCCTTGACTGCTTGCGGTTCGTGGCCTGGTGCACGACGCAGCAACGTAGGCGGCTTGCCATGTCCACTCCACGGCCTGGGCGGCAGCGGCGCCGTACCCGGCGCCCATACTGAGGTGCCCGGGCGAATCCCCACGGCGTATAACAAACCCAGCTCGCTTACCCCATCCCGAAAGGCCGTCTCATCACCATATCCTGCATCGGCCAGCACGATACCCGGCACAATCCTGGATGCAATCGCTTCGCGCAGTTGGGCCAACGCAATCTGTGGTTTGGTTGCGAAGGCCTGATCGTCAGGAATGCCCGCACGACGGGCGCGTTCCCGATCGTCAATCCATTCCTTGGGGACATACAGTTGCCAGGCTATAGGCAGGCTGCCGCGTTGCGTCGCGATCGATAAACTCAATGCGACCTGACAGTTGTCCTGTTTGCCGAGCTGGCCACAATACTGGCGTGCGACCCCTACCGAGTGGCGGCCCTTCTTCGGAAAACCGGTGTCGTCAATAATCCAGTAGTAGCCGGCCTCTTCAGCGGCATGCGCGCCTAGCGCGGGCATCACCCACTCGCGCACCCGCAGCATGATCGCTTTGTCAGACCACTCTGCCTTGGCAACAAAATGGTGGAGCGACTGATGCTTCGCACTCGCGTGAAGCGGATCAATATGCGCGGCCATCGGCTCGACGCTCTTTCGTGACAGCGGCAACACCAGCCCCGAACAGTAGCCTTTAAGGCCGGCGTGGCGATCGGCGTGTCCTAACTCTTGTGCCAGATGGTTCAGATACGCTTCAAATTCATCGATCTCTTCTGTCATTTCGATCGCCGGTAGTCTCTATTACTTCATACTACCAGGTATCGCTTTTTATTGACACAGTAAGACTAGGTAGTGAGCGAAATCAGGACATGAGTGGCGAACCTCGACGGCAGACTACGTCAACTACTAATAGGCCCAAACCTTTCCGACAAACTACGCCGCATCAGTGCGTCCGAACAAAACATCGATCAGCCCTGAACTCAGGATGAAATCGGCGTGCCGGTAGACGCTTTGCAAAGCTGCCGAGATATTGAGTTACGCCGCTGCGTGCGCTGCTCCGCGCGTCCACACGACCGCAGGTACTGATGCCCGGCGAACAGCAAAGTCGGTGATGTCACTGTGCGCGGGCTGAGGCCCACGTACTCGATCCGTGCAGACGCAAAGTTGCAGCGGCCTGTCATTCTTCGACTTCAGCTGCGACACGACATTTTTTGAGCGCGGTGGTGCCTCATGCAAGACAACGGAGTTCATTTGGTGCAGCAAAGTTATCCGCGCCGCCCGCCTCAACGATCGCAACGTCAGACCGCAGGGTCTTCAGACAGGCGAGCGGCGACAGCACAGCCGGCAGATCCGGCGCCAATCACGATGTAGTCAAAAACTTTCTGGACAGAAGAGTTCATGCTCTTATTATTATAAGATCAAACAATTAACGTCAAGGCTAGTATATACAGTGAGAACCTGCTGGTTTGACGGGCACATGCCAGACGAACGAATAGCCCTTCCCGCCTCCAGCGAAAGGTAGTTCGTGCAACGTTCCCTCATACCCCATTTGGGTCTACTCGAGCGTGATCATTGCGCGAATTTCGTATTTCGCGCGACGGCGACGGCTTCGACCCACCCAAGCTCGAAGGCATCAACTGAATGCGAACGTTGGCCATCAATACGATAGGTGCGCGCGCACTCCGGCGCCTCCGAAGTGAGGCGCGCATTGTCACCTGAGGGGGATCTGCCTGCGGCTATACCGGCAGATGCAGCCAGGCAGAATCAGCGAGAGCTCGCGGGCAGGTTCATCTCGCGCGTGAGAAAAGGGGACCTCAGTTGCGAGATCCTTTCTTCGTGCATCACTTATGCTTTACGAGCGCGTTGATCGCCTTGGTAATTTGCTCTTGCGCCAGAACGCGGGTCTCGGCATCCCGTTTGATCAACTGTAGAGACACCAGTCCATGTACCGTGATCAACAATTCACGAGCCGTGCTGTCAGGATCTAACCCTGCCTGGAGTTCCCCGCGATTGACGCCGTCGGCGATAAGTTGCGACCAGAACTTGAGCTGCCGATCGAAACGCTCTCGCTGATTTTTCTGCATCTCATCGTTTCGAGCGCTAAACGCGAGACAGTTCACCCAGAACTGCCACCAGCGATCTTTGTTCCCGCGCAAGACATAGAATCCAGCGATGCGCCTAAGCTGCGCCAGAGGCGAGCCCGCAAGACTCCGCCAATCGTTGGGCAGGCGATAAGCCTCCACCAGCGCCGTGATGATCAGATTTTCTTTGTTCTTGAAGTGATAGTTAATCGTCCCGGTGCTGACATTGCTTCTTTCCGATACCTGCCGCATCGTCAGAGAATCTATACCGTGTTCGGAGATGAGTTCGTAGACAACGCCGAGCAGAAAGTCACGCTTGAGCAATCCTTTACGCGTGCCCAGGACTATCTTTTTTTCATCGTCTTGCATTTCGTCCTTTCCCTCGACAGCCACTGCGGTATTCACGATTCCAAGCCTCCCGATAAAGGACGAACATGTGGCGACTGCGCCTAACGTTCCGGATTCCGACGCTCGCTCCCCGGCACCTCAGCCCGGCTTCACATCGAAGCCCTGGGCGAAAGGGCTGATCGCCCATTTTAGCGTAGTCGCAGTTTGCGCTCCCGTCTGTGAACCTGGCGTGCGGTGACGCCGGTGCTCGATATTCAAAACACGGCGGCAATGTCGGACCCCCACCTCCAAGCCGCCTTCCTCCACGGCGAAAAGTGCGGCGAGAGCTCCAAGCTCCACCGGCCAGCACCAGCCTTTAGCGACCGCCCCAAACGACCTGCGCTAGCCAATTTCTACTCGCTCGAACAAGCGTTTACACCAGCTTTATAGAACTGTATGGCCATTTAATATCTAAGCCATGGCGTTGAAAGCTTTCGCAGGCGGGAAATGAATGCTTTCCGTCGAGGCAGCTTTAGCTGCCGAGAGTCAGCCGCATGGCCCGCTGCGCAGCTGGCGCTCTCGCGAAAGGCCTGTCCGACCGGTGGGCAGTTCGAACGGCAGACCCGATATTGCAGTGGAGAGAAGTCTTGGAAAGACAAAGTAAACATTCACGATGTGATCGATGAACATCGCATCGGTCGCACCCACGGTCGCACCCAGTACGTCGCGCTCGCCCTGTGTGCATTGTTGATGTTGTTCGACGGCTTCAATACGCAGACTATTAGCTACATCGTCCCCGTTCTAGCCAGCGAATGGCATCTTCCTAAATCTATCCTCGGCCCCATTTTTTCGGCGGCTTTTGTGGGATTGCTGATTGGCAATTTTGGCATCTCGCCACTTGCAAACCGGTTCGGGCGGAAGAAGATGACTATTTTGTCCACGGCCGCGTTCGGAGTTCTCACACTGCTCACCCTCCTGGTAACGAACGCACCGCAGCTAATCGCAATCAGACTTCTTACCGGAATCGCCCTCGGAGCTGCCGCACCCTGCGCGATCGGTCTTACATCCGAATTCAGTCCGAAACGAACCCGCGCAACTTTTGTTCTGCTGATCTATGTCGGCTACTCTCTCGGCTACTCTCTCGGCTTCACAGTAGCGGGCTTCTGTTGCGGCGCCATGATCCCAAGCTTTGGCTGGGCCGGTCCTTTATGGGTCGGTGGTCTTGGGCCTATTGTCCTGACACTGCTGCTCATCCCCTTCCTGCCTGAGTCCGCCTCTTATCTTGCGCGGCGCCGCTCCACCCGTCGATCTGTTGCGTGCTGCCCAGCGGTTCTTTCCCGGGTTCATCTTGCCGAAAGACGCCGTACTGACTTCGAATGAAGACGCAACAAGCGATATGCGTGTAAAAGGTCTGTTCTCCAGGAATCTTCGCGTAGGGACCTTTCTGCTGTGGGGCGTGTTCGTTATCAACCTCGCGGAATTCTATTTCCTTCAGAGCTGGTTGCCGACGGTGCTGCATTCGCTGTCCTATGCACCCGCATTCGTCGTCTGGGCGACCGCTGTGAGCACGATTGGCGGCATGGTGGCCGGCCTCCTTAGGCGCCCTCGCTAAACGACCTAAGCGGCGACCGCGGATCAAGTAGCGCGGTGCGAATGAAATGCAGGTAGCTCAGAATGCCTTCTAAACGACACCGCACCGGGTCCGACGCCGCAGAAAGCGCGAGCAACTCCTGCATGGTGCTGATGGCGTCAATCGTCGCCTCACCGTGTCTTCTGTATGCACACGCCACACGGAGCAATGAGGAAAAGGCGACCCCGCCTGATTTCACTTTTCCATTAGCGCGAGCCCAGCTTCCTGACCCATCGTCCGAGCGCATGACTCCGACATTGGCGCGAAACTCCCGAGTGTCGGTAACGGGTCCGAATAGCACCATAGAGCCGCCTAACAGAGGGCCGTCGCCGAACGTCCGCAGAGGCCGACCTCCCGCCTTTTTAAGGGACGATTTGAGGTGCACTAACGCGGCCCGGCCGACCCGGAAGTGCAACGCTGGCAGCGCGACGACTTGATCCGACACCACTGGGTTTTGCGCCCCGGTCTGCGATCGCACAGCGAGCTAATTTATTAGCACATCCGAACTACTTGCCAATGTTTTATTTTCTCGGCACGATGTATCAAAGTCCTCGAAAGAGATGCCAGTAGCCTCGGTCGAGGGTCCACGAACGTTGTTTCGTGTCGCCGTCTGAGCTTGCAAGAGCGCCGTAATCGGCCGGACAAGCAAGACGCACGGAGTGTTCAACGCCGCGGAAAGCCTGCCGCAGGTGTGTGAATGGGTAGGCAACAAGCCAATATGTCCGAGGTTCGGGTTTACATGTGTAGAAATAATTGTACGCATATTTAATATCGTAAAGCATTGGTGTCGAACTTGTGACGCATCCCTTTTCTTGAGGTTTGCGCAGCCGGTTGTTGAATGCCTGGTCGCTCTCCATCACCAATCCGTCGGGCTATCCGCGCTACAGGCTAAATGAGATGCGATCTCCCATTCCGAAATGGCCGTGGAGCAGAAAGATCGGACCACCGAGGGTCAGCAATCTCGATGTCGTATCTCGCTCTGGAGGGACCCGGAGCCTATATGTCACGCTAGCTATTCGTACAGGAAGTCCGGTGGTCAACAGCGCAAGCACAGAGATGGGCGACTCCTCCTCGGGCACCGGTGCGATCGGTTGGCACGTCGCCACGGACGCCCAACAGCCAAGAAAGTAAGACCCCCAGCCTTGGGACGCGATGCGACATGCTCGGTATTGGATACTTTTGTCGCAAATGCTTTCACAGCAATAGTGACCATTCATATGCAGGATACACGGAGCAATAAAATGGAATATGGAACGACGCAACTAGTGGGCAGTGAGGTGTTGAAAAAAAAGCTCACGCGAGAAGAAATAAAAACACTAACGCTGTCATGCCTGGGTGGGGCCCTGGAGTATTATGATTTCATCGTTGCAATCTTTTTCACTAAAGTTCTTTCGGCCGTATTTTTTCCAGCGAACACGCCTTCGTGGTTAGCGCAGGTTCAGGTTTTTTGCATATTCGCAGCAGGCTATCTGATTCGGCCAATAGGCGGAGCATTCTTCTCCCATTTTGGCGACAAGATCGGGAGGAAAAAGATGTTTTCTCTCAGCCTGCTATTTATGGCGTTGCCAACTTTTCTTATTGGGTGTCTACCCGACTATAATTCGATCGGCGTGTCGGCTGCAATATTATTGCTTCTTTGCAGGCTGATGCAAGGTCTGTCGAGCGGAGGCGAAGTACCCGGCGCTTATATTTTTAGCGCGGAACACGTTAAAAAGGGACATGCTGGCTTAGCCGTGGGTTTGGTAAATGCCGGGATAGTTATCGGAGTTCTGATCGGATCGCTTTGTGCAAAATACCTGCTGTCATCGATGCCAACGGATAAGCTGCTGACGTGGGGTTGGCGGGTTCCGTTTCTACTTGGCGGGTTGTTCGGATTGGTTGCGGTCTATCTAAGAAAATACCTGCATGAAACTCCGATTTTTGAGGAGATTCGAGCCAGAAAGACATTGGTTAAAAAGGTGCCTATGTTCGTGATTTTTGCTGTACACAAACGGTCGATCGTTTTGTCTGTATTGGCAACCTGGGTATTTTCTGTAATTTACATCGTATATTTTCTTTATATGCCGGTTTACTTCCAGTCCCAGTGGCACTTTAGCGCCAAGGAAGCCTATGCAGCAAACACCTGGGCTATATTCTGGAACATAATTGGTAGCATCGCCATGGGTTGGGTGGTCGATCGTATCGGTGGAGCGCGGACGCTGGCATTCGGTAGTATCGTGGTATTATTTTATATTGCGCTGTTTTATTTGAAATTATCAACTCATAGCGATATGGCTCTCCCAATCTACATGATGGGTGGCTTCTTCGTCAGCGCTATAACGATCATTCCGTTTATTGTTCTTCGCAGCTTTCCGCCGGAAGTGCGCTTTACGGGATTTGCAATTTCCTGGAATATTGCTTATGCCGTCTTTGGCGGAACTGCACCCGCTATCATCTCCGCAGTAGTAGGCAGAACAACATGGATTTCATTTCCTGTCTACTACGTTGGAATACTCTGTTTGCTCGGCGTCGTTGTCGCCTGGGGCTTCCATGTGATCAGTAACCACGAGTCCCTTAAAGACTTTCAGTAATTTGGTTGTCAAAGGATGAGCGCTGCTACCTACACATAGGCGAGTAGTTAGCAGCAGCGACATTGTGCGACCGTGACACGGAAACAGGCGAAGAACATCGGGCAATCAATTA
>Ga0302178_10003018_pt1 | contig 12939 bp, 7 predicted proteins | sample I_Palsa_E1_3_FD_198790 | JGI IMG/M metagenome (GOLD analysis project Ga0302178, IMG submission 198790) | Peat permafrost microbial communities from Stordalen Mire near Abisko, Sweden - I_Palsa_E1_3 | ecosystem: Environmental > Terrestrial > Soil > Palsa > Peat permafrost | place: Sweden: Abisko... | reverse complement strand
TGAAGCAGCAGGTAGACGAGATAAGTCACAAGCGTGTTGAACAAACCGCCGGCGAGGAAGGTGCTCCAGCGCGCCCACCTTGAATTTTCTCGCTTATGGGGTGTACTGCTTTGCATTCTTGGCGACCGAAGTAAAGTTCGAATAATCCCTGATGTAATCGTCGGCATCGTAAGGATGCGAAGCAAAGACCAGCAGGACAGCATCGGTGGAATATTTGTATTGCGTGCCCCAGGTCAGTGGAGGGATATAAATGCCTTTTTCCGGTGAATCCAGCAGGACTTCAGCGCGGTTTGTGCCGTCGTCGACAACGACAGAACAGGACCCCGCAGTGCAGATCAAGAATTGATGGCATTGATGATGCGCGTGTTCCCCTCGCGTTTTCGCGCTGGGAACATTGAAAACGAGAAAGTAGCGGCTCGGCACGAACGGGATGTCCTTCGGGAATTCCCCGACGCTAAGACCGCCCCGCATATCGGCAATGCGTTTCATGCGATGCAGCGTGACATTCCCGACGCCCAGCTTCTGCGCGCCCTCATTCCCATCAAAGGCCCCGGTCAGACCTTGTGCAGGACTGTCGACGTCAGGCGCTTCCGATTGCACGTAACCGGTAATGCGCGCGGGATTGCCATAAACGATCGCGTACGGCGGAACAGACTTGGTGACGACAGAACCGGCGCCCACCATCGCGCATGTGCCGATAGTGATTCCCGGCAAGATCACCGCCCCGGCGCCGAGCGATGCTCCCTTCTCAATCCTCGTTTGAACGAAAGTATTGGGATACACTTTCGAGCGAGGAAACCTATCGTTCGTGAAACTGACATTGGGACCGATAAATACGTCGTCCTCAACGCGAAGTCCGTCCCAAAGTTGCACGCCGGACTTGACCGTAACGCGGTCACCGACAACGACGTCGCCTTCGATCAGACAATGCGCGCAGATATTCGCGTCATCGCCGATCCTAGCCCCCGCGAAAATGACTACGTATTGCCAGATTCGACTGCCGGCGCCAATCTTGGACGCGGCAACGTCTGCCAACGGGTGAATCAGAGCTTCGTCTTTCATGATTCTCCTTTATCGTTCTGATAGTGCCGGGCCAGGATGGCCAAGGGTCGATGCTTACTATTCTCGTACGCGCGCCACGCGTACGTCCCGACCAGTCCGAGACCGAAAATATTGAGCGTGCCGAAAAACAGCACCGTGATGATCGTGGCGGCATAACCAGGTACATTGATCGCGCCGCTTAGACGGGCGACGATGACGGCGGTCCCTGTCACTCCGGATAGCAAGACGCCCACGGCACCGAGTCGCATCAGCAGCCTGATCGGATAGTCAGTAAACGCGAACACACTATCCATGAAGTAGTCGATCTTTTTCTTCAATGTCCACGCGGATTTGCCTTCTAGCCGCGTTTGTCGTTCGTAGCTAATCAACGTGCGCCGAAACCCCAACCAGAAAATCAGTGCAATCAACGATGAACGGGATTCCTCTAGTTTGAGCAGTTCGTCCCTGAATTTTCGATTGCAGCCGAACACATCGACCCCACCCTTTGGCATGTCATGCACGATTGCGCTGCGGTACGCGGACCAGAAAAGCGTCGACGCCGCTCTAGAGACTAGCGGATCGTTGCGATGAGCTCGCGTGCCGATCGCGATATCGCACGTATCCGCGGACAGCGTTTCGAAAAACTGCTCCATCAATTCCGGCGGCTCCTGAAGGTCAGCCGCCATCACTCCAAAGTATTCACCGCGAGCAGCCGACAGCCCAGTACGAATGGCGGGGAAAGACCCAAAGTTTCTTGAATGCGCGAGCAGTTGCGCCGGGAAGGAAACCGTCGCGATCGCAGATCGCAACAGCGCGTACGATTGATCCGGACTGCCGTCAACCACAAACACCACTTCCATTTCAGGGCCGACCTTGCTGGCGAGACGCTCCAGCACCTCGACTAGCCGCGGGATATTTTCCTCGTTCTTGTAGACCGGAATAACCACTGAATAACGGATAGCCATACCGACCTACCACTCGTTGATGGTGGCAATCACGTGATCCACTTGCTCGTCGGTCATTTCGGCGTAACACGGTAACGTCAGGACCTCCTGCGCCAATTGTTCAGTATTGGGCAGGCAGACATCTTCGAACGAAGCTCCCATCAGCGGTTGGCGATGATCGGGGGTCGGATAGTGCACCTCACTATTGATTCCGCCGTTCAGCAGGTGACTGCGCAAAGCGTCTCTGTGCTTGGACCGGATCACATACAGATGGGCGACGTATTCGACCCCTCGCTGCGGAGGCAACTGCACATCATCATGACGAATACCAGTCCGATACCGCTCGGCGATCGCTCTTCTCCGTTCATTGGACGTGTCGAGATCGCGCAGGAAAACCGACAAGAACCCGGCCTGCATTTCATCGAGCCGGCTATTGCGGCCACCCGGCATTTCAACTTGATATTTGCCGGCCCAGCCATATTGCCGAAGCCGTTTAATCTTCTGCGCTATTGCAGGATCTTGCGTAATCACGGCGCCGCCATCCCCAAGCGCCCCGAGATTCTTGGTCGGATAGAAGCTGAAACTCGCGGCATCGCCGAATGTGCCGACTCGCTTCCCATTCACAATGGCGCCATGAGCTTGCGCACAATCCTCGACCAATGGAACGCCGCGCGCCTTGCAGAAACGGGCTATCTCCGCAATCCGTGGCAATCCCAGGCCATAGAGGTGCGTCACAACCACGGCCCTGCAGCCTGATTCGATGGCCAGCGAAACGTGATCCTCGGTCACGCCATGCGACGTGGGATCGACGTCCATAAATTTTGGTTTAGCTCCTATCGCCAACACAGCGGTCGTGGTGTACATTCCGGCATTCGCGACCGTCGCCACCAGATTTCCCGGCTCAACACCAAGTGCTTTGAGTGCCAGTTCGATCGCGTCGGTCCCATTCGCCACGCCCACGCAATGGTTCGCACCCAGGAAGGCCGCGAATGCCCGCTCGAAACTTTCGACTTCGGTACCCAGGATCAGCCAGCCGCTGCGAGTAATGCGGTCGACGACCTCTCGAATTTCTGCTTGATAATTTAGGAGCTTGATGGAAAGGTCGTTAATCTGCTGCACTTAGCAACTCCAGACACTTCGATTGACCAGATGAGACAGCCTCATTTTGGCATTGATTCGATTCGAAGCGCAGCCCTCGCTGGACATTGAATCGGCTTCGTATCGGCCGCTTTCGAATGCATCAAGTGGCACGGGGCCCTTGCGGACTGGACAAGCTTACGCAACTGCCGCACAAACGTAAAGAGGTGCGTCTTTCGATCTCGTTACACGAAGCCGCTCGATCCAGAAGCGAATGTTGAGGCTCTGGGCGAGAGTGACCTGCTAGAATCCTCGCGTCCTTCCCCGGAGAAATTCATGTCGTGGCAATCCGCGCGAGTGGAAGCTATTCCTGCACTCACGGGAATGCGCTTTATCGCCGCGCTCATGGTGTTCGTTTCCCACTACAACATCCCGGGCCTGCGCGGTAACTTTTTGCGTTTCGTGAATTCAGGTTATTCCGGTGTCACATTTTTCTTTGTGTTATCGGGTTTTGTTCTCGCCTACAACTATTTCGGCGTATTCGAGCAACAATTTGCGCGCAGTATTCCGGCTTACTTCATCTCACGGCTGGCCCGCGTTTATCCGCTTTACTTGTTCTGCACGCTGTTCGCGTGGTTTTCATCAGGAGGGTCGACGCCCTTAGTTCCGTATCTGGGCGCCGTCCAGGCATGGAGTTCGAGCAGCGTATTCGCATACGGATTGGACGGGCCGTCGTGGAGCATTAGCGTCGAAGCATTCCTTTACCTCTGCTTCCCCGTAATTTTCCTGATTTTTCGCTCCGTGGGCATAATTGGTCACAGGCGACGTGCGCTGGCCGTGGCGCTTATCGTCGTGGCGATGCAGTTTGCGCTCGCATATTGGTTCATTTCGACTGGTCATGGCAGTGTCAATACCAGCGCTGCCGATCCGAATTCGTCGCATCGCTGGCTCTATCGCAATCCCGCAACCCGGCTTTTCGACTTCACACTAGGAATTTTGACAGCCGCGTTCGCGTTGCGGTCCGGCGAGCCCTCCAGACGATCGACCCGTCTCTGGTCCGCCGCCATCTGGATGTCGCTGCTCTCCGTGGCCATGCTGATGGCGGCCAAATCGATCTACTTCACCGCGTGGAGTTGGGATGCCGTGTATGCGCTGCCGTTTGCGGTCTGCATCGCCGGCATCACACTAAGTGGACGTTCGCTAGTGTCTCGCCTCTTATCGACCCGGTCGATGGTCACCCTGGGCGCATCGTCTTATCCTTTCTATCTGCTACACATGCTAATGCGACCGATGTACACCAGCGCGTCAGTGTCAAACTCTTATGCGTTCTACACCGCTTTCCTGATCTTCGTCGTCGCGACGTCGGTCGGCTTTCACTTCGCTATCGAGGAACCATGCCGACGTTTGGTTCGCACCACATTCGCCAGAATTTTCGGGTTTGACATGAGCGTCACCGCGCGCGCCGAAAGCCGAGAACAACTATGCGAAGTCGGGGAGGATCGAGTGACAATATTGGGTTCCGGAAACCAAAACCTCTCTACAAGAGGTGCTCTCGCAATGCGAATCAGCGTCGTGTTTCTCGCCGTGCTCACAACCGCGTTGCTTGGCTATCGGATGACGATCGGCGTCGACCTTTCGGACGAGTCGTATTACCTTTCATTCGTTGATGGATGGTTGAAGACGGGGTTTCACCATAGCGATGCTCTGGTTATTCATCAAACAGCGGAACTATTGATTTTCCCGTTCGTGAAAATCTTCGTTGCGTTGCAGACGAGTGAACAAGGTCTCGCGCTATTCAACCGATTTCTTTATCTTGGCGCTAGCCTCATCGCAGGACTATGTTTCTACCGATTCGCCCGACTCCGCCACACACTGCCTGTTGCTGTACTGTCGGGTATCCTAATCACCAGCTTCATTCCCTTTAGCCTTCCCTCACCTTCCTACAACACGCTGGCGATGTCTGGCCTGATTTGCGCGCTCGCGAGTTATGCAGTATTCGCCGAAACCCATCGAATTCGATGGGCAATCGTCTCTTCGGCAGGCTGGATGATTTGCGTCTTCGCCTATCCGACGTTTATAGCCGTGCTCATTTGCTTTCTTGTCGTGATCGCTTTCCAGGACGCGAGGGTAAGCGCATTTCGCCGCTACCTTTCGTGGTGCCTCTGCTTTCAGCTGCTGGGTGCGGTCATTTTAGTGTCTGCGTATGGAGTCGATCGTCTCGAGCAAATTCTCATGTTCACAAGCGCGTCGCTCCAGGTCACACGTGCCGCCGACAAGCTGACGAAGGCAGTTTTGCTGGTGGTTTCCAGTCGAGTGTTCACCGGCCTATGCATCGCATCGATGATCGTGGGCGCCGTAGCCGGCAGAAGGCGTATGCGCGAGGCGAAATCCTGGATCGTGGTCGCAGGCATCGTTGCGATACTCACCGCGGATTCGCTGGCGGGTCCGACACTCTTTGCGGTGACGCACGACTACGTGTTTTTGCTGGCTATCGCGGGCACGGCATTCTTTGCGGCCAATCTGATTCACGGCCAGAGCTCGCGACGGCCGTTGGACCCCCTTTTTCTCGTCGGACTGTTTGCGGGTATCGTCACATCACTGACGGCGACAAATAGCATCGTCAACTTCGCCATCGGCGGTTTCGTCTGCGTGGCGTTTTTCCTCCTAGCCGTTTTTTCAGGAGAGACGCGGATGTGGCCGCATCTGGTGTTACTTGCCTCGGTCACCGGGCTATTTCTGCTAGGCGACTTCCAATATGTATATGGCGAAGGCGACAATCCGGCTGAATCGGCGAGTGCGGAGCGCGTCCGTAGTGGCGTCTTTGCCGGACTTCTCACAAGCGCTGAGAAGCATCGCGCGATTCGCGAAACAACGGACTTCCTCGCGACGCAGCACGGCGATTCGGTAGCCGTCATTGGGAGGCTGCCCGGCATCTATCTGCTTACACCAATGCGACCCAAAACGCTTTCGACCTGGGACTTTAGTCAGCAAAAGGGCGCGCCACCGAAACTGGACGGTGCGATCTCTCAGTTCTATGAGCAACCAGCCAATCTTCCGTCAGTAGTGTTGGACGTCGTCGATCCCTGGACAAGGCAGCCATCGGCTTCGTCCAAGGCGTTGATGGGTCGTTACCAACGCGAGTCGTCGATCAACGCGGGGCTTTGGACGGTCGAGGCGATGATTCAGACGCGCAAGTAACGACAACGTTTAAGTCCGCTGTCATTGTCGACGGACGGACGCACGCTGCAGCCGACCTGCGAGAGTGTGCCTCGCGCTGGTTACGACGACTACAAACGCAAACGCGGCAGCAAGGTTCACATGGCGTGGCAGTAGATACCTGGGGTATTTGCTTGCCGTGCATATGACGCTGCCCAATGAGCAGGAGCGCGCGCAGGTCGGCTAACTGGCGCGTCAGGTGCAGCAGCACGGGACAGACTGTCAAGGTAGCGTTTGTCGAATCAGGGATACACCGGCGAAGAACCCGCCCAGGCTGCACTCGACGAAGGCATCGAGCTTCATGTCATCAAGCTGCCGGAGGCGAAAAAAGGCTTCGCTCTGTTGCCGCGTAGCTGGGTGGTCGAGCGGAGCTTTCGCTGGTTCAACCGTTTCCATCGACTAGCCAGAGACTACGAGCAACTGCCCGAAACCTTGGCTGATTTCCATTTCGTGGTGTTCTCCGTACTTATGCCCGCCCACTTTGCCGCCCTTCACAAGAGTGCATAACACCTTCTAGACGCTCGTCATCGATCTTCGGGAGGTTCGCCATACCGTCGGCGGTGCAAGCGCATAGCATGGTTGCTCGGGCGGCACGGGTTCGTGGATGTTATGTTGACAGTCAGTCGTTGAAATCTGGCAGGTCGACCGTCTGCTTGACGAGCGCGTCCGTGCAATCGCCCAAGCAGAAACACCTCCGGCGCCGGTCGAAGCCACGCACCCTACGTCTACTGCGCTTGTGTAGTCCATCAATGCTCCGAGTTAACGAAAAAAGCCGCTCGGAGGCGGCTTGCGATGTAACTGGTAAAATCCAAAAACTCAAAATCAAAGAGGCCCTATGGCCGAATCAAAGAAAATGTCCATACGGGATTGAGTCGTGCTGATAGTTATCGTCGCGGCTCTCGTGGCAACATGGAAATTCATCTTCGGTTTCGCCCATCCACTCGCTCATCTAACCTAAGGGTGATCTGATTGCTACGTCGCTTCTCTCGGGACTCGTTCCTAGTGTGGGCTGTCGCACCCGCCGTTTTCACAGTATTTGTCATCTGGTACCAGTTCGGATTTACTCTCGGAGGAATGCTCGAGGAGTGGGACGTCCTCTATCTGATGAAGATCAATCCTGGGTTCTGGAATACGTTCCCGGGCAATCCGATGTCTCATGTATTTGCTGCGCGTCCGCTCCAGATCCTGCCGCACTTCATTGCGAGCACCATCAGTGCAGACTCGTTCGAAGGGTTCCATCTCGTGATGATGACGGCTGTCCTGATGCGGGTCATCGGAGCAGCTTCCGTTGGTTACTATCTATTTAGGAATCGGACTTACGCTGCTGCGTTCGGGATCCTTTCGTTCGTTTTCCCGGCAGACACCCAGCAGTTCGAATTTCGGACATTTCACATATCCATCGCCGTGGGGCTAATGGTATGGGCAGCTGCTTGCACTGTAAGGTCTTTCCAAACTAACAAATCAATGGACCGCTGGCTGTCGATATGCGCAGCCACCATACTGGCTTGCATCGGAGTTCTAATTTACGAGCCAGTGTTGACCCTCTATCTCATCGCACCGATAGCGATTCTCGCGCGCGAAGGCTTAAGAGATTTTATCTCCCTCGTTCGATCGAGGGGCACGCTCGTGGCGGCGTGGCTAATCGGTCCGCTAATAAACACGGCGTATCTTTACTATGCCATTGCTATCTATCAAAGCTCATACCAGATAGACGCGTCAGGTAACGGCATGGGTCGCTCGATTGTTCACAATTTTCACTACCTCATTGACTCGGCCGCGTATCGCGTCTTCTACGATGCATGGATTTCGACATTCGAAATCTTCGGGCAGATCATTCACTTCAAATTTCTCTTATTCGTTACTGCGCTACTGGCCGCAAGTCTTTTATTGCTTACGAAACATTGGAAGGAAGACGTATCCACTTCGCGCACTATCAGGTATGTAATGGCTGGCCTGATTCTCGCGATTGCGGCATACATGCCCTTCATGGTGGCAGAATCTCATATGCGAATAACACAGCGAACGTTCATCGCTGTAGCACCTGGCGCTAGCCTCATCGTGGTTGCGCTAGTCGCACGTGTTTGCCGTCGGCAAACGGCTATAGGCGCGATCGTCGTTACGCTGTTCCTGATGTGCGGATTCGTGGCCCAGCTTTATCAGTTCGATTTCTACACCCGGAACTATGTTGGTGTCGTGCGCCCATACATTTCCATGGTTGCGGATCAAATCGACAAGAGCAAATCTGTGCATCTCGTATTCGACAGGTCAGGATTCGGTGCTCATCTGGATGGAATATATTTCACAAAAATCTCGTATGCACCTACCGTTCGCCTCGGGAAGTATCCAGGAGCATCGGTCCTGTGCATGGATGGCAAGCCGACTGATTTGGCACCGTTTGCAACATGCACGCTTTCCAACGGCATTTGGACTGTCCGAGATTTTGGGAGAGACCCTGTCTCCTATCCATCATCAAATGTTCAAGTGATTACGATCGGGGCAGATTTCGATTCCAACTATCGATCCTACTTGCCCACTTGGCGAGATCAAGAATCATTCGAAGCGTCAAAGTCTATCTTCAGAAACGAAGACTTTCGCTCGTACCACTGCACTGCTGATTCGATGTGGGGATACTCTGAATATTGCCGCGGAGAGGGTTGGACAGACGGAATCTTCAATCACGACCACTTTGCGCACCAAAACTGGTTCGAGGCATACCGCATCGAACCAACGCTTATCCTCCAATTGATGCCAATAGACAAGCCTTACGAGCTCAAAGTCGTGCTATTCCAGCCGATGGAGGGCTTATCTGGAACGATTCGTGTCATGGTCAACGGGGCAGCGATACCGATGAATAAGACCGGATCCCTTACCTATACCGGCGTGGTCAGGCCATCAGACCTTAAACCCGGACAGAACATCATTGCCTTTGACAACGCTCTTCCCAAAGGCCAGGTGGCAGGCCTGTCACTTGTCAGCGTAACGCTTTCGCCGAGATAGCCACATCACTGATTATTTAGCGTCGCGCCGCCGATAGTAGCCGGCGTGCCGCTGTATGTTCGTTCCATTGGGCTTTCGTTTGGCAGCGCAGTGTTCCTTTTTCAGCGTGCGGCCTGGTCGCTGCTTTTATCGCGAAGCATCTCGTCGATCCGCTTCTCTGCCGCCTTCCCCCCCTCCACCCTCGGCGGCCACGCAAGACTAAAGTCTTCATAATCCAACGTCAGGTTCGGGCTATAAGCAGGATCCCTCGACAACACCTCACCCCATCGCTGCTGCATGTAGGCAATTTCCGTCAAAAACTGAACCCGCCTTTGAGGATCGACCTCATCGCCCCGCGTTGCCGACTCGTGATGATAAAGCTCGGCGTACGGCGTCCAAACATTGCGATAGCCAGCCTCCCGGACCCGCAAACAAAAGTCGATATCGTTGAATCCGATCGTCAGGTCTTTTTCGTTTAGCCCGCCCACTTCTTGATAGATCGATTTGCGTACGACCATGCATGCGGCGGTTACTGCGGAATATGAACCGATCAGACAGGTTCTCCCGAAGTAACCATAAGCCGGCGCTTTGGCATGTTTGTTTGCATGCCCAGCTACGCCTGCAATGCCGAGCACAACCCCGCCATGCTGCAACGTATCGTCCGGGTAATACAGTTTGGCCCCTACGGCGCCTACTCCCGGTTGCAGCGCGAGGCTCACCATTTCGGAAAGCCACTCCGGTGAAATAACCTCGATATCGTTGTTGATCAGCGCGACGAGTTCCCCTTTCGCCTGCGTAACGGCCGAATTATTCAACGCTGAATAGTTGAAAGAGCGGTCATCGCGCAGCACGCGGATACGGGCATCCTGACCCAGCGACTCAAAGTAGCGCAGCGCTTCTGGATCGTCAGAACCATTGTCGACAACGATGATTTCGAAGTTCGAGTAAGCGGTCTTGCCGACAATGCTATCAATGCACTGCCGCATCAGGTTCAGTCCGTTCCGCGTGGGGATGATGAGACTAACCAGCGGCAGCGTTGCCGGTAATGAGTAGCGCGTGTGATAGCCACGCGTGACCCACTCAACGCTGGCCGCCACGCCTCGCCTTGCGAAGTGCTCGTTGAGCGCGCGTTCGCCAGCCAGTGCCGCGTATGGCTTCGCATCAGCCCCACCCGCCGTGCTTTCTGCATGAACGCGCCAGTGGTATAGCACGCGCGGAATGTGATGGATCGCATCGTCGTCTACATGCTCGATGCACCGCAGTACCAGGTCGTAATCCTGCGAGCCCTCAATGCCAATGCGAAAGCCTTCGACGGTATCCAACAGGGGCTTATGGTAGACGCCGAGATGACTGAAGAAATTCTGGGAGTAAAACAGGTCCCGGTTCCAATCGCACTTGAAATACGGGTCGTGACGACGACCTGAAGCATCCATCTTGTCTTCGTCTGAATAAATCAGCCGAGCCGAGGGATTCGCAACGATCGCATTGGCCACGCAATACAACGCGTGCTCCGGCAACAGGTCGTCGTGATCCAGGAGAGCGACCCACTCTCCAGTAGCAAGCTGCAATGCGCTATTTGACGCCGCGGGAATATGCCCGTTCTGCTCGCGAAATATCACCTTGATCCGGGGATCTTCGCCAGACATCTGCTCCAATAGAGGACGAATCGCTGGATCGGTGGATAGATCGTCGGCGATGCAGAGCTCCCAGTTGGGATACAACTGGTTGCGTACCGATTCAATCGCCTCTTTCAACCATTCCGGTTTTGGGTTGTACGTCGGCATCACTACCGAGATAAGCGGCTTGTCTGGCATTACCGCGATCCGCTTTCGAATCGCTGCGCGCTGCTCGTCGTCTATGCGGTCGTAGCGCTGAATCCACTCATCGTAGTCATTTCGCCTCGCGCTCTCATGCGATAAGTCTCTACGCTGGCGAAATCCATTCCGCAAACCCGCAATGCCTTCCCTACGATACAGGCTGAGCACTTTGCGAATCATGGGCTTGACCCCGCCGCTTGCGCGCACGGCGCGCCCCACCATTCCCGCCAGGTGCCGCATCCGCAACAGGCTGGCTCCAGGCCAACGCAACGGTGCAGTCGCACGCCAGCTGACGGAATGAAGCACAGCATCCATGTCTCGCTGTAGCTTGGCGACGCTCGCATCGCGTCGGGCCACGTCATCCTGCAAGAAGAGGATCTGCCGCTCAAGCCCCTTGACGTTTTGCTGCAAGTCAGAAATCTGACGCGCCTTCCCAGCTATTCCCTCTTCGAGGCCAACGTCCTCAGTCCGGCAGATGTCTTGCCCCGCGATAGAACGGTCTCCTAAGCTGCTGTTTTGAGCGGCGGGTAACTTACGCACGACGCACATCGAGTTGACGAACTCGACCGAATGAATCGATGCCAGCAATTTGAAAAACGCGATCGACGAATCGGTGTGATACCGATCGCCAACAATATCTGGATCGCCGCTACGCTGGAGATCTTCGACAATGAAGACTCCCCCCTCTTCGAGTTTCGGGAAGTAACTCAGGAACGATTTGACGATATCGCGCGACGTACGCGAGCCGTCGTCAATGACAATATCGAAACGCTCCCAGTGGTTTGCGACGTCCTGCTCGGCTTCCAGCTTCTCATCGCCGACTAGCTTGTTCGCATTTCTAAAGAATTCCGACCATATTTCAAGCGACCCGCTGTTCCGCTCGCCGACCACGAGAAGATTGATTGGCCGGTCGCGATACGGAGCAAGGATTCGATCGTACTCTGCAAGGTCAAGCGAACCTGTTTCCGACACCTTTCCACGGTGCTGCAGATATAGCTGTTCTAATGTTTTCATCGTGGGAAGGGCCGCAGATAACGTCGCTTGCTCACTCAGTCCTGTGTTTCGTACTGGGACACTACTTCTTCCACCGGACCGAATGCGCGCACGTGGCCGCGCTCCATCCACAAAGCCTTATTGCACACTTTGCGAATCTCCGAATTCGAATGCATCGCCAGCACGACGATTTCAGCGCGACTATGCAGATCCGCGAGTCGCTCTTCTGCTTTGTGCATGAACGATGCGTCACCCACACCCATCACTTCGTCAAGCAGAAGAATCTCCGCATCCACTGCGGTTGAAACAGCGAAAGCCAGACGCACACGCATACCGCTCGAATAGGTGCGCAGCGGCAGGTCGAGATAGTCGCCGAGTTCGGAGAACTCCGCGATCGACTGCTGCTTCTCGCGGATCTCTGCATCCGACATACCAAGAAGCAGGCCACGCAAGCGGATGTTTTGCATTCCGGTCGAGTTCTCGTCCATCCCGAGGCTAATGTCGAGCAACGGCACGACCTTGCCCGAGCTGACGACCGACCCGAGCGTCGGAGAATAGATACCCGCCATCATGCGAAGTAAGGTGGACTTGCCAGCGCCATTACGGCCGATCAAGCCGATCCGGTCTCCCTTCTCGAGACGAAGATCGACGTTGTTGATTGCGCGGACGACCACCACACCGTCAGTGCCCTCTGCAATGGTGTTCCGGCGGCCCAAGCGTAGCACTGTCTTTTTCAGTGAACGGCCCTGCACGTCGTAGATGGGCAAGTCGAGCGTCGCGCCCTTGAGTTCGATGTACGCCATGATTTGCCTTCTTAGACCCAGTACGGAATACGTTTCAAGTAACGGCCAGTCAGTGCGAGCGCAAAGATCCAG
>Ga0302178_10003015_pt1 | contig 12950 bp, 11 predicted proteins | sample I_Palsa_E1_3_FD_198790 | JGI IMG/M metagenome (GOLD analysis project Ga0302178, IMG submission 198790) | Peat permafrost microbial communities from Stordalen Mire near Abisko, Sweden - I_Palsa_E1_3 | ecosystem: Environmental > Terrestrial > Soil > Palsa > Peat permafrost | place: Sweden... | reverse complement strand
CTCGATCTAAAGCCAGACCGAGCCCGTTGGCCACGGTCGGCAGGCGGTTCGGGAGCCAGCCCGTCGGACCTCACGAACGCTACGGCACAACCCGAAGCGCCCTCAGGAACAATTAGGCGGTTCTAGTGCGTCGAGCGCATCGAAGCCCGCCACGGAGGGTTATGATGCGGCGGGTCGGTCAATGCGGGTGACCGGCGAGGTACGTGACAGGTCCGAGGCTGGCGGGCGAGACCGGTGGCGGGCTGGAGGCTGAGGCCGGAGTCGAGCACCTGGAAGGTGCTGGCGCCGACCACGATGGACAGGTAACTGCCGGCGGGCGCCGCTGCTCCGGGCGGCCGGGAGGCCGCCGTTGCCACAAGTTCCCCCGCATCGTGACCAGGAAGACCGGCACGTCGCCGGGACCGGAAACGACGTCACCGGGCGTTGCTGAGGTGAGCGCCTTCGCGTGCGTCGTCAGCACCGCTGTCATCTGCAGCGGGGTGGTGTCGCCGCTGGCTTTCGCCGCGCGGGCGCCTATCACGGTCAGCCGCGATATCGCAGCCGCCGGAACCGGCGCACCAGCCCTAGCCGGTGACCCTGCCCTGGCGGGCGACCCCGCACAGCCCGCGGCCGCAGGCTGGCCGGCTCTGGGTGGCAGCCGGCGAGGCCGATGAGCCCGCCGGGTACCTGATGGCGGACATGGTCGACGGCTGCCTGCACGTCGAGCAGGTATCGGTCGATTCGGGCAGCGCCCGCCGCGGGCTCGGCCTAGCGCTGCTGGAGCACGCGGCGAGCCGGGCGGCGGCTGATGATATCGGTGCGGTGACATTGACGATTCAGAGCGCGCGGTCTTCCAGGAGCGCGCGCAGGTTGTCCGCGGCGGTCTCGAAGTGCTTCCTGGTCAGCCGGACCACGAGCGGCTCAGCCAGCTTGAAGAAGCCCCGGCTTTCGCCGCGGGAGAAGCTCGTCACCTGGGTACCCGCCGCCACCGGTTCCACCGTGGTGTCGATCTCGATGTGGAACGGCCCGGCGGTGCTCTTGGTCGCGAACTGCTTGTTCTCCGTCAGGGCGGTACAGACCGCGGATGACTCATAGCTCCGCCCGAGGAACGTCCCCCGGTAGACGAGTGCGGCGCCTGGCTCGAGCGGTCCGTCGCTGGTCTGGCGGGCCTCCGTCAGTCCCGGCGTCCATACCGGAGTCCGGGCCACGTCCCCGATGACGGCGAAGACCTCCTCGACGGGACGGCCGATGGTGGTGACGATCGTGAACTCGTTCATGGCCTCTCATGCCTCCTTGCATGTGCTCTCGGGGCCCACGGTAGGGACCAGCCGTTACAGCATCGTTACGGCAGGCAGGCACCGTTGCGGACCTGGCGGCCGACCTGGCGCGCAGCTCGTCGTGCTCAAGCCGGCCCGGCGAGCCGGCAGTACATCGCCTCGGTGCCCAAGATCCCCCGCTCACACCGCAGCATCGGCCCGGGAGGATCAGGCGCGAGCTTGACCGCCAGCCGGTTTCGTCGGCCCGCCGCACGAGGTAGACCGCGTTGAACGTCCCGCCGCCAGGCCTTGAGTACCCGGTCACCTGATCCCAGCTCACGCCGGCGGCAGCGGCCGGTACCGCGGCGGGACAGCGCCTGCCGAATACGAGCCGGACATGAACTTGACAGGCTGCTGAGGCTGAGAGCGCATATTGGCAACTCCGGCGCGGTTCGGGCCGTCATCTGCTTATCAGTCCAGCGGCTCCGCACACTTGGCGAGAATGTGGAGGATGCGGCTTTTGTCGGTAGCCTCGCTGAGGTAGAGCCTGGCGGCGATCTCAGCGTCTGGACAGGCCCTGGGCCACGAGCCGCGCTGGAGTCCGGGATGCCGGCCTGGACCTCGGCGTGACCTGGCGCCGCTCCTGCCCGGGTAACAGCCAGCCCGCCGCCATCGCGCCGGCGATGCCGATCAGCACGATGGCGCCCGCGACCTCGCCGTGTTCGCCGGCCGCCGTGCCCAGCTTCGCGCCCAGCTTCAGTCCGATGATCGACATGACGAAGCTCATGAACCCGAACAGGGCCACGGCCAAGACGATCGGGTACCGCACCGTCCCGAGGGCGAGTCCCACCGCGAGGTCGTCCAGGCTGAGCGCGGCGCCGCTGACCAGCAACCGCCACCCGTGCCAGGCCCGCGGGGCGTCGTCGCCGCCGCGCAGGGCCTCGATGAGTCCCCAGACCGCGGTCACGAACAGTATCCCGGCGCCGGCCCAGCGGGCGGCGGACCCCAGCGGGCCGGCCAGGCCGGTGCCGATGAGCATCCCGGTGGCCGGCATCACGACGTCGCACAAGCCGAAAACCGTGGCCACCGTGATCTCGGTACGCCGGTCCACGCCGCTGACCCCGATGGCGATCGCCGCCCCGAAGTTGTTCAGCCCGAGCGCGACCGCCACGACCAGGAGCGCCACCATTAACTAAATCAATCAGTAACGTGCGGCCTCCGGCACGGAGAAACGGTTAACGAAAACCTGCGGCTTTCTAACGGCAAGAGGCGCGCTGCCGCAGGTGCACGCTCCGTGCCTGGAGCGGACCGCTGACCCGCTAGAGGCCGCAGGCGGCATCGGCTTGGCGGAGTTCGCCGCCACCAGGCAAACGGCTCCCGGAGCATCCTTTACAAGGCACCCTCATGCCTGACGTATTCATTACCTGGGCAGCGCTTCCTGCCTGGCAGCCCGCGGTCTAGATGTAGCCTCCCCTGCAACCCGGGTGCCAGCGCGACCGCGTCCACCTGGGGGCGGAGGTGACCACGTGTCAGGCCTGCTCATTGCCGCGATCGTTTTCGGAACGGTCACTGTCGTTGAGTTGCCGGACAACTCCGGGCTGGCGACCCTGGTGCTGGGCACCCGGTACCGGCCGATCGGGGTGTTCGCCGGGACGGCGGCGGCTTTCGCAATGCACGCAGTGCTGGCGGTGGCGGGCGGGAGCCTCCTCGGCCTGCTCCCGCACAAGGTCGTGCAGATCGTAGTCGCCGTGGTGTTCCTGGCCGGTGCCGTACTGGTGCTGCGCGCGGACAAGGATGACGATGACGAAGCACGGCTGAAGGCCGGCGCCGCCGGGTTCTGGCCCGTAGCTGCGACCTCCTTCGGGGTGATCGCGCTGGCGGAGCTGGGAGACCTGTCGGACATCACGATGGCGAACCTTGCCGCCAGGTACCACGATCCGGTGGCAGTGGGCCTTGGGAGCGTGCTGGCGCTGTGGCTGGTGGCAGCGCTGGCCATCACGGGCGGGCGGGGACTGCTGCGGATCCTGCCGATGCGGTGGATCAGCCGCCTGGCCGCGCTGATAACGATCGTCATGGCAGCGGTCACCCTGGGCGAGGCAATGCGGTGACGCCCGGCCAGGCCTGGCCGACGCAAGCCAGGCTCAAAGCCCAAACCCGGTGGCGTGCACGAAGCACCTGCGGTGATCAGCCAGGCCTGAGCCACGTTTCTTTTCTAGCATTTCTCGGGGTTGCCGGGCCTGCCCGGTGGCGCCGAGTTTCTCCAGGATATCTGCCAGGGTGGTGAACGCCACGATGTAGTAGCCGCTGACCTGTCCTGGGCCGAGCGGGCCGAAGATGGCCAGCGCCTCCTGGACATCCGCGAGTGCCTGCCTCAGCTCTGTTCCGGCGTGCATCCTGATTTGCGCGAAGACGGTGAGCGATTTGACGAGTTCGACGTTGTGTTTCGACGGGCCAGCCGACCACGGAACCCGGCACGACGGCCCGGCTACGACCAATCTGGTCAACCTCTGCACGCTCTCGCTTGCAACATGATCATCTTAGCCAAGCGGCATTGAGCTGAAGGAGGGCGAGTTACCGCACCGGGATTCGAACCAGCTTCTCGCTGTGTCGTTTTCCCTCGACTTGGTCATTTAATTCACAAGTCACGCCTGCAGCTATGTTTTTGGCCAATATCCATGCGCTTGCGAAGCTAGTGTGCTGCACAATGCAATTGCTCCGGTGTAATGATTTCGGCCTCGAACGTTACGAACGGCCACCCGAACGGCGGTTCTGGCCAGCTTTGGCCCGGTGCTGAAGATCATCGTTCCTCCCAGAAATGGACAGCTGCTAGGAATCTTGCCTAGCGGAGTCGGTCTATCTACTTACTTACTTACCTGCACTTACGATGCCAGCACGCCGAACGGTTCACGCTCGCTACGATTTTTCCGGACCGGCACAGGGCGGCGTCGGACTATCGCCTCCTTCGTTCAGGCGTGGCATAGTCCAAGTTATCGTGCAACATCCAGGCAACAACGGATGTTTATGGGAGGGGCGGATGTGGCCGGTGTGGAATTGGCGTCGGTGATCCGGCAGTTGCGAGCGGAACTGGACGAGGCACTCGCTGATGCCAAGGGGGAGCGGTTGCGGTTCCAGCTCGGCCCAGTGGAGATGTCGTTGACCGTGACAGTGGGACGGGAAGCGGCGCCTGGAGCAAAGATCCGCTTCTGGGTCATAGAGGCAGGCGCAGACGCCAAGTTGTCGCGCGAAGCGGTCCAGGAGATAAAACTCGTGCTGACCCCCGTGGATATGCAGGCCCCGGTGGGCCCAGGCGGCAAAGCCACCGCCCCGCTGATCACGGGCAGCGCAGTGGAAGCAGAGCGCTGAGCCGTCTGAGGCTCACTGAGAATAAGGCGTGACAGTGGAATCCTGGCGGGTCGCCCAGATCATCGCCGAGCGCGGGGCAGGAATTGACAGCTTCCGCGGGTCGGGGTATCTGGTTGCGCGGGGCTTGGTGCTAACTGCGGCGCATGTGCTCACCGGGGCCGCCGCCGTGCGCGTACGGCTGGATGTCGGCCAGCCGACTGAGATTGAGGTGCAAGCCGAACGGTGGTGGGCCGATCCGCACGGGCATCACGGCACCGACCTTGCCGTGATTATGATCCCCTCGGACGTAACGGCTGGCCGGAATGTCGATCTGGCCCGGTTCGGCCGGATCAGCGACGGCACGGCGGTGCTGGCTGTGCAGGCATTGGGCTTGCCGCGCTTTAAGTTGCGCGGCAGTACTGTCACCACAGGCAAGTTGGAAGTGTTCCGGGATATGGACCAGGTCACCGGGCACGCACCAGTGGCCGCCAACCGCCGTCAGGGCACTCTGGCTATCTACCTGGACGACCCGCCGCCTGCCGCCCCGGAACATGAGGGGCCGTCACCATGGGAGGGCATGTCGGGAGCTGCCGTCTGGGCCAGTGGTCGGATCATCGGGGTGGTGGCCGAACATCACTCCAGCGAGGGCACCGGCCGGCTTACCGGCCGGCGCATCGACCGGGCCTACGAACAGCTGCCGGAATCTGACCTTGACCGCCTAGTGAACTGGCTCGGGCTAGCCCCGGCCGCCGAGCAGCTGCCGGACGTCGTCCCGGCCGGACCCGGCCAATTCCTGCAATCGGCGTACCTGGAACAGGTCAGGGACATCGCCCCCGATACGCTCGTCGGACGCGACACCGAGTTCGCACAGTGGGCGGAATTCTGCGCCGGCGCCGAGGCCTACGCCTGGTGGCAAGCCCCGCCGTGGTCCGGCAAGAGCGCGCTGGCCTCGTGGTTCGTCACCCATGCCCCCGCCGGGGTGAACGTCGTCTCGTTCTTCATCACCGGCCGCCTGTCCGGCCAGGCCGACGGCGACGCCTTCCTGGATGCCATGATCGAGCAGCTCAACGCCCTCGGTCTAGCCAGCGGACCGTCTGCGCCGACGGCTGGGGCACGGCTCGGCAGATGGCTGAGCCTGCTAACGGACGCAGCCGCCTGGGTAGAAGAACGAGCGCGGCGGCTGGTGGTCGTGGTGGACGGACTTGATGAGGACGAGGCGGGAGGCAGCCCGCCTCGGGGACGGCCCAGCATCGCCTCCTTGCTTCCCCGCCGTCCTCCGCCTGGCGTCCGGTTCATCATCACTAGCCGCACCGACCCCGGCCTGCCGGACGATGTGCCATCCGGTCACCCGCTACGCACCTGCGTGCCCCGTCACCTGACGGTGTCGTGGGTCGCCGAAGACGAGGAGAGGCTCGCCAAGCAGGAACTACGAGACTTGCTTGCCGGGGATCAGGTTGCCATCGATGTAGTCGGCTACATCGCCGGGTCCGGAGGCGGCCTTTCCAGGAGCGACCTGTCAGCGCTCACCGCGGTTCCCCCGCACAAGCTCGACTCCGTAATGCGCGGGGTATTCGGCCGGAGCCTCCAGACCCGCGTATGGGCGCAACAGCGCGGTGACGAAGCTGATGCCGCTGCGCGGGTGTACCTGTTCGCGCACGAGACCTTGCGTGTCACCGCCGAAGAACAACTGGGCTGCGAGGTAGTCCGCTACCGGCAAGGAGTCCACGACTGGATCCGCGCCTACGCCGACCGCAGCTGGCCGGAGATCACGCCAGGCTACGCCGTCTACGGCTATCCGCGCGTGCTGGCTGTGACCAGTGACGTCCTGCGGCTGTCGGCGCTCGCCCGCGACCCTTGCCGGCACGCCTTTCTCCTGCGGGCCACTGGTAGCGACTATGCCGCCCTCACCGAGATCAGGGATGCTCAAAGACTCATCGCAGCCCAGAAAGTACCTGACTTGCAGGCCGTCGTTGAGCTGGCCGTATACCGGCATGCAATCTCCATCCGTAACCAGTCCATCCCGGTCGGTCTGCCTGCCGTGTGGGCACGGCTTGCTCGCATCGATCACGCTGAGGCCGTCGCCCGTGCCATCACTGATCCCCGCGCCCAGGCGCAAGCGCTCGCCGAACTGGTCACCGCGATCACCGAGGCGGGGAACCTGGATCGCGCCGAGGCCGTCGCCCGCGCTATCACCGCACCCGAAACCCAAGTGCTGGCGCTCATCCAGCTGGCCGCCGCGGCCGCTCAGACCCAGCATCTGGACCGGGCATCCCGGCTAGCCGCTGACGCCGAGGCCCTCACCAGGACCAGCACCTCTTCCTCCGCCCAGGCACGATCGCTCATCCAGCTGGCTGCCGTAGCCGCTCAGACCGGGGATCTGGACCGCGCCAAGGCCCTGGTCTGCGCCATCACCGATCCCTGGGACAAGGCGGAAGGGCTCACCCAGCTGGTCACCGCGATAGCCCGGTCGGGCGACCTGGACCGCGCCGAGGCCTTCGCCCGCACTATCGTCGTCCCCTACGCCCAGGCCCGGGTGCTGGCCGTGCTGGCCGCCGCGGCTGCCCGGGCGGGGGACGTGGACCGTGCGTCTGCGCTGGCTGCCGAGGCCGAGGCCGCCGCCCGTGCCATTATCGATCCGGACGGCCAGCCGTTGGCGCTCGCCGAACTGGTCACCGCCATCACCGAGGCGGGGGACCTGGACCGCGCTGAGGCCGTCGCCCGCGCTATCGCCGATCCCCGGGCCCAGGCGCGGGTGCTGGCCGTGCTGGCCGCCGCGGCTGGCCGGGCGGGGGACGTGGACCGTGCGTCTGCGCTGGCTGCCGAGGCCGAGGCCGCCGCCCGCGCCATCACCAATCCTCGCGCTCAGTGGCAAGCCCTCGCCGAACTGGTCACCGCCATCGCCGAGGCGGGGGCCCTGGACCGCGCCGAGGCCGTCGCCCGCGCCATCACCGCACCCGAAACCCAAATGCTGGCGCTCACCCAGCTGGCCACCGCAGCCGCACAGGCGGGGGATCTGCGCCGTGCCGAGGCCATCGCCCGCGCCATCGCCGATCGCGGTACCCAGGCGCGAGCGCTTACTGCGCTGGCCGCCGCGGCCGCCCGGGCGGGGGACGTGGACCGTTCGTCTGCGCTGGCTGCCGAGGCCGAGGCCGTCGCCAGCGCCATCACTGACCCCCGTGCCCAGGTGCAAGCGCTTACTGCGCTGACCGCCGCCGCTGCCCAGGCGGGAGACCTGGACCGTGCGTCCGCGCTGGCCGCCGATGCTGAGGCTGTCGCCCGAGCTATCGCCGATCCCCGTGCCCAGGCCCAAGCGCTCGCCGAACTGGTCACCGCAGTCGCCCAGGCCGGGGATCTAGATCGCGCAAAGGCTGTCGCCCGCGCCATTACCGGCCGCCAGGCCCAGGCGCAAGCGCTCACTGTGCTAGCCGTCGCAGTCGCCCAGGCGGGGGATCTGGATGGCGCTGAGGCTCTCGCCCGCGCCATCGCCGATCGGCGTGCTCAGGCGCAAGCGCTCGCCGAACTGGTCACTGCCATCGCCCAGGCGGGGGACCTGGACCGGGCCGAGGCCGTCGCCCGCGCCTTCGCCGATCCCCGCGACAGGGCGCGAGCGCTCGCCGAACTGGCGGCCGCAGTCGCCCAGGCGGGGGATCTGGATGGCGCCGAGGCTCTCGCTCGCGCCATTACCAGCCGCCGCGACAGGGCGCGCGCGCTGGCCGCGCTGGCCAGTGCAGTCGCCCAGGCGGGGGATCTGGATCGTGCCGAGGCTCTCGCTCGCGCCATTACCGACCGCCGCGACAGGGCGCGCGCGCTCGCCGAACTGGCCGTCGCAGTCGCCCAGGCGGGGGATCTGGATCGCGCTGAGGCTGTCGCCCGGGCCATCGCCGATCCCCGCGCGCAGGTGCGAGCGCTGGCCGCGCTGGCCGCCGTAGCCGTCCGGGCCGGGGACGCGGACCGCGCGTCCCGGCTGGCCGTCAACGCCGAGGCCGTCGCCCGGGCCATCGCCGATCCCCGCGCCCAGGCCCAAGTGCTATCCGCGCTGGCCGCCGTAACCGTTCATGCGGGGGACCCCGACCGCGCGTCCCGGCTGGTCGCCGATACCGAGGCCCTCGCCGGCGCCATCACCGACCCCGACACCGAGGCGCGCGTGCTGGCCGGGCTGGCCTCTGCAGTCGCCCAGGCGGGGGATCTGGATCGTGCCGAGGCTGTCGCCCGCGTCATCACCGACCCCGACGCCCAGGCACGAGCGCTTAGCCAGCTGGCCACCGTGGCCGCTCAGGCCGGGGACGCGGACCGCGCTCGACGTCTGCTAGCGCTCGCGGTGAGCTCGGAGGCACGAGATATCCGCTCATGGAGCGGAACAGTTTCACGACTCTTTCCATCAGTAATCAGAGATGCAGGAGACATCTTCCTAAGCGTGTACAAGTCAAAGGTGTGTCCCATCTCCTTACGAGGGCCAAGGGGCGCGGCCAGGACACGCACGGGCCGGCCCCTGGTGAGACGGGGGTATGGTTTCGCCGTGGCGGACGTCGCGATCGTTCCCTGTGCTGACGCCGGGGTGATCGCTGCGCTCCATCAGGCGACGGTCGCCGTTGCCTACCGGGAGTACTTTCCGGACAGCCCGCCGCCGACGGTCGCCGGGCTGCGGGCTATCTGGGCTCAGCGCCTGGCGGATCCGACCGCGGTGGCGCTGGCCGCGTGCCGCGGCGGCCGGCCAGTCGGGTCAGTACTGGCTCGCGCGGATCCGGATTTCCCTGGCGGGCAGCTCGTCGGATTGCATGTGCTTCCGCCGGAATGGGGAAAGGGCATCGGCAGTGATCTGCACGATGCCGCGCTGGCTGTGCTGTCACAGGCGGGATACCACGATGCGGGACTGTGGGTCATCGCCGGGAACAGCCGTGCCCGGCGCATGTACGAAAGGCGGGGCTGGGTGCGATGCCCGGGAGCCGGGCAACAGGCCTACGGCGTCATCGAGGTGCGATACCGCCGGGAACTTCCATGACGAGCATGGCTGACCACGAATTTAAGATCGGGACACTAGGTAGTTTGCGGCACGCCGGTACAGGCCGGCAGCGGCGCGGGCACGGCCCGGGCAGTGATCATGGCGGTTCCTGCATCATGCTCATGGCGTGGTCCTGGGTCAGGCCCGCCGAACTCGCGGCGCGTATTCTCTGGCGGATGAGACTGCTGGCGCTCGGAGATCGCGACCCGGGCTTCTTGACCCACCGTGAGATCGATGCGGCGCTGCAGCTTCTGCCCGCTGACGTCGGCTGCCGCTGGGTCGCTACGGATGATCCTCGCGCCCGTGAGCTGGCGGGTTACGACGGGGTGTGGCTGCTGCCCGGCACCCCGTACCGCGATGACGGGGCGGCCTACGCCGCGATCGGCCACTGCCTGGATACCGGCACTGCCTTTCTGGGTACCTGCGGCGGTTTTCAGTACGCGGCCGTGGCGCTGGCCCGGGCCCGGCTCGGACTTGCCGGGGCCGGGCACGCTGAATCGGATCCGGACGCCGGCCAGCACGTGATTGTCGCTTTGCCGTGCGCGCTGTACGGCGAGCGACGGACGGTGACGCCGGTGCCCGGCACCCGGCTGGCGTCCATCTGCGGCGAGGCGCCGTTTGAGGGCTTTCACTATTGCGGCTATGGCCTGGACGAGCACTTCGCCGCCGGGCTGCAGGACGCCGGCGTCGTCATCTCCGCGTACGCGGCCGATGCCGGCCCGGAGGCCCTGGAGCTGGCCGGGCATCCGTTCTTCCTGGCGACCGCGTTTCAGCCCCAGGTCGGCAGCAGCCGCAGCGGCGAGCTGCACCCGGTTCTCTCCGCCTGGCTACGGGCCGCCTGGCTACGGCCGCGGCCGCGGGACGCCCGGTAAGACCCGGCCAGTGAAGGCTGCGCGCCTGGCGCCCGATTGCGGATATCCCCAGCCGCGCCCTGCGCGGCGCCAGCCCGCACCTGCCAGCCCCAGCCAAGGAGAAGCTCAGCCCGGCCCATCGCGATCGCATTCGTGGTGCCCGCGTGTCGCTGGGGGCGGCATGCATGCGGATAGTTCCACCCTCGGTGGAAGATTAGGCAAGCCTCTGGTGCGATCCGGGCTCCGCAGGCTCGGGTGGGCAGCACCTACCCCGGGGTCACGATGACGGGGACTACCGGTGGCTGGAGGAGGCCCGGTCGGATCGGGAACGTTCTTGCGTGTTCGATATGAGGCCGCTGAATGGCGTAATTTTGGGTCATGGCGGGGCCTCGGCGAGTTTTCTTGAGTCACACTTCGGAGCTGGGGCAGTTCCCAGCCGGACGGTCATTTGTGGCGGCGGCAGAGGCGGCGGTGAACCGCGCAGGGGATGCGGTCAGCGATATGGCGTACTTCGCTGCGCGTGACGGCAAGCCCGCTGAGTACTGCCAGGCCCGGGTAGCGGCCAGCGACGTGTATGTCGGGCTGATCGAGCTGACGGTCACCGCAGAACGTTCGCTTCGATGATTTAGCCAAGGTCTGCGCCGACCATTTCGGTGAACCCCGACAGGACGGCACCTCGCACAAGGTCTACAGGACGCCGTGGCCAGGAGAACGAGGAGGGTGACGACGATGCCTGACGCAACCCACTACACCTACCGGGTCGCGTGGTCCGTTGAGGACGGCGAGCATGTCGCCACCGCCGCGGAGTTCCCCTTGCTGTCCTGGCTCGCGCCCACCCCGGTTGAAGCACTCGAGGGTCTCGCCGATGTCGTGCGTGACGTGCTCGCGATCTGGCTGCATCCGGCGAGCCGATCCCCGGGCCGTTGTCGGAACGCGCCTACTCAGGCAGGTTCGTGGTGCGCGTCCCGGCAGAGGTTCACCGTCGCTTAGTCCTCGAAGCCGCCGAACAGCATGTGAGCCTCAACCGGCTTGTGTCGGATCGGCTTGCCCGCGCCTAACCGTCCTCGCGAATGGGCAGGCCACATCGGCACCTGGTGCGGGGACACTCGCGGTCGCGAGCTCGTCCAGCGGCGGTCGACGAGGTTGAGCTCTTTCACCGCGAACGATCCCTGGTCGGTGTCGAGCCGGTACAGCCCGTTGGAGCTCTTACGGAACGAGCCCAACCGGGGCCCGCACAGCGTCGGTAATCCTGGCTGACCATCGCGGCGATCTCTCACCTTGATCTGCCCGGAGCCAGCTTCGCCTACCTGTCCGCCTGCGACACCGCGAGCCAGGACATGAGCGACGAGGCGGCCCCCATCACATCTGCGTTTCAGCTCGCCGGGTACGGCAGCGTCGTCGGCACCCTCTGGCCGGTCGATGACCGGACCGCCGAACGGGTGGCGGTCGGTGTGTAGAAAACTGCGCGCGGACCGCCCCGGAAACCCAGTCCTATGGAGCGGGTTTGTCCACACCGGAATCTAGTGCCTGCTAGGCGCCCGAGAGAACAAGTGCTGAAATATTAACGCGGTCATCCGCGATCCAGCTGAGTGATTTGATGGCGGGTACGGAACGGCCAGGGGGTGAGGGCGCGTGGCTGGCTCGGAGGGTCCGGGTGATGGTGCCCGGTGGCGCGTGTTCTTGTCACATACTTCCGAGCTGCGGAACTTCCCCACCGGGGGGAAGTCGTATGTGGCGGAGGCAGAGCGGGCGATCTCGGCCGCCGGGCACGTGATCGTGGACATGGCCGATTTCGCCGCCGCAGACCGGCCCGCGGCGCAGGTGTGTGCGGAGCTGGTGGGCGGCTGCCAGGTTTACGTTGGGGTGCTCGGCACCCGGTACGGCTCGCCGGTACTTGATAAGCCAGAGGTGTCCTATACCGAGCTGGAGTTCGACACGGCCACCGCAGCGGGGTTGCCGCGGCTGGTGTTCCTGCTGGATACCAGGGCAGCCGATGTGGGGATCCCGCCGGACCAGCTGATCGATCATGCGTTCGGGGCGCGGCAGGAGGCGTTCCGCCGCCGGGTGCAGGCCAGCGGGCTGGTCACGCAGACCTTCGCCAGCCCGGATGAGCTGGGCAGGCTGGTGGAGCGGTCGTTGCGGGAGCTGGCTGCGGCACGCCAAGGCGCGGGGCGGCTGCCGCCGGGCAGTGTGCTGCGGGTGTGGAACGTCCCGGCCCGCAATCCCGGGTTCACCGGCCGGGACGAGATGCTGGCGGCGGCGCGGGAGCGGCTCCTGGCCGGGGACCGGGCGGTGGTGCAGGCGCTGCAGGGGATGGGCGGGGTGGGCAAGACCCAGCTGGCGATCGAGTACGCGCACCGGTTCGCCGAGGCCTATGACGTGGCCTGGTGGGTCAACGCCGAGCAGGCCGCGCTGATCGGCGACCAGTTCGCCGCTCTGGGTGCCGCGCTGGGGTGCGTCGAGCCGGGGGCGGGCTCCGGGGCGGTGCGGGCGGCGGTGCTGGCCGACCTGCATCAGCGCGGC
>Ga0302178_10003013_pt1 | contig 12951 bp, 9 predicted proteins | sample I_Palsa_E1_3_FD_198790 | JGI IMG/M metagenome (GOLD analysis project Ga0302178, IMG submission 198790) | Peat permafrost microbial communities from Stordalen Mire near Abisko, Sweden - I_Palsa_E1_3 | ecosystem: Environmental > Terrestrial > Soil > Palsa > Peat permafrost | place: Sweden: Abisko... | reverse complement strand
GGCTGCCACTTGCAAATACCGTCGATGAATACGACGCGCTGCTTCCTTGGAAGATGCCGGCCGACATTCCCTGATGGCGCGCTCCCTACACCGTCCACACTCCAACGGCGTGTACCCTTAGAGAGGCGTCGTTGATGGATCGCATACAGTCAACCTCTGTCCGCGACGGGCGATGACGCTCGCCGCAGCAGCATGCACACTCGAGCCACGTCGCGATGCGTACTTCACAGCACCGATGGTTGACGTCCAGGCCGGGTCAATTCTGGTCAGTTCGACACCGGCTCGAAAGCATTTCGCATCGAGCAACTGCCGATATTTCGCGTAAATCAGTCCGGAAAACATACGCGCTCCTTTCGGACTGAGCTGTGCCATCGCTTTCTTCTTCGCCATGAAGTCGAGGGATTCGGCGACCACAGGCTTGCGTGTGGTGGCTTCCGCTCACGTCACCGCCGCCGTCAATGCATCCGCGAGCCCCGCGTTACGCTGCCCCGATGGCGCGTCCTCGCGTAGCAGTGGAAACCGGCGCGTGCGCAGCAAGTTGCCGAACGGATCCGTCTCGGTGACCGTCAGGTGGTCAAGGTTGAAATCGATCTCGATGGCTCGGTGTTGGACGTCGATACTGATAACCTCGGCGTGTCGGTGATTGAACGAAACAAGCTCTCGCCAGCCGCACTCGTCCCGATGCAGACGCCAGCTCAACGCAATGTTCGCGCGCACCTTATAACCGGTGTCGTGATACGAGCGTTGTTACTGCGTAACGTTGCACACAATCCGCCCCAAAATGTTGAACCGGCTAATCCGATTTATCTCTCGTTCCACCGGTAGGGGCATCACAGGGCCCGTGTATTAACCACGCCCAATGATCTGTTACGTCGATTGGCAGGCAAACTCTGAAATCATCGAACCGCGTCTCTACGGCGCGTTTATCAAAGTCGCCGTCCGAGACAATCAGGAGACGGACGTCATTTCCGAATTCACGCTCCACCGCTTCGAGCGCCGGCCGTATATCCGTACCGCCGCTGACTCCCAGCTCGTCCAAATCGAAAGTTGAATGAAAATCGGTCGTACGCACGGTTTCGTTGAAACGTGCGATATTCGAGAACCCAACTGCACGTAACCGTTTGAACGTTGTCGCAAACGATGCATCGTTATAGTGTGTCCCCATACTCCCGGAGACATCGAGCAGTACGACGAGCTGGCGGTTAAGAGGAATCTCTTTCGGTCGAAATCCTGATGCGTCGAGAGCGGCTTTCAAAGCATCGGAGTATGTCGCTAACTCGGAAGTCCGACCGGGACGAACGTTACCGACTAGCGTGCACCTGTCTGGAGATGCTCGTTGGGCGCCAACGTTATCGTAGTTGAGCATGATGATACCGCCAGCCTTCGGGGCGGCGGAGCTATACAAGTTAAAGACCTCTTCGACGTGCTCAGCGGCAAGCGTCTCCCGCTGTTTGAACTCAACAATGCATGCAGTTTCGTCTCCATTGTCCGAATCCGAGAAACACACTCGAAGATCGGGTTTCGCGCCTTCGCGCTTCTCGAACGTGACCGGCGTTTGATGTTGCACTGTGACGCATGCACCGGGGAACCCCTCGGCTGATAGTCTTGCGATGACCGCCTTTTTGTATCCCGCAATCGGAACGTGACCGTTCACGACAGACAGTTGCGGATGATAATCACGAAGCACGCTCAATGTGTGCGTCGTAGCCCAGATTTCGTACGTATGCCAACGCTCCTTCCAAAACGGCAGACTTAATATGTCGAGCGCCTCGGAGATCAGCTGTTCCTGGAGTTCCGATTTGTTGGACAGCAGTGGATTGATTAGGTCTACATACAAATTATGCAGACTGTCTTTTTGTTCCTGGCTTAATGAACTATAACGGTCGCAAATAGCTCGCCACGGGGTGACAAGATCGTGGAGGTAATGAGTCAGATTGACTGACTCGGCCTCGGGCCGATCCGTCGTCAGCTTTTCGAGTTCCGGATACAGATCCCGGTCGAAGGTAGATGCATCGATGACCGCATTAACGAACGAGCAAATTTCCCGCAGGTCTGCGTCGAAAACGTTCCGGTTGCCGCCGATGGTGGGCGGTGATAGCGGAACGGTCGACAACGACGGAATGTCCTTGCCCCCAAGCAGCGGCCGCGCAAAATTCCAGCCGACCCCAATCAACTGGCGGACGGCTTCCTCGTTCCAGACCAGCATCGATCCAAGCCGGAATGTCTTCGAGATGCGCTCGACATGCAATCGAAATTGACTGAGATCGACCTCTACCGGGTTATCAAGTCCGAATTTGATCGAAAGACGTTCTTCGTCTGCCCGCGCCGCTGCACCGCCAAGGTAGCGCCATATCTCCTTGTACATCAGTGCGAACGGCTCCGCGACTTGAAGGAAGGCCACTAAAAATTGCTCGGATGTCGTTTTATAGCTCTTCAACTGCGACTCGAGTTTTCCTGCTTGTCCGAAATGCAACTCATGCGCCAATTGCATGTACAGCGATTCGTCCCTTCCGTCACCACGAGGTTGCAGACCGCGATCTTTCATGGCGCGGTAGACGTCGTAACCGGTGGATAGCGCGTCAATTGGTTTCACACTCACGTTCTTCTCGTTTGTAATATAGGGCACGCCATGCGTGGACATGAAAGGACCACCTCTTGCAATATCGGAAAGCCGAGGCGGCGCGGGTTCTGTTCGTCAAGCGATAGAAACATGATTTTAAAACAGGGGCTGCCGTAGGCTCCTTTCGAATAACCCAGTAGCAAGGCTCCACATTATTCGCCGCCCTAAGGTAGCGAGGTTTGTTCCGGAACGTGCATCGGCCTTATCGTCACGAAAACCGGCGGAAGCCTGTTCGCTGCGCGTAGAAATGCCAGACACCGCAGCGGAGCCAGGAGGGACTGAGACGCCGCTAGCGGTTCTAGCATTCCTACTGACGCGAGAACCAGCACCAAACGACCACCATTCCCTATTTTTTGGAAATTTCGCATCCGACACAGTCTATGAAATCGTCTCAGCCGGTTTGCGTGGCCGTTCTTCAATGTACGGCGCTCTCAGAATTCTCCGCTGCAGCAAGCTTTTTCGCATAGCCAGAATCTCGGCCAACAGGTTTACACCTTGATAAAGCATCGACGTCTCATGGCGTGCGAACTGGCCGCTGCGTCTTGCTCCAAACCAGTTAAATGAACCGACGCAGTACACGTCCTCGTCGCCGATAACAAGTTTGCTATGGACCTGGCGCACAAAATGCACCGTCATTCCAGCATCGCGAAGCTCTTTGGCGTCGGCGATTAGCCGCGCTTCCTTCCGTGCCCCCTCCTCCTTATCGACGTCTCCGATATTTAGCTGCGGGTCCGTATAAACCTCGACCTTTACGCCACGGTCGACAGCCTGCTTCATGGCGTCGAACGCGCCGATTTCCTTTGTCCGAGCCAGGATAATCCACGGAGTCACTATCTGAAAGATGCCCTTCACTTCAGCTAGGGTTTTAAGCAGAAACACGTCGTGTTCCGAGGCATCTCGCAGTTGGGACAAAGCCGTAGTCCGCGTTCGCAGGTCAGAACGCTGCCGATATTCGAATTGCAACCTGTTCGCCGGACTTCCGAACAGAAAGCTCGCCAGAACACCGCGCGGCTGCCCTGTCACTGCCGAGTCAAACACATCCATATCTCCGAAGACGATGAAGCTGTCCTTCGCGCGAGACACGGCAACATTGAGCATGCTCGCGCTCTTGTCGATGAATCGACCGTCTTCATGTTTGGAGTAAACGGAAGAAAAGATAACGATATGTCGCTCTGCTCCTTGCAAGGAGTGCACGGTGCCCCCGGTCAGCATCCCCTCCGAGCGTCCGACCTTGATGTCCACCTTCGCGCACGCCGTCTCGATAGCATCGACCTGCGCGGCAAACGGAGTGACGATCCCCACAATCTCGTGTAGAGGCACTCCGTATTTCTTTTCCAACATGCTACGATTTTGAGTCAGCCAGGATGCGATCGTCTCCGCTTCAAGCGTGTTGCGCCGACTACCGGCAGTCAGGACCTGGCAAATTCCGTCTACATGCAGATACGCCATCGCGGGCAAATGGTCGATCGCTCCCTCGGACGGCGCAGGCGCAGCACCACGACGAGGCATAAGCTTGCCGTGGTAGCACAGTTCGTTGCTGAATTGAATGATTTCGTTGTAGCATCGGCGGTGTTCGAACAGGTACAGCCCTCTGTCAAGCTCGCTGTCTGCGTGGTAACGGGTCGCATGTTGCGCGACAAGCATGACGCTTCCACTCGCGGCTGTCTTTCCCGTGCTGGCCAAATCTTCGTACGTCATTCCGCCGTTGTCCCCTCCGAGCAACCCCAGGTTCATCAGGTTGCCAAAGTCGACTCTGCGCGGAATCGACCAGATCGGCTCGATCTGACGGGTGTCTCCGATAACAAGAGCTCTGCGTGCCAGAGCGAATGATGCTGCGGCGATTTCCGGAAGAACCTGCCCTGCCTCATCAACAATCAGAAGGTCGATAAAGTTGTACAGATAATCGTCGTCAAATTTGCCGTCTGAATGAACCGAGGTGCGCAAATAGGTCGGCAGCATGTAGAACGTAGAGACAGCACAAGGCGTAATCATCATACGCCGCCGGATCCTTGGTATTAACGTCTTCCGACCAGGATTTTTCTTCTGTTTCATCTCCAGAATCTTCGTTATCTGACCTTCCATTTCAAGCAACCACCGGCCTTCCCAATAGTGCGTGGTCAACATGAATATCCGGAACCGAACTTCGGTGTCGGCAATTACGTCGCACTTCGCAAGGGTGAGGTTCTCGAGTTCACTGGCAACGCCGACTCCGCTTGCCGCTCCGGCAAAGGTTGTCGAGGCCTCATCCTGGGCGAAAAGAATACCTTCACCTCGCTTGGCCGCCCGAATGGCATCGTCACGGGCCTGGGTGTTCGCAGCAAGATGGGCACCGATGGATGTTTCAATGGCTGGCAGAGTTGTCCCTAGCGACTCGAGCGCTTCGTCACTGAGGAGCTTCTTCAGATGTTCGCGGGCCTGCCGGAAACGCTTCGCCGCGACCGGAGGCAGCCACGAGAAGAATGCGTAGACGAGCGGTTCCTTGGCGCGATAGCTTTCCCATGCGTCTTTCACGCCTTTCCAGCTCAGGACGATCGCCTCTTGGGCATCGGCATATTCGCGCCGGCTAGCTACCTCACGCCGAGGATCATCGCCGAGTTCAGCGGCCGTTCGTGCTTCTGCATCACGCAGACGATGCCAGCTTTCTTCGACGGCATTCAGCAGAGCGACCTTAGACTTAAGCTCGGCGTGCAGACGGGCGATGACAGACTTTACGTCCACAAGGTTACCGTTGGGGAACGCTGCGTTCGCGCGTGACACGAACTCAGTCTTCGCGCGGTCCAGATATTCCCGGGTTTCAATTTTGTCGAAGAAGGCGCTCGTCTGGTACTTCTCGGAGGCCTCCGCCTCCCGTCCGGAAGCGGGAAAGTATGCGCCGAAGCTTCGAATTTCTGGGAGCCAGCGGCCTCCAAGGCGTTCGTCGCCAACCGAAAAGTCTTTCCCGAAGGCGTCGATAATATTGGTTACAGCCTGGTTGTTTGTCGACGCAGCGAAGATGACTGGCGGCTCCGATTCATCCAGCGCGGCTCGAGCCCACAGCGAAGCGACTACAGAAAGAAGCAGCGTCGTCTTTCCCGTTCCAGGCGGCCCATTAACGGCAAGGATTTCGCCCTCTTTCGAGTCAAGCAGATGAGACAACGCGAGCCGCTGCGCGTCAGCCAGTGCGAACCTGTCGCTGGAATGGCCAAGACGTGACAAGAATCCGGCGTTAATCGAAAGACAGGGCTCGACGCGCGGTGCGTCAACCCTTGAGTACGTCTCGAACAACGGCGACTCCGGCTGCTTGTCCCGTATGTGGTCGTACAGGCGAACTACATGTTGCGTTGCCCCACTGATAACACCTTTTTTGAGAACAATCCCATGCTCGGCCAGCAAATACTGGCGCGTTTGCGAAACAAACGCGCTACATACCGCTGCGAGCATGTTATCGAGCCCGTGTCGGTAATCGTTCCATTTGTTCCGAAACTTCTCGAGCTGGGTTTCGCTGCCATCACTCACGTCGGCGAACGCAATCCCGGGAATTTGCCCGTCTGTCAGGAACCGGTCCAGATCATCTATCGTCCCTATCGAAAACGAGTTGTCCTCAAGTGGTTGCAAGATGTCCCGTGGCACAACGGTGGTCGGCTTCGGCAGCAGACAGCCATCCCGCGATAGCAACGCCTGTGTCACGAACGGGGTGACGTATTCTGGTAAGTGGGTCACGCGCTGCCCGTGTTCATTCTTTACAGCGTACAGCCACGGCCGATACACGACCTCGACAAATTGCAATTTTTCGTCTTCGCCATCGAAATACGCCTTGACCGTTTCCTCATGCAAAATTCCAGATCCGGCTTCATCCGGTGAAACTCGACGATGTCGATTGAATTCGTCTTTCGTGAGGGTGCCTCGACCCAACTCGGCATCGGCAAGCGAATTGCGCCAATAGGCCGCATAGGCAATAGATTTTTGACGCATTTTTTGTGTTCTTAAATCGGCTGGTCCAACCGGAAGATATATAGGTGCCGCGAGACCGTGTTGCAAAACTTCCACGGCTCCGCGAATGTTTTGGCCCAAGCAAGTATATTTGGATTCTTAATGTTGCGTGATGTCACTCCTTGCAGAATGTTTGTCACGTGCGACAGCTACCGCGACCGCAGTCTCATTGTCTATCGGAACGGTCCGACAACTCGTCCGTTAAGACAAATTTCCGAAGCCCCGCGCGCTGTCTACGCGCCGAGTGGGATGGCTCGTGAGGGAGATTGACGTGTGGTCTGAGGCGAGACCTATCTCGGACCTCCTGCCGCCCGAGAATACTGGCGCTCGCAAGGGAGTAGATTGAACCCGCGACTTGATCGGTCGAGCAAGTGACTGCGCGGCGCATTCGCGCGAGACGGTTGCAACCATTTTCGCGAGGTTCAGCCAACCGCTCGATAGATTGTTTCATCTGCTGCCCGGCGGTGTTGCATTCTTCGCGATCGCATCATGGCCATCGCTACGGTACGATGCGCTGTCCTTCAGCGGCGATGGCCCTCTCAGCGTTGTCGCCTAACCCGCCCGTCAAACGGCGGGTTTTTTTCGTTGCTTGGCGGACACAATGGCGGGCGATACTGTGATGTACTTGGCAGTGGGTTACGCGCCGGACATAGAAGGCGGAAGGCGGGGCCGCCTGCTTGAACAAAATTAGAGAGACGAAATGAGCGATCCATTCGAGAGACGCAAATCCGCAGGTTCATTCAAGCTTCCAGAAGGCGCCACTGGCACAATTCGAGAATTCTGTGCGAGGGACGATCACCTTGAGATATACACGGAAAGTCAAACCTTCATGGCGCAAACGCCAGAGAGTATTGACCCGGATCGGACCAATCCCGATGTGCCTTGGCTCGTCGTCAAGACAGACGATGTCGGCTCCGGGCATCCTGCCGTCGCCCGATCATTCATCATGGCGTACCGCGTGATGAAACAGGCAGGATTTGTCGGGGAGATGGACAAGGATGCCATTCTCGACCAGATGCACGTAATCAAAGGCTATCTCGTCAGCTGCTCGCGGGCCGCGGAACGGTTCAAATCGGAGGTCGAGACCGAGATGCAGGAGTTTGAAGCCACTAAGGGGCGTTTAGCATTGAACAGCGCAGCGCTTGAGCGATTCCCCCGCGTGCAGGACTTTGAAGATCAGCTTACTTCAATGCTCGTGAACGCGAAGCGGGCGGTTCGTGAAGTCTGTCTGCTTGTCGGCATGTTTTTCCGCTTCGGTAGACAGCATAGCTCTCTTACTCATGTGGTCAGAGAGCTGACCGCGTTGCGCGGGGCCAGCGACCTATTGGTAAAGTTCCTGGATTCTCGTGTCATCGGCTGCGGCCGCATTATTTCGCTTCGAGATGGGCAAGAACATAGAGGGACGACGGGTGATCGACTGCACTCCGATAATTTTCGGATGCTGCCATCTAATAAAATGCGCGCCCCGGTTTGGTATATCAACGAGCAGGCGCCCTTTGATATTGTTCATGAAATGAAGGAAATGACCGAGTTTGTTATCGATCTCGTGGAGCTTGCTTTCGTCGGCTGCGTGAACGCTCGCTTATCGAGTCAGTTTCCGAGGATGGCATTTCAACAGGTACCGGATCCATCGCCTGTCTGTCCGATTCGATTCGAGCTAGTGATCGATTTAAGTCAGTTCAAGTTCGAACCCGGTCCCTCCGCCGTGTAACTTCTGTTGGCCGTGGCGGAGCCGCCATCCGCCGCGCAGGCTTGCGAATATGGACCAGTGATGCCTTACTCTCGTGTGGCCGCCTTAAACCCACCATCTCGCAGGAAAATCGCGGGTCTCCCCTCATGTCGGACTCTACGCAAAATCAGATGCCAAGTATCAACATATCGGCTCAAGCGGCTGACAGTCTCTTTAACGTCTCAAACATACTGATCGTCGTTGGGACAGCGCTTGCGTTGATCGGCGCAATCGGTGTTTTTTGGAGCGGAGGCATAAGAGACCGTTATGCCGATATCAGGACGAGCAGCAACGAGACGAAGACTGCACTTGCTACGCAGGAAGCGGCTCGAGCGAATGAATCAGCGGCAGGTGCGAATCTTCGAGCCGCCGAGGTGGAAAGGCAAAACATCGAACTCCGTTAGAAATTCTCGAGTCGTCGAATTGACGCCGTCCAACACAGCGTTCTTATCGCGGAGCTCTCGCAACACCCGGGTGTCTTCGACATTGAGTCCATGGGTGACCCAGAGTCCGGCATGTACGCCGCCGACATACTGGCAACCTTCACAGCGTCCGGCTGGACCGTCGACAAGAAGGAATTTCCTCTCGGCATGATATGGAAAGGGCTGATCCTTTCTCAGACGAATGATCCAGCTTTTAACGTTACCGCGGCGGCTCTGACTAAGGCGGAGGTGCCATTTTCGATCGGAGATCAGCATCGCGACAAGGCAACGATCATGGTCGGTGGCAAGCCACCCGAATTCTAGGCCGCAGCCTGCTTTGACCTCGGTGGTCAGCGTGGATCCGTACCGAATTCCATCGACTTATGCATCACCCATTGGGGCGTCAGTCATGCGTCAACTATTCAGGCAAACGCTTCGACAGCTGGCAACCGGTCGAGCTGCTCGACTTCTTTCATGGTTTCGGCTCCTTGCTATTTTTTTCCAGCCAACGTGTCTTCGATCGCCTGGCCGAGTAGGCCGATGACGACCTCCGTGTCTCGGAATAGCGCAGCGGCGGGATGCCTAGTGCGGCATTCGTGCGGCGTACAGAGGCGCGGCGCGCAGCATTGGCTGGCCGATCGGGACTGCGAAAGGTATCCCTGGTCGCGGCGGCAACGTCGCACCCCTTCGCGGGGTCAAACACTCCCTTGCGCAAACATATCTGCATATGCAGATTTTTGCATCTCTAAATAACGGTCATTTGTAGTATGAACACAATCGCGTAGAGCATCGCTTCTCTTTCGAGGTCGCGCTGCGACAGCATGAGTCAGGTGGCGTCGTCTTTAGACTATGTTCTTCATTGGCAGAGATTTCCCGATTCCATACCCACAGCCAGACACTCACATATGCCCCGTCTTCCGATTCGGAGACCATCGGGTCGGCATCGAAAACAATGACGCCACGCCCGCGCGCGTATTGTCTGCGCGCACGCACAACGTAATCGAGGTTGCGTTCCCGCAAGCCGAAAAAATCGATGCACATCTGCGCTGTTAGTCCGTCGTCCCGCATCACTCGCAATTGCTCGTTAAACTCCGCCCCGCATTCATCCGGACTACTCTCCAGTTCTGCATCGCAACCTATGGAATCCGGGCCTGCATCTACCCATACCCAGGCGCTGACATATGCCCCATATTCTGACGCGCGTATTAGCGGCGCCGAGTCGAAGCTGAAGTCCCCTGTCCCCAGGTCAAACAAGCGTTCAGCGGCCTCGATGAAAGGGCTACCTCGATGTTGTTCTCCGAAGAAATCCAAAAAATCGCAGGGTCTAAAACCTTCGCTCACCAAGTGGGAAAGTTGTGACTCGAAATCAGACAAGCCGCGGAACCCGAGAGCATAGCGATCGACGAAAAAATTTTCGCCCTTCTGCACGGGTACAGGTTCTTGACGGGACGATGGTGCAACGAAAGGTGATTTGATTGTGGATTGCATAGGTGAGCATTAAATTTTGAGAAATTTGTGCTATTTACAGGCGCCGCAGAACGCAGTTTCCGAGCGTTACGACGGCCTGCACAGCGTTCGCCGTCATGATCTGCGCGTTGTGGGAACGCCTGCGCTTCGACAAAGCGCAGGCGCCACGCCAGCGAACCAGTGACTGTCTCGAAGAATCGTCGTTCGATTAGCGATAACGCCGCCAAGCGCCGGCTGTGCTGATCCGCCGCCTCACTCACTGACGATGGTCAATGAACAGTCGCGTCAGCCGGTCGCGAAAACTCCGGTAGATGGGCAAGTTGCTCCAGAGACTGCTTCTTCACGACCTTGGCCAGCCGATCAGTCATGAGGATGTTAACCAAAACGTGCTCAAGACGAACGCCCGGGATATCGGTTGTCGCAGTACGTTCAACGATACCGCTTTCAATCAACTTCACAGATGCCTGCATGAACTCCCACGCTTTCCCCTTACCGCACTCGCCCCTGAATTGCTCCACACCGTTCTGCGGACCTTTAATTTCCCAAGGAAAGAATGCGGCATTCCGCTCCTGAACTAGAGCAAAGCCTGCCATGCCTCCCTTCTTCCAAGCATCAATAGTTTTCCAGACTTCCGGGTCGCTCGCATCGGCCAGCCAATAAATCTGGAGCGTTCCTACCTGCAGCCGCATTGTGAGCAGGACACAATCATCTACCTTAAAGCGGCCTAGGCCGAAGCAACCCGCACAGTCCTTGGTCATATGCTTCATCAGCATGTCGAGGTCGACCATCGCTGTGAGCACTGGAGTAGCCGGTCGCAGCTTCGCCGCTGAACGCGCGTACGGCGCCAAATCCTTCGCAGTAGCAACCGCACCCGTTTGGCACATTCCGAATTTCGTTTTTTCGTCAAATACGTTTTTCATTCTATTTCCTGATGAACGGGCTCCGCCAGTGCGGGGCAAAATTTTGCTCGACCCGTTGTTAGGCCTGAGGCGTGTGTACCGCTCAGTGCAATGTGCTGGCTGAGAGGGACGAAGCAGACACCGATGGGCGCGTATGGACGAGCTCTGCACCGTTAATGTCGAAGTCGAGGACGTTCGCTTCAACCACGATTTCCTCGATTGCGTGTTCCCAACCATCACCGCTCAGCAGTTCTGCGGCGTGCGTCCGAAGCAAATTTTTATGCAATATCTCGTCGACGGATTTTCTAAACTGACTTCCATCCCGTTTTCCAGCTGCGGCTCGAAGATATACAAAGGCACCCATGTCTTGGATTTGATACTCGTGGATATGGGCAAATCCTGATAACCCCATATGCGACACGTAGCTCCCGCGCCTTTCCCATTGAGTGAACAGTGTCCATAGCCTTTCGTCCAGCGCATCAGCGAGGACAAATACAAAGCTGTGCGCCCGACGCCATACGAACATAAACACTGGCCCTTCGGACGTGTCCACGGCATCCAAACAATAGCTGGCATTGAGCGGCATCTTGCTCACCCAGTTGGGAGATTGCACAAAACAGGCGAGGCAAGGCTCCCCGATAAACCGGTCGAGCTGCGGGGAAAGTTCGGCGCTCCCCGGGTATGGAGCGATGAATGCAAAAGGAATTTTTATAACGTCTGTCATTGATAGTTTTCCGCCAATTCAGTATAAATTCAATAAATTTTATTCCACAACTCCCAACAAGATTGTGTATTTATCAAATCATATCGACAGTAAAAAATTTGACAATACCCCGATGTATAAATAATTAAATTCGTATAAAATATTAATCTAATTATATGATTTTAAAAGACAAAATTATTTTGTAACAGAAATCGATATAAAATCAATCTGGCACGTATAAATATTAATATTCTCCTGCCGCAACGTCATCCCGTATCGACGCGATTGACTATCCAACCGAACGGCTTATGCAGTGATCGTCTCAAGCAACGGTTTCGCAGAAATCTCTACGCGGACCGAATCGAGATGAATCGACTGCCCTGCCATGAATAGATGAACCCGTTCCGGTAGCAGAACCGATGCAGCCCGGGACGACATATGAGCATTGCCTCGCCGTGCCGTTGTGCTGCCTGTGAACAGAGGCATCGGGTGTTGGATATCGTCAAATGGAATGAACGCCCCCACCCTCAGCGGTCAGGAACGTAGACAGCGGACCCTCACGGGCCAACGGCATCGAGGTGCCAAAATTGGAAGATCATTGAGGTCTTCGCAGGCAAACCAGAGGGTCCGAAATGAACTATACGACGGTCGGGGTAGACATCGCCAAGAATGTGTTTCAGCTTCATTGGGTAGATGCTGAGACGGGCGAAATCGTCAGCAAGCAACTCAAACGAGCGGTGTTCCTCGAGCACTTCGCGAATCGAGGAGCTTGTCTGGTTGGAATGGAAGCTTGCGGCGGAGCTCAGCATTGGGCACGGCGGTTGATCGATATGGGCCACCGGGTGAAGTTGATGCCAGGAAAGTTCGTCAAGGCCTTCGCTACCGGCAACAAGAACGATTCGGCGGATGCACGTGCAATTTGGATGGCCACGCAGATGCCTAGTAAGGCGGTTGCGGTGAAAACGGAAGCTCAACAGGCGATCTTGGCGCTGCACCGAATTCGGCAGCAAAAGGTTAAATTCCGCACGATGCAGATGAATAGTCTGCGGGGGCTGCTGACTGAGTACGGCGAGGTAGTAGCTAAGAGCCGGACGGCGCTGGACAAGGCAATTCCTAGCGTGCTGGCAAAATTGGTTGAGCGT
>Ga0302178_10003006_pt1 | contig 12968 bp, 10 predicted proteins | sample I_Palsa_E1_3_FD_198790 | JGI IMG/M metagenome (GOLD analysis project Ga0302178, IMG submission 198790) | Peat permafrost microbial communities from Stordalen Mire near Abisko, Sweden - I_Palsa_E1_3 | ecosystem: Environmental > Terrestrial > Soil > Palsa > Peat permafrost | place: Sweden... | reverse complement strand
GCCGTGGCCCAAGACGTTGCCGCTAAAATCGTCTGCGACAACCTGCAGGCCCTCGTCGCCCTGACCGCCCATGCCGACGCAGATCTCCCCGACAGCAAACGCGTCAACCATGCCTACGCCCACACCGCGCTCAAACCGTTGATGCCCATTCTTCTGCTGGGCGCGAGGATCGGCAGAAAGGTCGGCAAACTGCTGCGGGGAATGCTCGACTTGATTGCCGGTCGGACGTACCGCCATCGTGAAAATCGCTCAAAACCACGTAGCCCAGGTCGAAAACCGCACAAGGCCATGAGTCAGAAAAATTGCTGAAATGTCTTAACTTGGGTGGATTGGGCAGCGCAGGCGCAGCGGTTTAAACAATGAGCAGGGTCGGGGGCGTCTGCAGCATCTCGCTTTCACGGTGACTTGGGTGGATTGGGCAATGATAGGTGTTTCGAAAGTCGGGCTGATGTCCTCCCAAGCCACCGGACCCACAACGGTTGACGCCGCAATTGTTAATCCCAAACCCGCTCGCAAAAAGAAACATACTTAGACTGTTTCTCATTGTGGACTAGTGACGCGTTCAGCTTTGCATCAGCCGCTTCTGGCGCGCGACGCTCATGATGATGCCGATGGCGATGCCCAATGTCGCCAAGGCCGTGCCGCCATAACTCATAAACGGTAGCGGCACGCCGACCACCGGCAGGATGCCGCTGACCATGCCCATATTGACGAAGGCATAGGTGAATAAGGTCATGCTGACCGCGCCGGCAATCAATCGTCCGAACAGGGTCGAGCCGTTGGCCGCGACCAGCAAGCCGCGCACGATAATGGCCAGATACAGCAGCATCAAGACGATTTCGCCGACCAGGCCGAATTCTTCTGAAAATACTGCAAAGATAAAGTCGGTATGTTTCTCGGGAATAAAGTCGAGGTGAGCCTGGGTGCCTTTCAGCCAGCCTTTACCCAAGGTGCCACCCGAGCCGATTGCGATCACGGCCTGTATCGTATGAAAGCCCTGCCCAAGCGGATCGGATTCCGGATTCAGCAAGGTGCAAATCCGGTGCTTCTGGTAGTCGTGCATCATCGGCCATTGGACGGCCGGCTGACAGATTTTGTCTTCCATGACGACCACCGAGCCGACGGCTATCGAGCCGGCCACCAACACCGGCACGATCAGTTTGAAACTCAAGCCGGCAAAGTAGATTACAAATAGCCCGGCGGCCAGCACCAGCACAGCCGTGCCCAGGTCGGGCTGCTTGGCGATCAGGCCGACGGGTACCGCAAGCAGGATCAAGCCAATCAAATAATCGAACCAGCGAATCACGCTTTCGCGACGCTGGTAGTACCAGGCCAGCATCAAGGGCATGGCGATTTTCATGATCTCGGAAGGCTGGATCACCACGCCGACATTGATCCAACGCTTGGCGCCCTTGCGCGTCAGCCCAAATACGGCGACCGCCACCAATAAGGCGACTCCAAAGGTATACAGCGGCACTGCGCAACGCATCAGCGTCTGTGGCGGCACGTTGGCAATGGCCCACATCAATGCAAAAGTCAGCATGATATTGCGCAATTGATCTTCGACCCGCCCGGGCATGTCGATGCTGGCGCTGTAGAGCGTCACGATGCCGACGCTTAACAGCAGGAAGACAAATAGCGCGAGCGGTTTGTCGAAGCCGACAAACAGCTGGCGCAGGCGGTTCAGCCAGGCACGCGTATCGATGGGCATCGCTGGACTCCTTCTTTAGTCGTCGCGGCCGGGAGCGGTTGTGTCCGGGCTCGCCTGCGAGGGTTTGGGGCTGGACGCGGCGGGCGCCAGCGTCGGCAGGGGCAAGGGTTGCGAAGGGCTTGGGGCCGGGCTGGAGGGCGGGCTGCTTGCGGCGGTCGCATCCGATGCCGGCAGCAATTCGAAGGCTTTCGAGCTGGCGCTGACCGAGGCCGGCAGCGCCGCTTGCAAAGGCGTTTCAGCGCCGCCAATCACCGGCCCATCGGTGGTCTCCGCAGCGGACGCCGCCGCCGCCGCCGCCGCGATAGCCGCCGCTTCACCACCAGGTTTAAGGCGATCGATCATCCAGTAGTCGAGCACCTTGCGTGCGATAGGCCCGGCGGCTTGCGCGCCCCAACCACCGTGTTCGACGATCAGCGCAAGCGCGATGGTTGGGTGGTCGGCCGGTGCAAAGGCCGTGAATAGCGCATGGTCGCGATGATCCTCGGCCACCACATGGCTGCCAGGTTTGGCCCCGTCCAGCGAATACACTTGCGCCGTACCGGTTTTGCCGCCGGCCACGTAGGGCGCGCCGCGGAACACCGCGTAAGCGGTGCCGGAGGGGTTGGTGGTCACGTTGACCATTGCCTGTTTGACGAAATCGATGTCGCTCTGGCTCACATTGAGGCGTGTGCCGATCTGCGGCACAGTCAGCGTCAGCTTATGCGAAATGGGGTTTTCAACTTGTTTGACCAGATGGGGTTTCATCACGACCCCATCATTGGCCAGCGTGGCAACGGCGTGCGCGAGTTGCAAGATGGTGAACGAGTTATAGCCTTGTCCGATCCCGAGACTGATGGTTTCGCCTTCATACCAGCGTTGCAGTTCAGGACGTTTATAGTTATGCCGCTTCCAGTCGGTTGAGGGCAATACACCCACCGCTTCGCCTTCGACGTCGATGCCGGTTTTTTGCCCAAAACCCCAGGGTTTCATAAAATCGGAGATGGCATTGACGCCGAGATCATGGGCCAGCGAGTAAAAATAATCATCGTTCGACACCATGATCGCGCGATTCATATCGATCCAGCCCTGGCCGGTCCGTACGTCGTTATGGAAAGTATGGCCGCCGAAGGTATAGGAGCCGGAATCCTGGAAGCCCCATTCGCGCGTGCGTTTATGGTCGGTCAACGCGGCCAGCGCCATAAACGGCTTATAGGTCGAGCCGGGCGGGTAGGTGCCGCGTAGCGGCCGGTTCAAGAGCGGCTTGTCGGGTGAATTATTGAGCTGATCCCAGGTTTGCTGATCGACACCATCGACAAATAGGTTGGGGTCAAAGCTTGGCGCCGACACAAAGGCAAGTACGTCGCCGGTCGACGGTTCAATCGCGACCAACGCACCGCGCTGTCCGGCAAAAGCCTGCTCAGCGACCTCCTGCAGGCCGATATCGATCGACAGCACCAGATTGTTGCCCGGCACGGCCTGGGTGCGCGACAGCGTACGCACAGGCCGTCCGCCCGCCGTGACTTCGACTTCTTCGAAGCCGGTTTCGCCGTGCAGTTCGGTTTCGTAACTTTGTTCGACGCCGATTTTGCCGATGTAATCGGTGCCGTTGTAATTGTTCGAGTCGAGGCGGCTGTCGTAGTGAGCCGGGTCGATGTCGTTTTGTTCGCTGGTCGCGTCGATACGTTCTTGGTCGCGCTGCGAAATCCGACCGATGTAGCCGATTACATGAGCGGCGGTGGTGCCGAGTGGGTACTGGCGAAACAAGCGAGCCCGCACTTCGACGCCGGGGAAGCGATAACGTTGTGCGGTCATGCGCGCCACTTCGTCGTCGGTCAGACGGGTGCGGATCGGCAGGCTTTCGAAGTTTTTGGAGTCTTCCAGCAGCTTTTTGAAGCGGCGGCGATCGCGTGCGTCAATGGGAATCACCTGACCGATCTGATCGATTACCTCGTCAAGTGTGCCGTTGATTTTCGACGGGGTGATTTCCAGCGTATAGGCCGAATAGTTTTTTGCCAGTACAACCCCGTTGCGATCGGTGATGATGCCGCGATTGGGTACGATGGGGGCCACCGAAATACGGTTTTCGTCAGCCTCCAAAGAGTACTTGTTGTAATGCCAAACCTGCAGAAACAGGAAGCGCATGACCAAAATGCCGAAACAAAAAAACACGAACAGCCCGGCTGCGGCGATACGTACGCGAAAGCGCTGCAACTGTTGTCCGGTGTTCTTGAACTCGGTCATGCGGGGACTCTGTGAGGGAAATACGGAATGCCTGGCTGAATGCTCAGCGGTCAGCGACCGGGCGCGTGCTATATCGGCCGGGTGTCATCTGGATCCGATGCCCGTTTTTGGGGGGCCAGCAGCAGCAAGCTTGTCACCGGCCACAATAGGCCTTCGATAAATCCGTTAACCAGATAACCCCAACCCGGAAACGCGCCACCGACAAACAGGCGGATCAGGAAAGGCACAATCTGGGCAATCACCAGCAAAGGCAGCACGTGCAGGGCCTGGGTTGAGAGCGAGAACCACAGCACGCGTCGATGGATCATGATCGCGCCGTAGGACAGCAGGGTGTAGGCCAAAGCATGTTCGCCGAACAAGCTGGCGTCGTGGACGTCGACCAGGATGCCGAGCAGAAAGGCGATACCCATGCCGACTTTGCGCGGCTGGTGAATATTCCAGAACAGCAGCGTCAGCGCGACGAAGTCGGGCACGCCGACGGCGTGTCCCCAGGGCAGCAGGTTAAGCAGAAAAGCGACGGCCAGACTAAACGCGATAAATGAGGTGTTGACGGGCAGCAGTATATATTGCGGACGGCTCATGGATGCGCCTCATGGCCTGTGGCGGCTGTCGCCGGTCTTGCGGGCGCCGCCGTCGGCGAGGCTGCTGCCACGTTGCCGGCGACGCCGGAGGCGGCCCTGCGGGGCGCATGATCGACTGCGCTCGATGCCGGCACAGCCGCCGCCGGCGCTTTCGCGGCTGACGCGCTGCCGGTCGTAGTGGCTGCTGCGACCGGCGTGACTTTTTCAGGAGATTTCATGGTTTTTTTGCCCGCGCCGACAGTGCCTTTGACGCTGTCCTTGTTCGGCGCGCTGTCCAGATCGATGGGCGACGGCGGCATCGGCGTTTGGTATTGCAGTACCAGCAACTGGCGCGGGCCATGCACCGGGGCGATCGGCGTGCAGATCACCCGCGCGAAAGCGGTATCGGCCTGGCGGTCGACCTGGGCTACCCGTGCGACCGGCAAGCCGGCTGGGAAAACACCGTCGAGACCGCTGGTTACCAGTTGATCGCCGATCTTCACATCGGCGCTGCTCGGTACAAAACGCAGGTCCAGCGCCTCGCCGCGCGGGGTGCCGTAGATCACGCTGCGCAAGCCGGTACGCACCAATTGCACCGGTACGGCTTGGTCTTTGTCGGTAATCAGTGTGACTTCCGATTGCAGCGGGAACACACGCGTGACTTGGCCCAGCACGCCGCTTTCGTCCAGCACCGGTGCGCCAAGCTGAATGCCGGCGCTGGAGCCATGGTCGATCACCACCTTCTGGGTAAACGGGTCGCGGGTATCGTATTGGATCTCGGCCGGAATGCTCCGGATGCCTGGACGCCGCGCCAGATCGAGCAGAGCGCGCAGATGCTGATTTTCGGCTTCGAGTTCGATGGCCTGCGATTGCTGTAGCGTAAGCTGCAAGTTGCGTGCCTGCAGGGCGGCGTTTTCGTTACGCAATCGATGCCCTGAGGTAAAGAAGTCGAGCATGCTGGAGACGGCATCGCGCGGGACAAGCGCTGCGCGCTGCAAAGGGTAGAGCCCCGTGCCGATTGCTTCGCGGACGACTTCCAAGGTGCGGAAACGCGCATCCGAAACGAGCAATGCCAGCGCCAGCGTGACGAAGAAAATCAGTCGGGCAATCGCCGAGGGGCCTTGTTTGAACAGAGGCGGCGGACTGTATTCCATGGTCGGCGCCAGGCAGGTCGAGGGTTGCGGAACAGGGCCCCTGACAGCGGGGCTTTTCTTGTTAACGGCGCAGTGAGCGGGAAGCTTTAATGCCGCATTAAGGCGACACCGGCACCCGGCAGGCTGCGCCTGCTAGTCTACGTTATTCGTAGGAGAAGATGCTGCCTAGCTTGTCCATGCGTTCCAGCGCCATGCCGGAGCCACGCACCACGCAGGTCAGCGGGTCTTCCGCGACCAGCACCGGCAGGCCGGTTTCTTCGGCCAGCAGGCGGTCGAGGTCGCGCAGCAAGGCGCCGCCGCCCGTCAACATCATGCCGCGTTCGGCGATATCTGCGCCCAGTTCCGGCGGCGTTTGCTCAAGCGCGATTTTGACCGACGAGACGATTTGGTTCAGCGGATCGGTCAGGGCTTCGAGAATTTCGTTGCTGGAAATCGTGAAGCTGCGCGGAATGCCTTCGGACAGGTTGCGACCCTTGACTTCCATTTCCTTGACTTCGGAACCTGGGAAGGCCGAGCCGATTTCCTTTTTGATGGCTTCGGCGGTTTGTTCGCCGATCAGCATGCCGTAATTGCGGCGAATGTAGTTGACGATGGCTTCGTCGAATTTGTCGCCGCCGACCCGTACCGAGCCTTTGTAGACCACGCCGCCCAGTGAGATCACGCCGACTTCGGTGGTACCGCCGCCGATATCGACCACCATCGAGCCGGTCGCTTCCGACACCGGCAAGCCTGCGCCGATCGCGGCGGCCATGGGTTCTTCGATCAGGTAGACCTGCGAGGCGCCCGCGCCGTGTGCCGCTTCCTTGATGGCGCGACGCTCAACCTGGGTGGAGCCGCAAGGCACGCAGATGATAATGCGCGGCGAGGGCGAGAACATCCTCGATTCGTGCGCCATCTTGATAAATTGCTTGATCATCTGCTCGGTGACCGTGAAATCGGCGATCACGCCGTCTTTCATCGGGCGGATCGCCTCGATATTGCCGGGCACTTTGCCGAGCATTTGCTTGGCTTCCTTGCCGACCGCCTGGATAGTTTTTTTGCCGTTGGGCCCACCTTCCTGACGTATCGACACAACGGACGGCTCGTCGAGGACGATGCCTTTACCGCGCATATAGATCAGGGTGTTGGCTGTGCCAAGGTCGATCGCGAGATCGTTCGAAAAGTAGCTGCGCAGAAAACCGAACATTCAAAAATCCTGTCTCACTGGGGCCATGACGACACGACCAGCGACTAAATAATCAGCATCGGGGGGACGAACAGCGCTAGTTTACACACTGTTACGCAGACTCGATACTGCGAGAAAATTGACCGGCGGCGGCCCGTCGTGAATATCGCGCCATGCTGCCGCGCTGAATAGCGGGTAGTGTAGCGCGTAAGCGACGAGGCGCCGCAGGGGCGCTAAACAACGCTGACGTAAAGCTTGCCAGCGCATCTCCAACCTGTCCGACGCAGACGTCGGTTTGGCTGGTATTAGATCGAGCGCATAATGATACCTTATAATTTTTGGTGTTTTGCAGTAAAACCGGCTAGAAGTGAATCGAAACTCTAGTCGGCATATCTGTCCCCAATGCATTACCCGCGTGGGTTTGAGCCCTCTAGCGAGGTAATTCAGGCAACTTTTCCCGGTGAAAATATGGCTTTGAATCTGAATGATGTGACTCGTATTGCCCATCTGGCGCGACTTGAACTGGCCGAAGGTGAGGCGCAACAGACGCTGGGGCAGCTCAATAATATTTTTGCACTGGTCGAAAAAATGCAAGCCGTCGACACCGCGGGAATCGAGCCGCTGGCCCATCCTGTCGAACTCATCGCCCCGGTTGAGCTGCGTTTGCGCGCCGATATCGTCACCGAAGAGATTCGCCGCGACGCGTTTCAGCAGTGCGCGCCGGCGACCCAGGACGGTTTGTATCTGGTTCCCAAAGTGATCGAATAGGGCAGCCGTGCTGCGTCGGCAGCACCCTCGGCTGGACTCTCTGCAGCACAAAAACGAATCATCAGCAGCAAGGATAAGCGCTATGCATCAAAGAAGTCTTACAGAATTACGCGCGGCGCTCGCCGCCAAAGAAGTCTCGTCGGTCGAATTGGCGCAGCATTATTTGCAGCGTATCGAATCGGCCCGTGCATTAAATGCCTTTATCGATGTCAATCCCGAGCAGACGCTGGCTCAGGCCAAGGCGGCTGACATTGTGCTGGCGCAGGGCCAGGCCGGCCCGCTGACGGGCATCCCGATTGCCCATAAAGACGTGTTTGTGACGCGCAACTGGCGCTCCACCGCGGGCTCGAAGATGCTGGAGCACTACACCAGCCCCTTCGATGCGACCGTGGTCGAACGTGTCGCGCGTGCCGGCATGGTGTGCTTGGGCAAGACCAATATGGACGAGTTCGCGATGGGCTCGTCGAACGAAAACTCCCATTTTGGCCCGGTGAAAAACCCCTGGGACCCGCTGGCGATTCCGGGCGGCTCGTCAGGCGGCTCCGCCGTAGCTGTGGCGGCGCGTCTGGCGCCTGCCGCCACCGGCACCGACACCGGCGGCTCGATTCGTCAGCCGGCATCGTTGACGGGCGTGACGGGTATCAAGCCGACCTATGGCCGGGTCTCGCGTTACGGCATGATCGCATTTGCGTCGTCGCTCGATCAAGGCGGACCCTTGGCGCAAAGCGCCGCCGATTGCGCGTATTTGTTGAATGCCTTTGCGGGCTTTGACGAACGCGACTCGACCAGCCTTGAGCGCGCCGACGAAGATTACACCCGCTATCTGGGCCAGACCTGGCAGGATGGCGGCACCGCGGACAAACCGCTGGCCGGCCTGCGTATCGGTCTGCCGGTCGAGTATTTCGGCGCCGGCCTAGCCGACGACGTGCGCGCCGCGATCGATGCGGCGCTCAAGCAGTATCAGGACTTGGGCGCAACCTTGGTCGAGGTCTCGCTACCCAAGACCGAACTGTCGATTCCCGTGTATTACGTGATCGCGCCGGCCGAGGCGTCGTCGAACCTGTCACGTTTCGACGGCGTGCGCTATGGGCATCGTGCGCCTCAGTACGGCGATTTACTCGATATGTATAAAAAATCGCGGGCGCAGGGCTTCGGCCCGGAAGTCAAACGACGTATCTTGGTCGGCGCTTACGTGCTGTCGCATGGTTATTACGATGCATATTACCTGCAGGCGCAGAAGATTCGGCGCATCATTGGCCAGGATTTTCAACAGGCGTTTACCGAGTGCGACGTGATTATGGGCCCGGTCTCGCCGACGGTGGCCTGGGATTTGGGTGCGAAGACGGACGATCCCGTGCAAATGTATCTGGCCGACATCTATACCCTGTCAACCAGTCTTGCCGGTTTGCCCGGTATGAGCGTGCCCTGTGGTTTTGGCAGCGGCGCCAATCAGCGTCGTCCGGTGGGTTTGCAAATCATCGGCAACTATTTCAATGAAGCGCGCATGCTGCAAGTCGCAGATGCGTTTCAGCGGGTCAGCGACTGGCATCGGCAAAGTCCGCAAGACCAATCCAGCCAAGTGGTAGGAGCATAAAGATGCAGTGGGAAGTGGTGATCGGTCTTGAGACACATACGCAGCTATCGACTGCGTCCAAAATTTTTTCGGGGGCGCCGACGCGTTTCGGCGCCGAAGCCAACACTCAGGCGAGCGTGATCGACCTAGCCTTGCCGGGCACACTGCCCGTGATGAATCGCGGCGCGGTCGAGCGGGCTATTTGTCTGGGGCTGGCGATCGGCGCGACTATCGCGCCGCGCAGCATTTTCGCGCGCAAGAATTATTTTTACCCGGATTTACCCAAGGGCTATCAGATCAGCCAGTACGAAATTCCGGTGGTACAGGGCGGAACGCTGAAAATACAGGTCCCGGCCAATGACAAGACCGGCCAGGAAGGCTACGAAAAAATCGTCGAATTGACGCGTGCCCATCTTGAGGAAGATGCCGGCAAATCGCTGCATGAAGATTATGCGGGAATGACCGGAGTCGACTTGAATCGCGCCGGCACGCCTTTGCTGGAAATTGTCACAGAACCGGTGATGCGCAGCGCCGCCGAAGCGGTAGCTTATGCCAAAGCCCTGCATTCGCTGGTCATGTGGCTGGGCATTTGCGACGGGAATATGCAAGAAGGTTCGTTCCGCTGCGATGCCAACGTTTCGGTGCGGCCGGTCGGGCAAAAAGAATTCGGCACCCGTGCCGAAATCAAAAACCTGAACTCGTTCCGTTTCCTTGAAGAAGCGATCAACTACGAAGTGCGCCGCCAGATCGAATTGATCGAAGACGGTGGCACGGTGGTGCAGGAAACGCGTTTGTACGACCCCGATCGCCGCGAAACGCGCTCGATGCGCAGCAAGGAAGACGCACACGATTATCGCTATTTCCCCGACCCCGACTTGGCCCCGCTGTTGATCGGCGCCGACTGGATCGAACGGGTGCGCAGCCAACTGCCCGAATTGCCGGCGGCGATGCAGGCGCGCTTTATCGAGCAATATGGGTTATCGGCCTATGACGCCGCTGGGCTCACGGCGTCGAAAGCCGTCGCGTCCTACTTCGAGGCGGTGCTGGCGAAAACCGGCAGCGCTCACGCCAAGCTGATCGCTAACTGGATCATGGGCGAAGTGGCCTCGCAACTGAATCGCGAAGGGCTGGAAATGGGCGACAGCCCCGTGTCGGCCGCGCAGCTTGCGGTATTGTTGAGCCGCATCGCCGACGGTACGGTCTCAAACAAGACCGCCAAGGAAGTGTTCCTGGCAATCTGGGATGAGCGTGCCGGCGACGAAGCTGCCGCCGACCGAATTATCGATGCCAAAGGCTTGCGGCAAATTTCCGATACGGGCGCGCTGGAAGCCATTATTGATGAAGTGCTGGCCGCCAACGCCAAATCGGTCGAAGAATATCGGGCCGGCAAGGAAAAAGCGTTCAATGCCTTGATCGGGCAGGCGATGAAGGCCACGCGCGGCAAGGCGAATCCGCAGCAGGTCAATGACTTGCTGAAGAAAAAATTGGCGTGATGGCGAGGCGCCGGCCGGCGGGAGTCGACGCGACAGTTTCTGCTGAAGTTAAGCGACCGTAGTTAAGCGGCTGAATGAGAGCCGCTGACATAAAGTAAGGCGGGGCCGTTTGCACGGCCCCGCACCTTTTTAGGATGCTGACCGTGTCAAAAAACATTGCGCTGGAAGATTATCGTGTGCCGTTTTACGAAAAAAATGCGGCCTTTTCTTTGGGGCAGTACGACCCGGCAGGCAAACCGTTTTCGCAGGGCTCGAAGTCCGATGACCTAAAGCGTATGGCTGAACTTGGACAGTTGCTCGATGTCTTGCAAAATCGCTTGCACGCGCAAAAGACCGAGCGTGTGTTGCTGGTGCTGCAAGGTATGGATTCCAGCGGTAAGGACGGCACGATACGTTCGGTATTTCGCGAGGTCGATCCGTTGGGCTTGCATGTCACGGCATTTCGCGTGCCTTCCGAATACGAGGCCCAGCACGATTTTCTATGGCGCGTGCATGCGCGCGTGCCGGCCGGCGGCGAGCTGACGATTTTCAATCGCAGTCACTACGAAGATGTGCTGGTGCCCCGAGTGCTCGGCAGTATCGACTTGGCGGAATGCCAGCGCCGCTATCGGCATATTCGTCAGTTTGAATCGCTGTTGGCCGATACTGGTACTACCGTCATCAAGTGCTTTCTGCATATTTCCAAAGATGAGCAGCGCGAGCGCCTGCAAGAGCGCGCAGACGATCCTGAAAAACATTGGAAACTCGATCGTAGCGATATCGAGGCGCGCAAGCATTGGAGCGACTATCAGGCGGCCTATGAGGATGTTTTGGCGGCCACCTCGACTGAGTATGCGCCCTGGTATGTGATTCCGGCCAACTCCAAAACCCATCGCAATGTGATGGTCGCGGAATTGATGTGTCAGACGATGCAGGGGCTGACGCTGAATTACCCCGAGATCGATCCTTCGCTGATCGGTATCAAGATCGTATAACGTGGTTTAAAAATATAAGGAACCCGACATGCTTCGCGTGATTTCAGCCAATCTGAACGGCATCCGCTCCGCCGTGAGCAAAGGCTTTTTGGACTGGCTTCCCCTGCAAAATGCCGACTTTATCTGCTTGCAGGAACTCAAGGCGCAGGCCGCCGATATGTCGCCGGAGATGCTCGCGCCGGCCGGGTATCAGGGCTATTTCCATTATGCTGAGAAGAAGGGCTATAGCGGCGTCGGTATCTACACGCGCCGCCAACCCGATCGCGTGATTGTCGGGCTGGGCGTTGCCGAAATCGATGCTGAAGGGCGTTATATCGAACTTGTGTTCGGCAACTTGTCCGTGGTGTCGGTGTATCTGCCGTCCGGGTCCAGTGGCGAGATACGCCAGGAAGCGAAGTTTAGCTTTATGGAGCATTTCTATGCACACCTGACCGAGCTTGCCCAGGCGGGGCGCGAGGTGGTGCTGTGCGGCGACTGGAATATCGCCCACAAAGAAATCGACTTGAAGAACTGGAAAGGAAATCTGAAGAACTCAGGCTTCCTGCCCGAGGAACGTGCCTGGCTGACGCGGGTTTTCGACGAACTCGGCTGGGTCGATGTGTATCGCCGCCTTTACCCCGACACCGAGGGCGAAGCCTACACCTGGTGGAGCAATCGCGGTCAAGCCTATGCCAAGAATGTCGGCTGGCGCATCGACTATCAGATCGCCACGCCAAGCTTGGCGGCGCAGGCCGTGGCAAGCTCGGTGTACAAGGAGCAACGCTTTAGCGACCATGCGCCGTTGACGATGGACTACGAGAGCACGCTGTAAGCGCGTAGCCGCCTATCAGGCCGCCGCCTGCTTCGCTTCATCGGGCGCTACCGCCTTCACCCGGCCGCCATCCGCTTCGCTCCACCGGGCAACCCACTCGGGCAGTTGCGGCGATGTTTCGGTGATGCTGGCCAGCGCCAGCAGTTCCGATGTAGCGACCGTGCCGCCCTGGCGTTTTAGAAACCGTGATTTGATGATGCCGCTGGCGACCTCGACGCCATCGCGCACAAAAGCCTGTTCCAGCAGAATATGCTTGTCATCCCAACCGATCACGCGGGTTCGCACCAGGTAGCGGTCCCACAGTTCGAGTGAGCGATAAAAGCGCATGGTTTCCTGGACCACCACGGGGTACCAACCGGCGGCTTTTAGTTTGGGCCACATACCGCCGCGCAACATCAGGTCGACACGGCCCAAGTCGAGGATCGTGAAATAACGACCATTGGTCATATGCATCAGTACATCGAGGTCGTTAGGCAAAACCCGAAATGGTGTTTCGCAGACGTCAAGCATTTGGAGGCTGCCGCGGCGCTTACCGAACA
>Ga0302178_10003004_pt1 | contig 12972 bp, 11 predicted proteins | sample I_Palsa_E1_3_FD_198790 | JGI IMG/M metagenome (GOLD analysis project Ga0302178, IMG submission 198790) | Peat permafrost microbial communities from Stordalen Mire near Abisko, Sweden - I_Palsa_E1_3 | ecosystem: Environmental > Terrestrial > Soil > Palsa > Peat permafrost | place: Sweden... | reverse complement strand
GCGGGCTCATGCAGGACGTCCAGTACGGGGTTGCCGATGTTGCCGCACAGGCGGCTGTCCAGACCCGCGGCGACGAGCATGGCGTGCAGCATCGACGTGGTGGTGGTCTTGCCGTTGGTGCCGGTGACGGCCAGCCAGCGCCGCGGCGAACCGTAGTGGCCGCCCTGGTCGAGCCGCCAGGCCAGCTCGACGTCGCCCCAGACCGGCACACCGGCGCCCGCGGCGGCGGCGGGCACCGGCGCGGTCGGCGGGAAACCGGGGCTGGTGACAACCAGGGCGTAGTCAACGATGTGCTGTGCGGCGGTGGCCGAATCCTCGGTTGCCGTGCCGGTTTCGGCGAAATTCCGGCGGGTGGTCGGGTCGTCGTCGCACAGTGTCCCCGTCGCGCCCAGCCTGCTCAGCGCCGCCAGCACCGCACGGCCGCTCACGCCTCCTCCCGCGACCAGCACCGGCGCTCCGGCCGACAGCGATTCGAGCGCGGGGTCGCGGCTCATTGGCGCCGCTCTCCCCCGCAAGCGGGAGGTGCCCCCGCTGCGTCGTCGCCGGCGCGGCTCACGTCAGCCGCCGCCGGTGGAGGCGAGCCATTCGCTGTAGAACAGCGCCACGCCCAGGCCGCAGCTGATCGCGGTGAGTAGCCAGAACCGGATGATCACCGTGGTTTCGGCCCAGCCGACCAGCTCGAAATGGTGGTGGAACGGCGCCATCCGGAACACCCGGCGACCGGTCGTCCGGAAGGCCAGGATCTGCACCACCACCGAGACGATCTCGGCGACGAACAGCGAGCCGAGTACCACCGCGAGGATCTCGGTGCGGCTGGTCACCGAGATGCCGGCGATGATCCCGCCCAGGGCCAGCGATCCGGTGTCGCCCATGAAGATCTTGGCCGGCGCGGCGTTCCACCACAGGAATCCGATGCAGGCACCCGCGGTCGCGGCGGCGATGATCGCCAGGTCCAGCGGGTCGCGCACGTTGTAGCACCCCAAGCCGGGAGCGGTTGCACACGCGTTGCGGTACTGCCAGAACGTGATCAGCACGTAGGCGGCGGTGACCATCGCCATCGAGCCGGCGGCCAGGCCGTCCAGACCGTCGGTGAAGTTGACCGCGTTCGACCAGGCGCTGACGACGATCACGCAGAACAGCACGAAAAGCGCGGGAGCCAGTGTGACGGTGGCGATTTCGCGCACATAGGACAGGTCAGAGGTGCCCGGCGTCAGACCGGCGTCGTTGCGGAATTGCAGGACCAGCACTCCCACCAGGACGGCGGCGGTGATCTGGCCGACAGTCTTGGCGGTCTTGTTCAGGCCCAGGTTGCGCGCTCGCCGAATCTTGATCAGGTCATCGACGAATCCGACAGCGCCCAGTGTGGTGGCCAGGAACAGCACCAGCAGACCCGACGCCGACGGGCCCTGGCCGTTGAACAGCAGCCCGGCCAGGTGGGTGCCGAGGTAGCCCGCCCAGATGCCGGCCAGGATCGCCACCCCGCCCATCGACGGTGTCCCGCGCTTGGTCTGGTGGCTCGGCGGACCGTCCTCTCGGATCTCGTGGCCGAAACCCTGCCGGCTGAACAGCCGGATCAGCATCGGGGTCAACAGGATGGACACCGCCAGCGAGATACCGACGGCGATGAGGATGTCGATCATCGCGTATCGCCCCGGCCGTTAGGTAGGTCGGCGGCCAGCGAATCGGCCAACGCCCCAAGTCCTGCGGAGTTGGACGCCTTGACCAGCACCACGTCCCCCGGCTGCAGTTCAGCCCGCAGCAGGGTCAGGGCGGCATCCGCGTCGGCGAGGATGGCGGCTTCTCTTTCGCCTTCTAAGCCCCGTGCCCCCTCCATGACCGCCCCGTGGTGCATGGCGCTCATAGACCTCCCCGTTCCGACGACAATGAGTCGAGACACATCTAATCGCACCGCCAGCCGGCCGATGCGGTCGTGTTCGGATATCGCGTCGTCGCCGAGCTCGGCCATCTCGCCCAGCACCGCCCAGCTCCTGCGCTTTCCGGCGGGGTTGGCCCCGCCTGCGGCCGAAATCCAGGCGAGGGCCTGCAGCCCGGCCCGCATCGAGTCGGGATTGGCGTTGTAGGCGTCGTCGATCACCGTCACCCCGTCGGCGCGCGTGCTCACTCGCATCCGGTGACCCGATACCGGGCCCGCGTCGGCCAGGGCCGCAGCGACCTGCTCGAGGGTTGCGCCGCATTCCAGCGCGACGGCGGCCGCGCACAACGCGTTGCCGACGTGGTGGTCGCCGTGTACGGCCAAACCGACGTCGACGGCCGCACCGCCCGAGTGCAGGGTGAACTGCGGCCTGGCCAGCTCGTCGAGCGTCACCGGCCCAGCCCACACGTCGGTCTGGCTGTTCCGACTGACCCGCAACACCCGGGCCGCGGTCACCTCGGCCATCGCCGCCACCGCCGGGTCGTCGACGTTGAGCACGACCACTCCTGAGCGTGGAACAGCCTGCGGCAGTTCAGATTTCGTTTTCGCAATGGCTTCGCGCGAGCCGAATTCGCCGAGGTGTGCGGTGCCGACGTTGAGCACTACGCCGATGGCCGGCGGCGCGATCGCGGCCAGCGCCGCGATATTGCCGGGGTGGCGTGCCGACAGCTCAAGGATCAGATAATCGGTCGCGGCGCTGGCACGCAACACGGTCCACGGGTGGCCCAGCTCGTTGTTGAACGACCCGGGCGGGGCGACCACCTCGCCGAGCGGCGCGAGCACGGCGGCCAGCAGATCTTTCGTCGATGTCTTACCCGATGACCCGGTGACGCCGACGATCGTCAGCCCACCGGCCACCAGCTCGGCGGCTACCGCGGCGGCCAGCTTGGCCAGCGCGGCCAGTACCGCCGCACCCGACCCACCGGTGTCGTGCTCGAGAACGCCCGCTCCACTTTCTGCGACATGCGCGTCGGGGGCGACGACGATCGCGGGCACCCCGACCGGTCGGGCGGCCAGCACCGCGGCCGCTCCGGCGGCCACCGCCCCGGCGGCGTGGTCGTGTCCGTCAGCCCGGGCGCCCGGCAGCGCGAGAAACAAGCCGCCGGAAGTGACCTTGCGAGAGTCGAATTCGACGGTTCCGGTGACGTGCAGGCTTGCCGCGTCCTCGGCGGAAATGTCGGCCAGCTCGCCGCCGACGATGGCGGCGATCTGCGCCACGGTGAGGTCGATCATCCGCGCCGCCCCTCGAGCGCGGCAGCCAGCTCGACGCGGTCGTCGAAAGGCTGGGTGTGCCCGGCGCGAGTCTGACCGGTCTCATGGCCCTTGCCGGCGATCAGCACCACGTCCCCGGCATCCGCCCAGGCCACCGCGTGGTCGATCGCCTCGCGCCGGTCGCCGATCTCGACGACGCGCGCAGCGCCACCGGCTTCGGTTGCGCCGGAAAGGATCTCGCGACGGATCGACGCTGGATCCTCGCTTCGCGGGTTGTCGTCGGTCACCACCACCAGGTCTGCCAGCTCGGCCGCGACGCGGCCCATCGCCGCACGTTTACCTGGATCGCGATCGCCGCCTGCGCCGAACACCACCGCCAGCCGGCCGGTTGGGCGGCGCAGGGTGCGCAAAACCTCCTGCAGCGCGCCCGGCTTGTGCGCATAGTCGACCAAGGCCAGGAAGTTCTGGCCGCGGTCGATCCGCTCGAGTCGTCCGGGAACCTGGGTTTGCCGGAGTCCAGTTGACGCCTGCTCGGGGGAAACCCCGACAGCGTCGAGAACCGCCAGTGCAACAAGGCAATTGGCGATGTTGTAGTCGCCAGGCAGCGCAATTCTCAACCGGTGGTGCACACCGGCCGGGTCGACGGCGGTGAACTCCTGCTCGCCGGCCTCCGCCGTGACGCCTTCGGCACGCCAGTCCGCAGGCCGACCCTTCGTGCTGACAGTCGTCACCTCGTCGGCGCGGTGGGCCATCGAGCGGCCGGCATCGTCGTCGACGCACACCACTGCGCGGCGGGCGTGCAACGCCGACGCCGGGTCGAACAACCGCGCCTTGGCCTCGAAGTAGTCCTCCATCGTCGGGTGGAAGTCGAGATGATCGCGGGACAGATTGGTGAAACCGCCCACCGCGAAGTGAATGCCGTCGACGCGGCCCAGCGTCAGCGCATGACTGGAGACCTCCATCACCACGGTGTCGACGCCGCGCTCGGCCATCACCGCCAGCAGGGCCTGCAGCGCGGGAGCCTCGGGCGTGGTCAGTGCGCTGGGGATGTCGACGCCGTTGATGCGCAGCCCGACGGTGCCGATCAGCCCCACCGTCCGCCCGGCCGACCGCAGCCCGGCTTCGATCAGGTAGGTCGTCGTCGTCTTGCCCGACGTCCCGGTGACGCCGATGATGGCCAGGCGCTCAGACGGATGCCCGTACACGGTGGCGGCGAGCTCGCCCAGAACGCTGCGGGGTTCGGGATGGACGAGGACGGGCGCCGCGCCGGCGCCGCGGTTCAGCTGCGCCAACCCAGCCGCGTCGGTGAGCACCGCGACGGCCCCGCGTTCGATCGCGTCGCGAAAGAAGCGGGCGCCGTGTGTCGCCGCGCCGGGCAGCGCGGCGAAGAGGTCGCCGGGCTGGACATCCTGAGCCCGCAGGGTCACACCGGTGATCGGCAAATCCAACGCGGAGCTGCCCTCGGCGGGAACCGCGCCCACCTGAGCGGCCAGCGTCGACAGCGGCACGCCGGCGCCGGTGGCGGGACGCAGCGCAGCAGGCAACGCCATCACCTCCGTCCGCCGACTGGTTCGGACGCCGGGGTCAGCGCCTCCATCAGCCCTGACACCTTATCGAGCGGGAGAATTTCGGCGGAAAGGCTCTCGTCCGTTTGCCCCCGGCGCCCGCGGGTTATGACTTGAACGACAAATAGAGGACGACGACATCAATGCTGAAAAACGTGAACGCCGCCAACGGAATCACGACGCCACCGCACCGGCGTTCCACCGATCAATGTCGGCCACCGTCAACGTCACGACTCAGGCCGGACCCGCTGACCCGTCGGGGGCAGGGTGCACGGCGCGCAGCTTCTCGACGTTCTCATTCTCGAGCGCCGTGAAATCGATGCCGTCGTTGTTCAGAGCCAACGCATGATCGCCGACACTGCTCAGCAACCTGCGTGAGGTTTCCAACCAAGCAGCGGTCCTGATCTGCAGCGCAGCCCCCGAGCTGCCAACCCAGCCCGACTGGGCCGCGGCTATCCGGCTGTCCGACGACAAATGGGCACTCGCCAGATCGTCGCCCTGCCCGGCCACGTGCGCTGCCGAACTCGCCAATGCTTCAATGTCGACCCGAAAATTCCCGCCTGCCGCCATCGCCGTCACCTCCCGCTGTGCTTCGTCATTCTCCTATATCACCGGGTGGTGGCCGGCCGCAATTCACGTCTGGCTACATGGCTTGCAGCGTCAGCGGCGGACCGGGATCAGGTGACAGCGGAACGTTTCCGCGTTGCAGCAGCCAGCCGGCGATGTTGTGGAACAGCGGGGCCGCGGAGTGGCCGGGTGTCCCATCAGCGTTGGCGGCCGGGTTGTCCATCATGATGCCGATGACGTAGCGCGGGTCGTCGCTGGTGGCCATGCCTGCGAAGGTGATCCAGTAGACGTTGTCGTAGTAGCAGCCGCAAGCCGGGTTGATCTGCTGTGCCGTCCCGGTCTTGCCGGATACCTGGTAGCCGTCGACGGCGGCCGCGGGCCCGGTGCCCTGCTGGTTTCCGGTCGGGTCACGCTGGACGACGCCGCGCAGCATGTTGCGCACGGTCCGCGCAGTCTCCGGCGAAACCACCCGAACACCTTCCGGGCGTGGCTCTTCGGTGCGTGCGCCGTCGGCCGCGACGGTTGATTTGATGATCCGCGGTGGAATCCGCACACCGTCGTTGGCGACCGCCTGATACATGCCGGTCATCTGCAGCAGGGTCATCGAAAGGCCTTGGCCGATCGGCAGGTTGGAGAACGTGCTGCCTGACCACTGATCGATCGGGGGCACCAGACCCTCGCTTTCACCGGGCAGGCCGACCCCGGTGCGCTGACCGAGCCCGAACTTGCGCACCATGTCGTAGTAGCGCTGCGGTCCAACCCGCTGCGCGAGCATCAGCGTGCCCACGTTGGACGATTTGCTGAACACACCGGTCGTGGTGTACGGCGCGACGCCGTGGACCCAGGCGTCGTGCACGTTGACCCCGCCCATGTTGATCGAGCCCGGAACCTGCAGCACCTCCCCGGGATTGGTCAGGCCGTACTCGATCACCGAGGCGGCGGTGACAACCTTGTTCACCGAACCAGGCTCGAACGGCGAGGACACCGGCAGATCACCCAGCTGCTTTTTGCCCTGGCGCCCGATGTCCTGGGACGGGTCGAAGGTGTTGTCGTTAGACATGGCCAGCACTTCGCCGGTCTTGGCATCGAGCACGACCGCCGAGACGTTGCGTGCCCCGGACAGATTCTTGGCCTGCTGCACCTGCTGCTGGACGTAGAACTGGATGTCGTCGTCGATAGTCAGCTGGACCGTCGCGCCGTTGACCGCCCGATGCTGGTTGCGGTAGCTGCCCGGAATCACCACACCGTCGGAACCGCGGTCGTAGGTCACCGACCCGTCGGTGCCGGCCAACTCCGCGTCCATGGAATCCTCCAGGCCGAGCAAACCGTGGCCGTCCCAGTCGATGCCGCCGACGACGTTGGCCGCCAGCGACCCGCCCGGGTACTGGCGCAGGTCTTGACGCTCGGCACCGACCTCGGGGAATTTCCGGGTGATCGTGGTGGCGATAGCTGGGTCGACGGCACGGGCGAGATAGACGAACGTCTCGTCGCTGCGCAACTTCTTCAGCACGGTGGCCTTGTCCGGCTTGTTGTTCATCCGAGCCGACACTTCCTTGGCGATCTCCTTCAACCGCTCTTGCGGGTCAGGAGCTTTCGCGTTCTTCTGCTTGGCTTCGGCCAGTTGCTTCTGGATGCGGCGCGGCTGGAAGGTCAGCGCGCGGGCCTCGATCGTGAAGGCGAGTTGGTTGTTGTTGCGGTCGATGATGTTGCCGCGTACCGCCTTTTCGGTGTCGGTGACCTTGAGCTGACCCGCGGCCTCCGCGCGTAACCCGGAGGCGCGGGGTACCTGTAGGTAGAACAGCTGTGCCGCGGCCACCGACAACGCCAAGAAGATGACCCCGTTACCAACTCGGTGCCGGAAGACGAATGATGCGCCGCGGCTCCCGAGCTCGACGGCCTGGCGGGTTCGGCGTTCACGCGCCGAGCGTGCGGCCGAACTCGCCTTTGCCTGACTTGGCTTGCTGGACTTCGCCTGTCGTTGTGATCGGCCGACCGGCCGGTCCGCGCGACTCACCGCGGGACGCCGGGTGTCGTAACCGTAAGGGGACCGAACTGCTCACCTAGGAGAGGGCCGGAGGGCACGGCGTGATGCGGCACGCCCGCGACGTCGGCCGGGGGCAGCGCGGCCGGCGGGGGCACCGCTGCGGCCAGCGGCACGGGCGCGACGACCGGAGGCGCAACCGGGACGGGCGGTACCGCGGGCGCGACGACGAGCGGGGGCATGACCGGCGCCGAGGGCGCCAACCCGGGCGCCGGGGGCAATCCCGGTGCCATCGGCATTCCCGGCGTGGCCGCCGGCCCCGCACCCGGTAATGGAAGCGGGCCGTCAGGCACCGGAATGTGCTGCGGCCCCAGTGTGGTGGCGCCGTCGGGGGTGCGAACCATCGCGTCGGGACCGGGCGCCAACGGGACGAGCGGAGCGCCGTTGCCGGGCAGTACCAGCGAGGGCACCTCAACCGAATTCACCGGCGGAGCCTTGGGCGGCGTTGACTGTTCGTCGGGCAGCTTGCTGTTCAGCGGTGGCGGCGGAACACCTTGCGCGGGCTTGGGAGTACCCACCACGACCCAGTTCCCCGCGGGATCCTGCACGAGATGCGCGGTGTCCCGGGTCGGGATCATGCCCAGGCCGCGGGCCGCCTCGGCCAGCGCCGGAGCGGCCTGCGCCTCTTGGACGTCGCGTTCGAGCGCTTCCTTTTGCTGCTGCAGCAACTCGGTGCGCTGACGGGCGCTGCCCAGCTGATAGGAGCGCTCAGCGGCGGCGGTGGACAGCCACAACGTGAGACCGAGCCCGGCGCCGAGCGAGCCGATGACCAGTACGACGAACGGGACTTTGGCCGCCAGAGTCTGCGGGCGAAGATCGATCGACGCGAGCCGGTTGAGCAGGCGTTCCCGCAAGGGGGGCCGAATGGTCTTGGGCTTCTTGGCCTTCCGCGCCTTCGCCCGGGCCTTGGCCTGGGTGGCGCTCTTCGGTCGGGCCGGTCGTTCGACGGGCCGCGCCATCGGCGAGGTCTGCGGCGCGGATCGCGACATGCGTGGCTCACGGGCCGGCGCGGTAGCTTTCCCGGCCCGCGGACGGGTACGGCGTGCGGCGGTCGGCTCGGCTGGTGGACGCCCCGCTTTCCGGGAAGCGTTGCTTTGCCCGCGACGCCGATCGCCGGCACGGGGCGGTTGCGCGTCGCGCTTGGCCTTCATGAGCCTCCCTTCGATTGCACACGTTGTAGCGCACGCAGTCGCACGGCGGCACTGCGCGGATTCTGCTGGATCTCGGCGTCATCGGCACGTTCGGCGCCGCGCGTCAGCAGCGTGAATTTCGGTGCGTGCCCGGGCAATTCGACCGGTAGATCGGTCGGCGAGGTGGACGTACTCACGTCGGCAAACAGCCGCTTGACGATGCGGTCCTCCAGCGACTGGTAGGCCATCACCACGATGCGTCCGTCGACGGTCAGCGCATCCAGCGCCGGCGGCAGGGCGTCGCGCAACGCGTCCAGCTCGCTGTTGACCGCGATGCGCAGGGCCTGAAACGTCCGCTTGGCTGGATGCCCACCGGTGCGCCGAGCCGGCGCCGGAACCGCTTGATAGATAACCTCTACCAACTCGCCGGTCGAGGTGAACGGCGAGCGCGCACGGCGCCGGACGATGTGCGATGCGATCCGGCGGGCCAGCTTTTCCTCACCGTATCGGCGCAGGATGTCGGTCAGCGCGGACTCGTCGTAGGTGTTGAGGACCTCGGCCGCGGTCAACGATGACGTGGGATCCATCCGCATGTCCAGCGGCGCGTCCTGCGCGTAGGAGAAGCCTCGCTCGGTCCGGTCGAGCTGCATCGACGAGACACCGAGATCGAAGAGGATGCCGTCGACGGATTCGGTTGAGCTATAGCCCGATTCGGCCAGCGCGGCGTCGACCCCGTCATACCGGGTCTGCACCAGCGTGAGTCGGTCGGCAAAACGTGACAACCGTCCGCGGACGATGTCCAACGCGGTCGGGTCGCGGTCGATGCCGATCAGCCGCAGTCCGGGCAGTTCGCTGAGGAACCGCTCGGCGTGCCCGCCGGCACCGATGGTCGCGTCGATGAGCACCGCGCCCGATCCGTCGGGGTGACGGCGCGTCAGCGCGGGGCGCAGCAGTGCGAAGCAGCGGTCGAGTAGAACGGGCACATGGCCGAATTCGCCAGTGGCGTCAGGCATGACAACACCTTCCCGACGAGTGGCTTGGGAGGCGACTCGGCGGGCCGTTGCATCGAGGTCCCTGTCCGATGGCACGAACCTGGCGTTGGGGAAGTACGTCAGGGTCGGTTCGGACAGAGGCCACGATGCACGGGCACGCGCCTTAGATAATGTCGCCGAGTGCTTCATCGCTGGCCGCGGAGAAGTTCTCTTCATGGGTGTCTTGGTACTGCTGCCAGGCCAGTGCGTCCCAGATCTCCAGGTATTCAATCGATCCGATCACCACGCAGTCCTTGGAGAGGTTCGCGTAGCGGCGGTGATCGGCCGACAAGGTGATCCGGCCCTGGGCGTCGGGATGCTGTTCGTCGGTGCCGGCGGCCAGGTTGCGCAGGAAGGCTCTGGCGTCCGGGTTGCTTCTCGACGTCTGACTGGCCTTGCGGGCGAGTTCCTCGAACGCCACTCGCGGGTAGACGGCAAGGCTGTGGTCTTGGCTCTTGGTGACCATCAACCCCCCTGCTAGTGCGTCGCGGAACTTGGCGGGCAACGTGAGCCGCCCCTTGTCGTCGAGCTTTGGCGTGTAGGTGCCGAGAAACATCTGGCTACCTCCATGCCCTTCGACTTCCGCCACGATACCCCACAATCCCCCACTTGACTCCATTAAACGACACGAATGTCACCGGTTGATGTCGTTTCAGCAGGTTATCGGCCACCAAGATCGCATCCCGGGATCGAGCGGGCGTGCAGAACAGCTACAGCACAGGCTGTTGAGCTGCAGTTATCGTCTAGGTGGGGCGTAGTGGGTCATCTTGGCGTGCATTGTCGGCCAGGTCGGCGTCAGCGGGCACAAAAAAGGGCAGCCGACGGGCTGCCCTTTTTGGTCGCGGACCCTACTCTTCGAAGCGGCGGCGGAACCGATCTTCCATCCGGCTGGTGAACGATCCACCGGCACTCTTGCTGCGGCGCTGACGTGCACCAGTCGCGGGTCCGGGGCGCTCACCCCGGCCGGCGAGTCGCGGACCGGTGATGGCGAACACGACGCCGCCGAACATCACGATGAAACCGACCACGGACAGCACCGGGAAGGTTCCGATCATGGTGGCCTTAAACGCCACTCCGGAAACCAGCATGGCCAGGCCGAGCAGGAACAAGCCCGCGCCCTGCAACCGTCGCCGCGCCGTCGGGGCGCGCAACCCGCCGCCGCGAACGCTCGAGGCGAACTTAGGGTCCTCGGCATAGAGAGCGCTCTCGATCTGGTCGAGCATCCGCTGCTCATGATCGGAGAGTGGCATTCGTCCCTCCTTGCCAAAAACCTGTCACGTTAATACCGATAGCACGCCTACGCCTGCTGCGGGGGCGACTAATAAGAATGATACGAGGTCAATCTGCGCGTTACCACCGCTTCGCCAGCTGATTGTAATCGCGACCGGTCCGGGATCAACGCTCTGCCGTCGCGTCCGATAATGGGATGGCGCACCGCACTGGACGACTGAGGAGGAGACCGCACGTTGGCGACATTCCTCATCAACCTGCCGCCACAGGACATGCAGCGACGACTTTCCGACGCCTTGGGCGTGTACGTCGACGCCATGCGCTACCCACCCGGGACCGAGAATCAGCGCGCCGCGATGTGGCTCGAGCACACCCGGCGGCGCGGCTGGCAGGCCGTGGCAGCCGTCGAAGTCGAGGCGTCGGGCGGGTCCGCGCCGTCCTCTGAAGAGCTGAGCGACGCTCCGATGCTGGGTGTGGCCTACGGCTACTGCGGCGCGCCTGATCAGTGGTGGCAGCAGCAAGTCGTGGCCGGCTTGGAGCGCAGTGGCTTCCCCGCCCCGGAGATCACCAAGCTGATGACCAGCTACTTCGAGCTGACCGAGCTGCATATCCAACCTCGGGCACAGGGCCGAGGTCTGGGAGAGGCGCTGGCCCGTCGGCTGCTTTCCGAGCGCAGCGAAGCCAACGTGCTGCTCTCGACCCCGGAGACCAACGGCGAGGCCAATCGCGCCTGGCGGCTCTACCGGCGACTGGGCTTCCTCGACGTCATTCGCGGCTACCACTTCACCGGCGACCCACGGGCATTCGCGATTCTGGGCCGCCAGCTGCCGCTGTAGTCGCCCCGGTTTCGACCCGGTCTGGCACGATGACCTGGTGCGCGCCAGCGGTATACAGCTCCTGTCTCAGGCATTTACGGCACGTCATCGCCGCCGCCTGACGGCGTTGACGATGCTGCTGCTGGTGATACCCGTGCTCGCCGGCTGCGTGCGGATCAAGGCGTCCATCACCATCTCCCCCGACGACCTGGTGTCCGGCGACATCGTTGCCGCGGCCAAGCCGCGCAACGACAAAGACCCCGGTCCGCAGTTGGATCCCAATCTGGCGTTCGGCCAGAAGGTCGCGGTGTCCAAATACGACCGCGACGGCTACGTGGGTTCTCAGGCCACGTTCGCCGATCTGACCTTCGCTGAACTGCCGGAACTCGCCCACATGAACTCTGACGCACAGGGCGTGAACCTGTCGCTGCGCAGAGCCGGCGACCTGGTGATCCTGGAAGGGCGCGCGGACCTGACGTCGCTGACCGACCCCGAGGCCGAGGTGGAGCTGTCGGTCGCCTTCCCGGGATCGGTGACCTCTACCAACGGTGATCGTGTCGACCCGCAGACCGTGCAGTGGAAGCTGAAACCCGGCGTGGTCAGCATGCTGACCGCGCAGGCCCGCTACACCGACCCGAGCACCCGCTCATTCCAGGGCGCAGCGCTGTGGCTGGCTCTGGCGTCGGTCGCGGTGGCCAGCGTGGTGGCGCTGCTGGCCTGGTACACCCGCGACCGCTCGCCTCGGGTCGCCGAGCCGAGCGATCCGCCGTCCAGCTGACCGGCGTCGACAGCGGCTCTCAGCTCGCCGGCGACCAGTAGTCCAGCATCTCGGCGAAGGTGTCGAACGCCGGCGCGGAATTGCCGTAGGTGGCTTCGAGATGGATGCTCAGCGGATAGCCCAAGTCGGCGACACCGTCGATCACCCGCTTGTACAGATCGAGAAGCAGCTTGCGCCGTTGCGCCGGTTCGGTGTTCGCCAATGTCTTGACGAACGCCTGCTCCTCGGCGACCGCGGCGTTGCCGGGATCCTGGATGAGCCAGTTGATGAAGCCGACCTTCTCCTCAACTTTCGGGACGAAGCCGAATCCCAACAGGATCTCCGGCCGGTGGTCGGTCTTCTTGGTGAACTCGGTCAAAAACCCCACGATCGCATCGGAATACAGCAGCTGCGTCTGCGCGAACGTGGCACCCTGATCGCACTTGAAATTCAGCCGGCCCACCTCACCCTCCCGGGTGGGGATCAAGATCACGCCGCGGTTGGCCACCAGCTCTTGAAAGATCGACAGGGCGTCGGTCGGCGCGACGCCGGAACCCTCGCCGTCGACCATGGTCCGCGGCACGCCGACGAAGACGATGCCGTCGATGCCGGCTCCGACCAGATCACCGAGCCGCTGGCGCAACACCGGCTCGTCCATGAAAGCGGTGACCTGGCTGCATAATCCGCTCAC
>Ga0302178_10003001_pt1 | contig 12977 bp, 7 predicted proteins | sample I_Palsa_E1_3_FD_198790 | JGI IMG/M metagenome (GOLD analysis project Ga0302178, IMG submission 198790) | Peat permafrost microbial communities from Stordalen Mire near Abisko, Sweden - I_Palsa_E1_3 | ecosystem: Environmental > Terrestrial > Soil > Palsa > Peat permafrost | place: Sweden: Abisko... | reverse complement strand
GCCCACCACAACCGCGGCGACGCCGCTGGCCGGATCCGCCCGGACGATCTGCCTTTTGCCGAACGGACCGTGGTGCCCGCAACCGGTCTATGGGATCGGAGTGCCACCATGCCCGGGATCGCGGGTGCATCATGGCGCCGCCAGGTTCGCCTCCGCGCGCCTGGCTCGCCCCGCAGACCCCAGCCGCCCCGCAGACCTCTGCAGCCCCACCCCGGCCGGGACCGCAGCGGCACCAATGTTCCATCGCTGCTGCCTTGACGACACCGATGTTCCATCGGTGGCCGACGTAGACGCCTTTCTCGGCTACCTCGGCGTGCAGGGCTTGCAGGTAGTTGCGCTGGGCGGCTTGTGCGGGACTGGGGCCGCTCATGTTCGGCAGGCCGTGCACAGTGCTGCCGCCCTGCGCGGTCAAGATGGCGCCGTCCCCCTGCTCGAGCATGTGCGGCAGGAACTCCTGCACGAGGGCCAGCATCGTGTAGAAGATCAGCGGCATGAACTTCTGGGCGTGCTGTGGGGTCAGGTTGGCTGCGGAAACGAACCCGGTGTCTGGGGTGGGTGCATAGTAAAAGGCGTCGAGGTGGCCGGCCTTAGCGCGAATCTGCTCGGCCAGCCGGGGCGTGGCACCGGTGTCGGATAGGTCGGCTGTGATGACGTGCGCCGTTGCCCCGGCACTCGTGAGATCCTTCGCCAGACGGTCAAGTGGCTCCGAGCGGCGGCCCACCAAGGTGACAGCGTAACCCTCTCGCGCGTAGTGACGGGCGACAGCCTGGCCGAGGCCGGGTCCGGCTCCGAACACAGCGATGGATTTGGGCAAAGCGTGCTCCGATGGGTAGGTCGGCATTACTCCGAACCACCTAAGGCCACAGTTACCTCGTCGTCAAGCGATTAGGAAAGCAGCGCGAAGCGCAGACATGTTGCAGCAAGACAGGCTGGTGGCTTGTCTCTCAGCTTCGATGATGGTTCGGCGAAACCGCAGCGCCCAATGCCTGCCTTGTCGCTGGCTATACCCGGAAGGTATGATCGGAACCGGGATCGGGAGGCCCCTGGGCACTGGAGGAGGGCCGAGATGGACATCGACCTGCGCAAGGTCCGCTACTTCATGGCCGTGGCCCGCCGCGGCAACTTCAGCCGGGCCGCCGAGGACCTGTACATCGCCCAGCCCGTCCTGTCACGCCAGATCCGCGCCCTGGAGTCCGAGCTCGGCGCCGTGCTGTTCATCAGGGGCCGGAGCGGGGCGGTGCTCACCGCGGCGGGAACGCAGCTCGCGGCCGACGCCGAGCCGCTGCTCGCCGACGCCGAAGCCCTGGGCAGGCGCGTCGCCCAGGCCGCCCGCAAGTCCGGCCAGTTCACCGTCGCCTTCATGCCGGGCCTGATCATCACCGACGCCGTGCGGGCCTTCGCCGCCGCGCACCCCGAGCTCACCGTCGAGGTGCTGCGCACCAGCCGGGCCGACCAGGCGGAGGTGCTGCACGACGGGCGGGCCGACGTCAGCTACGTCCGGCTGCCAGTCGACCAGCACGGGCTCCAGTTGCGTCCCCTGGCCCGCGAGCCGCAGCTGGCGGTGCTGCCCGCGGGGCACCGCCTGGCCGGGAAGGAATACGTCAGCATCGGCGACCTCGCCGACGAGCACCTGCTGCAGCACCCGGACATCGTGCCCGAGTGGCGTGACGTCGCCGCCGAGATGCGCGGCCGCCGGCGACTCCCGCCACCCCGGTTCACCCACACCGTCGAGGAGAAACTCGAGCAGGTCGCCATCGGCCGCGGCATCGTCGTGCTCCCCGAATCCGCGGCCAGCATGTACACCCGCCCCGGCATCTGCCACCTCCGGATCAGCGACATCCAGCCCGCGGAAACCTGCCTGGCCTGGTCCTCCTCCCGCCGCTCCCCGCTGCTCGCCGAGTTCGCCCGCCTCGCCGAGCAGTACCCGGTCACGGCGTAACACCGCCCCCTTCGGGCTCGTGGTGAACCTGGGGAGGAACCGGCTGCCTATCGCGAACAGCACCCCGATGCCGAGCTGGATGCCGACGGCGGTGACGAAGCCGGCCCGGATGCTGCGGGTTGCGAGCGACAGGTAGACGGAGCCGAGAATGGCCACGCCCAGCGCCAGCCCGGCCTGCTGCATGGTGATCAGGACGCCGCTGCCGATGCCGGCCTGGTAGGCGGGCACGTCGACGAGCACGACCCGGAACAGGCCGGTGACCATCATGGACTGGCCGGCACCGAGGAGGACGAACGGTCCGGTGAAGTCGATGATGGCCACGTGCGGCCAGCCCGCCAGGATGACGATGATGACCAGGGCCAGCCCGGCGACCTGAACGACAGCGCCGCCGGCGATAGCCGCCCGGCCGAACCGGTTGATGATCTTCGGGCTCAGCACGGCGCCGACCAGGAACAGCGCGGCCATCGGCACCACGGCCAGCCCGCTGACCAGCGCGCTGGCGTGCAAGCCGTCCTGGACGGTGAGGGCGAAGACGAACAAGAACGCCCCGAAGCCCACGCTGAACGCCAGGTACAGGGCCAGCCCGCGGGCCATAGAAGGCAGCCTGAGCAGCGACGGCGGCAGCAGCGGGGTGTGGCCGGACCGCTCGCTGTGCCGCTCGATAAGGAACGTGACGGCACCGAGCATGACGGCGACCGCGATCAGCACCCAGCCCCAGACGGGCCAGTGCAGGGAGTCACCTTCGGCCAGCGGGACCAGCAGGGCGATGAGGGTGGCCGCGAAGGCCAGCGTGCCGGGCACGTCAATACCGGTGGGACGGTCCGAGCGGGTGGCGGGCACGACGTAGCGGGCGACGACCAGCACGGCGATGCCGATCGGCACGTTGATCAGGAAGATCGCCCGCCACGAGCTGCCGAGGATATCGGCGGTCACCAGCACCCCGCCGGCGATCTGGCCGACCACCGCGGCGAGGCCGCTGGTGGCACCGTACAGGGCCAGCGCGCGGGTCTTGCGCCCCCCGTCCAGGGTGGCCTGGAAGGTGGCCAGCACCTGGGGCACCAGCATGGCGGCGAAGATGCCCTGGATCACCCGGGCCGCGACGAGGACCCAGATGTCCGGGGACAGTCCGCAGAGGGCGGAGGCGGCCACGAAGCCGACGGCGCCGATCTGGAACAGCCGGCGGCGGCCGATCCGGTCGCCCAGGCGGCCGCCCAGGACCAGCACGGCGGCGTAGGCGACGCCGTAGCCCGCGGCGATCAGTTCCAGGGTGCCCGGGGAGGCATGCAGGGACCTGTCGATGGTGGGCAAGGCCACGTTGGTGATGAAGAAGTCGGCCTGCGGCATGAACGCCCCGGCCATCAAGATGAACACCCCGGACGGGGGCAGGCCCCCCGCCCGGGCCGTGGCCCGAGGCGACGGCGGCCCGGCCGCCACGGCAGGTAGTCGATCGCGGATGCCAGTCATCGGGCCTCTCCCTGGGTCTCGCAGCCGACGGCGAGACGGCCACTACCTTGTCTCTCAGTTCGATGATGGTCCGGCGAAACCGCAGCGTCCAATGCCTGCCCGGTCGCTGACCATACCTGGAAGGTATGACGAGACATGCTCGGCAACTCCGCCGTGGCGGCACTGCTACGAAACCCGGCAGCTGCTCGAGAGCCTGGACCAGCCGGATCCCGAGCAGTCAGCCTGGCTGCCAGGAGGCGGCGCTCGTCCATGGGCGAGAAGAGAAGCCACGGGCCGTTCGGCAAGATCAAGTTCTTTTATCCGAACGGCCAGTGGTGGCACGTTCCAGGGACCGGGCAGTCGCGCGACAGACCAGGGCACTGGCCAGGGTGTTCACGGACGCGATGGGACGCCCCCGGACGGGAGCGTGGATATCACAACGCGACCCCGCGTTTCCACCCTAGGAGGTTCCCGGTGAATGCGACAGACCAGCAGTCTCAGCAATCCGTCAGGCCGACGATCGTGCTGGTGCACGGCGCCTTCGCCGACGCGTCCAGCTGGAACGGCGTCATCGAGCGGCTGCAGCAGCAGGGCTACACCGTCATCGCCACGGCCAACCCGCTGCGCGGCCTGGCCGCCGATTCGGCCTACACCGCCAGCCTGCTCAACCAGATCGACGGCCCGGTCCTGCTCGTCGGGCATTCCTACGCCGGCGCGGTCATCACCACCGCCGCGACCAGCGCCCCGAACGTCGTCGGCCTGGTCTACATCGCCGCCTTCGCCACCGAGGAGGGCGAAAACCTGAACGATGTCGAGAGCGGCTCCAAGGACAGCATCCTCGGCGCGGCCCTGGTGCAGACGGCGTTCAGCGAAGCGTCCGGGCCGCCGGCCTGGAAGAAGCTGCCGTCCTGGACGGTGGTCGCCACCGGCGACAAGGCCGCCGGCGCCGACGTCATCCGGTCGCAGGCTCAGCGGGCGGGCGCCCACATCACCGAGGTCGAGGGCTCGCACGTGATCATGATCTCCCAGCCGCAAGCGGTCACCGACGTCATCGTGACGGCGGCCAAGGCCGTCGCCGACTCACGCCGGTAGGGGCCGGGCGTTTACTGGGCCAGGGTGAGGAGCGGCTTGCCCTTCTCCACGACGTCGGTAGCGAGGGCGGCGCCGGTGCCGGTGCCGGCGTTGCGCACCGCGTGGATGACCCCGGCGAAGACGGTCAGGGCCTCGCCGGCGTGGTACACCTTCGTCGGGCAATGGAGCATAAGCGAGGTCAGGCGGGCACCGTTTCAGGTACCCGCCTGAATTCAGGTGTGCTGCGGTGCGGACCGCGCTCACTCGTTTGTGGGCTGGGATAGCTCGATGCCGACGTTGGTCGAGGCGGCGACCGGGTTGCCTTGACCGTCGTAGGTGATCGTGACGGTCTGCTGCCAGACCGAGCCGTCCGAGTAGGTGATGGCGCATGAGGCGGAGGTGGGGGCGCTGGCGTCGGGCGGGTTGGACACCGTCGTCGGGTCGCAGTCAGCGTACGTGGCCGTCACGCCGCCGCCCGCAAGCGCGTTGAGCGGCCCGTTGCCGACCGCGATTTCGGCTACGTCCTTGGCCACTTGATCGGGGCTAGCGCCCGGCTGCACGTCTGGCTGCACGTCCGGCTGGTCCAGGGGCGTGGAGACCGGCTGTGACTGGGGCGTGGAGGCCGGCTGTGACTGGGTTGCGGCGGGCACTGCTGCCGGGCTGGTGGAAGTGCACGCTGTCACGCTCAGGAACCCGGCCAGGCCGAGTGCGGCGATAGCGGCAACGTTTTTCGAGCGGGCGGCCCACCTACGGGCTGCGCGGCCGGCCGTCTCGGGGTGACGAGTGTCCTGCGCGTGGCCGGTAATCCCAGTGCTAGCTTCCATCGTGTGCTCCTTGTCAGAGTGAGGCGGAGATGTGTTCCGCCGTGCATTGACAGGTTGCCGATTTCGCTGCCGGGTCCGGCAGAGGCCCAATTGCCCCTTTCGCTGCGGCCCCGCGGGGTGGGTAAAAATGCCTATCGGTGGATGCTTGTGGTGAGTGACCAGCTTGGCCCCGCTGCCAAGCGCCGGACACGAACCTGAACCGAGGGGGTAAAACCAGAATGACCAACTCGGACGAGCCACGTGAGCATGGCGCAGCCGGATCACCGCGGCAGCCCGGCTCGATGTCCGTGCCGGATCTCAGCCGGCGCCGCTTTCTGCAATACACGGGACTCGGCGCCGCCGCGGCCGTGACCGCTGGCTGCAGCGGCGGACCAGAGGCCGCCGCCAGTGTGGCGGGCCGGTCGGCGGCGGCCGGCGCGGCGCTGCCCGAGGGCTGGACCGGGACCATCGCCGACGTGAAGCACGTGGTGATCTTGATGCAGGAGAACCGGTCGTTCGACCATTACTTCGGAACGCTGCACGGGGTCCGGGGGTTCGGCGACAAGCAGGTCCTGACTTACCAGGACGGGCACACGATCTTCCAGCAGCCCGATGCGGCTCGCACCGACCTGGGGTACCTGCTCCCCTACAACCTGACCGATCAGGTCGACGGTGACCTTGACCACTCCTGGGACGGCGACCACCAGGCCCGCAACGGGGGCCTGTGGAACCAGTGGGTGCCGGCGAAGACCGAAGAGACGATGGGGTACTTCACCCGGGATGAGATCCCGTTCCAGTACGCGGTCGCTGACGCGTTCACCATCTGCGACGGGTACCACCAGGCGATCATGGCGCCGACCAGCCCGAACCGGATGTACTTCTGGACCGGGACATCCAGCGGCTGGACCAGCAACCCGAACGACTACCAGGTCGACTTCGGGGCTGACGCCGGGACGCCCGAGGTCACCACCTACCCCGAGCTACTGCAAGCCGCCGGGATCAGCTGGAAGGTGTACACCAACGACCAGGTGGGCGACAGCGGCAGCTACCCGGATTTCTTCCTGGGCGACTACGGCGACAACCCGCTGTGGTTCTACCAGCAGTACAACACCACCAACAGCCGTCAGGGCGGCACCAGCCAGCTCGCGGCCCGCGCGGCGGTCACCCCGTGGCAGACCGGTGCCGGGGCGCCGCCGCTGAGCAAGACCCACGCCGCGTACGTGCTGTCGACGTTCCTCAAGGACGTCAAGAGCGGCACCTTGCCGCAGGTGTCGTGGATCGTCGCCCCGGCCGGGTACTGCGAGCACCCCTCCTACACCCCCGACTACGGCGCCCACTATGTGAACACAGTCCTGCAGACGCTGTTCGCCAACCCGGGCTTGTGGAAGAGCACGGCGCTGTTCATCACCTACGACGAGCATGACGGGTTCTTCGACCACCAGCTCCCCCCCGCCCCCGAGGTCACCGTCACCGACGAGCACATCGGCGGATTGCCGGTCGGCCCGGGCACCCGGGTGCCGATGCTGATCTGCTCACCGTGGACCCGCGGCGGGTGGGTTGACTCCAACGTCTACGACCACACCTCGATGCTCCGGTTCCTGGCCGCCTGGACCGGCGTCAAGCCGGCCAACGTCACCCCGTGGCGGGCGTCGGTGACCGGCGACCTGACCGCCGCGTTCGACTTCGGGCACCCCGACTTCTCCATCCCCGGCACCATCCCCACCCTGGACCAGACCTGGGCCCTGACCCAGCTCACCGGCGGATCCACCACGCCCCCCGCCGAAGGGGCTCAGCAGATGCCGGCCCAGGAGCCCGGCACCCGGCCGCACCGCCCGACAGTCCATCAGCCCTTCGCCGACGTGACCGTGAACCGTACGACCGGGCAGGTCACCGCCGCCCTGACCAACACCGGCACGGTGGGGGTGTCCCTGGCCGTCTACCCTGACGCGTACCTGCCGTTCACCGCCACCCCCGTCACCGTGCTTGCGTCCGCGCCGCGCTCCTACACCTGGGAGGCGACCCCGGCCGGGAAGTACGCCTTCTCGGTCTACGGCCCGGACGGGTTCCTGGCCAGCTTCGCCGGCCAGGTCGTGCCGGCCGGCCAGGACACCGGACCCGTCCCGGTCGTCACCGCCGCCCCGTCGCGGTCCGGGCCGGCCGCGACCCTCGAGCTGACCCTGGCCAACCAGGGCCAGCAGCCCATCACCTACACGCTGACCCCCAACGACTACCAGGGCCGCACCCAGACCGTCACCGTCAAGCTGGGCAGCCCCACGACCATCAGCTGGCCCGCCAGCCAGGACGGCTACTACGACGTCGTGATCACCACCAGCACCCCCGGCGGGTTCCGCCGCCGGTACGCAGGCCGCATCGCCTGAACACCGCCATTCAACGTGGCGCCTGGGATTGGGTTGCCCCGCTTTGACGGACAGGGCCGCTGGAAGCAGACGCCCGCCAGTGTCATAGATCTGAAGGCGACCCGGTCGTCATCGCCGGATAGCGGAGCCTGCCCGATCACCGGCGTATGGTTTGGATTGTGGGGGAGGATGCCGTGGCTGCGGCGCCCGGTGGCGCGCATGGGTTTGTGCCTACCCTGACCCGTTTCGTGGGCCGGGCCGACGATGCACGGAAGCTGGACGGGCTGCTTGGCGAGTACCGGCTCGTGACGGTGACCGGACCGGGCGGAGTCGGGAAGACCCGACTGGCCTGCGAAGTGGCCTGGCGAGCCGCGGCCCGGTTCGCCGACGGGGTATGGCTGGTCGAGCTGGCCGCGGTCCAGGATCCAGCTCAGGTGCCGGCAGCGGTCGCGGCCGTCATAGGTATACCCCAGCCGCCGGGTTCCTCGCTGACTCAGACGCTGGCGGGCGTGCTGGCCCGGCGGCAGCTGCTGCTGGTGCTCGACAACTGCGAGCATGTCCTGGCCTCGACGGCGGAGCTGTGCGGCGATCTGCTGCCGGCCGCCGATGACGTGACCGTACTGGCGACCAGCCGTGAGCCCATCGGCATCGCCGGAGAGACTCGCTACCGGCTCGGTCCGCTGTCCGTGCCGGGGGCCGGTCAGGCTGGGCCAGGACCGGCTTCGGCCGCCGTGCAGCTGTTTGCCGACCGGGCCCGGCAGGCAGATCCGTCGTTCGATTTGGCCGACGGAGCCGGCGAGATGGTGGACCGGCTGGTGACCCGGCTGGACGGGATGCCGCTCGCGATCGAGCTAGCGGCCGCGCGGCTGGAGGCCCTAGGTCTGTCGCAGCTGCTGGACCGGCTTGACCTGCTGGTCGGCGGTGATCGCCGGGCACCCGCCAGGCAGCAGTCGCTGGCCGCGACCATCGGCTGGAGTTACCAGCTGCTGACCGAGGACATGCGGCGAGCGTTCCGGCAGCTGGCGATCTTCCCGGGGCCGTTCTCGCTGGACGCCGCCGAAGACGTTATCGGCGTGTCGGCGGGGCCCGCAATCGTTCACCTGGTCGACTGCTCACTGCTGAGCCCGCCGCGTCCAGGCCCCGACGGACGTAACCGGTACGCGATGCTGGAGACGATCCGCGCCTTCGGCCGCGAGCGGCTCGCCGAGGCCGCCCAGGAGCAGCAAACCGCCGCCGCCTTGACCCGGTATGCCCTGACCACAGCCGAGCGCGCGGCGGCCGGCCTGTCGACCAGCACCGGCGAACTGGCTGCCGCCCGGTGGCTAGACGCCGAGACCAGCGCCGTGGAGCATGCTCTGGCCTGGTCCCTCAAGCACGACCATGCGACCGCTGTCCGCCTGGCCGCGGCACTGGGCCCGTGGTGGATCCTACGCGGCCGCTTCGCCGACGCCGACCGGAACCTTAGCGCCGCTGCTCAGCTCACTGACCCCGGGTCCGAGCTATGGTGCAGGCTACAGGTGCTGCTCGGTGAGGTCGCCGAGGACAGTAGCCTCGAACGCTCTGTCGCTTATTACTCGGCCGCCCGCGACGCGGCCGAGGGCGGCGGCCCGTCGCTGACCCTGGCCGATGCCCTGGCGGGCCTGGCTCACAGCCTGGTGCTCTCGTTCCGCCTAGATGAGGGAGCTGAACTGGCCCAGACCTGCCTGGCCATGTCTGTCGAGCTGGATTACCTAACTGGCGCGGTAGGTTCACTGGCCACGCTCGGCGATGCTGCCTTTCATGCTGGCCGCAGCGACGAGGCCTTGTCCTGGTACCGCCAGGCAGACCAGGTCGACACGGCCCGAATATCCGGCGCGCTGAGCCGACGGTACCGCTGTATGCTGGCCAACTCGCTCAGGCGGACCGGCGATATTGAGGCGGCCCTGCAAATCTGTGCGGACGTGCTATCCCAGGCGATGGCCGTAGATGACGTGGTGGCCCAGGTGGGAACGCGGATTCTCATGGCGGACCTGGAACGGCAGGCGGGCCAGGTCGCGGCCGGCGCGGCCCACCTCAGCGAATCCCTCCGGCTGCTCCGGCAGATTGGCGCCGGGTTCAACCTGGCTGATTGCCTGGAAATCGGCGGGCACCTGTGCGCGGACCGCGGACGCTGGGCCGACGCCATATCCGCCTGGTCGGCCGCGACGGCGCTGCTGCAGGCAGCGGGCCTATCGGACCTGCCGCTGGACCAGGACGCCCGCCGGGCACCCTGGCAGCAAGCCTCACAGGTCCTCGGGCCCGTCCAGATGCAAGCGGCGGAACAGCGCGGCGCGGGCATGTCCGCGGAAACGGCGGCCGAATTCGCCCTCGTCCTGACCGCGGACGAGCCGGGGCCTGCGCCCGAACAAGCCGAGATGTCGCAGTTGAGCGCCCGCGAGCGTGAGCTGGTCACTTTGGTGGCCCAGGGCCGTACGGACACTCAGATCGCCGGACAGCTGTACATCGCGGTGAGCACGGTCCGCTCACACCTGGACCGGATCCGGGACAAGACAAGCTGCCGCCGCCGCGCGGACCTCACCCGACTGGCCCTGCAGACAGGACTAGTCTGACCACGAGCCCCGGCCGGCCGGGAATTAAGTGACCTCGCATGCGTTAATATGGAAGCAGTACCCAAGAACCGAGCCGGTCGTCGAACGGTCACTTTCCCCGGTGCCGTGGTTACCAGCCCGCCAGTCGGCGGCTTCGGTTCCGCGTGAGACGTTCGCCGAGGCCCGATGCGTTGATCCTTGGAGATCCGCAAGTCGGCTCGGCGTTCGAAGTACCAGGCCCTGCGCCTGGGACGTTCCTCGTCCCGGCCGCGGGGCTGTGCGGCATGCTGCCGTGGCCACTGTGCCCCGGCATTCCAAAGGAGAAGTCTTTGGCTCGACCAGGCCAGCGCCAGACAGGCGCTCGCCGTACCGCTCCGCGCAAGCAGCGACGCGTCCAGCACGGCGGCGACGTCGTCTCGGTGCTCGCCCGAACGGCCCGTGAGGTCGAGGCGGCGGTTCAGCGCGGCCGCGTGACGCCGGCCGTGCGGACGAAGTTCCAGGCCGTCGCCCTGCTGTTGCGGGACGAGCGCGCCCGCGTTCGCGCGGCGGCCGGAAGCGACAGTCGTCGGGCCGACCAGCTCAAGAGCCTGGACGGCATCGCGACCATCCTCGCGACGACCGCCGTCCAGGACGCCGGGCTACTGGCGCTGCTCGCCGAGGGCTCCCCCGTCTCCGACGCGGCCAGGTCGCTCAAGCGGGAAATGCTTCGGGACCTCGGCATCGCGCCGGCGCCCGAAGAGATCGCGCCGGCGGAGACCGCTACAGCTTCCGCCGGCTCGGAGCGGCGGGTCGTGCCGCAGTCGGTGATCTCCCGGCAACTGGCGAACCCCTTCCTCGCCCCCGACTTCTCCGCCGCTCCGCAGGCCATCTCCCGTCCGCGCCGCCTGGCCAACTGGGAACTGCTCGGCCCGCTGCTGAGTTCCTTCGAGCGCGCCGGCGGGGGTGCCCCGGCCTGTATGGCGCTGCCGGCGCCGACGGCACGGTTCACCCCGGCGGGCCTGGAACTGATGCTGCACCAGGGGCAGGTGGTCGCCGCGGCCGCTGCCGGTCACCGGACGTTCCTGCTCGCCGACGAGCCAGGCCTGGGCAAGACGGCCGAGGCGCTGCTCGCCGCGGAAGCAGCGAACGCCTACCCGCTGCTCGTCGTCGTGCCGAGCGTGGTCAAGACCAACTGGGCCCGTGAGGCGGCCCGCTGGACTCCCCGCCGTCCGGTCACCGTGGTGCAGGGCGACGGCGAGGCGGTCGACGGCTTCGCCGATATCGTCGTGCTCAACTACGAGGTGCTCGACCGTCACATGGGCTGGCTCGGCAACTTCGACTTCCGCGGCATGGTCGTGGACGAGGCCCACTTCATCAAGAACAAGACCTCGCAGCGCTCGCAGCGCGTCCTCGCGCTCTCCGAGCGCATCCGGTCCCGTGCGACGCGGCCGCTGCTGATGGCGTTGACCGGTACCCCGCTGATCAACGACATCGACGACTTCCGGGCGATCTGGCAGTTCCTCGGCTGGATCGACGACAGCAAGCCCCTCGGCGAGCTAATGGACGCGCTTGAGGACACCGGCCTGACGCCCGCCGACCGGGGCTTCTACGCCGCGGCGCGCCAGTGCGTGATCGACCGCGGCATCGTGCGCCGCCGCAAGCTCGACGTGGCCGCCGACATCCCCGCCCGCCGTATCGCCGACCTCCCGGTTGAGCTGGACGAACAGGTCGGCCGGTCGATCCGGGCGGCAGAACGGGCCCTGGCCGGCCGGATGGTGGCACGGTACGAGACCGCGCTCACGGACCGATCCTCCGACGTCGGCGTCGACGGCATCGACCACGACCTCGTCCGCCGGGTGGCCCGGTGGGAGCTGAAGGAGGCCACGACCGCGCAGTCCCCCGACAACGTGTTCACCATGATGCGACGCATCGGCCAGGCGAAAGCCGAACTGGCCGCGGACTACGCGACGCAGCTGGCCCGCAGCGCCGGCAAGGTCGTCTTCTTCGCCAAGCACGTCGACGTGATGGACGCCGCCGAGGCGATGTTCGCCCGGCAAGGGGTGCGCTTCTCGTCGATCCGCGGCGGCCAGACGCCCACGGTGCGGCAGGCGAACGTCGACGCCTTCGTGAACGACCCGGACGTCGCGGTCGCGGTGTGCTCGCTGACCGCGGCTGGCGTGGGCCTGAATCTGCAGGTCGCCTCGAACATCGTGCTGGCCGAACTGTCCTGGACCGACGCGGAGCAGACCCAGGCCATCGACCGCAGCCACCGCATCGGGCAGGCCGAACCAGTCACCGCGTGGCGCATCATCGCCGCGCAGACCATCGATGCCCGGATCGCCGCGCTGATCGACGGCAAGGCGGGGCTGGCCGCCCGGGCGCTGGACGGGGCGGACCAGGAGGCCTCCTCGCCGGGCGACGTGCAGCTCGAGGCGCTGGTCGCATTGCTGACCGATACGCTGCGGGCGTCCTTGGTAAATGGCTACGCCCTGGGCTCCTGACCGTCAGGATTCCCCAGGCGAGACTCGAGCATCAAGAGGAAAGGGCTGGCCGTCTCATGGCTGACGCACTGCCGGAATCGACTCTCGCAGCGCTGGACGATCCGTTCGCGCAGCTGACCGGGCCGCTGGCCAGCGCCATCCGGCTGGACTTCGAGGTCGTCGACTCAGCCCGGCTCACCCCGCACATGCAGCGGCTCAGGCTGACGGCGCCGCAGCTCGATGGGTTCGGCTACCTGCCCGGCCAGGATGTCATGCTGCTCGTGGCGGCCGAAGGTAACCGCCCGGTACGGCGGCGGTACACGATCCGGCAGCTTGAC
>Ga0302178_10002999_pt1 | contig 12977 bp, 10 predicted proteins | sample I_Palsa_E1_3_FD_198790 | JGI IMG/M metagenome (GOLD analysis project Ga0302178, IMG submission 198790) | Peat permafrost microbial communities from Stordalen Mire near Abisko, Sweden - I_Palsa_E1_3 | ecosystem: Environmental > Terrestrial > Soil > Palsa > Peat permafrost | place: Sweden... | reverse complement strand
AATACCTCTAAGTGTTCTTCGCTCCGTCACCGTCAAGCCGGAAAGCGGGCGACGAGAGCGCCTGGCTGGCCCACAAAACTCCATAAACGCGGGTCGCGGCGGCTTCCCCCACAAGAATCCCACGGACAAAGCGGCACCATGCAGCACACCGCGGCACGCTGCTAGCATGGTCTCGTTAGCCCTTGACAAGCCTTTATGCAGGTGAAGCGGACTGACGATATTCACAACCCTGGACTGGTCGCCGGCACGACAGGCCTTCTGTTAAACGGTAGGTCAAATCATTTACCGGGCGATCCAGGTGGTCGGCAGGCCGTCCCCGGGGGCACTGGCGGCGCGAGGACGCGGCAGGTGCCATCCGCAGCGCGGGATGGTGGGAGTGGACCGTGACATGGTCGCCTGCACCCGCGCCGGATCGTCGTCCTGCGGTGCTGCAGCGGGCACTGGGGGCTGCAGCCGACATGATTGCTCCGGGTGCTTGCCGATGTAGCGGTCGTGCTAGGCGCCTGCTGGAGCGCCGGTACTGTCCGCTTCCGCTCGTGTCCTCCCGGCGGCGGTGACAATGTGGATGAATTGCCCGGCTGTGTGCGCGCTCATGACGCTGGCTGCCCTGGTGGATGCAGCCTGCGCGGCGCGCCTGGCATACTCACCCGGAGCGGGAAGGTAGCCGCCATCCCTGGCAATGGTCACCGTGACGTCATGGCGGTGGGGTGGTTCGGTCACGCCTGACACCTCAGCGCTGTCTATGTTTGTGTGAACCTGCACGTATTCAGTCATAGCCACCTCGGCCTGTGCTCATGCCAGCATTGCCAGTGATGCGATAAGGTTCTCGGCTGCAGTTGCTAGACCGCGCAGTTGCGAAACGGCCACTTGGCCTCTAAGTATATTCGGCTCCCCAAGCGTGACCGCCAGGCTGAATTTGGCGCCAGTAATGCCGAAGTCGGTAAAGCCTTCCGCGTCGAAGAGGATAGTGCCTTCTTTTAGAGGGATCCATCTCATCGGTTCCATGGCAAGAGGCCTGTCCTGAGCATAGCCTGAATATTTCTTAATTGTCTCGTAGTCATATCCTTCGCCTTCCAGGATTATCAAATTGTTAGCGGCGGCAAGCGAGATAAGCAAGCGATGCTTGTCGATGCGGTCCAGTTCATGGAGAGCCCACATATGTGAATGATCTCCTGTCTCCCATAGCTCCAACTGTTGGACCGCATGGAGCAAGCTCCGTGAAGCTCCGAGGAGCTTCAAATCAACCGTTCTCTGCCATTCGGTCGGGCTCGGCGCATTGGGCTTGCCCCAGATGGGGAAATAGGTATTCCTACCCGGATTCGGGACAGCTGCGAATGCGAAATGGTCAAGCGCTGATCTAATATTATGCGCCGCATCTCCGACCATAAGAGGTATCATTGCGGGCAACTTATCGATACTTGCGACCTTATATCTGACTGCAGCACTCGCCGAAGGCCCGACTTCGTCGATGCGGCAGGGGCCACAGGACAAAAAGGTATCTACTTCTGCCTCTAGATCGTCGACATGTTTCCGAGCCCGTTTAATCTTCTGGAATGCGGAATCGAATCGATCTTCCATGGCCACCTATCGGTAAAGTATGTCGGCTACTTCAGGCGCGTATTCGGTCGCAGCCTTGGTCCGTGAGAACCTTTACGTCACGCGCGTGATTGCTGGCCGCCTTACGGATTAACTTTACCTCTCGGCAACTTGCTCGGTGCTGTCACCTGAATGCTGCGCAACGTAGGTACCGCGTTGGGGAACGGTGCAGACGAGTCCCTCGTCACGCAAGGCCCCTACCGCGCGTCTGGTGGTCGTTCGGGCAACCTCGTCCGTCTCGACTAGCTCGCTCTCGGTTGGGATACGGCTGTTCGCCGCGTACTGGTCAGACAAGGCGCGTCGCGACGGTACTCGGCACCGAGGGGTTCTGCCGCGTGGTGCGCTCCCTATCGTCCCCAGCCCGCAGCCGGGTAGCAGGCATTACCGGCGCAAGGGTTTTCACCGAGACCGATTACGCCCCCCTGCTGGACGCCGCGCATCAGCAACTCGCCGGACGGATCGTCTTGATCCGGGACAGCCTCCCCACCCAGTTCAGCCGATGCAGCACCGGCCCGGCCTCACCGACGGCTTCCTCCCAAGGCCGACCTCGACCTAACCCTGATCTTTCATGGGGCTGATGGCTGCCACTGGCCGACGTGGTGGCCGGTTTCTGAACCTGGATTTTAGTTCCGGGGTATGACAATGGCCCGGCTGTCGGGCCGGGTGTCCGGGGGTTCCACGGGCCCCTGGGCTTCCTTCCTTCCTTCCTTCCTTCCTTGCTCGCCGACCGGTTTCTTGCTGGTCAGGTGGGGTGCGGGATGGCCTGGATGTGCTGCCAGGCGGTGGTGATCTCCTCTGCCCAGGGCCAGGTCGCGGCGATTTTCAGGGTTCTGCGGCGTGCGCCGCGGACGAGGCGGGCGGCGGCGTGCAGGACGCGGTAGCGCAGCGTCTTCGGTTCCGCTCTTGCGAGGTCGCCGTCCAGGGCCAGGAACTTCAGCCAGGACAGCAGGATGCAGGCGGTCATGGCGGCGTCGAGCCACGCCTGGTTCAGCCCGTAGTCATGGGAGGTTATCTCTAGCCATCCTCCGCCTGTCTTTGACGTGCACGACGCGACTGCTATCCGCCGTGTCGCTCGTGGTGGACGTGGTTATCTTGCCCCGTCCATCACGCAGATGACAGGGGGATTCGGTGCGCGTGCAGCGTGTGGTGATGCCGTGGGACGCGGTGTCATGGACGGTTCTGGAAGATGACGGGAACCCGGTCGGGGCGGTGGACCGGTTCCTGGGGTTCCTGAGCTCATCGGAGAAATCGCCGAACACCGTGAAGTCGTATGCCCACGACCTGAAGGACTGGTTCTGCTACCTGTCCGGCCGTGGCCTGGCCTGGGATGAGGTGACCCTGGAGGACGTCGCCTCGTTCGTCGCGTGGCTGCGGCTGCCGCCGCAGGGCCGGGACGGGACGGTCGCCGTGCTGGGCGAGCAGGCGCATCACTGCGGCGCATCGACGGTGAACCGCAAGCTCGCCGCGGTGGCGTCGTTCTACCGGTTCCACGCCCGCCACGGGGCGAAGGCGGCCGGGGTGCTGCGGGCCATCCAGACTCCGGGCCGCGGGTATGCGGGCACGGCGTTCCGCCCGTTCCTGCATCACGTGACCGGGCGCAGTCCCCGGCCGCGGCTGGGGGTGAAGGTGAAAGCTCCCCGGCCGCTGCCGCGGGTGCTGACCGTGACGGAGGCCCAGTCGATCCTGGATGCCTGCGGTCACCGGCGGGACCGGCTGCTGCTGGCGATGATGCTGGAGGCCGGCCTGCGGATCGGGGAGGCCATGGGCATGCGGCATGAGGACATCGACATCGGCGGCTGCCTGGTGCACGTGGTCCCGAGGGACAACGCGAACGGCATGCGGGCCAAGGGAGGCCGGGGCCGGGCGGTCCCGGCGGGCGCGCCGCTGATGCGGCTGTATGCCGATTACCTGAACCGCGAGTACGGGGCTGTCGATTCGGACTACGTGTTCGTCAACCTGTGGGCTGGTCCCGCCGGCCGCCCGATGACCTACCCGGCGGCCTATGACCTGGTGACGAGGCTGCGTGCCGCGACCGGGATCGCGTTCTCGCCGCACTGGTGCCGGCACACGTACGCGACATGGCTTTTGCGCAGGGGCGCCGGGATGGAGACCGTGAAGGAGCTCATGGGCCACGCATCGGTCGCGACGACGATCGACACGTACGGGAACCCTCGGGAATTGCATCTGATGCGCGAAGTCTGCCCGCTTTAGCGGCTTTGCGGGCTGTCCGGATGGGGCGGTTGCCGCGACACGAACAGCTTTGCTGGCCTGCGGTTATTGCTTCCTGATCCCGTTAGATGCATGATCCCGCCGTCAGGTGATTGCCGGTTCGCGTGTTCGGGGGGCGGGATGGGGCGGGCAGATCTGGCGGGCGCCGCGCATCTGGAGCTGGTGTCCGGGGTCGTGCAGTTGCGTCCGGAGGACGCGATGACCGAGGCGATGCTGCGCGGGTGGCGTACCCAGCAGGTCTCGCGGGGGCTGCGGGAGGACACGATCGCGCCGAGGGAACGGCTGGTCCGCCGGTTCGTGGAGTTCGCGGGCGAGTACCCGTGGAACTGGGGCCCGCAGCACGTGGAGGAGTGGACGCAGGCGCTGATGGCCGAGCGGCAGCTGGCTCCGTCGACGATCCGGGGCTATCAGATGGAGCTGCGGCTGTTCAGCGAGTATCTGTGTGATAGCCGGTACGGCTGGGCGGCGGCATGCGAGGAGGAGTTCGGCCTGGGCGTTCACCCGGCTCCGGTCTGCCATGAGTGGAACACGATCGCTCACCTGAACGGTTACGAGGGCAGCCCGGAGAAGCGGCCGTTCACCCGGGAAGAACTTCAGCTGTTCTTCGACTATGCCGATGAGCAGGTCGATCGTGCGGTGCGGGCGAAACGCAAGGGGGCGCTGGCCGCTTACCGGGACGCCACGATGTTCAAGGTCATCTACGGGTGGGGGCTGCGGCGGACGGAAACCTCGAAGCTGGATGTCGCCGACTGGGGCCGGAATCCGTCGGCACCGGAGTTCGGCCGGTTCGGGATGCTGCACGTCCGTTACGGGAAGGCCAAGCGCGGCCAGCCGCCGCGCCGCCGGAACGTCGCCTCGGTGATGGGGTGGGCGGTGGAGGCGGTCGCTGACTACGCCGGCAACGTCCGTCCGAGGTTCGGCTGCGAGGATCACCCGGCGCTGTGGGTGACCGAGCGCGGCGGGCGGGTCAAGCCGGCGGAGATCAACGCGCGGTTCGGGTGCTACCGGGATGCGCTGGGCCTGCCGGAGGCGCTGACCCCGCACAGCCTGCGGCATTCTTATGTCACGCACCTGACTGAGGACGGGGTGGACCGCAGGTTCATCCAGGTCCAGGTCGGTCACGAGTGCGACAGTTCGACCGCCATCTATACCCATGTCAGCGACGACTTCATGAATACCGCGCTGCGGAAGGCGCTCGCGCCAGCGTTCGGGGGAGGCTGACCGGGACCGGGAGGAGCAGTGAGGATGACACGCCGCCTTGATTACCGGTGGAACCTGCGGCAGGTGATGGCCGGCCGCGGCATGTTCGCCACGACCGACCTGATCGGGCCGCTGGCTGAGCGCGGGATCCGGCTGTCGGCCAGCCAGGTTTACCGGCTGGTCGCCGAGCGGCCCGAGCGGCTGAGCCTGAAGACCCTGGTGGCGCTGACCGACATCCTGGATTGCCGGGTAGGGGACCTGATCGAGCCGGCGGCTGCCGCGGACCCGGCCGTCACGCGGAAGAAGAAGACCGCCGGCGCCGAAGCCGGCATCGGTGACCTGCGTCCCCGGCGGGCCCGCATCCACGATCCGGGCCGGCCGTGACGGACCCGCTGCCTGGCCGTGCCGTGTCGGATCCGGCCGGGCTGATCACGGACCTGGTGACCGCGGCTGACCCGCGGCTCGCGCCGGGACAGGTCCGGGCGGTGATCGCTGCCGTCGCGGGCGGCCGCGCCAAGTCACGCCGGCTGGCCGCGGCACTGGCCGGGCGTCCCGCGGTGCTGGCCGACGGACGGTCCCCGGCGCCACGTGCCGTGGCGGAGCTGCTCGTCGCGTTGCGTGCCGCCGGCGCCCAGGCGATCTCGCCGCCGTGCTGCGCCGGGTGCGGGAAGGAACTGCGGTCCTTCCAGCGCCGCGGGCAGGACTGGTACTGCGCGTCCTGCGGGCAGGCGGGCGCAGAGCCGTGCGCCGCGTGCGGGAAGGCCCGGCCCGTGTTCGCCAGGGACAGGGCCGGGCAGCCGCGGTGCGCCAAGTGCCCGGACGCCGGCAGCGGTGACCCGGTCGCCGTCATCTGCGCGATCATCGCGGGCCTGGATCCTGACGTCAGCGCCGGCACCGTCGCCGCGGCTGTCCGCCAGGCCGCTCCCCGCCCGGCATACCAGCAGAAACTGGCCTGGGCGCTGGAGGGCCACCCGGCGCTGCTGACCGGGGAAGGCCACCTCGCGCCGCTGCGCGCGATCCCCCGGTTCATCGAAGCGCTGCACGCGGCCGGCGTCGCCGGTGTCGTCCGTCCTGCGTGCGGGCGCTGCGGCAGGCTCGTCCGGATCGACAAGCCGCTGGACGGGGTGCGGGTCTGCCGCGCGTGCATCGCGCGTTCACGGCGGGAACAATGCGCACGGTGCGGCGCGAGCCGCGAACCGGTCACGCGTGATGACCAGGGCAATCCCGTATGCGCGAACTGTTTCATCACCGACCCGGCCAACCTGGAAACCTGCACCAGCTGCGGGCGGCGCCGCCGGGTCGAGCGGCGCACCCCCGCCGGGCCGCTGTGCTCCGGCTGTCCCGCGCTGCCCGTGCTGACCTGCTCGGTCTGCGGACAGCGGGCACCATGCGGGATCTCCCGCAGCACCGGGCTGCCGTGGTGCCCGGACTGCCAGCACCGCCACGCTGCCTGCTCAGGCTGCGGCCGGAACGCCCCCGTCGCCTCCGGGACACTGACGAGCCCGCGGTGCGCGGACTGCACCCCGCCGGCCCCGTGGGCCGGCTGCCCGGCCTGCAGCGACCCCGGATGTCACCGGCCAGGCCACTGCGGGCGATGCCTGCTCCGCAAGCAGCTCGACGAGGTGATGGGGGCCGCCGGCGATGCCCTGCCGGCCGGGCTGGCGACCTTGCGCCTCGAGCTCGCCGGCGCCGGGCACCCGGGAACCGCGATGCGGTGGCTGGCCAAGCCCTCGGTCACACCCGTCCTGGCCGGCCTCTCCGCGGGGCGGATAGCCCTCACGCACGAGGCGCTCGACAAGCTTCCCGCCACCCCGGCCCTGGCTCATCTCCGCCAGACCCTGGTCGCCGTCGGCGCCCTGCCGCCGCGGGATGAGGAGATGATCCGGCTCGAGGCGTTCCTCGCCACCCTGCTCGGCGCCCAGCACGACACCGAACGTCGGCGGATGCTGCACCGCTACCTGATCTGGCACCTGGTCAGGCGGCTGCGCAGCCGCAACGCCGGCAAGCCCGCGACCCGGCAGCAGTCACTGAAGATCCGGCAGCTGGCACGCGCCGCGGCCGCGTTCCTGGACTGGCTCGACACGCACGGCCTCACCCTGGCCTCATGCGGGCAGGCCAGCCTCGACCAGTGGCTCACCGATGACCAGGCCGTCTACCGCGCCGAAACCGGCCAGTTCATCCGGTGGGCCGCCGCCGGCAACCTCACCAGCAGCTATATCGCCGCCCCGCGATGGGACGGCCCAGGCCGCCCGATCGACCACCAGGACCGCTGGGACACCGCCCGCCGGCTGCTGCACGACGGCAACCTCAAACCCGAAGACCGGCTCGCCGGGCTGCTCGTCCTCCTCTACGCCCAGGGCGTGACGGCGATCTGCCGGCTGACCGTCAGCCAGGTCCAGGCCACCCCGGGCACCGTCCTGCTCCGCATCGGCCAGGTCCCCGTCCAGCTCCCCGAACCAGTCGCCGCGCTCGCCCGCACCGTCGCGGCCAACCGCAAGGGCCACGCCACCATCGGGGCTCGCGAGCCATCCCCATGGCTGTTCCCCGGGGGCCAGCCCGGACGGCCGGTCAGCGCCGCCCGGCTGACCCGCCGGCTCGAAGACCTCGGCATCCACCCCGGCCAGTCCCGCAGCACCGCGCTGTTCCAGCTCGCCGCCGAAGTCCCCGCCGCCATCCTCGCCCGCACTCTCGGCATCAGCACCGACGTCGCCGTCACCTGGCAGCGCATCTCATCCGGCGACTGGACCGCCTACGCCGCCGACGTCAGCCGCCGGGCACCCCAGGTGCCAGTTTCGTCACGTCACGGAACACCCGGCCAGCCATGACCGCGGACACCCGCTGCCCAGTCTGCGGCGGCCAGATTCCCCGCCGTGACCGGCAGCGCGGCGGCCGGCCGCCCAGCTACTGCTCCACCGCCTGCAAAGCAAAGGCATACCGGGCACGGCAGCGCTCCGGTGCGCACCCGGAACTGACCGGTTCCCCGCGGCCGGCCACCGCCGCGGCCCGGCACGCCCGCGTGACCGAGATCCGCCAGCAGATCAGCGAGCTGACCGCCATCCTGGCCGACACCGCCAGCGGACAGCAGGCACTGTTCGAGCCCGCACGGAACACGCGCCGCACACGCCCCGGTGACACCGGAACTGAACTTCGCCGGCTCGTCACCGAACTCACGACGCTCGCCACGGACGCGACCGCATCAGCACGCCGACCGGCGCCCCGCCCCGCCGCCTCCGTCCCGCAGACGCCACCGCTGTTCAGCGAGACGGACACCACCCCCGCATAACACCACGAACCGCTCACCCCGGATCACCCCTCCACCCATTTGCCCGCCCAGCCACCAGAGCATTCAGACAGTTCCGATAACTGACTGTGCCGTTACACCTGACCGTCGAGGACGCCCGCCGCGTTCTGGAGAAAGCGGGCTGGTTCACCGGGCAGGAGGTACGGCTGTGATCCCGGTCATCGCCCAGGCCGACCGCGCATCCTGGCAGCGGCAGGCAGCCGCCGAGCTGGCCCGGATCCTGGAGTGCCACCCGGAGCTGCCCTGCATCGCCTGGACCGTCGGCCCGGCCAGCTCGGTGCTCATCGGCCAGGTCAGCGGGCTCGCGCCCGCCCCGCAGGTCCGGCAGGCCTTCACGGCCTGGCGGCAGGCGCTGGGACTGGGCGAGTGCAGCGAGCAGCCCGGCGGGGGCCGGACATCCTGGCTGCACGCGGCCGACCGCAGCGGCGGGGTCACCGTCCGCCTGACCGCGACCGTCTTCGAGCAGGAGGAAGCCTGATGACCGCGACCGCGCAGCAGCCCGCATCCGGGCAGGCGGGGCTGCTGGAAAGGCTCCTTGCCGCCGTCCGCATCGAGTTCCGCGCGGACCTCCTGGTCCCCCGCCCGGACGACCCGGTCCTGGGCCGGCCGGCCTGCCCGGCCGGCGGCTGCGACCGCCCCCGGGCGGAGAACGGCCTGTGCACCGCGCACGGGAAGCGGTGGAAGGACCGCGGCCGCCCGGACATGACGGCATTCCTCGCCGACCCGGGCCCGCCGCTGAACGGCCGCCGCCCGCTGACGGCCTGCTCGGTGCCCGGCTGCCACTACGGCAGCAGCGGCCAGGGTTTGTGCATGCGGCACCGCTCGGCCTGGGAGCATGCGGGATGCCCTGACCCGGCAGGATGGGCGGCGCGGGCCGAGCCGCCCGCGGCGCAGCCGCGGGCGGAGTGCCTGCTGCCGTTCTGCACGCTCTGGCCCGAGAACGAGGCCCACCAGTTCTGCAAGGCCCACGACACCAGGTGGCGGCAGCTAGGTTCCCCCGATCCCGGCGAGTTCACCGAGCACTGCCTGCTGCGCGGCCGGGCCCGGATCGACTTCCGCGGCCTCCCGGCTCAGCTCAGGCTCGAGATGCAGTACGCGGTCCAGTGCCGGGCGGACCGGGCGACCATCACCCTCCCGCACCAGGTCGCCCGGTGGGCGGTCCGCAGGGCCGGCGACGCTGGCGTGGAATCGCTGCTCGACCTGTCCGAGGACCAGTGGCGCCGGCAGACGGGCAGAGGCAAGAGCCCGGCCTACCCGGCGTTCCTGCTGTTCGCCCGCGACATGGTCGAGGAACTGGCCGAGGGCACCGGCTGGGAAGCCGAGTATCCCCGCGACATCTGGCGGCTGCACCGGATCCCGGGACTGGTCCTGAACCCGGGGAAGCCCGCTAACTCGCGGATCCGGCTGCGTTTCGACCGCCTTGCCCAGCCCTGGCTCCGCGACCTGTCCAAACGGTGGACCCGGCTGCGGCTGAGCTCGGGCCTCAGCGTCGGCACCGTGCAGTCCGATGTCACCGCCCTCACCCGGTTCAGCGAGTTCCTTGCCGTCGCCGGAACAGCAGACCTGGACGGCGTCGACCGGCCGCTGCTGGAACGCTACCTCGCCTGGCTCGCCAGCCAGGCGATCGGGCATGGTGCCCGCACGGACGCCATTACGTCGGTCAGCGCGTTCCTGCAGGCGATCCGGCAGCACGGCTGGGACGCCACGCTGCCGGTCACCGCCGCGTTCTTCGCCGGCGACATCCCGGCCCGGCCGCCGCGGCTGACCCGGCACCTGGCCGAGCACATCATGACCCAGGTCGAATCGCCGGTGAACCTGAACCGCTGGACCAGCCCGGAAGGCCGCCTGATCACGCTCATCCTCATCCACTGCGGACTGCGCGCCACCGACGCGTGCACCCTGGCCTTCGACTGCCTGATCCATGACGGGCAGGGCGCCCCCTACCTGCGCTACTTCAACCACAAGATGCGCCGCGAGGCCGCCGTCCCCGTCGACGAGGAACTCCAAGCCGCGATCCGCGGCCAGCAGCAGCGCGTCGCGGACCGCTGGCCCGGCCGGCACCCGCACCTGTTCCCGGCGCTCAAGGCGAACGCCGGCGGTCAGCACCCGGTCACTTACTACAGTTACCGCGGCCTGCTCAACAAATGGCTGGACACCTGCGACGTCCGCGACGAGCACGGCGACCCGGTGCACCTGACACCCCACCAGTGGCGGCACACCTTCGCCTGCCGGCTCATCAACCGCGACGTCCCGCAGGAAGTCGTCCGGGTCCTGCTCGACCATTCCTCAACCCAGATGACCGCTCATTACGCAAAGCTCACCGACCAGACCGTCCGGCGGCGCTGGGAGCAGGCCGCCAGGGTGAACATCAGCGGCGAGCGAATCACTATCGACCCGGACGGGCCCCTCGGCCAGGCGCAGTGGGCGAAGACCCGGTACGGCATCGCGACCCAGACGCTGCCCAACGGCTACTGCGGCCTGCCAGTCCAGCGGCAGTGCCCGCACGCTAACTCGTGCCTCACCTGCCCGGTCTTCATCACTGGCCCTGAGTTCCTGCCCGAGCTTCGCGAGCAGCAGCAGCGCACCCTCACCCTGATCACCACCGCCAGGGACAACGGCCACCTCCGCGTCACCGAGATGAACGAGCAGGTCGCCGCGAACCTCGACCGCATGATCACCGAGCTTGAGGCAATCAGCCCCGACGAACAGGGGGACGCCGCTGATGCGGGCTGACAACTCCGCCCACATCATCGCCGCCGCCCGCCGCCGCTCCGACGAGGCCCGGCGCAGGGCCGTAACCGCGCTGCGCCGCCTGGACGCCGACGGCCAGCCCGTCACCTTCAGCACCGTCGCTTCCGCTGCCGGCGTCTCCCGCTCCTGGCTCTATGCCCAGGACGACCTGCGGGAGCAGATCGGGCGGCTCCGCACCCGGCAGCAGCACGCCCCGTCATCACCACCGGTCCCGGACCGGCAGCGGGCGACCCCCGCCTCGCTGCTGCGACGCCTGGAAGCGGCCACCGTCCGCATCCGCGTCCTCGAAGCAGAGAACCGCCAGCTCCGCGACGCACTTGAGCGCGCACTCGGAGAACAGAGAGCAGCGGCGATCCGCTCACCAGCCACGACACGCCCGGAAAGCACAGTGCAGAAAGATCCCGGCCGGCCTCTCGGGAAACCGAGGGAAGGTCCGTGAACAACACTGTCCACGACACAAAGCCACAGGTCAGACGACCTCAAGATCGTCGGGCTAAAGATAAGGGACGGGAAATGCCCGAGGCCGGTGTCCTTGCCGGTGCGGATGACGTCCTCTACGCGGGCGTGGACGCGGTGCGCGGCGTCGATGTAGGCGCACTGGCCGCGCCAGCCCCTGGTCGCGGCGGGCAGGTTCGTCACCCACAGGGAGTAGCGCCAGCCGTCGGCGGCCTCGAACAGGGACAGCTGCGCGCCGGGGTGCGGGCGCTCGCGGCGGGCGAAGACCCGCATGGCTTTGGGCCAGCCCTTGAGCTGGTCGCCGTCCGGGCCTTCGCGCAGCAGCCCGGTCAGCTCGGTGACGTGCGCTTCCTCGATCCAGCACTTGCGGTGCGCGCAGCGCCGGTCCGCGCAGGCGCCGTCGGAGCGGCGCTCGCGGACCTCGCCCCTGCCGTCGATCGCGGCCTCCCAGGCGTGCCCGGGGACCTGGCCGATCGAGGCTCTCTCCCGCGCGGCGAGTTCCCAGCCGACGGAGTAGGTGACCTGGTAGCCGTGCCGGGAGGCGAGCCGGTCCAGCTCCTTGACCAGGGCGTGGCTGGCGCCGGCCCCGTCGCAGGTGATCATCAGCGTGCGCCGCAGCGCCGGCGGCAGCGCCGTGACCGCCTCGTCCAGCAGGCGCAGGTGATCGGCCGCGGTGTTGCTCCCGGCCGAACCGGGGCGCAGCATCCAGGCCAGCGGCTCGGCCACGTTATCGCAGGCCGCGATGATCGGGTGATGGCCGAAGCCTTTGAAATTCGGCTCTGCCAGTTCCTTGTCGCTGTGCGCGGTCACGACGGTCGCGTCCAGCCGGATGCAGGTCACGCCCTCGAGCCTGCGGTCCGCGACCCGGACCGGCGGCAGCCCGCCGTGCCGCGCGATGCCGTGCGCCCACGCGTGCCGCCGCGCCTTATTCACGGCCGCCGTGATCTTGCGCCTCCTGCGGTCCCCGCCAGCCGCGATCTCCCTGAGTGCCCGCCACGCGGTCGGTACCGAGGCAACCGGGCCGAGCAGCTCGCGCTGGTCGCCCATCACCCGGAAATCGCTGATCACCCGGGCGCCGTCCGCGATCGCGCACGCCAGGTCCGAGAACACCCGGCCCCGGTCGTGGCCGCCCAGCGGAGACGGCAGCGCCGACGACAGGCCGGCCGTCAGGCCCGTCCGGTCCGCCAGCTGCCGCAGCAGTACCAGCCCCGCGTGCGACACGACGCCCGTGCCACCGCCAGTGACTTCAAGACCCCGCGACCATCCTGTAGCGTGCATGTAGAAGGTGCTCCTTGAACCCGGAGTGATAAAGGCCTAGACACCCCTTATCGTCCCAGTTCAGGAGCACTTTTCCATTCAGGCGCGCTGCCACTGCCCTTAAGTTTCCGGAGTTGTGTCCCATTCCGGGAGATTCGACTTTGTGATGTCGATGGTGTAAGTGACT
>Ga0302178_10002994_pt1 | contig 12991 bp, 10 predicted proteins | sample I_Palsa_E1_3_FD_198790 | JGI IMG/M metagenome (GOLD analysis project Ga0302178, IMG submission 198790) | Peat permafrost microbial communities from Stordalen Mire near Abisko, Sweden - I_Palsa_E1_3 | ecosystem: Environmental > Terrestrial > Soil > Palsa > Peat permafrost | place: Sweden... | reverse complement strand
GCAGCGGTAGGCGGCGGAGAAGAACCGGACCTGGGGCTCCCAGCTGCGGTGATCGCCGGCGAACTCGTGGATGAAGACCAGCGGCTCGCCCTGGCCGGCTTCCTCGGCGTACAGCGTGACGCCGTCGTCGGTCACGATCGCTGCCATGTTGGCTCCTTGACTCCCCACCGGTGTGACTGCCTACCGGTCCGTTTCGGTCTCTTTTACCGGATCCGCGCCCATGATGTGCTGGTAAGTCCGCGCCGAGGCGCCCGCGGCGTCACCGTCGGCCAGGGCCGCGAGGATCTGGTCGTGCTGGCGCGCCGATTCGGCGTGCGTCCGGGTGACCCGGGGCCCGCCGTGCAGCGACGCCCACAGCAGCCGCATCAGGGACAGCAGCAGCGGGCTGCGGGCGTACTCGTACACGGTGAAGTGGAACTCCCGGTTCAGCTCCGCGTAGGACGGGTCGTGGTCGGGCAGCGCCCGCATCTGGTCGTTCAGGTCGCGGAGCCGGGCCAGGCCGGCCGCGTCGATCTTGCGGGCCGCCAGCGACGCGCCGAGCGACTCCAGGGCCGCGCGGATCTGGAAGTTCTCCTCGACCGGGCCCAGCTCGGGAGCCGCGACGGTAAAGCCGCGGTGGGTGTCGCAGACCACCAGCCCCTCGGACTCCAGCCGTCGCATCGCCTCCCGGACCGGGGTCTGACTGACCCCGAACCGCTGAGCCAGATCACGCTGGCGCAGCTGCTCCCCCGCGGCGAGCTCGCCGGTGATGACCAGCTCGCGGATCAGCGCGGCGACCAGGTCGGTCTTGCTGACGTAGCCTTCGGCCGTCATGGGATGCCCTCCCGTTGCTGGCATAGCTCGCGGACCCGGGCCGGGGTCAGCGGCAGCTGCCCGACGCCCCCGACCAGGCCGAGCGCGTCCCGGACCGCGTTCGCCACCGCCGCGCCGGCCGCGCTGACCCCGCCCTCCCCCGCGCCCATCACGCCCAGCGGGTTGCCGGGCGCCGGGTGGTCCTGGCAGACCAGGAGGTCGACCGGCGGGACGTCGGCCGCGGTCGGCAGCCGGTACTCGATGAAGCTGATGGCCTGCGGCTGGCCCGCGTCGTCGTAGCTGAACTCCTCGAACAGCGCGCCGCCGATGCCCTGGGCCACGCCGCCCCGCAGCTGGCCCTCGACCAGCATCGGGTTGACGGCCCGGCCGACCTCGTAGGCCACCAGGTAGCGCAGCACCCGGACCTGCCCGGTGCCCGGGTCGACCGCCACGACCGCGGCGTGCGCGCCGTACGGGTAGGTCATGTGCGAGACCTCGAAGCGGCGGCGGGCGGTCAGGCCGGCCGGCTCGCCTGGTTCCAGATACCGGCTGGCCGGTCCGGCCGCTTGCGCGACTTCAGCCAGGGTCAGCGTGGTGCCCGGGTCACCGCGGACGGCTATCGCGCCGTCGCGCAGTTCCAGGTCCTCCGGGGCGGCCTCGAGGATCCGGGCCGCGAGCTGGACGGCCCGCTCCCGGACCGCGGCCGCCGCCTGGTGCACCGCGCTGCCGCCCACCACGGTGGACCGGGAGGCCCACGACCCGGCGCCGAACGGCTGGGCCACCGTGTCGCCGGTGGTGACGCGGACGACGGCCGGGTCGACGCCGAGCGCGTCCGCGGCGATCTGCGCCAGCACGGTCTCGATGCCCTGCCCGAGTGAGGTGCCGCCGGAGTACACGTGGACGGCGCCGGACTTGCTCACGGTCACGTCCGCGGTCTCCTGCGGCCCGAGGCCGCTCTTCTCCACGAACAGGGCTAGGCCGAACCCGTATCGGCATCCCGGTTCGCTGGCTTCGGGGGTTTCGGGGTGCAGGGCGCGGTAGCCGAGGCGGTCGGCCTCCCGGACCGCCGCGGCGAGCAGGGCCGGGTAGTCGCCGGTGTCCAGGATCAGGTCGGTGCCCAGGGTGGCGATCGGGCGGCGGTGCGGTATCTCGTCCGGGGTGAGCAGGTTGCGCCGCCGCAGCTCGATCCGGTCCAGGCCGAGCTGGTCGGCGGCCACGTCGAGCAGGTGCTCGCGGGCCGCGGTGCCCTCGAACCGGCCTGGCGCCCGGTAGGTGCCGCACGGCGTCTTGTTGGTGAGGACGACCCGGATCCGGCCCCGGTAGGCGGGCACCCGGTAGGGGCCGGGCAGCATGGCCACGGTCAGCTCGGGCACCGCGACCCCGTGGGTGCGGCAGTAGGCGCCGTTGTCGTGCGCAACGTCGTCGTCCAGGGCCAGGATCTGGCCGCCGTCGTCGAAGGCGGCCGCGATGCGGTGATACTGCTGGCGGGAATGGTTGACCGCGACCAGGTGCTCGGCCCGGTCCTCGGCCCACTTGACCGGGCAGCCGAGCCGGCGGGCCAGCCACGGGACCAGGAAGTCCTCGGGGTAGAACTCGCCCCTGACCCCGAACCCGCCGCCCGCGTCGACGCCGTGCACGTGGATCAGCGTCTCGTCCAGGCCGAGCAGGCGGGCCAGCAGGTCGCGGTTGAACACCGGCACCTTGGTCATGCCGAAGATGTCAAGCGACCCGGTGTCCGGGTCGGGCACCGCGAGCAGGCAGCGGGGCTCCAGCGGTACCCCGCTATGCCGGCCGATGGCGAGCTCGATCCGGACCACGTGCCGGGCGGCAGCGAAGGCAGCCTCCACGTCGCCGTAGCCACGGGTCAACTCGGCCGCGGGCGGGCTGTCCGTGGTGCGGGCATCGAGCACCACGGGCCGTTCGGCGATATCGATCTCGACCAGTTCGGCAGCGTCCTCGCACACGTAGGGGTCCTCGCCGACCACGACCGCGAGCGGCTCGCCCACGTAGCGGACCGTGGTCCGGGCCAGGACCGGCTGCAGGTAGCCGCTGAGGTCGGGGCCGCCCGGCACGGTCAGGCGGACCGGGATGACCAGGTCCGGGGGCAGGTCGGCGGCAGTGACCACGGCGGTGATGCCGGGGGCCTTCGCGGCCTGCGTGACGTCCACGTCGTTGATGTCGCCGTGCGCGCTGGGCGACCGGACGACCCGGGCCCAGAGTTGGCCGGGGGCGCTGATGTCGTCGCCGAACCGGCCCCGGCCGCGCAGCAGCCGCGGGTCTTCCTTGCGCGGCAGCCGGGTGCCGATCGAGCTCACGTGGCGTCCCCGGCGTCCCTAGTGTCCGTGGCGTCCTGGCCCTGGCGGGCCTGCGCGGTCGCCAGGACCGCCTCGACGATGCCCTGGTACCCGGTGCAGCGGCACAGGTTCGAGGCGACGAGGCCGCGGGCCTGCTCCGCCGACAGCGTCCTGTCCCGTCCCGCTTCGGCCAGGTAGGCCTCGATGAGCATGAGGAAGCCAGGGGTGCAGAACCCGCACTGCAGCGCGTGGTGGTCGCTGAACGCCTGCTGCAGATCCGACAGCTGGTCCCCGTTGGCCAGCCCCTCCACCGTGCGCACCTCGGCGCCGTCGGCCTGCACGCCGAAGACCAGGCAGGCCCGGGCCGGCTGACCGTCGAGGATGACCGTGCACGCGCCGCAGATGCCGTGCTCGCAGCCCAGGTGCGTACCGGTGTAGCCCAGGTCGTGGCGCAGCATGTCGGCCAGCGTGCGGCGGGCCTCGACGGTCAGTTCGTGGTGATGGCCGTTGACCCGCAGGGTGATGTGGTGCATGTCCGTCACGGTGTTGCCTTCATTGGGCGGCTCCGGCTCGGCTGAGGGCGGCGCTCAGGTCCTGCGGCAGCACCGGGATGTGGTCGAAGCTCACGCCGACCTCGGACAGCGCGTCGTTGATCGCGCCCAGGACGGCCGCCGGGGCGCCGATCGTGCCGCCCTCCCCCATTCCCTTGGCGCCGGTCTCGCTGAACCGGGACGGGGTCTGCAGGTGGACGATGTCGATGTCGCACATCTCGGCCGCGGTGGGGACCAGGTAGTCCATCAGGGTCGTGGTGACCGGCTGGCCGTCCGGGTCGAAGCAGACCCGTTCCAGTAGCGCGGCCGCCGCGCCTTGGGTGACGCCGCCGCGGACCTGCCCGTCCACCACCATCGGGTTGATGACCACGCCGCAGTCCTCGACGACCAGGTACCGGTGCAGCCGGATGGCGCAGGTGCCCGGGTCGATGACGACCATCGCCGCGTGGCAGGCGTTGGAGAAGGTACCGGGCGGGTCGAACGTGGCCCGCGCTTCCAGTCCGTACCGCAGGTCCTCCGGCAGCCGGTGGGTCTGGAAGTGAACGGTGCGGGCGAGCTCGCTGATCGCAATCGCGGCGGCCGCGTCACCGCGGATCCGGGCCGTTCCTTCGGTGAGCTCCACGTCGGCCGGGCGGGCCTCGAGCAGTTCGGCGGCGACGCGCTTGAGCTGGCTGGCCACCAGGTCCGCGGCGCGCCCGGCGGCGCCGCCGCCGATCACCACCGAACGACTCCCCCAGGTCCCCCAGCCGTACGAGGCCAGGTCGGTGTCGCCTTGGCGGAGCCGGACCTGGTCGGGGTGCACGCCGAGGCGGTCGGCGACGATCTGGGCGAACGTGGTCTCGTGGCCCTGGCCGTGGCCGCAGGTCCCGGTGGTGACGATGACCTCGCCGGTCGGGTCCATCCGGACCAGGGCGGTGTCGTAGCCGGGTGTCATCCGCATCCGGCGCTGCGACATGGTGGGCGTTCCGTAGGCGGTGCGTTCGGAGAAGCAGGAGTAGCCGATGCCGGCGAGCTGTCCGTTTTCGCGGAGCAAGTCCCGTTCGGCTGGCCAGGCTCGCTTGCGGACCTGCTCTTCGGCCAGGTCCAGGGCCTCGCGGTAGCTGCCCTCGTCGTAGGTGATCTTGTTGACCCCGGTGTAGGGGAAATCGGCGGGGCCGATCAGGTTACGCCGGCGGACGTGCAGCGGGTCCAGGTCGAGGGCGGCCGCGGCCTTCTCCATCAGCCGCTCCATGACCAGCACGATCTGCGGCCGGGACACGCCTCGGTACGGGGCGGCGGGGGCCTTGTTGGTGGCGATGGCCCGGCCGCGGGCACGGTAGGCGGGCACCTTGTACACCCCGGGCAGTTCGGTGGCGGCCATCAGCGGCTCGACCGCGCAGGTGAACGGGAACACCGAGTAGGCGCCGGTATCGCAGTCGATCTCGGCGTCCAGGGCCCGGATCCTGCCTTCGGCGTCGAAGGCGGCGCGGACCCGGTATCGCTGCTCGTGGCCGTGGAAGGCGGCGGTCAGGTTTTCCTGCCGGTCCTCGGCCCAGCACACCGGCCGCCGCAGCCGCAGCGCCGCGGCGGCCACGGCCACCTCCTCCCGGCCGACCACGCACTTGAGCCCGAACCCCCCGCCGACGTCCGGGGCGATCACCCGGATCTGCCGCTCCGGCAGGTCGAGGGCCTGGGCGATCCCGGACCGGACCTGGTGCGGGACCTGGGTGGAGATGTGCACGACCAGCTGGTCATCACGGTGGTCCCATTCGGCCAGGCAGGCGCGTCCCTCCAGCGGCAGGGCGGCGACCCGGGCGCTGGTGAAGGTGGCGGCCACGGTTAGCAGCGCCTCGGCGAAGATAACGGCGAGCCGGTCGTCGTCGAACATCAGCAGGTCGACCATGCGGTTGCCGTCGGCCTGCTCGTGCAGCCTGGGCGCGCCCGGGGCTTCGGCCTGCTCGATGCTGGTCACCGCGGGCAGCGGGTCCCAGTCGACCTCCACCAGTTCGATCGCGTCCTCGGCCCGGTAGGGGTCATCGGCGATCACCACCGCTACCGGCTCGCCGGTGAACCGGACCGTCTCCCGGGCCAGGATCGGCATCGGGGTGGGGACGAACTCCTCCCGCTCCAGCATCGCGAGCAGGTAGGGGTGCCCCAGGCTGGCGGCGGTGAGGACGGCGACCACGCCGTCGGCCTTGAGCGCGGCGTCGGTGCCCAGGGCGCCCACGCGGGCGTGAGCGTACGGGCTGCGCACGAACGCGGCGTGCAACAGGCCGGGCCGGGTCAGGTCGGCCGTGAAGCGGCCCCGGCCCAGTAGCATCCGGCGGTCTTCCTTCCGCGGCATCGCGGTGCCGACCCACTGGCTCACGGGCGGTCCAGATGGCGTTCACTAGCCTCGGCCAGGGCGCGGGCGACCAGGGTGGCGGTTAGCCGGCGCCGGTACTCGCCGCTGCCGTGGGTGTCCTCGGCCGGGTCGATCTGGGTCGCGGCGTGCTCGCCCATGGCCTGCCAGGTGGCTGGGACGGCGGGTTGCCCGGCCAGGACGCCGGTCTCGACCTGGACCGGCTGCGCGCCGACACCGCCGAGCACCACGCGCCCCGACCGGCAGACGCCGTCGGCGACGTCCAGGGTTACCGCGGCGGCCACCACCGCGAAGTCCCCCTGCCGCGGGGCGAACTCGGTGAGCACGGCGTGCGGTGCCGGGTGCGGGAAGGACAGCTCGGTGATCATCTCATCGGGGCTGGCCACTGTGGTGTAGTAGCCCTGGAAGAACTCCGCGGCCGGGACTTCCCGGTGGCCGTCTGGGCCGGTCAGTCCAACCTGGGCGTCGAGCAGGACCGCGAGCAGGCACCATTCCGAGGCCGGGTCCGCGTGCGCGATGCTGCCGCCGAATGTGCCGCGGCTGCGAATCGGGTAGTGCCCGATCCACCGGGCCGACCGGGGCAGCACGCCGTAGTCACCGAGTACGGCGGGATCCCGGCAGGTCTCGACCATGCGGTGCGTGGTCAGCGCGCCGATGCGCAGGCCGTTCTCGGCCCGCAGGTAGGACAGGCCCTCGACCCGGGTCACGTCGATCAGCGCGGACGGCCGGGCCAGCCGGAAGTTCATCATCGGGACCAGGCTGAGCCCGCCGGCCAGGATCTTGGTTTCGTCGCCGAGTTCGGCGAGCAACGCGACCGCCTCATCCACGCTGTGCACTCGGTGGTAGGCGAACGGCGCTGGCTTCACCTGGCTGGCTCCTCAGGGACTCCCGTTCATTTGGTATACCATATTTCAAACGTTCTGGGAGCCCCGCATGCCTCATCCTAAGCTGCTGGTCGAGCACCATCCGGCGGGTTACCGCTGGCTGCGACTGGCCCGGCCGGAACGGCGGAACGCGCTGGACCCGGGCCTGATGGCCGCGGTACGGGACACGCTCGCGGCCGAACCCGGGACGCCCGTCGTACTGGGCAGCACCGACCCCCGGGTGTTCTGCGCGGGGGCCGATCTGACCATTTCTGATGCCGAACGGTCCGTGGTCTCAGATCTGGTCTACGACTGCTGCCAGGCCATCGTGACCCGACCCGGACCGGTCATTGCCGTGATCACCGGAGCGGCCGTCGGCGGCGGGGCGCAGCTGGCCGCGGCGTCGGATTTCCGGATCGCCAGTGCGGGCGCGCGACTGCGCTGGACCGGGCCGCCGGGTATGGACCTGGCGGTGGGCGCCTGGCTGCTGCCCGACCTGGTGGGCCGGGCCGCGGCCCTGGACCTGGTGCTGACCGGCCGCTGGGTGGAGGCGGCCGAGGCGCTCACCCTCGGACTGGTGAACCAGGTCACCGACGACCCCGAGCAGGCCGCCGAGCAGCTCGCCGCGGACCTGGCCGCCCGCGGGACCGGGGCCGGGGTCAAGGCGGTGATGGCGGCTGGAGGCCTGCTCGACCGGCTGCGCGCCGAACGTGAGGTCAACCGGGCGGCCTGGGCGCGGGTGACCGGCGTTGGCCAGCGGTTACCCGGCCTCGAGCGGTCACCAGGACTGGAGCGGTTACCGGGACTGGAGCCTGGCTGGCTGGCGGCAGCATGCGCCTCAGGTGGGTGACGTCGAGTCGTTCGCGGCCAGACTGGACGGCGACACGATCCCGGCGCTGGCCGCCGCGTCGGCCGCCGCCGAGCCGGCCCGGATCGCGATCACCGTGGACGGCGAGCCGGTCACCCACGCCGAGTTGGACGACGGATCGGCCCGGGTGGCGGGCTGGCTCGCGCGCCGGGTGCGGCCCGGTGACCGGGTGCTGCTCGCGGCCGCCGCCAGCGTCGGGTTCATCCGCTGCTACCTGGGAGCGCTCCGGGCCGGGGCGGTGGTCGTGCTGGCTAACCCGGGCTATACCGCAGCCGAACTCGGTCATCTGGTCGCCGATTCGGGCGCGGTGCTGGCCTTCGCCGACCCTTCGCCGGCCCGGGTCCTGTCCGGACTGGGTTCACTGCCGACGGTCGGCGTCGCAGACCTGCCCGAAGGCGCAGACCGGGCTTCGGGCATGGCGGCTGGTCCGCACGATACCGCCGTGCTCGCCTATACCTCGGGTACCACCGGGCGACCCAAGGGCGTTCCGCTGACCCACGGCCAGCTGGCCGCCTCGATCCGTTCGGCGATGGCGGCCTGGCGCTGGAGCGCGCACGACGTGCTGGCGCACGCGCTGCCGCTGTACCACCAGCACGGCCTCAGCGGCCTGCACGCGACGCTGATCGCCGGCGGCACGGTCCACATCCGGTCCCGGTTCTCTCCCGCCGAGCTGATCCGCACGATCGGGGACACCGGCGCCACCGTGCTGTTCGGGGTGCCCACCATCTACCAGGCCCTGATGTCGGCGGACGTCGCGTTGGCCCCGTTGCGGGGCTTGCGGCTGGCGGTGTGCGGCTCGGCCCCGCTGAACCCCGCGCTTGCGCAACGGCTGGCGGAGGCGCTCGGGCGCGTGCCACTGATCAGGTACGGCACGACCGAGACCGGGCTCGACGTGTCCAACCCGCTCGAGGGCGGGCACGGCGACACGGTTGGCGTGCCGCTGCCCGGCGTGCTGGCCAGGATCCGGGGCGACGGCGGCGAGGTCGAGCCGGGCGCGGACGGCGAGATCCAGCTGCGAGGACCGCAGGTCTTCGCCGGCTACTGGCACGACCCGGGTGCCACCGAAGCGGCCTTCACCGCGGACGGCTGGTTCCGTACCGGTGACATCGGGGCCGTCGACCCGGCTACCGGGCACCTGCGGATCCGCGGCCGGATCAAGGAGATGATCATCACCGGCGGGCTGAACGTCTACCCGCGCGAGGTGGAGATCGTGCTCGAAGAGCATCCGTCGGTGGCCGAAGCGGCGGTGACCGGTGTCCCGGACGAGCGGTGGGGTGAGCAGGTGACCGCCTGGGTGGTGATGCGGGACGGGCACGAGCTCGACGAAGCCGCCCTCATCGCGTACGCCCGGGAGCGGCTGGCCGGGTACAAGTGCCCCAAGCGGGTGTTCCAGCGGGCGGCCCTGCCCCGCAACCACGTGGGCAAGATCGTCCGCAGCGCCCTGAGCTAGTGGCCCGGCCCTGCGCGCCGCGATAAGCCGGTCTTGCCTGTCGCGCGCCCGGCGCGGCGCGCGCCGATAAGCGATGGCGTGCTGGCCGTAGCACTGGCGCCAACAACCAGCGCCTCGTGCCCGTACTGGATCAGGAATCGCAGCCCGTCCCCGCGAGCTCGCAGCGCAACGGCACGGGCTTCAACGTCGCGCAATTGAGCTTCGACCATCTCTAGCTCGGTGGCGGCATTGCTGATGAACTTCTCGGCTTCCATGTAACCTCCCGAGGTGCTGCCCCGACCCTACGGTGACAGGTGCGAGAAGTCGTGAAACTTCGCTTTTGCGCAGCTCCGCCGGCGCGTCGCAGAGGCGTGAAAGATGGAGGCGCCGCTCACCTGATTAGTTTCTGCACCTCGCGGAACTTGGGGTGCTGCGAGTCACGGAGCCACTCGAACAGCACCATCTCCGAGGTCACGATCTCCGCGCCGTGCTGCCGGGCTCGGTCGATCGCGGCGGTGCGGTCAGCCGGGTCGCGTGAACCGACCGCGTCCGCGACCAGCATTATGCGGTGCCCGTGCGGGAGCAAGGCGAGCACCGTCTGCAGCACGCAGATATGCGCCTCGCACCCGGCTACGACGATCTCGCTCACCCCGGCGGGCATCAGCGCGTGGAAACCCGGATCCGCCGTCGCCGCGAATGCGGTCTTGGCCAGGACTGACTCCGGGTACTCCGCCAGCTGCGGCACGATCGAGCCCAAGCCTTCCGGGTACTGCTCGGTCGCGCGGATCGGCACGTCCAGTAGCTTGGCCGCCTCGGCCAGCCGGACGGCCCGGGCCACCACGACATCGCCGTCGTGGATGGCGGGTACGAGGCGCTCCTGCAGGTCGATCAGGAGCACAACGGCACTCGCGGCGGTGAGCAGCACGCCATCGACGCTACTGCATGACGGCGGGGCCGGGAAGCGTCAGGCGTCGACTAGCGGGACCGCCTTGTGGTGATGGACTTCGAGGTACCGGCGCGTCATGAGCAGGGCGGCGATTCCGTCACCGACCGCGGACCCCAGCTGCTTGGTCGACCCCGAGCGGACGTCGCCGGCGGCGAAGACCCCTGCCATGGACGTTTCCATGGTGGGGCTGGTGACGAGGAATCCGCCGGCATCGCGTTCGACGGCCTCACCCAGGAACGCGTCGTTGGGCTTCAGCCCGATGAACACGAAGGCCGCGGCGGCCGGAAATCGCAGGAGCTCCTGGCTGTCCCGGTCGCGGGCCACGACGGCGGCGAACCGGCCCCGCCCGCCTTCGAGCTCGACGATATCGACCCCGGTGCGGATGTCGAACTGCGGGTCGGACCGTACCCGCTCCTGGAGCAGGGGCGATGCGGTCAGGCCGGAGTGGGAGAGCACCCGGACCTTCTTGGCGAACTCGGACAGGTGCAGCCCCTCCTCCAATGCCGAGTTGCCGCCGCCGATCACCACGACCTCGTCGGCGCCCTTGTAGAAGGGCCCGTCGCAGGTGGCGCAGAAGTGGACGCCGGCGCCGATGAGGTCATCCTCGCCGGGTACGTCGAGACGCCGGTACGTCGAGCCGGTGGCCACGATCACCGCGTGGGAGGTGAGCTGCTGGCCGGAGGACAGCGTGGTGATCAGGTCCTCGTGATCGTGCTTCACGGCGGTGACCGACACCGCGGAGACGAGCTCCACTCCGTACCGGCGAACCTGAGCCACGAACCGTTCGGCCAGCTCGCTACCGGAGATGCCATCGGGGAATCCCGGATAGTTGTCGATCCGGTCGCTGATCCCAGCCTGGCCGCCGAGGGCGCTGGCGTCGACGACGATCGCGTCGATACCTTCCCGGGCGGCGTAGATCGCGGCCGCCAGCCCGGCCGGGCCACCCCCGACGATGACCAGGTCGTAGGCGGACCGATCGGCCTGGAGGGTGAGGCCGATACGGCGGGCCAGTGCCTCGTTGCTCGGGTTCACCTCGTGGGTCCCGTCCGGGTAGACCACCGTGGGGATGATCTGCCCGCCATCTTGCAGCTCTTTCAGCTTCTCGATGGCCTCGGGGTGAGCGTCGATGTCGACGTTGGTGTAGCGGACCCGGTGCGCGGACAGGAACTTCTTGACTCGCTTGCAGTGCGGGCACCACGCAGCCCCGTACACGGTCATGACCGGCTTGTCCGTAGAGATCATCGCGCCAACCCCAACCCCAACACCTGGACCCAGGCCGCCTCCGCGTCGGAGGCTTCGTCCACCTTAAAGGACCAGGGCTCGTGACGAATTCCTCTAGTCATCCGGCCGGGTGAGCGAACTGGGCGGCGAGATCGTTTCGTCGCCATCCCCGACGACGCTCAGCGCGCGGGTCTCGCTGTCGGCGGGTCTCGACGGCGGCGCGTCCACCGCCAGCGCGACTGCCGCTTCGCTGCGCAGCGCTAGGCCCTGGGCCCACAGCCGGGTAACGACGGATTCACCCAGATGGCGAGCGGGAGCGAGGTACTTTTCGGTACGGTCGGCCGAAAGCGGCGGCACTCCGGCCGACTCGCGCAACGCCGCGGCGGCCGCGGCGAGCTGTACGGCCCGCTCGGGCTGCTTCTCCTTTACCGCCAGCGTCGCGAAGACCTCGAGCCCACGTGCAATACCGATCCGGGTACCGGTCGCCTGGCTGAGCTCGATGCTCTTGCTGAGGTGCCGCCTGGCTTGCTCAATCGCACCGAGGTCCATGGCCACCCGGCCCAGGCCGGCCAGGCAACGTGCGATCTCGGTCCGGGCGCCGATCTCCTCCAGGATGGCCAGCGCCTCCACGTAACGGTCGTGCGCCTCGCCCGGATGACGGCGGAGCCGAGCCAGGTCGCCCAGGCCGAGCATGACCCGGGCCACCCCCCACTGCTGGTCGATGTGCCGCATGACGCTGACCGAAGTACTGGCCAGTTGTTCAGCCTCGACCAGCATCCCGGCCCGGGCCGCGATCGCGGCTTTGGTGCCCAGTGCATAACCCTCATTCCACCCGTCACCGGCGGCCCGGGCGAGTGACAACGCCTGGTCGGCGCGAGCCAATGCTTCGTCCGCTCGCCCCGTCTGCAGGGCGATCTCACTGAGCAGGTTCAGCGAGGTCGCCGTCCAGAAGTCTTCGTGCGTGTCGCGGCACAGGGCCAGCCCTTCCTCGGCGAGAGTTTCCGCCACGGCGGGCTCGCTGGCCATGGCGAGCTGGGCCCGGGCTACCAGGGCGGCCCCCCGGACCTGCGCCGGAGTCGGTACATCAAGGTCCAGGAAGGCGTCCAGCCATTCGGCGCCCTCGGCGAAGGTGCCCCAGACGAGCCACCGCGGGCTGACCGCGGTGCAGATCCGCAGCCCGATCTCCGCGTCGTCATGGGCCAGGCACCAGGTCAGGACCTGCGATACGTTGTCCGCGTCGACGATATAGCGACGGGAGCAGTCGACCCGATCCGACCACGGGACCGGCACCTGAGCCATCCCGATAGCGAGCTTCTGTTCGGCGGTCAGCAGCGTGTAACCGCGGAGCGCGAGCTGGAGCCGCGTCGACTCCCCGGTCTCGGCCAGGCGCGCCGCCGCGTACTCCCGGATGGTGTCGAGCATTCGGTAGCGGGCCTGGCCCAGGACCTCGGGCTCGAACACGACCAGCGACTTGTCCACCAACGCGGTGACCAGGCCGAGCACATTATCCGCCGGGATGTCATCGTCGGCGCAGACCTGCTCAGCCATCTCCAGTGACCACCCCGCGGGGACCGACAACCGCTGGAACAGCGTCCGCTCGGGGCCGGTGAGCAGTGCGTAGCTCCACTCGATGGTGGCGCGAAGGGTGCGCTGACGCGGCGAGGCGGACCGGTCACCCGCCGTCAG
>Ga0302178_10002989_pt1 | contig 12998 bp, 7 predicted proteins | sample I_Palsa_E1_3_FD_198790 | JGI IMG/M metagenome (GOLD analysis project Ga0302178, IMG submission 198790) | Peat permafrost microbial communities from Stordalen Mire near Abisko, Sweden - I_Palsa_E1_3 | ecosystem: Environmental > Terrestrial > Soil > Palsa > Peat permafrost | place: Sweden: Abisko... | reverse complement strand
GGATGCCGAACAATTGGCGAAAAACGTTACGAACGGTGGTGCAGTTTTCTATGTCCGATTCATGTGAATCATTCGTTAGCCTTCCGTAACAAATAGCCGGACGGGATTGGTGCGGAATTAGCGCGAATTGGTGCGGAACTGGTGCGGAACTAGTGCGGAACTAGTGCGGGTTGATGCGGGTTTGTCCGGGTTGCTGTATCCGGACTTCACGTGCCGACCAAGTGGTTCGGGCAGCGCTGGACGAATGGTTTTCGAGCTTCGCCCGGTTGCCTGCTGAGATGACTTGGGAATCGAAAAGCGCAACGAGCGGACCGCGCTTATTCGCCTATCTGCGTTGAAACAGCCGCACCGTCGCATTCAGCGGACGGTATGGGGATTTCTGCGTTTTCCAATGCTCGATGCGCACGTCAGCATGAGCAGTGGCTAGGTATCCGGATAGCACCATCCCGGACGGAAACGTCACTTTGGCCGAACGGTAGTATTGGATCATGTCGGAATACAAATTATTGGTATAACGAAGCAAATCGTATGTTTACGGGGAGCCGTTGCATTCCTCGTCCGCTAAAGTGCGCGCGCTCGGCGTATTGCGCACGACGAACACATCGCCTTTTTGCTTCCGACAAGCCGATACTTAGGTCAATTCCAAGTCGAAGGAAACTTAAGTAGAGCCGTGCACAACAGGAATCAGCTGTCTGCGGCGATTGGGAGGACGCGCTATCCGAGCCGTTAGCGTCGTACCTTATCAATCTCACCTTACCTAACCTTACTTTACCCGGGCGTCTAGCCGAACGTGAATCGTAGATCGTGACGTAGCTTTGATGCTTTGCCGTCCAGCCGATCCAATGGCCAAACGTTTTTATATCCCGCCGGAAATTTTAGATGCGTGTACGTTCCGACCCAAGAGAGCGTTCTTCATTCTCTGGCTTGGAGAGAAATTGTCTGCCAGCAATGGCGAATTAGCACAATGCATGGCATTCAGATGGGAAGAGCCGACTGGCAAACGGCATACAGGAAGAGCATACGTTTTAGTTAGCAATTTAATATCTATTGATATGGAAAGCACAGCCGCAACACAGGTCAAAGATCAATCGCTTTCACATAGCGTTTTTACTAGCGAAACGCCGATACCGAATCCGTTAGTATCAGTGGATTTCAAGCTGCAATCTCGTCGCAACACGACTTAAGCGTCCAATCCATCCGTTCATGGCCATGGGAATCAGCCGGCCATAAGGATGACTGATAACCAACATCGACGAGGGATTTGAGGCGCCAGTGGCGCTCGATGCTGCCATCGAGAGGGCAAGCGCTGTGTGCAGGTAGACCATTGCTATGTGCAGCGCAACATGGCGCCCTTGCTCGCGCCAGGACTGGTCGACTAAACGTGCATCACGCTGCGCTGATAGACCGAATCCAGCGTTTGCGAGTGAAAGATCATTAGGACGTTTTGACACGAATACAAGACGCGTAAACGCTAAATCTGTTCATTGGCGTACGTATATGGACAAACAAAATCCACGATCTTTTTAAACTGCAAGCCGCCGTGTGACCAAATGAAATGTTGTCGTAATTTTACTCGGCTTTGTCTGTAAATGGAGAGTGGCGCGCATTTACTATCAACTTGTGGACATCAGCGCATGGCAGAGGGAAATGCCATCTTGCTGCGGATGCGATCAACATTGTGTTTCTTCTGTGCGCTTCGGGACGCAAGAAACCGGCACGCAAGATAACAATATGAGTTAGCGAGTATTGGAGTGGACAGCCTCGGCCCGCCGGACGGGGGCAGGGTATTTTCTAACAGTCGAATCACCTGGTCGTTACTGACTCACGGCACGATGCGCCGAGTTCGTGAGCTCGTTTGCCTGTTGATAGGATATAAGAACATGAACTTTAAATACCCGGTCTATTCCCCGTACCTCAACGGCCGCGAAAAGGCACTAGTACTAGATTGTCTGGAATCAACCTGGATCTCATCAAAGGGTAAATACGTAGGGCAGTTTGAAGATACCTTTGCATCGTGGCTAGGTGTTCAACGCGCACTGACCGTCAGCAATGGCACGGTTGCGCTGCACGTCGCGCTGGCTGCGCTGGGCATTGGCCCGGGCGATGAAGTGCTGGTCCCGACGCTCACCTATATCGCATCCGCGAACGCAGTCAAATATACGGGCGCGGAGGTAGTCTTCGTTGATAGCGAACGCGACTATTGGCAGCTCGACATTGAAGACGCCGAGCGTAAGATTACGAGCAAGACCAAGGCGATCATGGTCGTACATCTGTACGGACAGGCGACTGACATGGACGCCGTGATGGCACTGGCGAAAAAGCATTCGCTGTACGTTATCGAAGATTGTGCGGAAGCAATCGGCACGCGCTACCGCGGCCGCCCGGTGGGGACCATCGGCGATGTCGGCTGCTTCAGTTTTTTCGGCAACAAGACGATCACGACCGGTGAAGGCGGCATGGTGGTGAGCAACAACCACGAGATTGCCGACAAGGTCATGCATTTGAAGGGGCAGGGGGTGTGCCGCGAACGGGAATACTGGCACGACGCTATTGGCTTCAACTACCGGATGACCAACCTCTGTGCGGCGATTGGTTGCGCGCAGATGGAGTCTATCGACGACCTGATCGCCAAGAAACTGCAAATTGCGCAATGGTACAGGGAGGGTCTGGCCGGCGTGCCGGTGCACATGCACCAGACAAATCCGGATACGTTCCACAGTTTCTGGATGGTCTCCATCCTTGTCGAGGAAGCCAGCGAACGCGATGCACTTCGCGCAGAGCTGGGGCTTGCCAGTATTGAAACGCGTCCGCTCTTCTATCCTGTTCACCAGATGGAGATGTATTCGTCACCGGGAAGCAGCTTTCCGGTTGCGGATGACCTCTCGCGGCGGGGCATCAATCTGCCAAGTTACCCTGCGTTGTCGCGAGACGACGTCGCCTATATCTGCGGACACATCCGCGACTACTTCGCGGAACAAAAGACGGTGTTGGAGCCGCAAATGGAGTCGAAGCTCTGACGAAGAGCTAAGGATCTTCGCCATCGGCGTCCACGCTTCGTTGGGGTGGACGCCGATGTTCCGCTTTCCGCAGTCTGGCGTCTCCCTTTCGATGTACGCCTGGCGCGCTCGCAAAAGGCAACCCTCTCCGAAGCAAGACCGTGGGCGAAGCTCCGCCATGAGCGCTTCCCCTCGTCAGCGCTCCTCATCTCGCTCGACCGCCCTTCGTCAATGATGCTGCTGGACCTCGGTAGTGCGCTGCGCTGCATCAAGTGAGATAGCGCGCACATTGCTGTCGCCGGACGTGATATCCGCCTCTGTTTTCAGCGCGTACAAACTCGGCCGGAGCAGGTCGTTCCAGCGTCTCGTGAAAACCGGCAGGCTGAAATTGCGTTCGCAGTACGCCGCAAACCGGCTCGCCGCCGTCAGCACTTCATCCAGGTCTCCATGCGGATCGGCCAAGAACCGCTCTAATCGCAGATCAGTCATGGCCAGCGCTTTATCGGTGAAATTCAGCCCCTCATAGGCGGCCTCATTACCGACCGGTACACAACCGAACGAGATTGCCTCAAGCACTTTCGACTTGATGCCACCACGCAGGAAGGTGGGACAAAGGGCGATCGAGTTCGGCGTGTAGACGTCGGCGAGCGTGGGTGCGAAGCCGGCGAACGTCACGTTGGGCACGCTCTCGTATTGGCAGGTCATGCCCCCATAGATGACGAGCGGGACGCGCAACTCGAGCCGCTTCCAGGACGCCACGAGATAGCGGATCGCAAGCCGGTTCTGCAATTGACTGTCCGCGCCGATGAACACGAAGCGAACTGGGTTGGAGGGCCGGCCCACTGCCTTGACCGAGTCGATCGGTGGTGCAATGACATGTACCCGCTTCTTGAGCGGGTCGGGCAGCATCCACATCAACGCATCGGCATCGGTTGCCGAGACCAGCGTCACCGCGTCGGAGCAGGTTGCCGTCAGTCGCTCATGGCCTTTCAACGCATATTCTTCGTACCTCAGCAGCAGGCTGCGAATGATCCGCGAATTGATCAATGCGATGGCCGGCTTAGGGATCGATTTCGCCAGGTAGCCAGCGGACAACGGAAAATCCGCGGCCCGCAGAATGCCGGCGCGTCGCGACATCAGATCGTCGAGGTCGCTGACGATCCGGCTCTCGGGAAAACGCCGGCGCACGAACGCAACATAGTCGACCATTCGAATGCCATCGAAATACACGACATCCGGTCTGAAGTTCTCGATCGCATCGACAATTTGCTTTTTTCCGTCGCCGCCGGCAAAGATGGCGACCTGTAACGCACACGGTTTTCCCGAGAGCACGCCCCCGATGACTCTAAGGCCGGCGCGCAACTTCGATACGAGCGTGCCGGTTTCGAACACCGAGCGGATCTTCAGCTCGCGCAGTTCCGCGTCGGCGCCGATCGCATCGCGAATAAAGCGCAATGTGCGCTCTCGCCCATTCGACGTCGTCCTGGGAATGTCCCGGGTCAGGACCATCAGTACGCGTTTTTTCATGCAACCTCCGTATGGGAAATAGTTCGGTATTTCGTATTCACGGGCCGGTCGTCGCAAGCTCGGATTCGAGGCGCAATCATGCGGACGAGGTGGGGCGGTGTATCCGTACGTAGGGATGTTTTCCCTATTACATCTGATAAATACTCCGAAATAATGTCGTCTGACTAATGCGGACTTCATTTGTCCCGGTAATGATCGTTCCCGACGCCTTCAAATATCCTGATCGGCTTCCATGGAACGGACGCCAACCCCGGCTTGCTCGTGCCTTGCCGCAGCCAGCAACAAGGTTTCGAACTGCTGCAACTGCCGTGACGGCAGGAAGTAGTCACGCCGTGCGTGACATTTGCTCGCCATGTCGCGATAAAACGCCGGATCGTCCATGAATCGCCGGATAAGCGCTCCGAGCGCGGCAACGTCTCCGCGGGGTACCGTCAGCTCCGAAAGAGCGCCGAATACTTCGGGCAGGCCACCGGAGGCGAATGCTATTGATGGCTTGAAAAATTCCCATGATTCAAAAGCCACCATCCCGAACGGCTCGTCCCACATTGACGTGACGACGACGAGATCAACCACCGAGTAAAAATCGTGTGGTTTGACGAAGCCGTAACGAACGACTTTCAAGTCAGGGTAGGTTGCAATCAGTTCATCCAAAATGCCTTCGTTGTCCCGGCCAGCGACGTGCACTTCAAGATCTTCCTTATGCGCAGCAGCAACGCCGGCGAAGAATTCGCGGATGCCCTTCGTCGCATCGACGCGGCCGATAAAGCCGACCCGAAAGGGACGATGTGGATCGACCGGCACTGAGGGCGTCGCGCTTATCGGCTGCCGTGCGTTGTGGATGACGATGTGCTGCGCGCGCTTGAAAAAATCCTGCTGACGGTGCCGCTCCAGGACGAAGTTGCTCACCCCGACCACGCGCCCCACCAGCCGCGAGAGTTGGGCCTTGGGAAGCGAAACCTTGCGGCATCCGTTGCATGGCTCCTTGCAAGCGTGGCCATGGCGAAACATCGTCGAGGTCGGGCATACCAGCCAGTAGTCATGCAAGACGTGCACGACAGGAATGCGTAAGCACCACGCAGCGAGCCACACGGCTGGCCCCATTCCCTTCAGGTTGTTGGTGCACAGGACGTCTATGTTGAGGCTCTTCAGGTGGCGCAGCGCATAAAAAAATACGAACGGGTTGAGCGTATCTACCGCACCGAACAATGCTTTCTTCAGCGCGCTGCGCGCTTGATGCGAGAACTGGTTGTAGACGTTTGCGTTCGGCATGCTGTGGACGGCGAGGCCGTCGACCACCTGCGTGTCGGCCGCGAACGAGTCAGACAACGTCAATATGGAAACGTCATGTCCTCGATTGCGAAGCTGGACGGCGAGGTCGTAGACGATCAACTCAGTGCCGCCGACGAGTTTCGGAGGAAATCGGTTGTTGCAGAAGCAGACTTTCATGCCGGCACCCTCACACGCTGACGTTGTCCGAAGACGAAGGCCCAGAACAGGACGATGGACACTGCAATGGCGACCGATGGTGAAAACATCATGTATGCCCGGGGCATCAGGAATGGCGCCGCAGCGATCGAAACAATGGTCACGACCTGCTTCACCGTCACCAACCGGTAACGCCGTGCAGCAATGAGCCACGTAGTGAGCCCCGCATCCACGAACGTGGCAATCGAGCATCCCGTACCGAAGATCATCACTGGAACGCCGGCTGCGAACGCCTGTCCATAGATCAGGAAAAACACGCGTGACCCGATAAACAGGCTTGCGACAAACGCTACCGCTGCGATCACGGCGAGATAGACGCTCAGCTTGATCGCCTTGGCGCGCAATTGCACCTCGCTCCGGGCCACGAAGACCATCGTTGGCGCAAGCGCAAGTGCGAGCGTTGTCCCAACGGAGTTCCATTGCTCGACTAGCGAGGCCGCAGCAGCATAAATGCCGAGGTCCGTTTTCGACATCAACGTGCCCAGAAGCAGCCGGTCCATCCGCAACACGAGCACGCTGGCGGCAATCGCGGGCCAGATCTTGATTCCACGCACGAGCAGCGTGCGTGTGACTGTTTCAGAGCCATGCAAGGTGCGCGGCCTATTGAAGGCGAGGGCCCGGTAGCGGCTGAACGGCGCTGCGGCGGCCACGCAAGCTTCAAGCGGCCATGCGAAGGAGGCCACCACCGCGCCAACTGAGGCATGCGCGGCGGCGAGCAGCCAAAGCACACGAGCGCCGCTTGCATAGGCCTTCGCCCGGGTGATGACCCACGGCTTGGTTTCGGCATAGGCCATCAGTGCACCGAGGGAGATGGGCTCAACCAGCATCACCAATCCTGCTATCAGCGTCAGGGCAGCGCTCGAGGACTGCATCATCAGGGCGACGACCGCCATGAACAAAAACGTCACGCCGAGCGTCGAACCGAGTCGCAAACGAAAGGTTCGATAAAACACGATGTGCCGCAGCCGTGGATGCTTGCCGAAGATCGGCGCCACAGCCTGGGCGCTGAAAATCAACGCAGCACTACTGACGACATACGCAAGCGATAGCGCAAACTGTAGCTCGCCGAAAAAGTGGGCACCGTATATGTTGGCGAACAGATGATTACTCGCGACCGCCGCCAGCGCTCCGATCACTTTTTCACACACGACCCCGGAGAGCGACGAGAACAGCAGAGTCCTGAACGACTTCATGTCAGCACCAGTTGCTTCATCTTCTGCGCCGTTGCCCGCGAATCGACGAAGATCCACCACAGCAACGTGAGGGCGATATAGAACAGCGCTCGAACACCAAAGAAAGACCAGTATTCGCCTTGCTGAATCCCGAAGCTGGCATACGTCAGTACCTTGACGATCAGCCACAGCATGACTACCCCGCCGCGCATGGCGAGCGCGATCTGCAATGCGCAAAGCGCACCGTAAAGCGTGCCCGTGAACGCGACAAACAGTGCGCCACCAACGAGGCCGAACCAGAACACAGGGACAGCCATTTGTCCCATCGTGAAGCTGATGTTGTCCTTGATGTACCACTTCATGAGCTGCGGTACGCCGTAAGCCAGCATCACTTCGCGCAAGCCACTGACGCTGGAGTCGTCATCGAAGCTGGGCGCGTTCGCCGTGGCGAGCGAGCGCACGAAACGTGTGAATGCCGGTCGCCCGCCCGCTGGCGGCGGGGTGAAGAGGCCTGCGTCGTAGTCAACCACGTACCAGACTTGCCCCTGCAGCAGCGAACGTGACGTCAGGGTTTCGTTCGCGTCCAGTCCCTGCCCCTGGTAGGCGAAAAGGACCGAGCCGCCACCCACCACCAGCGCGACGACCGCCCCCACGACCACGTAGCGCAGCACCGGCTTGCCGTTCAGCACGAGTATCGCGACGATCGGCGTCAAGACTGTCAGACCGAAATGCAGCACGGACATGAATTGTTCGCCGTGCAGGACATCGAGGGCAGCAGTCGCAATAATCAGCAGGATCGCGAACCATTTGACCGTGCGGTTCTTGCTGGTGGCAAGCGCGCCGAGAAGGAGCGCGAGAAACATCTGGTTATTCAGGAACAAGTTGAACAGCACACTGTCGGAGTCGGTGCTTTGATTGCGCAGGGCATAGCGATTCACGCCTTTGAGCAGCGCGAACCCTTCGGTCGCACCTGCTGCAACGCCAGCCCCGATGATCGCAAGCGCAAGCGCGAACCCGAGCGTCACGCTTTTCTTTTCAAGCGTGATCAGCGCGACGGGTACGTGCCCCGAGCGCTCGCCCACGTAGCGTCTGAAACCAATCATCGCGAAGCCGATGAAAATGACATAGAAAATCAGCAAGCGGCTGAAGGCACCATTCGGTTCGCCCTGAATGCCTGTTTCAGTCATCAGGCCGCCCGATTCGATGCCCACACCGGCCACGAATGCCGTCAGCGCGAGCACCATCATGTAAAGCAGCGACACTGAAAAGAGCGGCCGCTTGACGACCAGATAAACGACAAACAGCGAGGCCAGCACGAGGGTACATGGCGCGCTAATGTCGCCGTAGCCGAGATAGGGCAGCGCGGTATTGAGTAACAAAGCGACCGCGCCAAACGTCAGCACGATCAGATGAGCTGCGGATACCGTGGTTCCGTTGGCCTGGAGTATTCGCATGGGATTTCTGCGCCTCGATCTCGAAATGTGCCGCTATCGGGCGTCTCAGGCCCGCAGCGCCTGAAGCAGGGAGCGATGCAATCCAGCGCACACTACGTGTGGCAAATACTGCAACGCATTGGTCTTGCCTCGCTCCCTCAGTTCGTCCATCAGAGAGGGGTTGTCGGCGAGACTGCTGATCGCCTTCGCCCACCCGTCGGGGTTCGTCGGATCCGAGACCGAGAGGTACGAGTCGCCCATGGATCCCTCATAAACCGGGATGTCCGACGCTATAACCGGAGTACCCGCCATCTGTGCCTCGATCACCGTGCGGCCGAAGCCTTCATGCAGCGTTGCCGAAATGTAGATGTCCGCGGCCTGATAGAAGTATCCAAGGTCCTCCTCGCTCACCGACTCCGCAAAGTGAACACGGATTCCTGAAGCACTGGCGAGCGTCTTGCATTCCATGCGATTCGCAGTGTTGAAGGCTTTGCCTACCCGAACGAGAATCAGATCCTTGCGTGCCAGTTTGGCCAGCGCCTGGAACACGGTGAGGTTGTTCTTGCGGGTCTCGTCGGAGCCGACATTGAGCAGCATCAGCGCGTCGCCGATCTGCAAGCCGAGGCGTTGTTCCAGGATTGCCCGCGCCTGAGCGCGTGTCTCGCGCGGCGACCCCGCATCGAGCGGCGAATACTTGTCTTCGAAGGGGCAGGGCACGATCTGGATGAGCTCTGGCTTCACCGCTGCGACTTCGAGCAGGTCCTTGGCCGCCGCGTCGCATTCCACGAGCACGAGATCTGCCTTCGGGGCCAGCGGAAGGAACATCTGGACATAAAATCCCTTGACCTTCTCCACTATGCCGCGCGCCTGTCCGGGCACTTGAACGTGATGGAACATCAGGCAGACCCGGCCACCAGCGAGGTGGATGATCGGAATCATGAAACTCAGGTCTTCCTGGTAAAGAATGATGAGGTCGCATGACCGGGCTACGCGGATCGCGTGCAGCGGGTACATCACGAACTGATGCCAGTAACGCTTGAACGTGCGAGGTTGTGCATCGATGTCGACTGTTTCGACATTGAAGTTTGTGTATTTCTTCAGGGCTCCGGCCAATGCCAGGCTATGCTGACCGACCCCTGTCAAGCTGCTTGGCCGCGGCCCCATGAACCACACGATGCGCGGGTTGTCGCGCGTGTTCGGGACGGCTCTTTCTTGCGAGACCGGTTTGTCCAGATCGTCTGCTTCGCGTCCGGACAGCATGGAGAAAAATTTCATGAATATTCCTGGCTGGGACAATGCACCCGCGCTGCGGGGCGGAAACGGAAACGGGCCTGCAGCGGACGAAACGTTCGTCTAGTCGGCGCTCATGTATTTGTAGGCGTTCGAGTAATACCCGTAGCGCAGGGGTGACGGTGCGAAGCCGTTGAACACCAGGCCATCAACGGAGGTGCCGACCTTCGCGAGACGCTCCACCGCTTCGCTGACTTCCGCATAACTCACCGCACCCTGGCGCGCCACGAAAACCGTCATGTCCGCATACTTGGACAGCGCTGCCGCATCGGGTACGGGAAGGACCGGAGGAGAGTCGATGATGACAACGTCGTACTCTTGCCGCAGCGACTCGATCAATGGTTCGAGCTGCTCGGCGCCGAACAACCGGGACGTCTTTTGCGTCCTCTTGCCGGCGGGCATCGCGTGAAGATTGTCATACGGCTTGGCAATGACATCGCCCGCCTCGGAGGTTCCTTGCAGTACGCCTGACAAGCCCCTCTGCTGGCTGACAGACAAATAGCGGTGGACGGTGGATCGCCGCATGTCAGCGTCCAGCAACATCGTCTTCAGCCCTTTTTCCGCGAGCAGGTAGGCAAGGTTGGCGGAGATCAGGGACTTGCCCTGGTTCGGCACGGCGGAGGTGACGAGGACAACCTTGCCGCCATCCTTCTTGGCCAGCGAGAATTGCAACGCGAGGGCAAAGCTCTCCATTGCCTCGACGAGCGGCGTTTCCGATTCCTCTCTACTGATCAGATAGGCACTGTTCAATTTTCTTTCGGCTTTTTTCTGTATCGCCGAGATCGGGAGGATGCCGAGCGTTTCGATGCCGACCAATGCTTCAAGACGCTTCGGGTCGCGAATCCGGCCTGACGCGAGGGCCATGGCCTGTGAAGCGGCAAACCCGAGGATCAACCCGAGGATGCCCCCGATCGCGGCTATGAGAATCGGCTTCGGGCGCACCGGCTTCTCCGGTGCCACGGCGATATCGACCAGGGACGCGTTGCCTACGGTCCCGGCCGTGGCGATTTGCAATTGCTGCGCGTTGTTCTCAAGGCCTATGTAGAGCTGGTTGTTGACCTCTACATCGCGTGAGAGCCGCAAGTATTCCTGCTGCACCGACGGCAACAGCGCAATCCGGCTGGCAATCTGGCGCGCCTGCAGGTCGAGCTGCTTGAATTTTTCAGCGGCGGCATCGCGCTGGGGTTGCCCTGGCTGGTACTTCGAGATCAGGTCCTGGTAACTCAGCTGGGCGTCGAACTTCGCTTTCTCGACCATTTCGGACTGCTCAAGCAACACCTTGATCTCGCCCGCGACATCGATACTGCCTTCGCGGTTGCGGAACGCATTAAGCGCGTCTTCCGCGGTTTTCAACCGGGCGCGAACGATCGGAAGTTGTGCGTCGAGGAAGCCCAGGCTGCGAGCCGACTCCTGCGAGCGGCGCTGAACGTTACTCGCGAGGTAGGCGTCCGCGATCGCGTTGATCAGCCGCGCGGCAAAGACAGGGTTGGGGTCGTTGTATTCGAGATCGATGATCCCCGACTCCCGCTTGGTCTCGGCAACGTTGAGCTTCTTGATGATTTGCTCAACACGATCCTGCGTTCCATACCTGACGAGACGAAACTCCGTGCCCGGATGCGCGACCACGCTCTTCACCAGGACGCGGTAGCCGTCCGAAGCGGCAAGGACGCCAACTGTCCCGCTCAGCACCGTGATACCGTCGCGGTTCTTCAACTTCCACTGGTTGCCAGCGGAATAGTCGAGTTCAAGCCGCTTGCCCATTTGATCAGAAGGAACGTCGAATACGCCGAACTCGAGGCTCTCGCCGCCCCACGCCCAGACCGGCGTTTCGAACGGTGGAGCAACGAGGCCATTGGCTTCCTTGGGCAGGACGGTGGAGAGCAAATGGCCGATCAGCGGGACCGTGTTCTTGACGGACACCGTCGTCTGGGCGTTAATCGCTTCGACCGCCTGCGTGACCACGGTTCGCGAATGCACAATGTCGATCTCGCCCAGAATCGGAGAACCATCGACATCGAGCGCTTTGGTGACCGTCGACAGCGAGCCCAACGCGCTGCTCTTCTTGTCTTCGACCTGGATCAGCGCATTTGCCGAGTACTCGGGGGTCGCGACCACCGCGTAGATGCACGCGAGCAGCAGGCAGGACAGGAAGACCCCGAAGAAGATGGTTCGATGAGCGAGGACGTTTTCCGCCAGGTCCTGCGGCGTCAGCCCCGAAGGATCACGAGCAATAGCGGGCATTCTTTCGTGTCCGGTACTGTTGGCCATGCGTAAACTCCAAAATTACAAAACACCTTGCTGGCGCGGTTGCGACCTGCATGAAGTATTTCACGCGACATTTAAAGCCCGCGCACGGATGCTCGTGGAGCATGAAGTCAGCTGTTCAAAGCTGTGTGGCCCCGGCATACCAACGTTCTCGAATAACTCATAGAATGCAGGCGTCGCTTTGATCCATGGGCCATCATGAGTATCCTCAAACGAATAGTGCTCGCGGTTCTCGTCATTCTCAGTGCGCTAGCCCGCAATGCACCATGCGAAGAGCTGATTCAGACACTTGCCCCAGCCAATACATCGGCAAGCGGCTCGTTCGAAGGATCGGCGAACGGCAATCTCGACGGATCAACCTCCGTCTCCAATGTCAACATCCACACGCTGCTTTACCCAGGACACACAACCAAGGTTCTCGCTCATTACCTGCCTTGGTGGGGGGCGCAGCCGAGGTCGTCCGGCGTTCCCGTGCGGTATCGCTCCGACGATCCCCGACAGGCGCTGCGGACCTTCGAGGACATGCGGGCGCGCGGTGTCGATGGCGTTATCGTCGACTGGTACGGCCAGAACGACCCCGCTCACATTGATGCCGCGTGGCACTCGTCGATGCCCGAGCTCACGAAAATTCCGGGTTTCACGTTCTCCATCATGGTGGACAGCGGAACCTTTACTTCCCGTGCATGCAAGGCCTGTGACGTTACTCAGACAATTGTTTCTCAACTCGACTATATAGCCCGGGAATATTTTGCATCCCGACAATACCTACGCTTTAACGGCCATCCGGTGGTCTTCGAATTCGGCATGGATTGGGTCGGAAAGGTCGACTG
>Ga0302178_10002978_pt1 | contig 13030 bp, 9 predicted proteins | sample I_Palsa_E1_3_FD_198790 | JGI IMG/M metagenome (GOLD analysis project Ga0302178, IMG submission 198790) | Peat permafrost microbial communities from Stordalen Mire near Abisko, Sweden - I_Palsa_E1_3 | ecosystem: Environmental > Terrestrial > Soil > Palsa > Peat permafrost | place: Sweden: Abisko... | reverse complement strand
GTCGCTTTGGACAAAGAAATGACGTGCCGCCACGCACAGTGGCTAACAGTGCTAAAGAAATAAGCCGACTCAGGCAGACCGCTAAGGCTGAAAGCAGCACCCCGGCATTGACTCCGACCGCTAACGCAGGAACCTGGCACCCCGGCACTGACTCCGACCGCTAACGCAGGAACCTGGCACCCCGGCACTGACCCCGACCGCTAACGCAGGAACCTGGCAACCCGGCACTGACTCCGACCGCTAACGCAGGAACCTGGCACCCCGGCACTGACTCCGACCGCTAACGCTGGAACCTGGCACCCCGGCATCAACCCCAACCGCTAACCCCAGAACCTGGCATTCCATCACCAACCCCAACCGTCGCCCATCACCGCCCAGCACCCACCAAAACCCGTCCACCGGCGCGAGCGAAATTCGCATCCGCTTGTAACACCCGCAGCAGGTCTTTCGACATGGCCTCGACCGTAAAGCGCCGATGGAAAGTCTGCCTGGCCTGCGTGCGCATCGCGCCCGCCAACGACGGCTCCAGCTCAAGCCAGCGCCTAAGACTGGAAACAGTCCCGGCCACCGTGTCCGATGCGACAAAACCCGCGCCATCCGCTTCCACTTCGCGCCAGATATTCACCTTGTCCGAGATCAACGCCGGCAGGCCGCACCCCAGCGCCTCAGCAACCGCAATGCCGAAATTCTCCTGATGCGACGGCAGGATAAATGCATCGCTTGCCTGGAACGCACCCCACTTCATGTCGCCAAGCAACATGCCGGTCCACGTGATGCGATCGGCTATACCCAATTCACCAGCAAGCTTTTGCAGCGCAGGTGTCCATTCACCACTGTCCGGACCGGCCATCACGAGGTGCGCGCAAGGATCGATGTCGCGGATCTCGGCAAACGCCTTGACCAATAAATCGCAACCCTTCTTTTCGTGGATCCGGCCGAGGAACAGCAGCAGCCGCTTGCCATCGAGTTCGGGATAAGCCGCGAGAAAGGCATCGCGTACGGGCGCAGAAAACGCCGGCGGCGAGTGGGTGCCAAAGGCCACCACTTCCTCGTTCGCCCGATACAGCCGGAACGATTGCCGCGCGAGCACACGCTCTTCTTCAGCAGTGAACAACACGCGCCGCGCATCGCGAAGCACGCGATATTCCGCCCACGGCCAGTACAGGGCTTTCTTCAAATGCTTGAGCGGATAAGTCCGCTTGAACCACGGATCGAGCATGCCATGCGGGAACACGTAGTAAGGCACGTCCAGCTCGCGCAACGCCTTCCATGCACCATAGCTGTGGTATTGCCACAGGCCGTTGATGATCACGGCATCGAACCGCGGAGCGTGAGTTTTAAGCCAGGGCACCAGATGCGGCGTCAGGCCATAGTTGCCACGCGACGGCCCGAGCGCATGCACGGTCAGCGGAAACGCCGCGAGCCAGGGCGCAGCGGGGTCGTCGAGTGTAACGACCTCCACGGCATGACCCAGTGACATCAGGTCCACGCCGCTTTGCCGGACGCCTTCGGTCGGACCGCCCGCACGCGGGTCGATAGTCGATAACAAATGCAGGATCTTCATTGCCAGGCGCCGCTTGGGTGATTGATCGGTGGATCGATGTAGATCGTCAGCCGGCAAAGGCCGGCTCCATCCTTATGCCGATGTAAAGCGCGACAACGTGTCCGTCGGGTCGCGGCCTTCGTTCAGCGCGGGCGCATGGGCGGATACGGGCGTCGGCATCGCGACGGGAGTGACAGCCGGAGCAGGCGACGGCGCGGGTGTTCCAGGCCGGCGCTTCTTCGGTAGTCCTTGCTGCGCGCGACGCAGGGCTTCTCGTTCCTGCATGGCATACGAAAGACGCGTGTAGGTGGCGACCAGCAATCCGAGCGCCACGCCGAACACGAGACCGGAGTAACGCGGACCGAGCGGATTACCGCCGATCGACATCGCCGGCAAGCCCGCGAGCAGCATCAGCGAACGTCCCATCACGGGCAGGTACAGCAGGTCCGGCGCGCGCCGCCGCCACACGCGATACGCGATGCCGCCAAGGCCCAGTGCAAGCAGTATCGCAAGCGGCATCCAGAGACCGAACAGCAACCCGCCCGCGAAGAACTGGTACACCCAGAAGTTGTGGCCTGCAGCGAAATCATGGATTGCGTAGAAGTCCTTCTTGGAGATTTGTCCCGCGAGGTCGGGCAGATAGTCGGGCGAATAGTGATACACCGCGCCATACCCCATGCCGGCAATCAGCGAGGACGGCGTGGATGTGACCTGGTCGTATTGATCCTTCATCTCGGCAAGGCGCGTGATCGTGGTCGGATCCATGCCCGAGGTCGTTTCCTTCGACGCGAAAATGCGTTGCGTCCAGTGGTCGGCGACATCGGGGAAAAACGAGACCGCGCCAGCCGCCATCGCGATGATCAGCAAGCCGGTGACGACGGCGCGCATGCCTGCTTTAGCCAGATGCCGCGCCGATGGCGCCGACAACCACGTAGCGAAGATGAACAGTAAGACACTGCCCACCAGCAAGCTGCGCGTCACGCTCAGCAGCTCGATCAGGATAGTGCCGAGAAGGACCGCGAGCGTGACCTTGGTGATGCGTTTGGACACCACGAACTGATGCAGGATGACGCCCTGCAAGCCAAGGAAGGTCACCGATATGATCCGGTAGCGCACATCGTCGAGCGGGCCGCCACTGGTCGCGATGCCGTAGACGAAGCTGAAGACGAGCGAGAGGACCATCGACCAGAACAGCGCCTTCTCGAACTGCTCGAGCCGGTCGCCCTGCCATGGGCGGCATGCGGCAAGATAGCCGAGCAGGAACAGCCCGAAGGGCAGCACGGTGCGCATATAGTTGCCGAAGTCATTGTCCTGCATGAGCTGGGCCACCACGCTGCCGATCACGGTCGTGACGATCGCCGCTGTAATGATCGAACGAAACCTCGAGCGCCGGGTGAAGCTCGGCGCGATGAGCCAGAGGATCAGTCCGGCAAAGAGCACCGGCAGCGTCATGATGATCTGCATTGCGTGGCTGTCGTCGTCCAGGCCCGCCTTGTAGTCCACCGCGAGAGGGCATAGAAGCAGCCAGATCCATAAGGTCGTATATTTGTTGCGCATGGCGTGTCTCTCTTCCTCTCTTCAACGCTCAGTTTTGAGGCTTCGCTGCGGACATTCGAATTTCGGCGCCCGGTGAGACCTGAATAAAGATCCAGGCATCGGTTCCTTGATCGTTTTCCTGAGCATGCCTTGCCGGAATCAGTCCTTCCGTTGCATGGGTCGCATAGCAGCTCAATACCCGTTGGCTGCTTACTTTCGGCTACTTACTTTCGATGTGAATCGGCGAGGGATCCGAATGGCATGACAAAAGCACCGCATAAACGGTTCCGGCGAGACCCGGTCGACGCGCTCCGCCGCGTCTGCGGGCACGCCAAACGCACCGTCTGTGTCCGGCGCTCAGCGCTTTTCCCCGAGGCTGCTGGCTGGTTGCTCGGAATATAGCAGTGGCCGAATCGGCTGCATCGGTAGAGGCGGTTAAGCACTAGTTTTCGTCTTGATTCGACGGGCCGCCCGGTGTGCGGCGGCGCACTCGACGCTTGCCGAAACCACGCGACGCTTGGCGAAATGCCTGTTTGCAGCGAATTCCGAAGGTCGCCGAATCGCCGCAATGCAACGCGTGGAAATACGCGCGAGACGTCGCTTGCGTGCGACAGCCCGCAGTGCTGTCCGTGAACGGCGTGATGTTGGCGGATGAAACCGGAGTGCTCAGACGAAGATTCAGGAACTGCCAGTCAAGATTGATACGGCGGCGGAATTCGCCTGGAGAGTCAGGAATAAATACCGAAACGCAGGTCGAAGACGCGGGGCGTACGCGCCGCCGTAAAGGGGAAGCACCATGGGCTTGTTCGGTACACCACGAACACAACAAACATCGAACCGGACGATCGAGCTCGACTTCGTACGGGGCATTGCGATCATCGCCGTAATGGGCTTTCACTTTCACACGGTCACGACCGGTTATTCGTTTGTTAGCTGGATCGAATATCCATTGAAAAGTTTTGGCCGCGAGGGTGTCAACCTGTTCTTCACGCTGAGCGGCTTTCTAGTGGGCGGGCTGCTGCTGAAGCAATATTCGGAAGCAGGACGTATCGATGCACGGCGCTTCATCATTCGACGCATCTTCAAGATCTGGCCCGCGTATTACGTGCTGATCCTGTTCCATGTGTTCGCCGGCCGCCATCCCACCGACACCTTCCTGATCCAGAACCTGACTCACTTGCAGAACTACCTGGGCACGTCGATCAGTCAGACCTGGAGCCTGGCGGTCGAGGAACATTTCTACCTGTTCCTGCCCGCGCTACTGCTGCTTTTCGTGCGCTTCAAGGTGGGAGCGAATACGATCATTGGCACCTTGCTGGGGATCTGTGGGATTGTCCTGATCGCGCGTTGCGCGGTGGTGTCGAACGGTGATCTGGACGCCGCGTTTTTCCAGACACAGTACCGCATAGACAGCCTGCTGTTCGGCGTGATCCTCGCCGCGTTCTACTGGATGAAACCTGAGATTTACAAGAAATTCGCCAGTCAGAAATGGCTGCTGCTCAGCATGGTGGCGGGGCTGATTGCATGGCTTGTGTTGGCCACGCCGCACTATGCGCTCGACGAAAGTATCGGCTACACGATCCAGGCTATCGGCTTCACGGCCGCGATCGTGCTCGCGATCGAATATTCGGGGTCTATCCGCCATTCGATTGCGTATCGCGCGGTGGCGTGGATTGGTGTGTATTCCTACGGCATTTATTTGTGGCATTCGCTGGCGCTCGCGCCCGCCGAAATCTTGATTCGCAAGATGGCTGCCATGCACGTTCCGTCACTTGCCGCCTGGGCGATTGTTCTGAGCGCGCAGTTTTGCATCGCGATCGTGATTGGCTATGTAACCACGCGTGCAATCGAATTCCCGTTCCTCAAGATTCGTGACGCTTTGTTCCCGGCCAAGCGCAAAGGCGAAATGGAAGTGCCCGTGGTGAGCACGCATGTGTCCTGAGCGCATTTGTTGAAACCACGTTGGCCTAAGCGCGGTTCTCCGCTTGCTTGACCGAGTTGTAGGGCGCTTGCCCGGGTGTGCCAGCTTGTTATCTGGGCACGACCCTGGAAGCACTTCCTGGAAGCACGTCATTACCGTCGCTTGGGGTGCGAAGACGGGTCGCGGATCGACGACCTTTATTACCCAAGTCGACAGGATCCGCAGTGCGGCGCCCTGTCTGAGCAGTGCTGGCTCAGACAGGCAATCCGCCGGCCCCTTTTGCGAGTGCAATACCGCCAAACAATAGCCGGGCCGCGCCACGCCGATACTGCCTTGCAGCCCGATGCTGCTACCATTCCCAGCAAAAGACAGGGGTCGAAATGAGCACAGCAATAGGTAAGTCTGGGGGGGTAATGCCAGCGCTTACCAGCATCCGTTTTCTTGCGGCCCTGACCGTGGTGTTATCGCATTTCACCGAGTTGGGCTTACTCAATTTTCCCAAGTGGTTCTTTAATTTCGTGGATGGCGGGCGTCCCGCCGTGTCCCTATTTTTCGTGCTCTCCGGTTTCATCCTGACCTATACGTACCGGAAAACGATCGGTACCGAAGGCCCGGCACGTTTTTATATCGCCCGCTTCGCCAGAATCTATCCGGTTGCGCTTCTGTCACTGGGTTTCGCGGCGCTCGTCACTGCCTATCTGCTCAATGGCGGCGACTCATCACTCATGCTCGAGTGGTACGCGTTAAAGAGTTCGGTTTATCTCTCACTCGGCGTCAGCCTGATCTGCCAACTGTTACTGCTGAACGCATGGTTTCCATTCGCCGCAATCAATCAACCCTGGAATGGGCCCTCATGGAGCATTTCCTGCGAAGCGTTCTTCTATGCGTTATTTCCGCTGCTCCTGCGCAGGCTCGAGGCAGTGAGAGTGCGGACGTTGTTCGTCGTCTGCGCGGGACTCTGGATACTTCAGGGGCTGTGGATCGTGCTTCTTCAGCATGCGCTGCCAGCTAGTCGCTACGGCTTTCTCGTCGCCGAGTTCCCGGTGACGCATCTGTTCGAATTCATTGTTGGAATTTGCGCCGCGCTCAAGTTCGATGAGTTGCGCTCGCGTGGCGCCTCGCTCCACTATCACGGCGTCGCGCTGATTTCCGTGGCACTCGTTGCGATCGTTGTCCTGGCAGCCTGGCGTCCGGTTTCCCCCGCCTACTATCTGGAATCGCCGTTCTTTGCCGCGCTTATCCTCGGTCTCGTCTTGTTGGAACGTCCGGTGATCGGCATTCTGAATCAACGCTGGCTCGTGCGCCTTGGTGAGGCAAGCTATTCGCTTTACCTCATTCATGTGCCGTTAGCGCATCTGGCGTTTATCGCCGGGTTCCGGCAAACGAATGGATGGATCGCGATGCTCTTCGCAATATGCTTGAGCGTCGTGATCTTTCAGTATTTTGAAGAACCAATGCGTAGGCGGATCCGCGCGAGGTTATCAACCATCGCGCCGTCTTCAAGGCCGGCAGCGACGCTGCATGATCGGGCCGCATGAGGTTAGCCGGCGGTGGCACGGCGCGCTGACTGCGCCGCCGGCTCTCGACGCTTCAAATAATCGCTTGGCGCAGCGTCTGCTTGAAGTGACCCAACGTATTGCGTTCCAACAAATGCGGCCCAGCCGGCGCTGCTGCCGGCCGCTCCTCGAACACCTTGTCGAATGCGCGATTAATCGACGCAGCCGATAAATCCTCGACCACCGGCCCCAATTCTCCCGTCCGGCAAAACCATCCAATCAGCCCGTCGGCCGTGGCGACCACGGGCTTGCCGAACCGGTAAGCCTGGACCAATACGCCGCTCATGCCGTAGTGCCCTTTATAACCAAGCCAGACCACGTCGCAGGCGGAAAACAGGTCGAGTTCTTCCTCGGCGGTAATGAACCGGTCGATGAAAACCGCCGCAGGCGATAACGCACCTGCTGAAGAAAAGAACGCGCGAGTCTCGTCGTCCTGAGCCCCCGCGACAACGAGCGTCAGCGGGTCGGAGCCGACCCGCTCTGCAAGCGTGGTGACCAGTTCCTGAATGCCCTTGCGCTCGGTGATTGCCCCATAGACAAGCACGTGCCTGCCAGGGCCAAGTCCCAGGCGCTGACGGGCCGCCAGTGGCTCCGTAGCCTTCGCGTCAGGGAATGGGTCGGCGAGATACTGGACCGCCGCGCTACGGCCTGCCTGATGACCCGTGCGACCTGTGCGACCCGTGCGCGCGAACCACTCGGTCAGCGTGGGGTCGATGGTCAGCAGAGTCTTTAATCCCGGCGTACGGATGGCACGCAGAAATAATTGCGTCTTGACCGCGTTCACAAGGGGCTCACGCGGCGCCTTCACGCCCACCTTGGCATGATGAAAGCTGGCCCGCATCGTAATGCCCACCCATGGCGTTGCGCCAAACGGCGAACCCGTGAACGGCAGCGAGTAAAAAAAATAATCGACGTAAGGGACCACGACCAGCGCGACTTTCCGGTTGCGGCTGGCGATCTCGAATGCCTGCTTGAAATCGCGGAAAAACCGCACATAGCTGACCCTCGCCAAGCCGCGGCGGCCGTGTCGCAGCGGCTCGACAAACTGGATCTGCAACTCAGGCTTGTTCTCCTGCGCGATGCGCGTGGCGAGCGAGTGCCCCGCGTTCGCCGGGTCGGTCACTATCACGCACCGATACCCCGCCTCCATGTAAGCCGCTGCCGCCCACTCGGCATAACGCCAGCGATGCCCGGTGAAATTCGGTTCGACGATCAGCACGGTGTCGAGCGTGTCATTGGCCATAGTCATTGTTTTTTTAAGAGCGTACAAAAAGGGCGTGGCATCGGGCCGCAATGTGCAAAAAGTTCACGTGAAACAGGCGGATCGGACTGGGCGCCGCCCAGGCGCGCCACACCAAACATCAGTCGATAACGACAACACTAGCATTGCTGCAGGCTGCGCAACCGCCAAAGTCAGGGTATTCCTCTGGCGAAAAAAGACAGTGATCCAGCACACACGAGGGCCGATATCGACTACGAGATGGCGCACGGCACAGGGCGCGCCACGTTACCGTTGCGGAAACCTTGGGGTTACATCGTTCATGCAAAGTCACGTCTCGCGGGCAATCCGTTTGCCACGCTCCAACTACAAAAAATCGTCCCGACGCGAGGAATGTCTGTGAGAGCAGTTCGCTTACCATTTTCCACCGCGAGCGTGCGTTTCGACCAGGACGCCGCCATCTGGGTCTTGTTGCAACAAATCGTGGTGCGGGGCTTCGTTGCGATCAAGTTCCTGGCGATCGGCCGGATTCTCGGGCCCTCCGCAATCGGCAGCGTCAGCGTGGCGTTGCTGGCGGTGGCTATCGCTGAAGCGCTGAGCGACACCGGCCTCGCACAAGCCGTCGTGCAGGGCCGCGAAACGCCGAACCGCTCGCAACTTGGCGCGGTGTGGACCACGCTGGCTTCGCGCGGCGGATTGATCGCGGTGCTGATCGTGTGCGCCGCACCGTTGATGAACCAGCAGTTTCATCTCGGCGGCTCGCTGCTGCTGTTGCAACTCGCGGCGTTGTTGCCGCTGATTCGCGGCGTGGCGTCGCCGGCGTATTACATCGTCACGCGCGAGCGCGGATTCATGCGCATCGCGGGCGTGGAGATGTCGTCGGCCTTCCTGGATTGCGCGATCGGGCTGTCCTTCGCGCTTGCCGGCGCAGGCGCTTATTCGGTACTGCTCGGCATGGTGGCGGGAGAATCACTGAAGACGGTCCTGACCTGGACCACCATGTCGCCGCGCCCGCCGCTGCGGCTGTCTTGGAGGGGTATTGGCCATTACGTGAATTTCAGCCGCTGGATCTGGGCGGGCAGCGTGGTGAACCTGCTGCTGAATCAGTTCGACAAGGTGATCGTGGCAAAGCTGCTCGGGCCGGCTCAATTGGGCGCGTACCAGATGTCCTCGAAGCTCGCCCAGATGCTGCTTGCTGACGCCGCCATTGCGATGTCGCAATACCTGTTTCCGACGTTCTCCGCGCATCACCGCAAGGATGCGGATTTCGCGGCACGGTTGTTCCGCCGTTATCTTGCGCTGATCGCGGGCGGTCTTGTGGTGCTGGTGATCATCTTGCGCCTCGTCGCCGAACCGCTGTTCCAGATCGTGCTGGGAACCGCGTGGCTGCCCGCTGTGCCGCTTTTCAGGATCTTCGTGGTCAACATGGCGATTGGTGCAATGATCGCCGTGCTGGTGTCGTATTTGCGTGCTGTGGGCTTGCCGAAGGTCGCCACGCACGCGTCCATTATCCAGGCCGTGGTGCTGCTGGTCACGGTGCCGTTCGCCACCCATTTATGGGGCGTCACGGGCATTGCCTGGGCGATGACGGTCGGCCTCGGTGCAGCCGCCGGCTGGATGCTGTTTCGAATTGCCAGGGAGGCGTGATGCGCATCCTTCATCTTGTTCTCGCCCCGCGCCTCTCAGGGGCGGAAGTGCTGGCCAAGGACCTCGCGATTCATCAGCAGAGGAGTGGCGAAGTTGTTGGCATCACGTCGCTGCGGCCCCAACACGACGACTTCGTCACGCTGCGCCAGGAACTCGATGCCAACGGTGTGGAGTGCATGTTTCCCCGCGGATTCCACGGCCCGCTAGGCAAGCTGTGGCATTTGTACCAGGCGGTCCACCACTATCGCCCGGACGTGGTGTTTGCCCACGCGACCATTCCCGCTTTCTACGTGCGCGCACTGCCCATATCGGCACCCGTGGTGTACGTGATGCATTCCGCGACCAACGACTTCGAGCGCGGTTTGTTCCGGCGCATCGAGCGCGTGTTGTCGCGGCGGGCGCGGGCGGTGATCGGGGTATCGCCGACGAATCTCGACGATTATGTGGCCGCCGTTGGACGGCATCCGTCGATGCAGCTCATTCCAAACGGCGTGGACGTGGCGCGCTTCTCGCCCGGGCTGGATGCCGATCTTGCCAATGACCATTCGCAGATCGTGCAGATCGGGCGTTACACGTCGGTGAAGAACCAGTTGCAGACGGTGCATGCGTTCAAGGAGGTCGCGCAGCAGGTGCCGCTCGCGCGATTGCTGCTGGTCGGAGTGGTCGAAGATCCGGCGTATTTCACGGCGGTGAAGGATCTCGTGGCGAAGCTTGGGCTCGAGCAGCAGGTCACGGTGGAAGGACCACGTTCGGATATCTCCGACATCCTCTTCAAGGCCAGCGTGTTCGCGATGCCGTCGCGTTCTGAAGGTCACAGCATCGCGTTCCTGGAGGCGCTGGCGTCGGGCGTGCCGATTGTCGCCAGCGACATCCGGCCGTTCAGTTTCGCGGTGGATTTTCCGGCTGTGCATCTTCTGGATCCGGAGGACATTTCGGCCTATGCGAGCGCGCTGGTCGCCGCGTTGGGAGAAGGGCGGGCGCAGCGGCCGCTAGGCGGCCTTACGTTGGCCGATACCGCCGAACGTTATCTGGCAGTCGCGCGGCAGGTCACCGGCGGCATGGCGGGTGCGCCGGCTTGAGCGTCAGGGTTGATCCAGAGTCAAAGCGCGATAAAAAACGCCAGCTGTTCAAGCTGGCGTTCTGGTATTTTAGACGTTGAATCTTCAGCGTCAATGAAACAGCTTGGTCGCCTGGACCAGGGTGTTGATCACGCCCCATGTAAGCGGCACGATTGCGTAGATCCAGAACACGCCGAGCAGCAGCTTGTTGGACGGACGCGCGTCGAGCTCGCCGTTCGGGTTGGTATGGGTGTTCATTGCATTCTCCGAGCTAGAGTAGGGTCAGTGGATTCAGCCGGTGGACTCAATCCGCCGCGAGTGCGGACGCGCTCATGTGATGTTTCTCATGCACGCGCTTCACCAGCAAGTTGCAGATGAAACCGATCACCAGCAGCCCCGCCATGATATGCAGCGTCGTGGTGTAAGCCTCGGCCTTGACCACGCCATGCGCCACTTCATACGCGCGAATGTAGTTCACCAGCACCGGACCGGCGATACCGGCTGCCGCCCACGCGGTCAGCAGGCGTCCATGAATGCCGCCCACGAACTTCGTGCCGAACATATCGGCGAGATACGCCGGGACGGTCGCGAAGCCACCGCCGTACATGGACAGGATCACGCAATACGAGAGCACGAAGAGCGCCACGTTGCCGCTCTGCGCAAATTGCGGCACCAGCAGATACAACACCGCACCGAGCGCGAAGAAGACAAAGTAGGTGTTCTTGCGTCCGATCCAGTCCGACGCCGATGCCCACACGAAACGCCCACCCATGTTGAAGAGCGAAAGCAGGCCCACGAAACCAGCCGCGGCAGCCGCCGTGATCGATGCCTTGAAGCTCTCCTGGATCATCACCGACGCCTGGCCCAGCACACCGATCCCGGCCGTCACGTTAAGGAACAGCACCAGCCAGATCAGGTAGAACTGCGGCGTCTTCAACGCCTGGTCGATATGCACGTGATTGCGCGTGATCATCTTGTTGCCGTTGGTCACCGGCGGCGTCCAGCCCGCCGGCGTCCAGTTCGGACGCGGGACGCGGATAGCGAGCGCACCGATCGACATCGAGATGAAATAGACAATGCCCAGCACCACGAAGGTCTCGGTCACGCCGTTGCTCGTCGCGCTCTTGAAGTGGTTCATCAGTGCGACCGAAGCCGGGGCCGCGATCATCGCACCGCCGCCGAAGCCCATGATCGCCATGCCGGTTGCCATGCCGCGCCGGTCAGGAAACCAGCGGATCAGCGTGGACACCGGTGAGACATAACCCAGCCCCAGCCCAATCCCGCCAATCACGCCGTAGCCGAGGTAGACCAGCACGATCTGATGCAGATGCACGCCGAGCGCCGCCACCAGGAAACCACCGCCGAAGCAGCAGGCCGCCGTGAACATGGTGCGCCGCGGGCCGACCTTCTCCAGCCATTTGCCGGCGAATGCCGCCGACAACCCGAGAAACACGATGGCCAGCGAAAAGATCCAGCCAAGCGTGGTCAGCGACCAGTCGTCAGGGGCCGATTCCGTGATTCCGATTACCCGCGTGAGCGGCGCGTTGAACACGGAAAACGCGTAAGCCTGGCCTATACACAGATGCACCGCCAGCGCGGCGGGCGGAACCATCCAGCGCGAAAATCCAGGTTTTGCGACGGTTGCTTCTTTAGAAAAAAATCCGGGTGAACCGGTAATTGGGCTGCCGGTGTGCGAGCTCATTTTGGGTCTCCAATCTGGTTTATTTGCGCTGTTTATCGTTTGCTTTTTTTATAGACGAACTTCAATAGGCTCTTGGCAGCGCTGCCGAAAAGCCACTCAATCGTCAAAGCGTGGTATTTACGAGTAAGGGGAAAAACGGAGGTGGATATATGATGTTTCTTTTCATAAAGTTACCCTGCTGATGCATCTATACAACGATAGTTAAGGGACCAGATAGTTGCAATAGGATATGTTCAGACATAAGCAATTGTACCAATAGGGCAACCCTTGCTTTGACCCACTTGGCAGTTCTGAATGAGTAAAAACAGGAATTTTCAATAGCCTTCAGGTAATCACGGGTAATAAGTTCTATAGCATTTGCTTTCCTGCGAGATAAGCCAGACTCACTAATGCGATAGATTAATTCGCATTTTCCCGAGGAATTTTGTTGTTGCGGTGCGCATTGAAGATGGATCGAGCCGGTGAAAAACGTCAGTAAGGCGGCGGGGACGCGAGTGTGCAGACGGGATGCCGTGCGTCGGCCGTCCGACCCTTTCAGCAAGTCTTTGATACATGGCTTTCGTCGCCTAACCTGTACGAACACTCGCGTTTTGGACCAGATTCTGATCAATTTCCTCGCCGTTTCATACGATCAATCGAAGCTTGAAGAAAACATCGAGATGTCGCATGAAGGGCGCAGGATTCGCACGGCAAAGGCACGGCAAGCCTTCGCCATCCCCCGCGCGTGGCGCCAACGCCCTAGGTGACGGGCGGCAGACGTAGCGCGTTATCTCACCTTAAGGAGCACGTTCGATGGACACGATCAAGACGAAGGACGGCACGGAGATTTTCTACAAGGACTGGGGTTC
>Ga0302178_10002977_pt1 | contig 13035 bp, 12 predicted proteins | sample I_Palsa_E1_3_FD_198790 | JGI IMG/M metagenome (GOLD analysis project Ga0302178, IMG submission 198790) | Peat permafrost microbial communities from Stordalen Mire near Abisko, Sweden - I_Palsa_E1_3 | ecosystem: Environmental > Terrestrial > Soil > Palsa > Peat permafrost | place: Sweden... | reverse complement strand
GAAGTATTTTTAACAGCGCTTGCTCTTTGAATTCGACTGAATACGTTTGCTTTTGCTTCAACATGCACCTCTGACTTCTTTAATTTAAGAAAATTCAGAGGCGACAACTAGTCTGACACAGGGGGGCGACGAAGCTTATTTATAAAATATACCGAGAGCATGTTGTGCCATAATCATACTCACCACCGAGTAATGAGTGAAAATCAACTAGGCAAACCCGCTGAGAGGCGGGGACGCAAAGCCACCGGACCGACAGTTCATAGTGAACCAGGTCAGCGGGGTTGCCGGCTATGCACCGCTCAAGCATCAGACCTGCTTTATCCTTCATCAGGTCAAGGGCAGTCTCCATCCGTCAATCACGAGTTTGCGTCTTGTCTAGCCCCAAGGCTAAAGACAATGCAAGGCGAAAACGTGGGTGCCCGCATGTTTTACCTCCAGTTCTCATTAAGAACTACCCGTCTTCGGGGTGGTCCTACTCTACGTGCCTATCCGCGGCTTGCACACAGAGCTTTGTCTGGACCGTCGTCGAGTCGATCGGTACAGGCCGCCAATCGATTTCGGCTTTTATGGTGCGAGCAACATGCGTTGAGCTTTGGACGTTCGGAACGACCGCGCGTGGATATCTCCCCGGACTCAATTTTAAGTGAGAGATCGAGATGAAACGAGTCGGAATATTTGCGTTCCTGGCGGTGCTGGTCGTCCTGGTCTTTGCCTTCGCTTTCCAGCGCATACGGCCAGTTTGGTACGGAGACTTGCTGTTTGATACCTGCCTGATTTTCGGTGCAGTCGGTTTAATCGCAGGCTTTGCATGCGGGTATCTGGCTCGGCATACGTCAGCCTATACGATAGTGCTCGGCACTGACAGTCAAGGCAAAACAGCGCCCGAATGGTTGAAAAATTTTAACCCCTACATCACCAGTCCGACGGACTCGACGTCGAGTCGCCGAGGAGGCGCCGCGAAGCCGATTTCTGGCCAGAAGGAAAGCCAGCGTATCGGCGATATACGACGCGCTCAGTCCCTTAATAAGCCAGGCTCTTAGCTGGACCGCTAAAGGTAATCAAGGGCGGCCGCGGAATACCGCGGCGAAAATTGTTTGAGCATGCCAACTAACGGGAGCGTATTTGGCGCCGATTTCGCAGTACATGGAGTCAAACTTGAGCTTTCGCAAGCTCTCGTCGACCGATGCTTCGAAGTATTTCTCCGAGTAGTTGCTGACCCAGACCGTGGTCGTCAGAAAAATTTCGCATTCTGGGAATGCCCGACGCCTGCTGCACCTGCTGCCACGTCTGGCTACGACGCCAGGTCTTGTCCACGCGATCTTCCCTACGCGCCGAGGCATGGTTCCGGCCATGCGTCACTTGCTCGATGCGCTTGCGGCGGGATTCGAAGCGCTAAACCGGCAGCGCTAGAGCCGCTGCCGATACAGTCCAAAGGGATGCCCACATTAGTGTTATTTTTGGAATAATCTATTCTTGCTATTGGCATTTATACTTAGTTCTACTGCTTCTATAGTGGAATCACTCGCATCAGACACCACGTCGTTGCGACTCGCTCCATATAACGAAACAGAGGAATTATCATGAAATCAGATGTCTACGCCGTCATCGCAGCTATGGTCATGGCCGCACCGATCGCATCCTATGCTCAATCGACGAATGTGCCTGTCACGCGCGCTCAAGTCAAAGCCGAATTGGTCGAACTTGAGCAGGCCGGTTACCAACCTGGCAACTGGTATAACTACCCCGAAAATATTCAAGCAGCCGAGCAACGGGTTGCCGCCAAGCACGCCGCTCAAGGGCGTTAATGGCCAGTGAGCGCTGCTCACCGCTGATGTGCCGTCACGGTTTCCAGCCTGTTCTGTTCACATGCTGGAAACCGTGAGTGTTATCTGAGGCCCGCGACACACTTCATACGATCCTGCCACCGTATCCGCTTCGAAGCTGGACGTTTCTGCTCCAGCACAGTCTATTCTCACTAGGGTGCCGACTTTCACCGCAGAGCTGAAAGGCGAGTTTGGGTTCGAACCAGCTCAATTCCCCACGGCGACTTTCAACTCGACCTAAGCGATGGCGACCGGCAAGCGTGCATGCACGAATTTAAGCACGTCTACCGACTGGCCTTTCCACCTCGAAATATAAGTAAATGAATTTTTAGCATTTGATTTATGCATGATAAAGCGTCAACAATGTGAATTACGCATTAACCGACGCTTGCGATCTGCCATGGAAATACGCCAACTGGAAGCCTTTGCCGCGGTCATGTCGACCGGTAGCGTGACGGCCGCCGGCAAACTGCTGAGCCGCTCGCAGCCGGCGGTGAGTCGCTTGGTGCAAGAGCTGGAGGCCGAGATCGGCTACCCGCTATTCCAGCGTTTCGGCCCGCGCGTGCAGCCCACACGCGAGGCATCGGAGTTGTATCAGGACGTGGCGCGTACCCTGGCCAGTCTGCGCCAAGTTAAAACCCGCGCCGAGCAGATCGCGCGGCAAGCACCGCCGCCGCTGACTATCGCAGCAACTTCCTCGCTGGCAGCGGGCCTGGTGCCACGGGCGCTGAGCCTGCTCGATAGCGCGCATACCCTGGGTAACGTGCAGCTCCGCAGTGCCGCGCCGGAGGAGGTGGTTGAGGCTGTGCTGAGCGGCATGGTTGACTTAGGCGTGTCCAGTTTGCCGCTTGAGCATCGTGGCGTGACGCTGCACTGGATTGGCGAAACTGCGTGTATTGCAGCCATGCGTGCGGACGATCCGCTTGCGCGTGCGCCGCGTGTGGCCTTGAGCGATTTCGCCTCGCGCCGTCTGATCACCATGCAAAACCCGTTGCGCTTGCGGCCCCGCCTCGACGCGGCCTTTGCCGAGGCGGGCGTGCGCCCGAGCGGTCTGATCGAAACCAATGCCACGCTCAACGCGCTGGCCGCCGTGCGGGCAGGGCTGGGGGTGGCGGTGCTTGAACCGGTGACCTTCCATGGTTTGCCGATCGACGGCATCGTGATCCGGCCGCTGGATATCCGCATCCCGTTTCTGTTTGGCGTAATCACGCCGGAGTTTCGCCCGGCCAGCGCTACCACGCTGGCCCTGGCCGAAGCGCTGGCGCAGGCGGCCGCCAGCGTGCTACCTGAATTTATCCGTCATGACGCGTCTGCGCATAGCGCTGTACTACAAGCCCTATACGGCGAAACTTTGATCCTAACCGAAGAGCTCTCATCGTGAATTCCGAAACCGTTCGCGCGGCAGGTCTAAGCGCAGCTACGCAGCCGTGCGACGAAAGTCTGGCCGCAGCCGGCTTGGCGCGTCTGGAAACGCGGCTGGCCGAAGATTTATCGATGCTCGAATTACCTGCGCGCGAGTGGGTGATGCCGCGGACCCATGCCGGTGAGGTGGTGCTGGACGTCGCGGTGATCGGCGGCGGTATGGCAGGCTTGGCAGCCGCCGCGGCGCTCAAGCATATGGGCGTGCGCGTCGTTATTTTTGACCGGGCCCCGCAAGGCTTGGAAGGCCCATGGGCCACTACCGCGCGCATGGAAACGCTGCGCTCGCCCAAGCAACTGACCGGCCCGGCGCTCGGATTGCCGGCACTGACGTTTCGCGCTTGGTATGTGGCGCAGTTCGGCAATGATGCCTGGCAAGCGCTGGACAAGATCGATCGGCTGCAGTGGATGGCCTATTTGGTCTGGTATCGGCGCGTGCTCGATCTGGATGTGCGCAATCAACACACGATAGAGCGGGTCACGCCGCGCGCCGATGGCTTGGTCGCCCTGCAGATCCGTGCACTCAATGCCGATGGCAGCCGCAGCTTCGAACTGTTCGCCCGGCGCGTGGTGCTGGCCACCGGTCGCGATGGTCTCGGCGGCCCAGCCATACCCGCCTTTATCGAGAGCCTGCCGCGCAATCTGTGGGCTCACTCGTCCGACACCCTGGATTACCGCACGCTGGCCGGCAAACGCGTGGCCGTGGTCGGCGCCGGCGCCTCGGCCATGGACAGCGCCGCCACCGCATTGGAAGCCGGCGCCGCCAGCGTCGATCTGTTGATACGTCGGCCCGATTTGCCGCGCGTGAATAAGGGTAAGGGCGCAGGTAACCCCGGGCTGACCCATGGGCACCAAAGCTTGCCGGACGCATGGAAATGGCAGATCCGCCACTATATCAACACCGTGCAAGTGCCACCGCCTCGCGGCAGCACCCTGCGGGTATCCCGACACAGCAATGCGCGCTTCAATCTGGCTTGCCCGGTACAGCAGGTGGAAGTGCACGCTCATGGATTGAGCATTGTCACGCCGCGCGCCCGCTTCGCGGCCGATTTCCTGATTGTCTCTACCGGCTTCAAGATCGACTGGGCGAGCCGCCCGGAGTTCGCGCCCTTCGCCGCGCAAGTGGCCGTGTGGGGTAGTCGTTATACACCGTCGGCCGGCCAGGAAGATGCCGAACTGGCGAGTTTTCCCGATCTCGGCCCGGCGTTCGAGTTTCAGGAAAAATCGCCGGGCGCTTGCCCGGGCTTGTCCAATATCCATTGTTTTTGCTATCCGGCCACGCTCTCGCACGGGCAGGTGTCCGGCGATATCCCGGCGATCAGCGAAGGCGCGCAGCGGCTCGCCCGCGGCATCGCCGCATTGCTCTATGCTAGCGATGTGGCCGAGCATTATGTTGCGCTCCAGGCGTATGCCGAGCCCGAGCTCTATGGCGACGAATGGCAATCGGCGGATCTGCCCATGACGGTGGCGCCATGACCGTCTGGCTAGTCCGCCGCGTGTTCCAGGCCGCCTTCGTGGTGCTGTTGATGACCTTGATCGTGTTTGTCGGCTTGCATGCGATCGGCAACCCGATCGACATCCTGATCGGGCAGGACGTCGATCAGGTCGATCGCGCCCGCATCATTGCACAGCTCGGCTTGGACCAGCCGCTGTGGAAGCAATATGTCTCGTTCCTGCTTAGCGCCATGCACGGCGATTTGGGCGTGAGCTTCGTCTATAACGTGCCGGCCATTCAGCTGATTCTGCAGCGCCTGCCGGCCACCTTGGAGCTGGCCGTCAGTGCGCTACTGCTGGCCTTGCTGGTCGGCGTGCCGCTGGGCCTGTTCGCTGGGCTCAAGCCGCACAATCCCTTGGCGCGCATGCTGATGACGGGCAGTATCGTGGGGTTTTCGCTGCCGACGTTTTGGGTCGGACTGATGCTGATCATGATCTTCAGCGTCAAGCTGGGCTGGTTGCCTTCCAGTGGGCGTGGCGCGACTGCCAGTTTGTTCGGGGTGCAATGGTCATGGTTGACGCTCGATGGTTGGCGGCATTTGATCTTGCCGGCGTTGAATTTATCGCTATTCAAAGTATCGCTGGTGCTGCGGCTGACCAGCGCCGGCGTGCGTGAAATTGTCCCGCAGGAGCATGTGAAATTCGCTCGCGCCAAGGGCTTGTCGACCACCCGCGTGGTGCTCGGTCACGTGCTGCGCAATACCTTGATCCCGCTGATCACGGTCATCGGGCTGGAGTTCGGTTCGACCATTGCCTTCGCGGTGGTGACAGAGAGTGTGTTTTCTTGGCCCGGCGCCGGCAAGCTGATCCTCGATAGTATTAACGCGCTCGACCGGCCGGTGATCGTGTCCTACTTGATCGTGGTGGTATGCCTGTTCGTCAGCTTGAACCTGGTGGTGGACGTGCTGTATAAATTTCTCGATCCGCGCGTACGGCTGGAGGGTGTGCAATGACCGCGCCACTGCAGACGGCCGCCGCCGTGCCGACGCTAAGCGCCGCCGTGCAATCGCCATGGCGCCGGTTGGCGCGCGATTTTGTGCGCTCGCCGACGGCGCTGATCGGTCTGGTGGCAGCTGTGTTACTGGTGCTTGCGGCGATTTTTGCGCCCTTCATCACGCCGCAAAATCCCTACGATCTACTGCAATTCGATGTGCTCGATGCGCGCCTGCCACCGGGCTCGCTCAATGGCGCAGGTACGCATACCTACTGGTTCGGCACCGACGGACAGGGCCGCGATCTATATTCGGCGATGTTGTACGGCCTGCGGCTGAGTCTGTCGGTGGGGGTAGGCTCGGCGCTGATCGCTGGGGTGCTGGGCACCGTCTTCGGCTTGATTGCCGCCTACGCGGGCGGGCGTGTCGATAGCTTGATCATGCGGCTGGTCGATTTACTGCTGGCCTTTCCTTCGATCCTGGTTGCGATGCTGTTGCTGGCCTTCCTGGGCAAGAGCGTGAGCAATGTGGTGCTGACGCTGGTACTGATCGAATGGGCGTATTACGCGCGCACGGCACGCGCTCAGGCGCTGATCGAGGCCCGTCGCGAGTATGTGGAAGCGGCCCGCTGCCTGGCCATTCCGCACTGGCGCATTGTGCTTGTGCATATGCTGCCGAACTGCTTGCCGCCGCTGATCGTGGTCGGCACGCTGCAGGTGGCGCGCGCGATCACGCTCGAGGCCACCTTGTCTTTCCTGGGGCTGGGTGTGCCGGTGACCGAGCCGTCGTTGGGCTTGTTGATCGCCAATGGCTATCAGACCATGTTGTCGGGACAATATTGGATCAGCGTCTATCCCGGCTTGGCTTTACTGGCCGTGCTGGTTGCCATTAATCTGGTCGGCGACCGGCTGCGCGAGTTGCTTAATCCGAGGTTTGTCAAATGAACACCCTCGAAATCCAGGGTTTGCAAACCCACTTTTTCACTCGCGACGGCGTGGCGCCTGCCGTGGACGGCGTGTCATTCACACTGGGCCGCGGTCGGGTGCTGGGCCTGGTGGGCGAGTCGGGTTCGGGCAAATCGGTGAGCGGTTTTTCCATCATGGGCCTGGTCGATCCGCCCGGGCGTGTGGTCGGCGGCAGCATCCTGTTTCAGGGGCGCGAGTTGCTGGGCTTACCGGAATCGGCGATGCGCCAGTTGCGCGGCAACCGTATCGCGATGGTGTTCCAAGATCCGATGATGACGCTTAATCCGGTGCTGCGGGTCGACGCGCAGATGATCGAAGCCGTGCGCGCGCACCGCAGCGTGAGCCGTCGCGCGGCACGTGTTCAGGCGCGCGATGCGCTCGCAGCAATGGGCATTGCGAGTCCGGAAGAACGCCTGCGAGCCTATCCGCATCAGCTCTCGGGCGGCATGCGGCAACGCGTGGCGATTGCCATCGCCATGCTGCACAAACCTGACCTTATCATTGCCGACGAGCCCACTACAGCGCTCGATGTGACCATCCAGGCGCAAATCCTATCCGAAGTACAGCAGATGGTAGTGGCGCATGGCACTTCGCTGATTTGGATTACGCATGATCTGTCGGTGGTGGCCGGTCTGGCCGACGATATCGCGGTGATGTACGCGGGCAGCATCGTCGAGCAAGGCACGGTGGACGCCGTGCTCGACTATCCGCAACACCCCTATACGGCCGGGCTGATTGACAGTCTGCCCAGCTTGAACTCGCGGGGTGGCCGGCTGCGTCAGATTCCCGGTATGACGCCGGACCTGCTCAATTTACCTGTGGGATGCGCCTTTGCCGGCCGCTGCACACGCGCAACCGACCTCTGTAAAACCATGCCGGCGCTCGCCCCCATATCGGCTGGCGCCGACCCGGCGCAAGGCGTGCACCTAGTGCGCTGCTTCTATCCTGGACGCGGCGCCGATGTGCGCGTGGAGACAGCAGCATGAACGATACTGTCACGCAGGCGCATACCGCAACGGTGCCGCTCGTCGAGCTGCGCGGCGTTAGCCAGCGCTTCGGCGAGCGCCGCGATGCGGCGCTTACGCGTTGGCTGCGGGAACACCATGTGCTGCCGCAGCAGGCGATTACACATGCACTCGATCAAGTCGACTTGACCATCATGCCCGGTGAAGTGCTTGGCTTGGTGGGCGAGTCGGGCTGCGGTAAATCGACCTTGGGGCGCATCGCGGCCGGCTTGCTGACGCCCAGCGAGGGCGAGGTGCGAGTCAGCGGCAAGCTGTTGGGCTCCATGAATGCCGTAGAACACAAAGCCGCGCGCCTGGCGATCCAGATGATTTTTCAAGATCCCTATTCGAGCTTGAACCCGCGCCTACGGGTAGGCGATATCGTGGGCGAGGCGCCGCGCGTACATGATTTGGTGGGGCGCACCGAGCTGGCCGATTATGTCGCACAGCAATTGCGTCGGGCCGGCCTCGACCCGGCCGCCGCCGACCGCTATCCGCATCAGTTCAGCGGCGGCCAGCGCCAGCGCATCGGCATTGCACGTGCGTTGGCGGTGAACCCCGCGATGCTGGTGTGCGACGAATCGGTGGCGGCCTTGGACGTGTCGATTCAGGCGCAGGTGCTGAATCTGTTTATCGACCTGCGGGAACAGCTCAACCTAACGTATTTGTTTATCAGTCACGACCTCGGTGTGATCGAGCAGGTATCGGACCGGGTGGTGGTGATGTATTTGGGGCGGGTGGTGGAAAGCGGCGCAGTGGATGAAATTTTCAACCATCCCAATCATCCCTATACCCAGACGCTGCTGGCGGAGATCCCGCGCCTGGATGTGCGTCGGCGGCGCTTCACCGCGATTCGCGGCGAAATGCCCAGCCCGCTCGCACCGCCCGGTGGCTGCCATTTTCATCCGCGCTGCGCCCACGCTATGCCGCGCTGCAAAACCGAAGTGCCGCGCTTGCGGGGTATCGCCATCGCGCATCAGAGTGCCTGTCATCTCAACGACACCTTATAAATAATCGGTCCTACATCACCACTCGCTTTAGCCAGCCAGTTCAACTCGGGAGCTTTTTCGTGAAACGTCTGCTACTTTCCACCCTTGCCGCCGCGCTTGTCGGGGCTTCGTTCGGCGCATCGGCGCAAGCGCTGAATATCGCCTTTGCCGATACCCTGTCTTCACTCGATCCGCAGTTGAACAACTATGCCGGCGACCGCTCGGTTGATTTGCACTTCTGGGATCTGCTGGTCGGCAATCACGACAATGTGCTGGAGCCGGCGCTGGCGCTGAGCTGGAAAGCGACCGGCACCGACACTTGGGAATTCAAGTTGCGCCGCGACGTGAAGTGGCAGGACGGCACGCCGTTGACGGCCGACGATGTGATTTACTCATACCAGCGGGCACGCAGCGTACCCGGCAGTGTCGCTACTTTCGCCGGCTATTTACGCACCATTTCGGCCGTCACCGCGCCGGATCCTTATACCCTGATCATCACCACCAGCACACCCACCCCCGACCTGCCGCTGAACCTGACCTCGGTGCATATCGTCAGCAAGCATGTGGGTGAGAAGTCCACCACCGAAGACTACAATTCGGGCCGCGCGATGGTGGCCTCGGGCCCGTATAAGTTCGTATCCTACATCCCCGGCGATCGCGTAGTCATGCAACGCAGCGATACTTACTGGGGACCCAAGCCGGCCTGGAGTACCGTGAACTACCGCTATATGCCCAACGCCGCGGCCCGCACGGCCGCCCTGTTGTCGGGCGACGTGGATGTGATCGATAAGGTTTCGGTCTCCGATCTGGCGCAACTCAAGCAGTCGCCCAAAGTGTCGGTGTACGCGTATCCCGGACTGCGCGTGTTGTTGTTGCAACCCAGTTTCCGTGAAGGTCCGAATGCCTACATCACCGATAACAACGGCAAACCTTTGGACAAAAACCCTTTGCTCAATGTGAAGGTGCGCCAAGCTTTGTCGCTGGCCATTAACCGCCCGGCGATTACCGATCGGATTTTGCAGGGTGCAGCGAGTGTCGCCAACCAGTGGATGCCGGCCAAGACCTTCGGCTACAACCCGGACGTCAAGGATATAGCCTATGACCCGATCGAGGCGAAAAAACTGCTGGCCGAGGCGGGCTATCCCAATGGCTTCAAGCTTGCCATCTCGGTGCCCAACGAACGCTACCCGCAAGCACCGGAAACGGCTCAGGCGGTGGCTCAGTTCTGGAGCCGTATCGGTGTGGCCACCACGGTGGACGTCGAACCCTGGGCCAGCTATTCCAGCCATGCTAACAAGAACGATTTCGCCATGAGCATGATTGCATGGGGTAACGGTACCGGCGAAGCGAGCTATGCACTGGTCAACGTGCTGGCCACGGTGGACCCCAAGAAGGGGTTGGGCGCCTCGAACTGGGGGCATTACAGCAACCCGACAGTGGATCAGGCACTCGACCAAGCCACCGCGGAATTCGACCCGGTTAAGCGTGAAGCGATTCTGCGTGGCTCGGTTAAGGTAGTCAGCGATGATGTGGGCGTGATTCCGCTGTTTCACTATCAGAACATCTGGGCGGCAAAGAAAGGCTTGAAGGTCAGCACCTCGGTCAGTGACCGTACCACGGCGATGATGGTGACGCCGGTGGCCAAGTAAACCATGGAGACCGCGCACATGAACGAACTCGATATTGTCGATCGGGTCGCCGGGCTTGCACCCGGTAGCCAGGCCTATCTGACGCGCCATAAGCGCGAGAAGGTAGCGGCCGCCACACAGTTCAGCGATGAAGCCTTGTTCGATCCGGCGCTGCCCGACTTAGCGCTGCGCGAGCGCTTGCTTGTCGCGCTCTATGCCTGTGCCTTATCGCAGGCAACCTCATTGAGCGTACATTACCGCGAACGGCTCGGGGCGCTTGATATCGACGCAGGCTTACTCGACCAAGTCGCGCGTACCGCACTCGATGAAGTGGCTGAGCCGCGTCTGCGCGAATTGCTACGCTTCACTCACACCTTGATCACGCAACCCGTGGCGGGCGACAAAGCAGCACTGCAACGCTTACCGGCCGCGGGCTTGAGTACGCCGGCGGTGGTGGCGCTGGCTCAGTTGATTGCTTACGTGTCGTATCAGATCCGCCTGGTTGCCGGCCTGCGCGCGCTTGATGCGCTCAACGCCATGCACCCCCATAACGGTCTGCCAACTGTTAACCCGTCGGAGCCTGTATGACGCGCCTGATCGAATCGCATGGTTTTACCAATCGCGTGCTGGACTGGGATGCCTGGCTGGATATTGTGGAACTCGAACACGCTACGCCCGAGCAGATTGCCGTGCTCGAAGAGAGCCACCCGAAGGCAAAAGTGTCGGACTACTATCTATTTCTGGTGCATCAGCCGGAAATTCTCCGGCAACGCTCGGCTGCCTTCAATGCCATCATGTACGCGCCGGGCGGCTTGCCGCGCGCAGAACGCGAACTGGCCTCGGCGGTAGTGTCGCGCATTAATGGCTGCGTATATTGCGCCTCGGTCCATGCACAACGCTTCGAGCAGTTGGCCAAGCGCGACGACGTGATCGAGCAGGTGTTCGATGATCCGTACACGGCAGGCACCACGCCGCGTGAACGCGCCATCGTGCAGTTTTCGATTGCATTGACGCTCCATGGTGGCACTGTAGAACCCGAGCAGTTGCTCGTTTTGCGCGAAGTCGGCCTGAGCGATGACGAGATACTCGATCTGATCCATTCGATCGCCATCTTTGCCTGGGCCAATCGCTTGATGTTGAATTTGGGTGAGCCCGAGGATGCGACGCAAGCCCGCTAGCTTGTGCGAGCCAAAAACAGCGCCGCTTGAACTACGCACGTGCTTGCTTGCCGGTCAGTTGACGCTGGCCCTCTCGTCCCGAGTTCGACATATTGGCCTTCAATTCGCCCCGAAAATGGGCTCAAGCTGTCGAACTCGGGTGTTCCGGTGCGGCTGACTTGCTTAATTTCGGTTAATTGATGGTCTGTACCGCTCTTGCTCCCGAAGCGACTTGTCTACATCACGAATCAAATTATCCACCGTAGCTGCTGCACTAATAGCTTTGGCGCCAAGCATTTCTTGCCCGTATTGAGATTTTGGTATTCCTTTGGCTCCAAAGTGTTTCACAATAGACATTTTATCGTAATCGTCAAAACTTCTTTTATTTTCATTTTTTCTTTTGGCGACAATCTCCAGAATGGCTCTGTCCCATTCTGCCATATTTCTGTAATGAGATGGAATAGTCGTGACGGCAGTAACAGCAGCAGTGGCGATAGCAGTAGCCTTGTAGTTACCTTTACCTTCGGCCATTGCGGCTTCCACAGCTTGAGATCTGGCCTTATCCTCGCCTAACTCACGTATCTCGAAATGTTTATTTCCAACCCTAAAATGTTCTCTAGTCGATACGGCGCCGGTATCTGTGAATCTTCGCTCGGGATTATAATACACCCCAAGTATATTTTTGACGCTGGCACGTAGATCTTGCTCCCTTTTCCCCGCAGGAGCCATTACAGTAGTTCGTTTGCTCGGTGTATGTTCTTTTGATGGCTTTTCTTCGTCTCGTTTTTTATATTCCTGCTTTGCCAATGATTCGGCTTTTAATTTTTCATCCGCGATCCACGTATTTTCTGCGGAAATTTTTATGTTGTCGAGAACTTGATTATAAAAATAGCCGTAGTGTTCGTCGGGGATATAATCGTATCCGAATCTTTTTGCTTCACTGCATATCAAAGAATGCATGAAATTTACATTGCTTTTTGTCTCTGCGACTTTATTGCCGATATACGCATTTTTTTCTGGATCTTTAAATAATAATATTTTATTTGTATATTCGTTAACAAAATCGACTTGTTTTTGTCCTGGCGTCTGTCCAAGGAAAGGTTCGTCATCTTCCAAATAGGTGGGCGCCGCATTGGCGCTCCCGCCTTGGGGCGCCAATTGATTGTAATAACTTGCACTATCACCGCCCATTCCGCCCATTCCGCCCATTCCGCCCATTCCGCCCATTCCGCCCATTCCGCCCATTCCGCCCATTCCGCCCATTCCGCCCATTCAGCCCATTCCGCCCATTCCGCCCTGCATCGCCGAAGAGCCGGGCATGCCGGTCATACTCATATCGCCGACATTAGGAGCATAGCTGCTGTACATTCCCGCGTCGGCAGAACCATCCCACGGAGGGTTATATCCAAAATTAGCATTTTCATCGGGATTTGCACCATATTGAAGAGGAGCAAAGTCACTTGGATAGCTCTCTGGAACTTCACACCCAAACTCGTCATACGCACCCGCTTTCATCCCAATCCACCCAAGTTAAGACATTTCAGCAATTTTTCTGACTCATGGCCTTGTGCGGTTTTCGACCTGGGCTACGTGGTTTTGAGCGATTTTCACGATGGCGGTACGT
>Ga0302178_10002976_pt1 | contig 13036 bp, 10 predicted proteins | sample I_Palsa_E1_3_FD_198790 | JGI IMG/M metagenome (GOLD analysis project Ga0302178, IMG submission 198790) | Peat permafrost microbial communities from Stordalen Mire near Abisko, Sweden - I_Palsa_E1_3 | ecosystem: Environmental > Terrestrial > Soil > Palsa > Peat permafrost | place: Sweden... | reverse complement strand
AGGTGAGCTGGCCGAAGCCTGATCTGGCGGAATTTCATCTCAAGCTGATCGCGGCGGCTGCCGCGGGGCTGGCTGATCCGATCAGCATTGTTGACGCGCAGCGGCGGGAACTACTGCGCCGCCTACGCGACGCGCAGCGCGCAGTCATGGCTGAGCCGGGCCAATCGGACTCGGCGCTGCTGCTTGAGGGCATCGTTCTTCGTCTGCAGGCAGACCTGGCCTGGCTGGAGACATGTGAACAAACCTGGACCGTTCGGAGGGGTGAATCATGAACGACACCAGCGAGCCTGTCTTGCGGGCCCGCGGGCTGTGCAAGTTTTACGGCAAGGACGAGAGCCTGGTTCGCGCTGTCGATGGGATTGACCTTGACGTCGCCGCAGGTGAGACGCTGGCTGTGATGGGCCCGAGCGGCTGCGGCAAGTCGACGCTGCTGCATCTGCTGGGCGGCCTGGACCGGCCATCGGCTGGAGAGATCCGGCTGGCCGGTGAGCGGCTCGACCAGATGGGAGAACGGGCGCTGGCTCGGCTGCGCCGTAGCGCCGTTGGTTTCGTGTTCCAGGCGTTTCACCTGATGGACGAGCTGACCGCCGCAGAGAATGTTGAGCTGCCCATGCTGCTGGACGGGCGCTCGCCCCGCGCCGCGCGTCGGCGGGCTCAGGACCTGCTGACGCAGGTTGGACTGACCGACCGGGCCACGTTCCTGCCTGCGGCGCTATCCGGGGGCCAGCGCCAGCGCGTTGCGGTAGCTCGCGCGCTGGCTAACGAACCGCTCATCGTCCTGGCCGATGAGCCCACCGGCAACCTTGACAGCGCCGCGACCTTGGAGATGCTGCGCCTGTTCGAGAGCCTGCATGCAGCGGGACAGACGCTGGTGATCGTGACTCACGACGCGCGCATCGCGGCCACCGCTGATCGGCTGATCTCAATGCGCGACGGTGCGTTCGCCGATGAGACCCGGCTGACCGGCGGCAACACTGGCCGTCTCGCCGATCTTGCCGGACTGGACGGCTGAGCGGATGGGCCAGATCCTGCTCGTGGGTCGGCTCGCGTCGCGTGACCTGCGCCGCCGACCGGCGCAGACCTTGCTCCTCCTGCTGGTGATCACGGCAGCCATGGCCACTCTTACGCTAGGCCTCGTCCTGCACGGGGTAACCAGCAAGCCCTACCAGCAGACCAGGGTGGCTACTGCCGGGCCAGACGTGGTCGCGAGCAGCGTGGGCTTTACCGGGCAGTCCAACCGGTCCTCCGCTGCCGCCAGTTTCACTGCGCTGGCTGACGCGCCTGGTGTCATTGCGCACAGCGGACCGTACCCGGTCGCCTGGCCGGTACTGCGCGCCGACGGTATCACCGCTGATGCCATGGCTGAAGGACGAGACCCGGCGAGAGCTCCAGTTGACCAGCCAGAGGTCATTCAGGGCACCTGGGTCCGTGGCGACGGGGTGGTCATGGAACGGGCTTTTGCTGCCGCCCTCGGAGTTCACGTCGGCGATCATGTCACTTTGGACGGGCGGCGATTCCCGGTAATCGGGATAGCAGTGACAGCCGCGATCCCGGTCTTCTCTCAGGTGTGCTTCTACGGCGGCTGCAGTGGCCCGCCTGGCAAGCCCCTCTCTTTCGACACCGGCCTTGTCTGGGTCACGCAGGCGACCGCGCACAGTCTGGCGTCGCCCGGTAACCCGCTGACCTACTACCTGAACCTGCGGCTCAGCGATCCGGCCGCGGCTCCGGCATTTGCGGCCGAGCATCAGCCGCCACCCGGGCCGGGCCCAGCGCCACTGACTGCGTGGCAAAGCCTTCAGGACGCCGCGGGCACGCTGGTAGCACAGGAGCAGCAGGTCCTGGTGCCCGCCAGCTGGCTGCTGGCTCTGCTCGCCGTAGCGAGCGTCGCCGTGGTTGCCGGAGGACGGATGGCTGAGCAGGAAAAACGGGTGGGTCTGTTGAAGGCGGCCGGCGGTACCCCGCCCCTGGCAGCTGCCGTCCTCCTCGCCGAGCACCTCGTTATCGCGATCGTGGCCGCTGGTGCCGGTCTCGCTGCCGGATGGCTGGCGGCTCCGCTGCTTACCAGCCCGGGAGCCTCCCTGGTTGGCAGCCCGAGCGCGCCCCCACTCACCTGGCCCAATATCGTGCTCGTGACAGCCGTCGCGATTACGGTGGCGGGCGCCTCCACGCTCGTCCCTGCCTTGCGGGCCGCGCGGATCAGCACGGTGGCCGCCCTGGCCGGAACCGCCCGGCCGCCACGCCGTCGTCAGTGGCTGATTAAGTTCTCGGCCAGGCTCCCGGTGCCCCTGCTCCTCGGCCTGCGCCTGGTAACCAGGCAGCCACGGCGTTTCCTGCTGAGCACGGCCAGCTTCACGGTCACCGCCACCACCATCGTCGCCGTCCTGATCTATCACGCGACCATCAACACAGACGCAAGACTCTCAGGGCCGTTCGCCGGAGCACCGGACCCTGGGAACGCCAGAGTAAGCGAGGTCCTGCTCGTCATAACAATCGTCATGATCATCCTTGCCGCCGCCAACGCGATCTTCACGACCTGGGCAACCGTGCTGGACGCACGGCGTTTCTCAGCGATCGTGCGTGCCATCGGTGCTACCCCGCAGCAGATGTTCGCCGGGCTGGTGGCCGCCCAGCTGCTGCCCGCGCTGATCGGCGCCGTTCTCGGCATCCCGGCGGGCGAGGCTCTCTACGCAGCTGTCCAGAATGGCGGCCTGCACGGCAGCCCGCCGGCCTGGTGGCTGCTAGCAATGATCGCGGCCATACTTCTCACGGTGACCGTACTCACAGCCATCCCCGCCCGCCTCGGCGGTCGGGTCCCCGTAGCCGAGATCCTGCAGGCAGAATTCGCTTAACCTCGGGACTGCCGTCGGCCGAGTGAGAAATACACTGCGCTTGTCCGTCCTCGGTCTCACAAACTCGTTTGCGTCCGTCATCGGAGCTGGCCGACGATAGGCGTGATGAGCGCTGTCCAGATCGCAGGCTGTTCTGGCGCCGGGAAGTCCGCGGTCGCCGCCGTGCTGGCCCGCCGGGGCCTGGTAGCCATCGATTCCGACGACGATCCGTTCCTGGCCCGGTTCGTGGACCCGGCCGGCGCCGTGGTGGCGGAAGCGCCGGCGGCGCCGGACCTGGCCTGGCTTGCTCGGCATAGCTGGGCCTGGGATCCGGCCCGACTGGACGAGCTGATCCGGGCCGCGGCGCCGGCGACGCTGTACGTCTGCGGCGGTGCGGACAATCAGCAAGAGGTGGCCGACAGGTTCACTCAGATATTCCTGCTGGAGATCGACGAGCCTACGATGCTGGCGCGACTGGATGAGCGCCGGGACTACCACGACTGGGGCCGTATCGGGGACACTCGCGAATACCTACGCCACAAGCTGCCGGCCGTGCAGGGTCGCTTGCGCGCATCCGGCGCGGTCCCTATCGACGCCAGACAGCCTCTCGACCAGGTGGTGGACGCGATCCTCTCCGCCATCAGCGCGGCAAGCGCGGGTTAAGTCCCGGCATGACCGTGGAGACAGTGCTCGTCGGTTGTCTGCCGGTACAACGGGCCGCCGACGCTGCCGTCAGCTTCCGCGCGCCTGTCACACCAGATCGGTCCGACGTGCCCGACAGCGATGCCATCGTGATCAGTAATTCCTGACCCGACGCGGCGGCAGGCGGGTAACCGGTGGCGGGCCGTTGGACACTAATGAGTGTGAGCCGAATCGCTGCCTCGCCGTCTGCTGGAGGACCGCCGTGACGACTGTCCGCATCGTTTTTGCGCGCTACCACATCCGGTCCGCACGGGCCCCGGACGGGAGCGAGGTGCCCGACTGGCGGCTGCACCAGCAGCTCATCGTGCTGGCCGACGACGCGGGCCACCGGGCGGTGCCGCTGTGGCTGGTTCCCGGTCATAAGGAGCTGCTGGGCCGGCTGAGCCGGCCCAGCGTAGCTACGGAGGTGACCAGTGGCCTGCTGGAGACAGCAATCCGGCTGCTGCGGACGGCCGGGACGGCGGTGAGCGCCGTGGACATCGAGCCGGCCAGCGACGATGTGCCCGAGCTGCGCTGGGACACGGTCACGGCACGCGTCGGGCTGGTCACGGCCGCGGGAACCCGGCCGTTTACGGTCAGCGCCGAGTACGGCCTGGCGCTGGCCGCCGTGGCCGGGGCGCCGGTCCGGGTGGCCGACGAGGTGATGGGCCGGTTCGCGGTGCCGGTGCCGGGCGAGGACTTGCTGGCGCCATTCCGCTCGTTCCGCGACCCGCGAGATGACCGGCCGCCGGGCCGCCCCGGGCAACGACGGCGTTTCGAGCCGCGGAACATGGCGTTCACCGGCGGTTTGGACTACTGGGAACTGGCTGGCAGCTTCTCCGGTGACGGTCAGCCGGCCGGGCCGGACTACTCCTGCACCACCGCGGACCAGTCCGCGGTCTTGGCCGCCACGGTCCCGGAACCCGCCGGCTCAGCCGTCCTCGTCCAGACCATCTACGCCGACGACTACCGCAGCGGCACGGTCACCTTCCGCGGACAGCTGCGCGCCACCGGCCTGGCCGGCCAGGCCGGGCTGCACCTGGCCGTGAGTGGTCCGCGCCGCCGTGACGAGCCACGCGCCCCCCTGCTCGATCACGGCTGCAGCAGCCTGACCGCCGCGGGCAGCAGCGACTGGACCTGGCATGAGGTCACGGTGTCCGTCCCCGGCGAGGCCATCGCCATCCGGTTCGGCATCTCCCTGGCCGGCCACGGCCGCGTTGAGCTGCGCGGCGCGGAACTGTCCCCGGCGCCGCCGGGAACCCAGGAGTAAGCCAGGCATGGACATCGGTGACGGCGACCTGGTCCGGCTGGCCCGCGACGGCGATCCGGCCGCGTTCCGGCTGCTGGTCGAGCGGCACCTGCCGATGGCCCGCGCCCGCGCGGCCCGGCTGTGTCCGCAGCCGGACGACGCCGACGACGCCGTGCAGGACGCGTTCCTGCAGGCGTTCCTCGCGCTGGGCCGGCTGCGCGACCCCGACCGGTTCGCCGGCTGGCTGGGCGGCATCGTGGCCAACGTCTGCCGCGCCCAGCGGCGCCGCGCGCCGCTGACCCTGCTCGGCGACTGGCCCGAGAACCTGCACCCGGCCTCGGCCGGCACCCTGCCGTCGGCTGAGGACCTGGACCGCGCCGACGTGCTCAGCCGCGCGGTGGCCGGCCTGCCCCCCGGGCAACGCCACGCCGTCACCCTGTTCTACTATGCCGACCAGCCCGCCGGGCAGGTCGCCGCCACTCCCGGCGCCGCCAAGGCCAGCCTGCACAAGGCCCGCCGCCGGCTGCGCGAGTACATCACCGCGCACCGCCCCGACCTCATCCCCGCGACCTCCCGGAGAACCCCCATGACCGCTGTCCGCATCGCGCACGCCGGCCCCTGGCCCGGACGCACACCAGACGGGCGGATGGATATCCGCCACGTGCTCGTGATCCTCGCCGACGACGCTGGCCACCGGGCGCTGCCGGTCCGGCTCCCCCGCCACGACGGCCGGTTCTGGAGCCTGCTCGCCCGCCCGGAAGACCGTGGCGAGGAACTCCTGGACGATCATCGCGAGGAGACGACCGGCCGGCTGCTGCAGGCGGCCGGGGTCACCCTGACCGGCGTGACCGTCACCGACTTGGGCCCGGGAGTGACCGCCACGCGGATAGACATCGCCGGGCCCGGCGGAACCCGGCCGGTCACCGCCAGCCTCGCCGACGGCCTGTCCCTCGCCGTCATCGCCGACGCGCCGCTGGCCGTTGACGACCCGGTCATGGACCGGCTCGCCAGACCCGTCACCGGCCCCGACCTGCTCAGCCAGTTCCGCAGCCAGGAGACATCCTCCGGGCCTTCGCGCCGGCGGTTCGAGCCCGGCAACATGGCGTTCACCGACGGCCTGGACCGATGGCAGCTCGGCGGCACCTTCCTGCGCCAGGGCACCGGGTTCGACTATTCCGCCACCACCGAGGACGGGCGGGCGATCCTGGCCGCGGCCGGCCCCGAGCCGGCCGGATTCGCCTTCGTCGCCCAGGAGATCGAACCGGACGACTACCGCGGCCGCACCGTCACCTTCCGCGGCGAACTGCGCACCGCCCAGGCGGACGGCCGCGCCGGGCTGGTACTCCGCGTCACCAGCCCAGGCCGGTCCACGCCACCCCGGGCAGCCAGCCCAGATCCCCGGGAAGACCCGGCCAACCACATCGCCTCCGCCACCGGAACCGGAACGTGGACCCAGCATGAGGTCACCGCCCAGATCCCGGCGGACGCCAGCCTGATCACGTTCGGCGTCTTCCTCAACGGCGGCGGTCAGCTCGAACTCCGCCACCCGGAACTTGCGCCTCATCCGCCAGGCCAGCAATAACACCGTCTGACCAGGACTCACTATGATCCAACGCCGCTCAGCCTCAATCCACTGGTGAATGAGGGGATGTTTCGGCCGCGGCAACGCGAAAGGTGCCCTCTGAATTGGGGTGATGGTAGTTCTCTACACTCCCATCGCCGATGCCGAGAGGACACCTCGCGAGTGCGACTGACGCAGGTGCCGGGCCTATTCGACACCGAGATCACCCTGATCAGCTAGTGAATGGCTGCTGCCGTACCAGGGTCTCAGGTTCGGCGCAGGAGAACGGCGTGATCTTGGCCGTCCTCCTCGTACAGCTCGATGTGCCAGCCGGTGCCCTCTACCAGAGCAGCCATCCTGAAGGCAGGAATGTTGTACTGCGGCCACCAGGGAGTGACCAGGTCGCGATAGCGGATGCGCAGATCGGCCTGAGGCGCCCCGGCCGGAGTCACCGAATCACCGGCCAGGACCGCCCCCGGCATAACCAGCTCAGCGAGCCGGGCGAGCAACCGCCGGCTGCCATCCCAGGAACCGCCGAGGCCGAGGTTCCCGCACAGCAGCAGGACCGCAGCCCAGCGTCGGTCCTCAGGGAGATCGTTCACATCGCCGAGCCGAACATCAGCCACGCCCAGCGCCGACAAACCTCCGCAGCACCCGGCGAGGCATCGACAGCAGTAACGGGCAGCCCCCGCTGTTGCAGATACAAGGCAGCGCGGCCCGCGCCGGCGCCGAGATCGAGGACAGGCCCTTGCGTGACAAGCGGCAGGATTTTCCGTTCCCACCAGTCCCACTGCTCAAAGTTCCGGAAAAACCATTCCGGATGCATAGCCGGCCCCGTCCGGCCCTGCCGGTCCTCCAAGACAAGCTCAGGTACATCCTTGCCCTCCAGGTAGTCGAGCAAAGCAACCCCGAAAGCGTCCTGAGATGGATCGATCACCGCCCGATTTTTGCACACGGCATCCGGCGCGACGTTGATTAAGCCTGCCGATGCAATGTGGGCCGCGGACGACTGGGAAGCGATAGCAGGCAGGAGCCTGCGTAGCGCCCCTGTGCGGACACTGTGCGGATGTGATGGACCCCGGGTAACGAGTTGGCGGAGGACATCGCTGCCTGACAGCCAGCCATCTCCGGTTTTTGTGATCGGCTAGGTAAGCGGCGTGCGTTGGTTGTGCGTTGATCTAGCGTGGGAGCCAAACGGATGGACTTCGCGGAGTTCTACCGCGCGGCTAAGGATGACTGCCTCCGCAGCGTCCTGGTGAGTGTCGGTGACCGGGATACCGCGCAGGAGCTTGTTGCTGAGGCCTTCGCTCGCGCGTGGGCGTCCTGGGGCACGGTCAGCAGGCATCCGGTGCCGGCGGCGTGGGTGGTCCGCACCGCGCTGAACGCGAATATCTCCCGGTGGCGCCGCCGCCGCAGGGAGGTACCGCTGCCGGATCCCGGCGCGGTCGCGGACCTGCCGGCCGCCGGCGAGGCCGCCGACGGCCCCGTCGATGCGCAGATCATGGCGGCGCTGCTGCGCCTTCCCGGCCGGCAACGGCAGGTCGTCGCCCTGCGGCTTTTCCTCGACCTGGATACCGTCCGCACCGCCGAGGTGCTCGGCATCGCGCCTGGCACGGTGACCGCCCATCTGGCCCGGGCCATCGCCACGCTGCGCGATGACCTCACGTCCGCCGACCAGCAGGAGACCCTGTCATGAACGACGACACCCTGATGACAACGGTGCGGGAGCCGTTCACCGCCGTGCACATGGACACTCCGGTCGAGCAGATCGTGGGCCGCGGGCGTGCCGTGCGCGCCCGACGCCGGATTCTCGGCCTGGCCGGAGCAGCGGCCATGGTGGCCGGGGCGGCGGTGGCCGTGACCGCGCTGCTGCCGGCAGGCCACCCGGCCGGCGCGCAACTGGCAGCCTGGACAGTGACCGGGCAGGCGAACGGCACGATCCGTGTCACGATCCGCGAGCTGCGCGATGCGGCCCGGCTACAGAGCACGCTTCGCGCGGATGGCGTGCCGGCCAGCGTCACCTTCGGCAGCGAGCCGAACCCGTCATGCCGGGAGTACCCCGGCACGTGGAATCTGAGCAAATCGGGCATCCAGGCGGATAGCGGCCCCCCCTATATCTTCGCCATCCATCCCTCTGCCCTGCCGCGCGGCGCCGGAGTGCAGATTGGCGGCAAGTTCGACTTCGCCTACAGCATCCCCGGGCACCCGGCGACGACGTACATATCCCCCTGGCCGCCGCCGAAGTCCCCGGTGTCAGGGGTGGTGCGGGTCCCGGTACTCATGGCCGGCCTGGTGCAGGCCAGCCCGCAGTGCACCGGTTTGACTAGCCGCCTGGACGGCTAGTCGTCAGCACGACCGGTCAAAACACTGCATGACGTCTGAAGTATCTACTCCAGCCGTTGGCAACGGAAGTCGAATTAAGGCGCCGAGGCCAGACCCATCCGCGCGGGCCCTGTGCGGATGCGACGGCCCCTCGTGCCGCATGCCAACTGCGAAAACATCCGGCCCTTGCGCCGGCTGACGATCGAAGCCACGATCAGCCTGTGATCGCTCGCGCCAGCGGCGGTCCCGGTCCAGCCAGTCCCGGTCGCATCGGCTGACCCGCAGCCAAACGCGGGCGGGTTCCAGGACCTGCGGCACGACACTGGCCAGATCAGCACGGACTGCGTCGAGGCCGGCCGCGTCCGTCAACGGACCCGCCAGCAGACCGGTCATCACCGGGCACGCCCGGACCTGGCAGGCTGACTCGAAAGCAAATCGTACCTATGGAACATTGGGCCGGTTATAACCGGCCCAATGTTCCATAGGGTCGGCTGCTGCGGATCACACTGGCCGCACGGGCCGCGACGGCCCCTTCGGACCCCTTAGCTCGCGGCCGGAGGATGCCGCGAACCATCAGCAAAGACGGGCCTGGGACATCTGGAACCTGGCCCTATTTTGACGGCGCCGGGGCAGGGGTTCCGGGCCTCCCCCCGCACACCCAATCCGCCGCCAAGCCCGGATCCACCACCGAAACCCACCAGTGAATGCGGTAAAACCGAATAAAGGGATGCGTTGTGGCGGTAATCGGCCGATGGCGGACCCGACTACCTGACCGGTGCGTTAGGACGGAACCGTGAGCGCCTTCCTGAGTTGCTCCGGCGTGGTGACCGGGGCCAGGCAGGTGAACTGGCGGCAGACATAGGCGGCGGGTGCCCCGTCCACGAGCCCCCGCCCGGTGAGCAGCGGCACGGCGGCCTCGGTCCCGTCGCCGAGGGCGAGGACGGCGCCGGGCGTGGCCGCGCGCAACGCCGTCTCGTGCAGGGCCCGGGTTCGCTCATCGGCGGGGCTGCCCACGACGGCGATCTCGGCCGGCCCGGCCAGCCAGGCTTCGGCGACCGCCAGGCCGGTGCCGGCCGCGCGCGGGTACCGGGCCGCGATGGCGGGCAGCACGCCCAGCGCGGCGGCCGCGGCTTCGCGGTGCCGGGCCGAGCCCGCGAGCGCGGAGTAGCTGAGCAGCGCGGCCGCCACGGCGAAGGTGCCGGACGGCGTGGCGTTGTCGGCGGGCTCGGCGGGGCGGAAGATCATCGGCTCGCCGTCGGCTGCGGTGTCGTAGAAGCCGCCCGCGCCGTCGCCGAAGGCGGCGAGCGCGACCTCGAGCAGCTCGCCGGCCAGAGTCATCCAGCGTGCCTCTCCGGTCACCCCGGACAGCGTGAGGAATCCTTCGGCCACGCAGGCGTAGTCCTCGAGCACGCCCGCCGGACCTCCGGCGGCTCCGTCCGCAGTGCTGGAAGAGCCAGGGGCCGCATCCCCGGCGGCAGCGCCCCCGGCGGCAGCGCCCTCTGCGGAAGCGCCCCCGGCGATACCGTCGCGCGAGGTGCGGATGAGCCTTCCGTCCGCGAGGTGGACTGCGGCCAGCAGCGCGGCGGCGTCGTGCGCGGCCGCGATGAAGTCCGGTCGTCCGAGCAGCAGCCCGGCTTCGGCGAAGGCGGCGATGGCCAGCCCGTTCCAGGCGGCCACCACCTTGTCGTCGCGGGCCGGCCGGACCCGGCTGGCGCGTGCCGCTAGCAGCGCGCTCCGCACGCGGGCGAGACGGCCGGCATCCTCGGGGTCCGTGCGCCGCTGCAGCACCGAGGCACCGTGCTCGAACGTGCCCCTCTCGGTCACGCCGAACACCCGGATCGCGAACTCGCCATCATCGGGTCCGAGTACAGTGCGCAGTTCGGCGGGCCGCCAGACGTAGAACTTTCCTTCTTCGCCCTCGCTGTCGGCGTCCAGGGACGCCGCGAATCCGCCTTCGCCCGTCCCCAGCTCGCGCAGCATCCAGTCGCAGGTCTCTTCGGCCACCCGGCGGGCCAGCTCCGATCCGGTGCGGCGCCACAGGTTCAGGTACACGCGAGCGAGCAGCGCGTTGTCGTAGAGCATCTTCTCGAAGTGCGGCACCACCCAGGAGGCGTCGACCGAATACCGGGCGAACCCGCCGCCCAGCTGGTCAAACATGCCGCCGCGGGCCATCGCCTCGCAGGTGCCGTCGGCCATCCCCAGCGCGTCGGGCGATCCGGTCCGCTGGTGGTGACGCAGCAGGAACTCCAGCACCATTGACGGCGGGAACTTCGGCGCCCCGCCGAACCCACCCTTGGCGCCGTCGTATTCACGGGCCAGCGCCGCCACCGCCGCGTCGGCGACCTCGCGGAACCGCACACCGGCCTGATCGTCACCGAACCCGCCGTCGGCCAGCGCCAGACCGGCACCGGGGGCGCCGTCACGCAACGCGCGGGTGGTGGCCGACACGTTCTCCGCCAGCGCGGCGACGATCTGCTTCGCCCGGTCCACCACATCGTCCCGCTGCTCTCGCCAGGCGCGCGAGATGTTCAGGACGAGCTGCCTGAATTGATCCCGCGGGAAGTAGGTGCCGCAGAAGAACGGCTCTCGGTCCGGTGTCATGAACACCGTCATCGGCCAGCCGCCCTGGCCGGTCATCGCCTGCGTCGCGGTCATGTAGACGGCGTCGACGTCGGGCCGTTCCTCCCGGTCCACCTTGACCGCGACCACGTGGGAGTTGACCAGCGCCGCGGTCTGCGGATCCTCGAACGATTCGTGAGCCATGACGTGGCACCAGTGGCAGGCGGCGTAGCCTACCGAGAGCATGACAGGAACGTCGCGCCGGGCCGCCTCGGCGAAGGCCTCGTCGGACCACGGCCACCAGTCCACCGGGTTGTCCGCATGCTGGAGCAAATAGGGACTTGTCGAATTCCGCAGCCGGTTCATGATCTTAAGGTATGCGCGGTGCTGGCCCCGGGGGGAAACTGCTGGCCCGGGGTTTGGCTTAGGCCGCGGCGGTCGCGGTGCGGGTGGCTTGGCGGTGGCGGGCTGTGGCGTAGGCGCGGGAGAAGAGGAAGAAGGCGGCGCCCATGATGCCGACGAAGAAGCCGAGGGGCCAGTTGGACTGGTAGGAGACGGCGATGCCGGTCCATACCGTGATCAGCGCGATGGCGACGGAGAGGAGCATCGCCAGCGTGGGGCGAGCGGTCAGCGATCTGGCCGCGGCGGCGGGGCCGATCATCAGGCTGAACATCAGCAGCGCGCCCACCACCGGGACCGTCATGCTGGTGGCCAGGGCCATCACGAGCAGGAAGGCGAGTTCCATCCGGCGGGGCGAGACGCCGCGGGCCTCGGCGACTTCCGGCATCGCCGAGGACAGCATCAGCGGGCGGAACATGACGATGATCGCGACGATGGACACCACGCCGAGCACCAGGATGGGCAGCACCTCGCCCGCGCTGACGCCGAACACCTCACCGAACAGCAGGGAGTACGCCTCCTGCGCGTATTCCGTGCTCCAGCTGACGAACAGCGCGCCGATCCCGAGCATCATCACGAACGTCAGCGCGGTGGCCACGTCCGGCCGGGAGCGGCGGCTGAGCCCGGCGATGCCGAGCGCGCCCGCCACCGAGAACACCGCCAGTCCCACGAACGCGTTCAGCCCGAGCAGGCTGGCCCCGGCCGCGCCGGCGAAGGCGCCGTTGGGTATCGCGTGCGCCGCGAACGTCGACCCGCGTAGCACCGCGAAGAAACCCGTCACCCCGGCGATCACCGCGACCGCCGTGCCCGCGATCCAGGTATTCAGCATCAGGCCGGAGAACATACTTGCTCCGTATCCGGGGCCTCGCGCGTCGAATCCTGCCGTTCCCGCCGCGGGCGCAGGTAGCTGACCAGGTAGCAACCGACGATCAGGGTCACCACGAAGAAGCTGACCGGCCAGCCCCGCCGGGCAGGCGGCCAGTAGAAGCTGTCGTAGGCGAGCACGATGCCGAGCCAGGTAGCCGCCACGCCGATGCCGGCCGCCACGGCCATCGCCCGGACCGGGCCCTTAGTCACCCGCAGCGCGGTCGCGGCCGGGCCGATCAGCAGCGCGGTGCTCAGCACCGAGCCGATGATCACCGCGGACAGCGCCACCGACACGGCCAGCGCCATCAGGAAGGCCGCCCCCACCGCCCGCACCGGCACGCCGCGGGCCGCCGCGATGTCCGGGCTCAGCGAGCTCAGCAGCAGTACCCGGCCCAGCACCACCACCGTGGCCAGCGCGAGCAGCGCGGAGATGATCAGGGCCGGGATCGTGGAGGAGGTGATGACGAACATGGAGCCGAACAAGATGGTGAACGACGCGCCGGTGGTGGAGCTGTACTGGGTGCCGAGGTACAGGAAGAGCGCGGCCAGGCCGAGGCCGGCGCCGAGCAC
>Ga0302178_10002971_pt1 | contig 13050 bp, 10 predicted proteins | sample I_Palsa_E1_3_FD_198790 | JGI IMG/M metagenome (GOLD analysis project Ga0302178, IMG submission 198790) | Peat permafrost microbial communities from Stordalen Mire near Abisko, Sweden - I_Palsa_E1_3 | ecosystem: Environmental > Terrestrial > Soil > Palsa > Peat permafrost | place: Sweden... | reverse complement strand
CGCGGCGCTGCAGGTCAACAACCACCTTCAGGATTGCGCCTTGGACTACCGCCGCCTCGATCGCGTCTACCTGCCGCTGGACATCCTCGCCGCGCATCGCGCTTCGGTCGAGATGCTGGGCGCGCCGCGCGCCGCCCCGGCCCTGCGCGGCGCCATCGCCGAGATCGCCCGCCGCACAAGCGAGTTGATCGATCGTGGCGAGAAGCTGATCCCCGAGATCAAAGACCTGCGGCTTGCTGTCGAGATTGCCGCCATCCAGGCGCTGGCGCGCCGTCTCGCGCGCGATCTCGAAAGCCGCGATCCGTTGAGCGAGCGGGTGCAATTCGGCAAGGCCGGCTTTGCCCTGATCGGCGGACTGGGCGCCCTGCGTTTTCTTGCTTCGGCGCTGGTCCGCTCCGTCCGGGCGCGGCCGAAGGCCTCCGCATGACCCAAGCGGCGGCGCCCGCGGCGCACAGCTCCTTCTACATGGCGATGCGTATCCTGCCGGCGCCCCGGCGCGAGGCGATGTTCGCCCTTTATGGCTTCTGCCGCGCGGTCGACGACATCGCCGACGAGCGTGGGCCCGCAACCGCTTCGCAGCGCCTGGCGGAGCTCGATCGCTGGCGCGCCGACGTCGCCGGGATGTTTGCAGGCCGCGCGCCGCCGCATCTCGTCGCCCTCGACCAGGCGAGGCGGGACTTCGATCTCAAGCAGAAGGACCTCGACGCCGTCATCGACGGCATGGCGATGGACGCCGCTGAGGACATCCGCGCCCCCGATTGGGCGACGCTCGACCTCTATTGCGACCGGGTCGCGAGCGCCGTCGGCCGGCTTTCGGTGCGCATCTTCGGCCTCGCGCCCGAACCCGGCGACGCGCTGGCCCACCATCTCGGGCGCGCGCTTCAGCTGACCAACATTCTGCGCGACATCGACGAGGACGCGGCCGCCGGCCGGCTCTACCTGCCGCGTGAGGCGCTCGCCGCCGCCGGCGTGACGACCGACGAGCCTCTCAAGGCAGTGGCCGACCCGAAGCTCGCCGGCGCCTGCGCCGAGGTGGCCACGCGCGCGCGCGCGCATTTCGAGAAGTCCAATTCGATCATGGCCGCGGCGCCGAGGGCGGCGGTAAGGGCGCCGCGCTTGATGGCCGCCGCGTACGGCTCGATCCTCGACCGGATGCTCGCGGACGGCTTCGCTCCGCCCCGCCGCCGCGGGAAGGCCAGCCGCTTGCGCCTGCTTGGCGCGGTCCTGCGGTACGGCATCCTGTGAGCGCTGGCGCAGTCCATGTTATCGGCGCCGGAATTGCGGGCCTCAGCGCGGCGATCCGCCTTGTCGAGGTCGGGCGCAAGGTCATTGTGCATGAGGCTGCGTCCTTCGCCGGCGGCCGTTGCCGGTCCTATCCCGACCCGACGCTTGGCCTTGTCATCGACAACGGCAACCACCTGCTGCTGTCAGGCAATCACCAGGCGCTAGACTATCTCGATCGGATCGGAGCGCGCGAAACGCTGCACGATCCCGGCGCGGCGATCTTCGACTTTGCGGACCTGAAGAGCGGCGAACGCTGGCGGCTCGATCTGAGCGAAGGCCGTATCCCATGGTGGCTGTTCGATCCGAAGAAACGGGTGCCGGGCACGACGCTCGGCGAATATTTCGCCCCGCTCGGCGTGTTCGTGAAGGGTCGCAGCGCGACAGTCGGCGAGGCGATGGCCTGCGAGGGACCGCTCTACGATCGGCTCTGGCGCCCCCTCCTGACCTCAGCGCTTAACACTGATCCTCGGGAAAGCTCCGCCACGCTTACCGCGGCTCTGCTGCGCGAGACTCTCGCCGCGGGGGGAAAGGCCTGCCACCCGCTCTTCGCTGGCCATGGGCTCGCTGGCAGCTTCGTCGATCCGGCGCTCGCCGTTCTCGCCGCGCGCGGCTCCGTGGTTCGCTTCGGCGAGCGCCTGCGGGCGATCAGTTTCGAGGGCGAGCACGCCGTTGCGCTCGACTTTGACGGCGCGCCGCAGACGCTTGGCGCGGACGATTCTGTGATTATCGGCGTGCCGCCATGGATCGCGAAGGACCTTCTTCCGGGCGTGACGGCGCCAGACGATTTTCGCGGTATCCTCAATGCCCATTTCCAGATTGCGCCGCCCCGTGGCCAACCGGCCATCCTCGGCGTCGTTAACGGACTGATCGAATGGCTGTTCGCTTTTCCAGATCGGCTCTCGGTCACGATCAGCAACGCCGACCGGCTCATCGATCGTCCGCGCGATGAGCTTGCGGCCGGAATCTGGCGCCAGGCGGCGGCGCTGACCGGTCTGCCCCCCGACCTGCCGCCCTGGCAGATCGTCAAGGAAAAGCGCGCGACCTTCGCGGCCACCCCGGCGCAAAACGCCAAACGGCCGGATTCGCGCACCCGATGGGTGAATGTTGTCCTTGCCGGCGACTGGATTCAGACCGGCCTGCCCGCCACCATCGAAGGGGCGGTCCGTTCGGGCTATAAGGCGGCTTCAATCATCCTTGAACCGGGCGCTGTCGCGCCGAAACCCCGCGCCCTGAGTGTTTCGCAATGAACATCGCCCTGGACCATTCGGAAGCTTCGCCGTCGCCGGACGCGCTGGATCGACACATTTCCCGCGCGTCGAAGGCGCTGATCGCCCTCCAGCGCGGCGACGGCCATTGGTGCTTCGAGCTCGAGGCCGACGCGACGATCCCGGCCGAATACGTGTTGCTCAGGCATTTCCGCGGCGAAAAGCCGGATCTCGAACTCGAGCGGCTGATCGCCGCCTATCTCAAGCGAATCCAGGGCGCTCACGGCGGATGGCCGATCTTCCATGACGGCCCGTTCGATATCAGCGCCAGCGTCAAGGCCTATTTTGGTCTCAAGATGATCGGCGACGATCTCGACGCGCCGCACATGCGCCGCGCGCGCGAAGCCATCCTCGCCCATGGCGGCGCGGCCAGGAGCAATGTCTTCACCCGCTTCCTTCTGGCGCTATATGGCGCCATCCCCTGGAGCGGCGTTCCGACCATGCCGGTCGAGATCATGCTGCTGCCGCGCTGGTTTCCGTTCCATCTCGACAAGGTCTCCTATTGGGCGCGCACGGTGATGGTCCCGCTCCTCGTCCTGCAGGCCCTGAAGCCGCGCGCCGCCAATCCGCGCCGCGTTACGATCGGGGAGCTGTTCACGGCGCCGCCGGAGACCGTGCGCAAATGGCCGACCGGCGCCCACCAGGCGTGGGCGGCCGTGAAGTTCTTCGGCGCAATCGACTGGCTGCTCAAGCGCGCGGACCCGCTTTTTCCGGCGTCGCTGCGCCGCCGCGCGATCGGCGCCGCTACGGATTTCGTAACCGAGCGCCTCAATGGCGCGGACGGCCTTGGAGCGATCTATCCGGCGATGGCGAACGCGGTGCTGATGTTCGACGCGCTCGGCTACCCGCCCGATCATCCCCACCTAGTCGCGGCGCGTCAGTCGATCGAGCGTCTGCTCGTCGTCGGCAAGGACGAGGCCTATTGCCAGCCCTGCCTGTCGCCGGTCTGGGACACCGCGCTCGCCGCCCATGCGCTGCTCGAAACCGGCGGCGACGCCGGCGCCGAGCCGGTGCGGGCGGCGCTCGAGTGGCTCAAGCCGCTCCAGATCCTCGATGTCAAGGGCGACTGGGCCGCCCGGCGTCCGGACGTCCGGCCGGGCGGCTGGGCGTTCCAATACGCCAACCCGCACTATCCCGACACCGACGACACCGCCGTGGTGGCGATGGCGATGGACCGCGCCGATCGTCGCGGCGTGAGCGGCGCCCCGGACGCTCATTCCGAGGCGATCGCGCGCGCGCGCGAATGGATCGAGGGACTGCAAAGCCGGGACGGCTCCTGGGCCGCTTTCGACGCCGACAACACTTATCACTATCTCAATCACATCCCGTTCGCCGATCACGGCGCGCTGCTGGACCCGCCGACCGCCGACGTCACCGCGCGTTGCATCTCGCTGCTCGCCCAGCTCGGCGAGACCCGCCAGACAAGCGCGGTGCTGGCGCGTGGACTCGACGCCCTCAAGGCCGACCAGGAGGAGGACGGAAGCTGGTTCGGCCGTTGGGGCATGAACTATATTTACGGAACCTGGTCGGCCCTTTGCGCGTTGGCCGTCGCCGGCGAGGATCCGCAATCGGAGCCCGTGCGCCGAGCGGTCGCATGGCTGATCCGGATTCAGAATCCCGACGGCGGCTGGGGCGAGAGCGGCGGCAGCTACAAGCTTCACTACAAGGAGTTCGAACCATCGCCCAGCACCTCCTCGCAGACCGCCTGGGCGCTGCTCGGACTCATGGCGGCGGGAGAGACCGACCATCCGGCCGTCGACCGCGGCGTCGCCCATCTCGCGGCGACTCAGGGCGAGGACGGATTTTGGAACGAGCCGTTCCACACCGCGACCGGGTTTCCCCGCGTATTCTACTTACGCTATCACGGCTATTCGAAGTTTTTCCCGCTCTGGGCGCTCGCCCGCTATCGCAATTTGAAGCGCGGCAACAGCCGCGCCGCAGTGTTCGGCATGTAACCGCGCCGCCGAGCGGCGGGCCATCCGCAAACCAGGTCGGTTGGGCGACTTGCCGCCACAACACAGTCATATATGCTTGTTGGTCGCTGCGCCCTGTTGATAAATCCTCCGAGACGTGGATGGACAATGGGACGGGCTGAACCGTTCGCGGCTCCGTCCGCGGTATCGACCAACGATCTGCACTTTGTGGGGAATCTTCATAAGCATGCCTAGGAACATCAAAGTCGCCATCGCCGGTGTCGGCAATTGCGCCAGCGCGCTGGTGCAAGGCGTGGAATATTACCGCAGCCGCCGCAATGCGGCGCTGGACGGCGTGATGCGCCAGACGATCGGCGGCTACCGCGCCAGCGACGTCGAGTTCGTCTCCGCGTTCGATGTCGATCGCCGCAAGGTCGGCCGGCCGCTGGAAGAGGCGATTTTCGCCAAGCCGAACAACACGCGGGTCTTCCAAAGCTCGCTGCCCGTGTCGAACGTCGTCGTCCAGATGGGTCCCGAGTTCGATGGCATAGCGCCGCACATGGCGGACTACGACGACGACGTCGCCTTTCGACCAGCCGACCTTGAGCCCACTGATATCGCCGAGGCTTTGCGCAAGTCGGGCGCTCAGGTGCTGCTGTGCTATCTGCCGGTAGGGTCCGACAAGGCCGTTAAGCATTATGCGCAAGCCTGCCTCGAAGCGGGCGTCGCGATGGTCAATTGCGTACCCGTCTTCCTCGCTTCTGACCCCGAATGGGCCCAGAAGTTCCGCGACGCAGGCCTGCCGATCGTCGGCGACGACATCAAGAGCCAGGTCGGCGCGACCATCGTGCATCGTTCGCTGGCGCGGCTGTTCGCCGACCGTGGCGTGACTCTGGACCGGACCTACCAGCTCAATACCGCCGGCAACACCGATTTCCTCAACATGCTGGAGCGCAAGCGGCTCAAGTCGAAGAAGATTTCCAAGACCGAATCCGTCCAGTCGCAACTCGACGAGCGACTGGACGACGCAGACATCCACATCGGCCCGTCCGACTACATTCCCTGGCAGCATGACAACAAGATCGCCTTCATCCGCCTCGAGGGTCGCGGCTTCGGCGACGCGCCGCTGGAGGTTGAACTGCGGCTGTCCGTGCAGGATTCTTCGAATAGCGCCGGGGTCGTGATCGACGCATTGCGCTGCGCCAAGCTGGGCTTGGACCGCAAGGTCGGCGGACCGCTCGAAGCGCCATCGGCCTATTATATGAAGAGCCCGCCGCGCCAGTTCCGCGACAGCGTCGCGCGCGACGCCTGCAACGCGTTCATCGACGACATTCCGTTCGAGCTTCCGGGGGCCGCGCCGCAAAGCGCAAGAGTTGCATCCAGGTCCAGTCGGTCGTAGTGGGCTTGCGGCCGAGACGGCTCAGTCGACTTCGGCAATTGGCTTTTGATGGCCCCGGCAATCGATACGCTGCTCTTTGACTTCGGCGGGACGCTCGACGCCGACGGGGTAGCCTGGAAGGAGCGCTTCCATGCTCTTTACCGGGGCGAGGGCCTCGATATGACCGCCGAGGCATTCGCGTCCGCCTTCTTCGCCGCCGATGACCCGCTCGTGGACGCACTCCCTGCCACAGCCGGCCTTGCGGAGACGGTCCATACGTTGGCCGCCAACCTCGAAGCCGAGCTGGGATGCCTTGCCAGAACCGCGAAGGAGCGGACCGACGGCGATCGCGGCCGGCGCGTCGCGTCGCATTTCCTGTCCGACATGTCCACCATTTTCGCCCGCAATAGGCCAGTCCTCGAAACGTTGGGCGAGCGCTACCGGCTGGGCGTCGTGTCGAACTTCTACGGCAATCTGGAAGCGGTGTGCCGGAGTTCGGGTCTCGCTCCGCTGTTCGCAGTGATGACGGACAGCCGCCGGGTCGGCGCCGAGAAGCCCGACCCCGCGATTTTCCGCGCTGCTCTCGAGGCGCTTAACGCGGCGCCGGAAACGACCCTTTTCATCGGCGATTCCCTGCGCCGCGACCGCGAGGGCGCGCGGCGCGCGGCCATGGGCTTCATCTGGATCGCGCCCGAAGACGTCCAGGCCGCCGCCGCTCAGGCGACCGGACCCCAGTCCGTTCCCGCCGCCGTGACAAAGCTGCCTGACCTCCTGAAGGTCCTCAAATGACCACCGCGGCGGAAATGCTCCGGGGCGGGATCATCGCGGCTGGAGACGGGACCCGCCTGCGAGCCGACGGTCATCGTGCGAGCAAGCCGATGGCGCCGGTCGGCGGGCGGCCCCTGATCGAGCACACGCTCGATCGCTTTCGCGCCGCCGGCATTCGCCGGGTGACGGTCATCATCAACGAAGGGAGCGACGATTGCCGGCGATGGCTCGGTGGCCATGGCCAAGATTTTGACCTCGACGTGATCGTGCGCACGACTCCGTCGTCATATGCAAGCTTCCAGCTGGTCGCCGCGCGGCTCGCCCATTCACCGGCGTTGATCACGACAGTCGATTCTATCCTGCCGGTTGACGACTTCCGCCATTTTGTCCGCTCAGCCGCGGGCTTTCCGAGCGACGCGGTCGTCCTCGGCCTGACCGGTCATGTCGATGACGACAATCCCCTCTGGGCGACGCTGGACGTCTCGGACGGCCGCATCCTCCGCCTCGGCGGCGATGGCGGCAGCCACGTGACGGCTGGCCTCTATTGGCTGCCGGCGCATCGGATCGCAAAGCCTGCGACCGGCTTCGCCCGGCTCCGCGACTATCTCAAATGGCTGGTCGACGGGGGTCACAAAGTTTACGGCGTCGTCCTGCCGCTGGTGTTCGACATCGATCGCGCACGCGATGTCGAGGCGGCCGAATTGGCGGGATTCGGTCAGCACGAGAACGCCGGCGAATGAGCGCCGCCATGACCTGTTGGGGCGTCTACCGCGAGGCGGCGCACTCGCCCGGACGGATCGATGACGACGCCGCGATCCTGGAAAGAGTCGGCGCGGACCTGGTGGAGCGGGGCTTCCGGGTCGAGCTCATCGCCGCCGACGGTCTCATCGAGACGCCTTCGGCCAACGTGTTCGTGATGTGCGAGCGCGGGACAATTCTTGATCGCCTCGCGACGATGGAGAAAGCAGGCTCGATCGTCGTCAATTCGCCCGCCGCCATTCGCAACACGTACCGCCACCGGATGATCGAACTGTTCGCGCAACGCCGCGTGCCGGCGCCGCTCAGCCGGATCGTCGCCACCGATGCAATGAAGCCGCGGCCGGCCGACTGCATGTGGGTCAAGCGCTACGATTTCCACGCAACGCAGCCCGACGATGTCATGTATATCGCGTCGGAGACGGGGTGGCGCCAGGCGTTGCGCGAATTCGCCGAGCGCGGCATACCCTTTGTCATCGCTCAGGAGCATGTAGCGGGCGATCTGGTCAAATTCTACGGCGTTAGAAACGGCGCCGGTCCGACGGACGCCAACTGGTTCCAATGGTTCTATCATCGCGACAAAGGCATGCTGGGCCATTCGTTCGCCGCGGCTCGCCTGCATGAGGCCGCGCTCGACGCCGCTGCTGCGCTCGGGCTCGAAATCTTCGGCGGCGACGCGATCATCCAGGCCAACGGCCAACCGATGATCATCGACCTTAATGCGTGGCCGAGCTACGCGCTGTACCGCGATCAGGCCGCGCAGGCGATCGCGGACCACCTGAGCGAGCGCTTCCGACGGCGCCCGCGCATTGTCGCCTCGAAGAGGAATTGATCGCTTGAACGACCTTTCATCGGCCAAACCATCCCCCGCGCCCAAGCGGGAGTTGCCTCGCCGCGCCGTGCCCGGCCCCAAATCAAAGGCGATCTTCGATCGCGAGGCGCAGGCGATGGCGCCGGGCCTGCAGTCGATCGCGCTCTTCTCGCAGATCGTCGTCGATCATGCGCAAGGCTGCACGATCACCGACGTCGACGGCAACGAATATCTCGACTTCATCGCTGGCATTGCGGTTGGCAGCCTCGGCCACGCGCATCCGCGCTTTGTCGCCCGGCTCAAGGAGCAGGTCGAGCGCGTCACCTTCGGCAGCTTCACGACCGAAGCGCGCGCGAAGTTTCTTGAGCGCATCGCCGCGACGCTGCCGGAGGGGATCACTCATCTCCAGCTTTTCTCGGGCGGCGCGGAAGCGGTCGAGGCGGCGTTCCGGCTTGCGAAGTCGGCCACGAAAAAGTTCGAGTTCATCGGCTTCTGGGGCGGCTTCCACGGCAAGTCGCAAGGCGTGATCGGGCTTCTCGGCGGCTCCTACCGCAACCATCAGGGACCGTTCCCGCCGGGCATGCACCATTCGCCCTACGCCAATTGCTACCGCTGCCCTTGGAACCTCCAGCATCCATCCTGCGGGATGGCTTGCGCCGAGCATCTGCGCAATGTCATCAAGAACGACACGCAGGGCGAGATCGCCGCGATCATCATCGAGCCGATGCAGGGCACGGCGGGCAACGTCATTCCCCCGGACGACTTCATCCACGCGGTGCGCGAGATCGCGACGGAGGCCGGCGCGCTCCTCATCGCGGACGAGATCCTGGTCGGTTTTGGCCGCACCGGCAAAATGTGGGCCTCGGAGCATTTCGGCCTCAAGCCCGACGTCATGACGATCGGCAAGGGGATCGGCGGCGGCTTCCCGATGAGCGGGGTCGCGTCGTCGCTTGAGAACATGTCCGCCACGCCTTTCGGCGAGCCGAGCGGCTCGTCGTCGAGTTATGGCGGCAATCCCCTGGCGGGCGCGGCGGGGCTTGCCGCGATGGAGGCCCTGACCGAGGATAATCTGGTCCAGAACTCGGCCCGTGTCGGCGCCGTCATGCTCGACGCGCTGAAGAAGGTGCAGGAGAAATACCGCTTCATCGGCGACGTGCGCGGGCGGGGCCTGATGATCGGCGTCGACATGGTCGCCGATCGCAAGACCAAGGCGCCGCTCGACAAAAAAATCACCCGCGCCCTCTTTCACGAGGCGCTCGAGCGCGGCCTCATCACCATGTCTTATTCCAACGTCATCCGCATCAATCCGCCGCTCGTCATCACCGAGGACGAGGCGCTACAGGGGGTCGACATCCTCGATCAGTCCTTCGCCGCAATCGCACAAAAGTTCGGACTGGATTGAGCGTGCGGCCTATTGAGGCGTCGCAAGTTTTGCCGACTGAACGCAGAAGGCGCGCAGTGCTGAGGGGCGCGTTCATCGGCTTTGGCAATGTCGCCGCCAACGGCCACATGCCCGGCTGGCGCGCACGGGAAGATGTCCGGATCGTCGCTGCGACTGACGCCGCTCAGTCGCGCCAGGACGCCTTTCTCGCCGCCTGTCCCGACGGCCAATGGTTCGACACGGTCGACGATCTGCTGGCGTGCGAACAGCTTGACTTCGTCGACATCTGCGCGCCGCCGGGCAGCCATGCGGCGCTCGTCGGACGCGCGCTCGAATCGGGCCTCCATGTGCTGTGCGAGAAACCGCTGGTCACGCGGGTCGACGACGCTGCCCGTCTGGCGTCAGCCGTCGCGCGCGCCGGGCGCGTTCTCCATACGGTTCACAATTGGCTCAAAGCGCCGATCTGCCGCAAGATCTCGGCGCTGGTCGACGAGGGCGCCGTCGGCGCTGTCCGATCGACGCGCTGGCGGACGTTGCGGACTCAACCGGCGACAGCCGTTTGCGCGCCCGGCATCGCCAACTGGCGCGTCGATCCGAAGCTCGCGGGCGGCGGCATCCTGTTCGATCATGGCTGGCATGCGCTCTATTGTGTCGCCCGGTGGACTGGGGTTCCCGGTCGCGTCTCGGCGCGGCTTGAGACGCGGCGCTTCCACGACCAGCCGCTCGAAGACACCGCGACTCTCGACTTGGAGACGGCCTTCGGCCTGAGCCAGATCTTTCTCACCTGGGCCGCCGATGAGCGCGCCAACGCGATCGAGATCGACGGCGACCAGGGCCAAATTCACGTGGTCGGCGACTCTGTTATTCTCAGATCAAGCGGGCAAGAGCGCCGCTGGACGTCGCCCTCCCTGTCCGAAGGGTCGCATCACCCCGACTGGTTCGGCGGTGTGGCCGCCGAGTTTCTCGCCGCCGCGACAAGCGCCGGCAAAAGCAATCTCGAAGAGGCGCTGCTATGCGCCCGCTTGATCGACGCCGCCCAGCGGTCGAGCGCCGCCGGCGGCGCCTGGCTCGCGCTCTCTACTTAGGAGCCGGACGGGTTCCGCGTGTCGCCAAACTGCTCGCGCGCCGCGAGGAAGAGCACGAGGCAAAAATAGATCGGCGCGCCCAGCGCGGCCAAAAGCACGAACCAGTTCGACTTGCCGAAGAGCGCCAGCAGTACCACGAGATAGATGAAATCGCGGCGCGACGCGGCGTCGAGCACCCGCGCCAGCGGGCGCTCGGGCTCAGCCGAGACCGAGGTGAACAGCGTCCCGCCGTCGTCCTTGGCGCGCATGAGCCGCCAATAAACAAAGCCGGCGGACCCTAGTGTTCCGAGAACGGCCGCGGCGCCGAGCAACAACGGCCAGCCTGCGGCCGCCGACGCACTCCACCCGATGGCCATGCAGGCGAAGATGACGACGTGAACGACATTGTCGCCCCAGAAATCGAGAACCCCGCCCCACCGCGATTCCTCAAATTTCAGCCGGGCCAGCTCGCCGTCGCACCCGTCCAGGATCGAATGGGCGAGAAACAGCAAGGCGCCGATCGTTTGAAGGGAGGCGCGCTGGGAGAGGAAGAACGGCGCGCCGCATATCCCGACGACAATCGAAATCAGGCTCATCTGATTGGGCGTGATCGCGGTCGGCGCCAGGAGGCGCGAGATCTGCAATGAGATCGGCCGCTCGACGTGACGAGCCATGAACCCGTCGGTGTCCTTGACCAGCGCCCGCATGAGCCGCCGCTCGGCGAGGCGAAGGTCCGCCGGCGTCTCTACGACAATCGGATCGATCCCTGCCGGAATCGGCGCCGGCGAGCCGAACCGGCGGGCGAGGCTGCTCTCGACCGCGATCAGGTCGCGCGCGCCGCCCTTCTCCTCGAGCGCATCGAGCGCGCCGGAAGTCGATGCGGCCGCAACCATGACGATTCGGTTCGGGATCGCCGCCCAGGCGGCCGGCTCGATCCGCGCCTCCGCCAGCCGTTCGAGCCAATCGGTCTCCGCCAGGATCGCCGCAGGCGCAATGACAAGCCGGGCGGCGGGAGAAAAAGCCAGGCTCGCGGCGAACTGGCTCCAGCCAGGAACGTCGACCGCCCCGGCCCTGGCGCCGCCGTCTGCCGACAGAACAAAGACCTGCCCGTAGCCGGCCCGCCGCGCAGCCAGCACCGCGCGCCGGACAAGACCGAGCCCCAGAATCACGCGCTCGCTTTCCTGCTCCCGCGCGCCGCCGGCCGCGTCGGGCGGGGCGAGCGGCGCCGGGAGGAGAATAAGAATCGGCGCTGCGAGCATGACGGTTCGGGAATCCACACATTGAACGGGATCGGATCATCGACGGCGCCGCTTGTCTCCAACTGGACGACGATTGCTGATAGACGGTTCGGCGCCGCGATCGTCGTCCTGCACAATCTTCGAGACGAGCCGCGGCCGGACAGGGAGCCATGTCATTTCAACATCGCTGATCGTCGCCGCGCTATTCGGTTTCCTGCTCGTCGTCTTTCTTATCATCAAGAGCGGCGCCACCGAGGTGGCTTCCGCCATGCTGGTGCTCGGCTGGTGGCTGGCGCCGATCACGCTCTATCATCTCGTGCCCTTGTCGTTTGACGCGCTGTCGTGGCGCCAACTGTTGCCGGCGTCGAGCCGTCTCGGCTTCCTCGATGCTTTATGGATCCGCTGGATCCGCGAATCGATCAACTCGCTGTTGCCGGTCGCAGGCGTCGGCGGCGACATCGCCGGGGCGCGGCTCGCGAATAAGCGCGGCGTTGCGGGCGCGCAGGCGGCGGCCAGCATGGTGGTCGACATCACGGTCGGGGTAGGCACTCAGCTTATCTTTGTCTTGGCCGGCGTGACCCTGCTCGCCACCCGATCGAACTCCGACGCCGCAACCGCGGTAGCGCGGGTGACACTGATCGGGGTCGCGGTGTTTGCAGCTGCGATCGCCGCGTTCGTGCTGGTCCAGCACAACAGCATGTTCGGCCTGTTCGTCCGCCTGGCGCGCCGCGTCGCGCCGCAGAAATGGTTGTCCGTCTTTGCCGGACACGCTTCGGCGATCGACGGCGCCGTCATGGACACATATCGTCGCCGCTTCGCCTTTTTCTGCGCTGCCGTGCTGCGCCTCGCGGGGTGGGTCGCCAGCGCCGGCGAGACTTGGCTGGTGATGTATTTCCTCAGCAGGCCCCTCAGCGTGACCGACGCGTTCATCTTGGAAAGCCTCAGTTCCGGCGTCCGCGCGGCGGCGTTCATGGTGCCTGGGGCGTTAGGCGTCCTCGAGGGCGGCATTGTCGTGTTCGGCGCGCTGTTCGGGTTGCCCGCGGACATGGCGTTGGCGATTTCCTTGTCCAAACGGGTCCGCGAGTTGGCCCTGGGCCTGCCGGGCCTCATGGCGTGGCAGTGGGTCGAAGGCCGTCATCTCCTGCGCCGGGACGAGGATGAGGCGGGCTCCGCCTCGCCGTGATTGCCATCT
>Ga0302178_10002966_pt1 | contig 13065 bp, 8 predicted proteins | sample I_Palsa_E1_3_FD_198790 | JGI IMG/M metagenome (GOLD analysis project Ga0302178, IMG submission 198790) | Peat permafrost microbial communities from Stordalen Mire near Abisko, Sweden - I_Palsa_E1_3 | ecosystem: Environmental > Terrestrial > Soil > Palsa > Peat permafrost | place: Sweden: Abisko... | reverse complement strand
GTACGCATGGACTTTGTTCGTAGTCCCGATGGATGCGAAACATCACTGGGGCCAGGCGGCGATTCAAACCGCGTTCACCATTTTCATCGTCACGGAAACCTGGCTGGTGCCGCTGGAAGGCTGGCTCGTCGATAAATTCGGCCCGCGGCCGGTCGTGATCGGCGGTTCGATCTGTGCGGCGCTTGGCTGGATCATCGATGCAAACGCCACCAGCCTGGTCCATCTCTACATTGCGGCAGTGATCGCCGGCGTGGGCGCGGGTTGCGTGTACGGCACCTGCGTGGGCACGGCGCTCAAGTGGTTCCCGGACAAGCGCGGCCTTGCTGCCGGTTTGACGGCGGCAGGTTTCGGCGCGGGCGCGGCGGTCACGGTCATCCCCATCTCGAACATGATTCAGCGTTCAGGCTACGAACACACCTTCGTGTTCTTCGGGATCTTCCAGGGCGTCTGCATCCTGTTGCTCGGCATGCTGCTGGTTCGTCCGAGGCCGCCGGCTTATGCGGTTCCGGCCAAGCGCGTGGTGGCGTCGAAGATCGACTACACGACGGCCCAGATGGTGCGCTCACCGCTCTTCTGGGTGCTGTACATGATGTTCGTGTTCGTTGCGGCGGGCGGCGTGATCGCCACCGCGCAACTCGGACCGATCGCGAAGGAATATGGCTTTGCCAAGATGCCGGTCAGCCTGCTCGGCGTGACCTTGCCGCTCCTGACCATGGCGCTGTCGATCGACAACCTGTGCAACGGTTTCACCCGTCCGCTCTGCGGCTGGATCTCGGACAAGATCGGCCGCGAGAACACCATGTTCTTCATCTTCATCGGCGAAGGCGTTGCGTTGCTTGGTCTCATGGAGTTCGGCCACAACCCGTACTTGTTCATGTTCTTCGCAGCCATTACGTTCCTGTGCTGGGGTGAAATCTTCTCGATCTTTCCGGCCACCTGCGCCGATACCTTCGGCAGTAAATACGCCGCCGCCAACGCCGGCACGCTTTATACGGCGAAAGGCACGGCTTCCATGCTGGTACCGCTTGCCTCGGTGCTGTCGGCCATTGGCTCATGGGACGCGGTGTTCATCGCGACGGCCAGCGTTTCGATTGCCGCTGGCTTGTGCGCGAAGTTCGTGCTCGCGCCGATGAGAAAGCGCTGGATCGAAAACACGGTTGCCGAGTCGAGGCGCCTCGATGCCGCTACGTTTCAGACTGCCTGGACAGAAGCCCCGCGCAACTCGTCGGCACAATGACTCGTAGCCAGACTGATGCCGTGCAGGGATTGAAGGCGTCCGGCGTGTCGCTGCAGCAGCTACGCTTGTTCGTGATCTTGGCGCAGCATCGGAGTTTCACCCAGGCGGGCAACGCGCTCGGCGTGACGCAGTCGGCGGCGAGCCGCGGCATCAGGGAACTGGAAGACCTGCTTGAACTGAGGTTGTTCGACCGCACGACCCGCCAGGTTGCGCTCACCGATACCGGGCGCGCGCTGCTTCCGCGCATTGCGTTACTGGTCGATGAACTCGAAGTGGCGCTGCGTTTCGGACAGCAGGTTTCTACGGTCGAAAGCGGCGTGGTGTCCATAGCGAGCAGTTCCAGCCTGGTCGCTTCGGTGCTGCCGACGCTGCTCTCATCGTGCCGGGCGAGCTACCCCAATATCGCGTTGACGCTGCATGATGCGCGGCAGAGCAGGGTGCTCGAGCTCGTGCGCGCCGGCGATGCAGACATGGGCGTAATGACCGGTCCCGTAAACGATAGAGATCCTCACGATCTCCACGATCTCCACGATTTATCGACGGAAACGCTTTTCTCCGAGTCCCTGTGCGCGATCGTGCCGGCGCGACATGCGCTGGCATCGCACGCGACGGTGCGATGGCGCGACATGAGCGGTGCGAGCCTGTTCCTTCTCGACGACGACACAGGCAGTTTCGATGTCATCGCACGTGCGCTCGATGAATATGGCGCGTCGAACGTCAAACTTCAGCGGCTGACTCAGGCCGCGAGCGTCGTGCAGATGGTCGCGGCTGGACTTGGAATTGGCATCCAGCCGATGCACGCAGGCGCAGCGTCTGCTCAAGCGCTGGTTCAATCGGTGCCGCTATGGCCGTCGGTGACGCGAACCGTAGCGCTCGTGAAGCGGAAAAGCCGCACGTTGCCAGTCCAGGCAGCGCGTATCTGGACGCACGTCGTTTCGTCCTATGATGAGCAACATAAGCCGCTGCAAACCGCTCACGCCTGACCCTCAATCCACTGAATATTCGAAGCGCGGCTCCCTGAAAAAGAGTCGCGCTTTTTTCTTGCGCTTTCTTCGTTGTTATCCAATACTGAATCTAATATGTTGTATATCAGAAGAGAAAATGGTCCAGGAGACGACAATGAAAATTTGCATTTACGGTGCCGGTGCGATCGGCGGTTACATGGGTGCGCAACTGGCCCGAGCGGGGGCGGATGTCAGTTTCGTCGCACGCGGGCCGCATCTGGCTGCCATGCAGGCGAACGGCGTGCGCTTGCAGATCGATGGCGAGGAGCACACGGTCAAGGTGCGCTGCACGAACAATCCTGCGGAACTCGGGCCGCAGGATTACGTGGTGATTGCGCTTAAGGCGCATTCGGTGCCGGGCGTAGTCGATTTGATGCAACCGCTGCTGGGGCCGGATACCGCGGTGGTTACCGCGGTGAACGGCCTGCCGTACTGGTATTTCCATGAGCACGGCGGCGCGCTGGCCGGCACCACGCTGGAAAGCGTCGATCCGGGCGGCCGGCAGTGGCAAGTGCTTGGGGCCGAGCGGGCGATAGGCTGCGTGCTGATTCCCGCCGCCGAAATTGCGGAGCCTGGCGTGATCCGTCATGTGTATGGCAAGAAATTTCCTATCGGCGAGCCGAGCGGGCTGGTGACGCCGCGCCTGCAGGCGTTCCACGACATCATGAGCGCCGCCGATATGGAGGCGCCGATGCGCGACAACATCCGCGATGAGATCTGGCTGAAGCTGTGGGGCAACCTCTGTTTCAACCCGATCAGCGCACTGACAGGCGCCACGCTCGACGTCCTCACCAGTGATCCGGCAGTACGCAAGCTGTCGCGCCAGATGATGGAGGAGGCGCAGGGCATTGCCGAGAAGCTAGGCGTTCATTTCCGTGTCGATGTGGAAAAGCGCATCAACGGCGCGGCCGCGGTCGGCGCTCACAAGACCTCGATGCTGATGGATTGCGAAGCGCGCCGGCCCATGGAGATCGATCCGATTGTGACCGTCGTGCAGGAAATCGGCCGAAAACTCGCTGTCGACACGCCGATGATCGACGCCGTCCTCGCGCTGATCAAGCTGCGTGAAGGCGTTAACCAGGGAACGGCCAAGCCCGGTATCAAAACGATTGAATCCTTCACGCGTTCGCAAAAAGCCGCTTAAACTGCGAACACGGAAGGGCTGTTGTTTCTGATATATCACATACGAAATATGTTGCGTTGCGCTGCGACGCAACATATACTGAAGGCTCTTGGAGTAAACCACTAGGAGCCGGAAATGAGCATCGCTTTATTAGTCGTGGTTGGAATTGCCTTGGTAGCGGGCGGTGTGGGTGTGACGTTTGCACTGGCATCGGCGGTGCCGCAAGACGTGTTGCAGCGCGCGCAGGACAATGGTCGGTACGCTGGGCTGACGGCGGATGACCAGGGCGGCAGCACGGGTACACGGGCGACGACGGGCGTGCGGAACCTGGGACATCAAACCATCAATGCCATCTGATACTGAAGTTGCTGCAACCCCGGCTAATCTTCTTGAACCGCGGGCGGAAAGCAGGCCTGCTGGCGTGACACTTTCGCTGGCGCCGATCAACGCGACGGTTTCGTTGCGGGACCAGGCTTATGCACGACTGCGCCAGGCTATTTCCGAGGCGGATATTTATCGTTCGCGGGAAGAGATCCGGCTGGATGAGAAGGATTTGACTGAGGCGCTGGGCGTGAGTCGCACACCGATTCGCGAAGCCATGACGTTGCTTGAGCAGGAAGGGTTTCTGCGAACGGTGCCGCGTCGCGGGATTTATATCGTGCGCAAGACCAAGCACGAGATTGTCGAGATGATCAATATGTGGGCCGCGCTGGAAAGCATGGCGGCGAGGCTCGCGACTCAGCGTGCGACGGATGCAGAGATTGCAACGTTACGGCACATGTTTGACCATTTTCAGAATCAGGCGCCGGCTGAGCATATTGAAGAGTATTCGGAGGCGAATATTGCCTTCCACCAGGCGATTGTGCAGTTGAGCAAGTCGCAGATCATCTTCGATACGATCAAGAATATTTTCGTGCATGTGCGCGCGATCCGGAAGATGACGATTTCGCAAAGCGATCGGGCAGCGCGCTCGATTGAAGACCATATGAAGATCATCGAGGCGCTTGAAGCGCGGGATACTGAATTGGTCGAGAGGCTGGTGCGGCAGCATTCGCTGGATCTGGCGGCGTTCGTCGAGGCGAATTGCGATTTTCTGGATTAAGAGTTAGAGGTTCGTTCGCATTTATTTGGTTGGGGCGGGGCGCTGCAAGCCCTCCGTACGATCCAGCACGAAATGATGTGGGCCGCCGAGAGTCCGCCGTGTACAAAACTGCCGCGTGCCTTCAGCGGCTGCGTGAACGGCTCAAGGCTTTGCCGAACGAAAAACGAACCCGTCGCGCGTGCGAGGGCGCGTCAACGCCGACCTGAACGTTACACCGTTCGATACCTTAAGAAGGACCTTAACTGAATGACATTACCGTTAGGTGCGTCAGTTTTAGGTGCAATTCAACATTGAATGGTCATTGATACGTTATGCAAATCACCACGCATACTTAACCCCTGCGCGCACGACATAAGCGTGATAGCTCTGCGCGCCCCAAACTCCGCTCACATTGCTCCAGGCGCTCCAGTTCTTGCCAAGATCGCCGTTAAGCCCGAGCTTCACCTCATAGCGATTCTCTGGATAAAGACTGCCCACCGGTATCTGATTAAACGAGATTGAGCTATCGGTACTGGTATGCCACCAATTCACGGTGGCGTAGAACTGCATCGTCTTGTTGGCGCTGCGCTGGAACGTGCGTTGCAGCCGCAGTCCAAGCCGCGTGATCACGCCGCTGGAATCGGCGCCATTCACATGCGTGCCATTGAGCTCGGCCAGCGAGTCTTCCCGATAATCGGCGTAGATCAACTGGCCTTGTGGCTCGAACACCCAGTCGTTGATCAGCGCAAACGCATAGCCCGACTCGCCCGAGATCGCCCAGCCGTGCGCGTTGTAGTTCACTGTAGGCAAGTCCTCGCCGACAACGCTATTGTTAAACCAGCCGTATTGCACCCAGGTATCGGCGTAAGCACCGAGCCGGCTTGCATCGTTCTGATACCAGGTGCCATAGGCGCCGATGCTATAGCCCGCGACGTTGCCACGCGCAGTCGCCGGGTTCCCCGCGGCTTCTGCGTTGCTTTGGGCAGTCTCGTAAGTCGCCATCAGCCCGAGATGCAGCAGATCGGCACCGGGTGTGAGCTTTTTCTGCGCTACTTCCACGCCGCCTTGCATCAGGAACGAATCGGTGTTCACGTGGAAGGTGCCATCGCTGCTATTGCTGCCTTCGTTACGTCCCTCCATGCGTAGCCAGACAGAACCGGGTCGGCTTGACCCATCGGCATTGGCCGCGCTTTGCGAGGTTCCGCTCGCGCGATCATCCAGACTGTGCACGAACATTTCTGCGGCCACACGCTGGTTTGCCAGATAAGCGGCCACTTCAGGTCGGAAGAGTGGTTGCGGTGGGTTAGGCGGCGTGGGCGGATCAGGGGGCGTGGGCGGTGTTGGTTCAAGCTCCGAGCGCAGATACCAGTTGCCATCGGCGTTTTGTGCGCCACCCTGAAGCAGTTGATATTCATACGGGCCCGCTACCGCGCGCCCACTTAGCACGAACGCGTCGGCGGCCGAATGCGTCGGGTCCTGAACCTGCACTACCATGATGCCGTTGTCGACACTCGGCGCTCCGGCCCCGCCGAGATTGTTCACCACGAGTTGCGTGGCGCCTTTGGTTCCGAGCGCAGTGGCGCCAGCGACCAGTAAATCGGAGCTCGATGCGCTGCCGCCTTCATTCAACACCGTGTTGACCAAGAGTCGGCCGCCGTTGGACGTATAAGTGCCGCCTACAATCATGCGGTCTCCGGCTGTGCCATTAGCCATCGTCAAGGTGCCGCTGTTGTTGAGATTGCCAGCAATGGTGAAACTCGCATCGGGACCATTGGCGAAGACGGGTAGCGCGTTGCCTACGCCGATCAAGCCATTATTGACCACCGATCCAGCGACGCTGCCATAGCCGCCCAACGCACCCGCTGCGCCTACGGTTACCAGACCGCCCCCGGCTAGATTGGCATTGGTGTGCGCCGCGTCGCCAATGGCGAGCGTGCCACTATTGATGTTGGTATTGCCGCTGTAAGTTTGCACGCCATTGAAGACCAGCTTGCCGGTGCCGTCTTGAGTGACCGATCCGGTGCCACTAATGATGTTGGCGAAGAATACGCTATCCGAATGATTGAAGACCAGTGCAGCGTTATCGGTGATGTTGCTGGCAACTGAACCAGTGGTGCCGCCATTACCCAGTTGCAAGGTGCCCGCGCTGATCGTGGTGGCACCGGTGTAGGTGTTGTCGCCCGTCAGGATCAGGGTGCCAGTGCCCGCTTGCGTGAGTGAGCCGGTGCCGCTGACCACGCCGTCATAAGTCGCGGTGTCGCTGCGATTAAATGCCAAAGCCGCGTTATCGGTGATATTGCCGATAACCGAACCGGTGGTGCCGCCACTACCAATCTGCAGCGTGCCCGCGTTAATCGTGGTGCCACCCGTATAGGTATTAGCTGCCGATAGCGTGAGCGTGCCCGCGCCGTTCTTGGTCAGCGTCGTGCCATTCCACGGCACACTTGAAGCAGGCTGATCACTCAACGCGACATCGACATTGAAGGCATCAGTGCTGTTGGCAAGCGTAAATACGCCGTTGCCTTGAGTCGCCCCGGCAAACCAGGTCAACCCAAGGCCAACGTTGTAGTCCAGGCCATTGGCCGACTTGCCCTCAGTCAGCGTAAGGTAGTCAACCGGACTTGACGATCCGCCCACAGTGACGGATGTGAAATCGTTCGTGATGCGGCCGGTGGTGTGAATGACATTGAACTCAGTGGCGGTCAACGCGCTCGCGCTGGTCGGTGGCGTGGGCGCATTGAATCCGGTGATGTTGAGCGTCCCCGCCAGATTCGCGCTGGTCGCCGCAATGACGGGCTGCGTGCTGCCTATCTCGACGTTGAGCGTGCTGCCCGCAGCCTGCGTGAAAGCGCCGCCTACGGCCAGGGTGGAATCAGCGGCGATCTGGGTGGTCGCATCGCTGCCGGTAGTGTAGTTGCCGGTAATAGTGAGTGCACCAGGCTGCGCCAGATTCAACGTACCGGCTGTGACATTCGCGCTGGCGACTGACGACCCAGCACCCGTGAGCGTGGTCGTGCCGGTACCCGTTTGCGTCAGTGAACCTGTGCCACTCACTGCGCCGCCAACGGTGAGCACATTCGACCGGTTGAATACCAGTGCGCCGTTATTTGTGACGTCACCTGTAATGCTGCCGGTGGTGCCTCCATTGCCGATTTGCAAGCTGCCAGCGCTGATGGTGGTGCCACCGGCGTATGTATTGGATCCCGTCAGGGCGAGCGTACCAGTGCCCGCTTGGGTCAGGCTGCCATTGCCGCTAATCACATTTGCATAGGTGACGTCATCTGAGCGATTAAAGGTCAGCGTTCCCCCGCTATTGACGGCGATATCGCCACTCACACTACCCGTGGCTTTGCCATTGCCAATCTTTAGCGCCGCGCCGCTATTAATGTTCGTGCCGCCACCGCTGCCACTGTTGTTCAGCGTGCCGGTAACGGTAAGGGTGCCGCTCTGGAGCGTGGTGGCTGCGGTGGTCGTGCCTGTGGTTGATACGTTGCCACTTAAAAGCCAGCTGGTACCCGACATCGTCAAACCAGTGAATCCGGTGAGGGCGTTGCTCGCGCTGCCGGTGCCTTGCAGCACGAGGTTGTTGTTGGTACCTGAAGTGACCGCGGCGCTGCCGTTGAGCACGGAACCAGTTCCCAGTGTCAACGTGTTGTTGCTGCCGCCTATGGAAACGGCAGTACCGTCTGTGCCGGTAATGGTGCCGGTGTTAGTCAGCGCCACTCCGTTTCCACTAGTGTTTGTTATCTGCACCCCTATACTGCCTGATATGAGTCCGCTATTGGCCATTATCCCGGTGCTCGTACTACGCGCCAGTATGCCTGGCGCTCCTCCAGTCGAAGTAATCGAACCAGCGTTGCTGATCGTCAGCGGCCCGGCGTCGATAAAAATGCCGGGGCTGGCACTGGAGCTGATCGTTCCGGTGGCGCTTTGTGTTACGCCTCCGCCAGTGAGGAATCGCATTCCAGCGGCAGATCCTGAAATTGCGCCATCATTGATGACAGTGGCAAATCCGCTATCGCTATAAATGCCGTAAAAACCTGCAGAGCTGAGGCTCGCTCCGCTGTGGTTGATGATAGTCCCGCCATTGAGCAGTCTGATTCCTGCCACCCCAAGACTCGAATTAGCCGTACTCACAATAGTGCCGAAGTTTTCCACCGTGGCTGCGTTCGTTATGGCTGAATTCAGTTGAATGGCCGCTATGCCGGTGCTCTGCGTGTTTTGCGTGATCGTGCCACTGTTGGTCAATTGCCAGTTCTTGCTGTTATCGCCAGCAATGGCGTTGCCCGTGTTAACCGTGATAGTAGTCGCGGATGGCACCACAAAAGTATTGGTAGTCGGGTCCAGCGTTTGCAAGACAACTGGGCTGGTTGAACTGTTGATGGTGGTGGCGGAGATATTTTCCGATGCAGTTGAACCTAGTAGAAACGGAACCCCCATTAGTAGTGTTTTGACCGCTGCGTTTATCAATGGATATCGTAGCCGAATGACTCGTACTTTTCTTGGAGAGTTCGATTTATGCATGTTTGATTACCTCGTATAAAACACACTATGTCTTAACGGATCAACAGCGTTTGATACTAAGCGGTGTATTCATGTTCGGCGTAGCAGCCAGAGAAATAACGGGTGTTTTTCTATCGATTTGTTAAACGATTACATTTTTTCGGCATGCGATATAAAACCCACCTGATAACGCCAAAAATAAGGTTTCAATTCATACTCTAGCAGTCAAGTTTGATATATCTCACAATAATTTTTAAACGTATTGATTGATGAGAGAGGTGAAATAATGACCATTGCCATTCGTTTTCATAAAACTATTCTCAGCGGAGGCCTCGAATGAAGATGGCCATTATTGCTAGAACAAGTGGTTTTCGTTGTCACCGAGTAAGTGCGGGTGGTGCCCCAAAAGCACGGTGCTCGCCAGAGCCGCGGAGGTGTGAAACCCTCCTTTTCCGAACACGGATACCCACATGCTTTGCCATCGATGACTGAGACAGCCTAAGGGATATCCCGCGCTAAGCCCGAATAGCCTCGCACCAAATGACTGGCATCTTTTCGCTCATGCCGCTTGATAATCCTGGCGACCCCGTGGCGTTGAGCCAGACATTCGTTTTGTTAATAGTTCTGACTCTTTATCTGCGCAACACCGTCGCTTGGTTGTTTAGTCACGCTACGCCCGACCCCTCCCGTTGTGAGATCCCCGCGCATTGCAGCAAAAAATCACCCAATCTGTCATAGCACAAGCACCTTCAGCCTGCTGCGTCGCACAATTCCCTGCGTGCCACGCAAAAACCCTTGACTAATACTGTGTATGGAATATTGTATATCACAGTGACAACACATCATCCCCGGCACCATGAGGGCGCTCCCCATCTACAGAAGCGGAAAAAACAGCCCATCATGGTCGGAGCAATACGAAACAAAACGAATCCGCAACACTAAAACCCGGCACGGCCCACAGGGCACTACCGAAGAGCATCACAAGTACCACGATATAAAACCTACTAAAGGTTAGGAGACAGGCATGAGCAAAGCCCTAGACGGGGTGCGTATCCTCGATTTCACGCACGTTCAATCGGGCCCGACCTGCACGCAATTGCTTGCATGGTTCGGCGCCGATGTCATCAAGGTCGAGCGCGCCGGCGCCGGCGACATCACGCGCGAGCAACTGCGCGATATCCCCGACGCCGACAGCCTCTACTTCACCATGCTCAACCACAACAAACGTTCGATCACCATCGATACGAAAAACCCCGACGGCAAAAAGGTCCTCGAGTCGCTCGTGAAGAGTTGCGACGTGCTGGTCGAGAATTTCGCCCCCGGCGCACTCGACCGCATGGGCTTCACATGGGAACGCATCCAGGAACTGAACCCGAGGATGATCGTGGCATCGGTGAAAGGCTTCGGCCCCGGCCCCTACGAAGACTGCAAGGTCTACGAGAACGTCGCACAGTGCGCAGGCGGTGCGGCTTCGACCACAGGTTTCGACGACGGGCCGCCGGTCGTCAGCGGCGCCCAAATCGGCGACTCAGGCACGGGCCTGCATCTCGCGCTCGGCATTGTCACCGCGCTCTACCAACGCAACGCCACCGGCCGCGGCCAGAAGGTGCTCGCCGCCATGCAGGACGGCGTGCTCAACCTCTGCCGCGTGAAACTGCGCGATCAGCAACGGCTTGAACGCACCGGCACGATGAAGGAATACCCGCAGTATCCAAACGGCACGTTCGGCGAGGCCGTGCCGCGTGCCGGCAACGCGTCCGGCGGCGGCCAGCCCGGCTGGATCCTGAAATGCAAGGGCTGGGAAACCGATCCGAACGCGTACATCTACTTCATCACGCAAGCGCCGGTCTGGGGCGAGATCTGCAAGGTGATCGGCAAGGAAGAATGGATCGACCATCCCGACTTCCGCACACCGGCCGCACGGCTTCCGCACCTCAAGGGCATCTTCGCCGAGATCGAACAGTGGACGATGACCAAGACCAAGTTCGAAGCCATGGAGATCCTGAACCAGCACGACATTCCATGCGGCCCGATCCTCTCGATGAAGGAAATTGCCGAAGACCCGTCGCTGCGCAAGACCGGCACGATCGTTGAAGTGGACCATCCGGTGCGCGGCAAATACCTCACCGTAGGCAACCCGATCAAGCTCTCCGATAGCCCGACCGACGTCGTGCGCTCACCTCTGCTCGGCGAGCATACCGACGAAGTGATGGCGGAACTCGGATACTCGCCCGATCAGATCGCGACGTTGCGAAGCCTCGGGGCGATCTAGGGTCGTCTCGTACGTAGGGACCGGCGGGCAGGTATCGCTGCGGGTTCCGGCTGCCGTTTTGCAGAGACGGCAACACCACTTCTTCAGGGCTTTCAACGTGGCTAACTGGATACGTTTTTCCTGCGCCGATGGCGCGGTGGGCTTCGGTACGCTGTCCGAATATGGCGGGCGCGTGATGCGGTACGAGGGTTCTCCTTTCGACATCGACGGCACGCAGCCGACGGGCGAGGAGATGGGCATAGAAGAGGTCACGCTGCTGGCACCCTGCCAGCCGGGCAAGATCGTTGCGCTCTGGAACAACTTCTACGCGCTATCGAAGAAGCTCGATAAAGCGCCGCCCAAACATCCCCTGTTCCTGATCAAGCCCGCACGGTCGGTGATCGGCACGCACGAGGCGATACGGCGGCCCGTCAGCTACGACGGCAAGATTGCCTACGAAGGCGAGCTAGGCATCGTGATCGGCCGGCGTTGCTCGTCGGTATCGGTGGAAGAAGCGGAGGCCGCGATCTTCGGCTACACGTGCGTCAACGACGTCACGGCGGGCGAACTCCTTCAGGAAGATCCGAACTTTCCGCAATGGTGCCGCGCGAAGGGTTTCGATACCTTCGGGTGCCTTGGACCCACGATCGCAACCGGATTCGACTGGCGTGCGGCGCACGTGATCACCACGCTTGACGGTGTCGAGCGGCAAAACTATCCGATCGACGACATGATCTTCACGCCCGCCGAACAGGTCAGCCTGATCTCGCACGACATGACGCTTGAACCCGGCGATGTCATCGCCTGCGGCACGTCGCTCGGCATCGGCTCGATCAAGGACGGCGCCGAGGTGTGTGTCTCGATCAAGGGTATCGGGACCCTGGTCAATCGCTTGCTCTGATGCGGAGACATCAATGCTCGACGGTGCGTTGTGTGCGTTTGCAGTGATGGCGTCGATGCAGAGCCTGAAGGCGCCGGGCGCAGTCTCGCCCACGCGGCGGCAGGCGTTGCGCGATGCAACCGGCGTGGGGGCGGCGGTGATCGTTGCTTACGGCATGGCGACAGGCTTCGACTCGACGCTTGTCGCGTTGGCCATCGCGGCGTTCGCGATGCTGACGCCGCGGTTAGGCCGGACCACGCCCGCATCGATGCAAAGTGCGCTGGCGCTCGCCGCGCTTGCTTCGGCATCGGCAGATCGTGTGCTCGGTTTCGACCCGGGCGCTTCGCTCGAGCTGACGGCGCTCGGCGGCATCGTGGCGATTGCGTTGGCGTTCGTACTGAGCCGCGTGCGCTTCGGGGTATCGAATGCACGACTGACTAGCGCGATGCACTTCGCCTGCGCCGCGTTGTGCACGGTCATCGCCTACACCGCTGGGTTCGAAGGCGGCGCGGCGGCGGTGGTGATCATCGGCGCGATGGTCGCGTTGATCGGCGCTTACCTGGCAATGGCGATGGCCGATCGCGCGTATCCGGTCTTTATCGCTGCATTGAATGGCTACGCCGCGTGTTCGGTTGTCGCGGCCGGCGTCGGGCTGGCAAATGGCGCGCTGGTGGTGACCGGTGTGGCGCTCGTGCTCGGATGCGTGGCGACGTGCACGAATGTCAGGCCGTCGGGTGCGGCGAGCGAGAAGTAGGGCTTCGGGTCTGGCCACCGGTAACGAGATAGCGTGCTTCGGCACGCTATCTGCGTTTTGCAGCTGTGTTTTTGTTAAGCCAAAGGGCGGACCTGGCATCAAGGCATCAAGCAGGGAGCAGGGAGCAGGGAGCAGGGAGCAGGGAGCAGGGAGCAGGGAGCAGGGAGCAGGGAGCAGGGAGCAGGGAGCAGGGAGCGAAGGGCGCGGAAGCCAAGGCGCGTTACCATAGCGA
>Ga0302178_10002965_pt1 | contig 13070 bp, 14 predicted proteins | sample I_Palsa_E1_3_FD_198790 | JGI IMG/M metagenome (GOLD analysis project Ga0302178, IMG submission 198790) | Peat permafrost microbial communities from Stordalen Mire near Abisko, Sweden - I_Palsa_E1_3 | ecosystem: Environmental > Terrestrial > Soil > Palsa > Peat permafrost | place: Sweden... | reverse complement strand
GGGCAGCAGGCCCGCCGCGACCAGGCGCCGGCACGCCTCCTCCAGCCCATCGTGGTATCTCTGCGCGTGGGTGCGGTCATCTTCGGCGCCCCGCGGCGCGGACAGGGCATCTAGCACCGTGGTCACCACCGCGGCGCACTCCGGTGTCAGGTCGGCCGACATCACCCCGGCGCCGCCGAAGGTTGTCTCGAGCTTGACCGCGCGGTCCTCGAACCGGGGGCTGTCCTGATCGGGGGCATCGGGGGCATCGGGGCGGGACCGGGCGTGGATCTCGGCGGCCAGGGCGGCCAGGTCGGGCAGTTCCATGCCCATCTGGGCGGCGCCGATCAGGATCGCGTCGGCCTTGCCGCGGCCGTGATCGGGGAGCCGGTCGGTCCAGTCGCAGATGGTGCGGGCGTAGGACTTGGAGATTTCCCCGGCGGCCAGCGCGGCCAGGACCAGGGGGTGGGTCCGGGTCCGGCGGGACCATCCGCCGTGATCGCCCGCCGTCGCCTTGGTCACGCGGGTGCGGTGGATGAGCCAGGAGCTGGGGCTGTAGTCCCCGTCGTCGCGGTATCCCTTGGTGGTGGTGAAAGTGGCCAGGATGGCGGCCCGGACGGCGGTGGTCCGGGCGTCGGCGCGTTCCAGGGCGGTCAAGGCCTGGGCCTGGATGACGGTGGGCAGCTGGGTCAGGTCGGCGGCGGCCAGGTAGGACAGGGCCGATTCGAGCATGTGCAGCGCGTCGGTTTCGCTGGTGAATGCCGGGGCGGTGCTCACCTGGTGCTCACCTCCTGCCCGGGTGCTGGGGGAAGCGTCCGTTCCGATTGATGATCTTTTTCAGTTTCTTGTTCGATAATATCAAGGGGTGCTGACATTTCCGGCTTAGACACGCCGAATAGGGCGGAGGTCGGCGTCGGGAAGTGGATGTGTATGGGGTCACACGCTCGCGGTGCGCCTGAACAGGACGGTGGCGAGGGTGAAGGCGACGGCGACGATGGCGCCGAACTCGGTCAGGGTGAGCCAGAGGTGGCTGCCGAGGGGCTGGTTCAGCAGGAGGGCCCGGAGGGTGTCGACGGCCTGGGTGACGGGCTGGTTGGCGGTGACGACACGGAGCCAGGAGGGCATCGTGTCCGCTGGGACGAAGGCGCTGCTGAAGAAGATCGGGATGATGATGACGGCGGCGAGCTGCTGGGCGACTTCGACGCTCTGGCCGAGCAGCCCGATCACCGCCGCGATCAGGGACAGCGTGAGCGTGACGAGCAGGAAAACGGCGACGGCGGCAGCCCATCCGCCGGGGCCCGCGGCGGGACGGAAACCGACGACGTAACCGGCCCCGATCGCCACGGCGAAGCCGACCAGGCTGCGAGCGAGGTCGGCGATGATGTGGCCGGTGATGACGGCGGACTTGGCCATGGGCAGGGTGCGGAACCGGTCGATGACGCCTTCGCCCATGTCGGCCGCGACGCTGATCGTCGTGGTGACCGCGGCGAAGGCTGCCGCTATCACGAGGATCCCGGGCATGACGAAGTTGATGTAGCTGCTATGTGTGCCGGTCTTGATGGCGCCGCCGAACAGGAGGTCCATGAGCACCACGATCAGGACGGGCTGCAGGGTGACGTTGACCAGCTGCTCAGGATCGTGGCGGATGTGCCGGAGGCTGCGCTTGGCCATCTCCCAGTAATCGCTGGCCACCCAGGCCGCGGACTGGCGGCGGGTCCTGATGGGCAGGGCGGTCATGCCGCCTCCCCGGCTGGAGCGGGCCGCGGATGGCCCGTGAGCTCGAAGTACACGTCGTCAAGATCCGGCTCGTGCAGCGAGAAGCGCTCGATGCGGGCGCCCGCCCGCGTGGCCGCCTCGGTAATGGCGTTCAGCTCCCGGATGCCCTGCAGGCCGCCGCCCTGAACGGCTACCCGCACGGCGCGGCCCGCGACGTCGGTGACGATGCTGGCGGCACCGAGGGCGGCAGTCAGCCGGAAGACGTCGGCGTCCGAGGCCGCGATCAGGTCGAACTGCGCCTGCCCGGCCCTGGCCTTGAGTTCGGCGGGCGGTCCGGTGGCGACGACCTGGCCGGCGTCGATGAATACGACCGAGCCGGCCAACGCGTCGGCCTCGTTCAGGTACTGAGTGGTCAGCAGCACTGTCGTTCCGCGTCTTACCAGCTCACGGATGATGTCCCACAGGGCGTGACGACTGGCGGGGTCCAGGCCGGTGGTGGGCTCGTCGAGGAACAGGATCGGGGGTTCGGCCATCAGGCTCAGCGCGAGGTCGAGCTTGCGCCGCATTCCGCCGGAGTAGGTCTTGACGGCCTTCTTCCCGGCGTCGCCGAGGTCGAAGACATCAAGGAGCCGGGCCGAGCGCTCGCGCACGACCGGCCAGGGCAGACGATGCAGGCGGCCGAACATGGCCAGGTTCTCCGGTCCGGACAGCTTGCCGTCGACCGAGAGCGACTGGCCGGTCAGCCCGATGCGCGCCTGGACGCGCTCCGGCTCACGCTGCACGTCGTAGCCGCCGACCCATGCGGTACCCGCGTCGGGCCGCAGCAACGTGGACAGGATACGGACCATGGTGGTCTTACCAGCGCCGTTGGGCCCGAGCAGCGCGGTCACCGTCCCGGCGGTGGCCTGGAGGCTGACGTCGCGCAGGGCCACGGTCTTGCCGTAGCGCTTGGTCAGGCCGATCGCCTCGATCGCCTGGCTAGTGCTCCCCATCGAGGTCCCTCCGGTCGCGAGGCATTATTCGTACAGTATACGAATAGTCTATTCGTATACTGTACGAGTGGCAACCGAAAAGGACCACCGCCCCATCTGGGCCCTGGCTGCGCCGGCGGACCGCAAGCCGCGCTACACCCGCGAGCAGATCGCCGACGCCGCGCTGCGGATCGCGGACACCGACGGATTCGACGCGGTCACGATGAAGCGGATCGCCGCCGAGCTCGGGGCCTCGACGATGACGCTCTATTACTACGTGCGCAACAAGAGCGACATCGTCGCGCTGATGCAGGACGCGATATTGGCTGACGTTCTGGTCCGTGAGGAGTGCCTGCTCGGTGGCTGGCGGGATGCCCTGACCGCGATCGCCCGGCAGACCAGGGACGTGCTCATGGCCCACCCCTGGTCGCTGACGTCGCTGAACGACGCGCAGTTCGGGCCCAACGGCATGCGGCACTTCGAGCAGTCCCTCGCCGCGGTGGCCGGCACCGGGCTCGGTGTCCCGTCCAGGTTCGAGCTCATCGCGGCCATCGACGACTACGTGTCCGGCAACGCCCTGCACGCCGTCGAGTCCCTGACCCGGGCCAGGGCGGCCGACGCCGACCCCGCCATGGTCGCCGCCGCGGTCGCGTTCGGCGTCGCCCAGCTCCAGACCGGGGACTTCCCTCAGCTCAGCGCGATCTACGCGGAAAGCGCCCAGGCCGGGCCCCCGATGACAGAAGCCGCCCTGACAGAGCAGTTCGAACGCGGTCTGGCGGCCCTGCTGGACGGGCTCGCCGCCCGCATGAAGATCAGCTAGGAGTCCGCCATGACCGACCACAGACACGCCGGGCGCGCCGCATTGGTCACCGGGGCGGGCTCGGGCATCGGCCGCGCCGTCGCCGTGCGGCTCGCCGCCGAGGGATGCGCGGTGGCGTGCACGGACGTCAACCATGACACGGCGGGCGAGACGGCCGGGCAGATCACGGCTCAGGGCGGTGACGCGGCCGCGTTCCGGGTCGACGTCCGCGACCGGGTCGAGGTGCAGTCAGCGCTTGACGGCACGACCGCGCGGTGGGGCGGCCTGAACTACCTGGTCAACAACGCGGGCGTGGTCACCATGCGCTCGCTGGAGGACCTGACCGACGACGAGTGGGATCTCGTCGTCGACGTCAACCTTAAGGGCCAGTTCATCGTCACCCAGCTCGCGGCGCGACTGCTGGCCCAGCGCCAGCCGAGCGCCGTCGTCAACGTGTCCAGCGTCGAGGCGGAGGTGGTCGTGTCTTCCAGCCGGTTCTGCCAGCCGCATTACAACGCGAGCAAGGGCGGCGTGACGATGCTGACCAAGGCCGCCGCGGTGGAGCTGGCGCGCCACGGGATCCGCGTCAACGCCGTGGCGCCTGGTCCGGTGCAGACCGGCTTCACCGCCGGCGCCGACCCCCGCAGCCCGCAGATCCCCGGCCCCGTCCTCGACCGGCTGCTGATCCCGCGGCTTGGTCAGCCAGAAGACATCGCCGCGGCGGTGTCTTTCCTGCTCTCCGACGACGCGTCTTTCATCACCGGGACGCAGCTCGTCGTCGACGGCGGGTGGCTGGCGCGTTGACGGGAGGGCCGGACGCTTCGTCATATGACGGATGGTTCGGCGTGACGCGCCGGAACATCGCGAGGGCCGCATACGTTTCCCGGCCCTCGGCTACTTCCTTCTCGTACGTCCATCGCCGGAGCGCGATCTGCTCGTAGTGGGCTGCCGTCACGAGCAGGCCGATCGCGCACCCGGTGAGCAGGGCCAGCACCAGCCCGACATCGTAGAGGAGGGCCATGACCTCAACCTTTCTGCTAGCTACTCATGTCTGGACTGCGCCAGTCGGTACCCGGGTGCGGCCAGTCGGTTGGCTCAGGGTCGCGGCCTGCGTAGACGGCGAGCTGCCGAAGGGCAGGCTCGGCGACGGCCCGGGCGTGAATCGCCTCGCCTTGCCAGTAGCGGACCTTGCGTTCCATCCGCTCCTGGGACCACGAGACCTGCGTCATGACGAATCCCGTTCGCAACAGCCAGGCGGTGATAAAGCCCGTCACGAAACAGGCCAGGGCGAGCAGGCCGATCATGACGCGTGCCCTCGGGGACCCGGCGAAGACTGGGCTGGCCCGGCTCGGCGGGCCGTCGTCCAGGCGTTCCCGCAGACGGAACACCATTTGGTGAGGGCATCTAGCAGATGGAATTGTCCGCACGAAAAACAGTAACCAGGCATTGTGATCGTCCCCCGAGCATCACGTTTGTGGTTGATGCCCAAACTATTCAGTCCCGCAGCAGCCAGGCAGGTTCCCGGTCAGGTGTAAAACGGTTGCGGGGCCGCCTTTTAAGCTGCTCGGAGACCAGAAAAACTCTCCGGGAGCTGATCATGGCTGAACAGGACCTGGCCGCCATCGCCAGGACGATCATCGATGCCAACCAGTACATGACGCTGGCCACCGCCGACGCGCAGGGCCAGCCATGGGCATCGCCCGTGTTCTACGCCACCGCGGACTACACCGAGTTCTACTGGATCTCCGCGCCGGAGACCACGCACTCAAGAAACCTGGCGCAGCGCCCGGAGATCAGCATCGTGATCTTCGACTCCACGGCGCCCGAAGGCGCCGGGCAGGCGGTCTATCTGGCGGCCGCGGCGGAGCAGGTGCCGGACGATGATCTCGACCGGGCCTTGGCCGTCTATCCCGGAGAGGGCGGCCCGGCGCCGCGTGACAACCGCGAGCAAGTCCAGGCCCCCGCCCCCTACCGGCTCTACCGGGCCACGGTCTACGAATGGTCAATCCTCTGCCCGCGGGACACCGGACCAGGGGACGCCGGACCGCGGGGCACCGGAGCGTGCACGCCGCACGGCGTGCCGTTCGACCACCGGGTCCAGGTACGCGTGGCCAGCTAGGCGCGGTACCGGCAGGTCATGGGGCTAGAGCAGAATCACCAGGAAGGCGCCCAGGATCATGAAGGGGCCGAACGGGATGTGCTGCTTTCTGGTGGCACGACCTGACAGGAGCAGAGCGAGGGCGAACAAGCCTCCCAGGCCGAACCCGGCGAAGCCGCCGGCGATCAGCGTGCGCCAGCCGAACCAGGCCAGCAGCGTACCCAGGCTGGCGGCCAGCTTGACGTCGCCTAGGCCCATCGCCGACGGACTGAACAGCAACAGGGCCAGGTACAAGCCGGCCAGGGCGAGGCCGCCCAGCGCCGCCCTGAGCAGGACGGGCCAGTGGCCGCTGACGGCGGCGGCGACGAGGAGGAGCGCGGCGGTGCCCGCGTAGGCGGGGATGGTCAGCCGGTCGGGCAGGCGGCGGGCGGCGGCGTCGATGAAGGCGAGCGGGACGGCGCAGGCGCCCAGCCAGCATGCCGCCGCGAGGACCAAGCCGGGATGGACCCGGGCCGCCAGCGCGCCGAACAGGACCGCCGTGCTGACCGCGACGGCCAGGACGGGCGGGGCGGTGGCTGGGGGCGGGTTCGCAGGCGTCATTCTGCGGCGGGCTGGGCCTCGGGGGGCACGGGAGGGGGGGCCGCGGCGGGGCCGGGCTCGTGCTTGTGTACGTCGGCGAGGGAGCGGGACAGCTGGATGCAGCCGATGGCGACCGCGATGAGGGCGACGAGCTCGCCGACGAGCAGCCAGCCGCCGGTCCGCACGTTCTCATTGAAGACCGTCACCCCGAAGGAGACGCTGATCAGCGCGTCGCCGAGGGTGAGGGGCGGCTGGACGGCGACCAGCGAGCCGGCCTGCAGGGCGTTCTGCAGCAGGAACAGCGCACCGACGCCGGCGACGGCGGTCCCGTACAGCTGCCAGGACTCAAAGAACGCCACGACGCTCACCGACAGGGCGGCCACCGCGCTCTTCATCAGCGCCGCGGTCAGGGAGTAACCGCAGGCCGCAGCGAGCCCGAACGCGGCCGCGCGGACGTTCCCCTTGGCCCGCACGCCGAAGGTGATCACCACCGCCTCAAAGCCAGCGGTGACGATCAGCGCGGTTATCCATACTCTCGTCGAGACGTCCGTCGTCCCGCCGGACGGCGCCGCGATCGCGAGCCCCGCGCCCAGGCCGACCGTGACCAGGGCCACGGCCCACCAGGTCAGCCGGGGCAGCTTGCGGCCTATCACCTTGCTCGCCACCAGCAGGGTAAACGGCAGCTCGATGATGAAGATGGGCTGGACCAAGGCGATCGGACCGGTCGCCAGCGCGATGGCCTGGAACACCGCGGCGAGGATCACCATGCCGATTCCGGCCAGCCAGACCTTGCGCCTGATCAGGTAGCTGAACAGGGACAGGTGCAGCGCCTTGTTGGCGGGCGCGGTGGCGGCGGCCATCCGCTGCAGGACCGACGCCGTGCCATTGCACAGCGCCGTCAGCAGGGCAAACAGAACCGAGACCACCGCGGCATCCTAGCGGTATTAAGTGTCGGGTTGGAAACGGCGCAGCCGCAGGCTGTTGGTCACCACGAACACGGAGCTGAACGCCATCGCGGCCGCCGCGATCAGCGGGTTGAGGAATCCGAGCGCCGCCAGCGGTATCGCGGCCGCGTTATAGCCGAACGCCCAGAACAAATTGCCCTTGATGATCCGCAGGGTGCGCCGGGACAGGGCGATCGCGTCAGGCGCGGCGAGCAGGTCGCCACGGACCAGGGTCAGGTCGCTGGCCTGGATGGCCGCGTCCGTTCCGGTTCCCATGGCCAGTCCCAGGTCGGCCTGGGCCAGCGCGGCGGCGTCGTTGACCCCGTCGCCCGCCATCGCCACCACGCGCCCGGCGTCCTGCAGCCGCTTGATCACGTCGACCTTCCCGGCGGGCAGCACGCCCGCGATCACCTCGCTGATGCCGACCGCGGCGGCGACGTCGCGGGCGGCTCGCTCGTTGTCGCCGGTGAGCAGGATCGGGCGCAGGCCCAGGGCGCGCAGCCGCCCGACGGCGGCGGCCGAGGTGGGCTTGAGCGTGTCGGCGACCACCAGCACGCCGCGTACCTGCCCGTCCCAGCCAGCGAACACAGCGGTCCGCCCGGCCGCTTCGGCCACAGCGGCGCGGGCCGCGAGCGGCTCGGGGACGGTCCAGCTGAATTCGAGCCAGTCCCGTCTTCCCGCCAGCACCGTGTGCCCGTCCACCACGCCGCGGACGCCGAGGCCGGGATAGCTGGTGAACCCGGTGACTTCTGGGAGGTCAGCGGGACTGGGGTTCGCGGCCGTGATGGCGGCGGCGATGGGGTGCTCAGAGCCGGACTCCAGGGCGCCGGCCAGACGCAGCAGCTCGGCTTCGCTCTGGCCGGGAGTAGTGATCACCTCGGTCAGGGCGAGGCGGCCGGTGGTGAGGGTGCCGGTCTTGTCCAGCACGATGGTGTCGACGGTCCGGGTGGACTCGAGCACCTCCGGCCCGGAGATCACGATGCCGAGCTGGGCGCCCCGGCCGGTGCCGGTCAGGATCGCGGTGGGGGTGGCCAGGCCCATCGCGCAGGGACACGCGATGATCAGCACCGCGACGGCCGCGGTGAACGCCGCCGCGGCCGGGTGCCCGGTGGCCAGCCACGCGGCCAGGGTGGCGACGGCGATGCCGATGACGACCGGGACGAACACCGACGAGATCCGGTCCGCCAGCCGTTGCACCGGCGGCTTGCCCGTCTGCGCGGCCACGACCAGCCGGGCCAGCTGGGCGAGCTGGGTGTCGGCGCCGACCCGGGTGGCCCGGACCACAAGCCGCCCGTTCGCGTTCACGCCTCCGCCGGTCACCGCGTCGCCGGGCCCCACCTCAACCGGGACGGGTTCACCGGTCAGCAGCGAGAAGTCCACCGCCGAACGGCCGGAGCGAACGATCCCGTCGGCGGCGATCTTCTCCCCCGGCCGGACCACGAACTCCTCGCCCGCCGCTAGCTGCGTGACTGGCACCCGCACCTCACGGGAGTTCCTGAGCACCGCGACGTCCTTGGCCCCGAGGGCCAGCAAGGCCCGCAGCGCCGCGCCGGACCGCCGCTTGGCCCGCGCCTCGAGATCCCGGCCCAGCAGGATCAGCACCGGTACCCCAGCGGCCACGTCCAGATAGGTGGATCCGGTGCCGGTGAGCAGCGCCACCAGCGACCAGGCGTACGCGGCCGTCACGCCGAGGCTGATCAGCGTGTCCATGGTGGCCACGCCGTGCCGGGCGTTCGCCATGGCCGCGCGGTGGAACGGCCACGCCCCCCAAGTCGCCACCGGGGTGGCCAGGACGAGCGACAGCCAGGCCCAACCGGGAAAGTGCGGGGTCATGGCGAACAGCACTACCGGCACCGCCAGCACCAGGGAGATCCGCAGCCGGGGCGTAAGTCTGGTCGGCAGGTGGGGCGTCGGGGAAATGGGGGCGGCTTGAGGGGTGGCGGTGTAGCCGGCTTGGTTGACGGTGGTGATCAGGTCGGCGAGGGGAATCGCGACGGGGAAGGTGACGGTGGCGGTCTCGGTGGCCAGGTTGACTGACGCGGTGACGCCGTCGAGCTTGTTCAGCTGGCGCTCCACCTGGGCCGCGCACGACGCGCAGGTCATGCCTTCGATCGTGAGGTCCGCGGTCGACTGCATGAGACCACTATACCCCTAGGGGGTATGAGGAGGTTAGGTGGGGTGGGTCGGTCAGTGCTGGACGACGTAGCTGCCGCGCTTGGCGACGGTGAAGATCAGGTGGCCGTCGCGGAGCAGCTGCAGGGCGTGCAGCACGGTGTCCCGGCCTACGCCGTACTCCTGCTGCAGGGCCTTGACCGAGGGCAGTGGACCGCTGCGCCACTCCCCGGCCTCGATCCGGCGGGTCAGGATCGCTGCGACCTGCCGATATGCCGGTTCCGGCAAATCGGCATTAACTCTCATATGTTCGGCCACGGGACCAACTTAGCAGACCAAAAGCCATCAGAACACGTATCTTCTCTGAGCTGGGTTGGACTGGACTGGTCTGATCTGGTCTGATAGGTTGGTTGTGATCCCACAGGGGGGGATGACAGCTCCGGTACAGGCTCCCAATACCATGTACCGGAGCTGTCTTAATGTCTGGGCCGGCTGTCTGGGCCGGCTGTCTGGGCCGGCTGTCTAGGCCGGCGCCGGGACGCGGAAGATGCGCAGTTGCAGGGCCAGGGTGGCGTAGTAGCCGACCAGCGTCGACAGCTCGACCAAACCCTCTTCGCCCAGGGCGTTGATCGCCTCGGCGTACTCTTCGTCGTCCAGATCGCGGGCTACGGTCAGAGCGCGGGCGGTGGAGTACGCGACGCTCTCCTGCTCGTCGGCGAACTTGGGATCGTTGTCCGCGCGCAGCGCGTCGAGCTCCGATTCGGTCAGCCCGGCGTCGCGGCCGATCGGCTCGTGCGAGGCCTGCTCGTAACCGCTGCCGGCGGCCTGCGCCACCACCAGGATCGCCATCTCGCGGATCCGGGGCGTCAGCTTCGTACGGAACCTGATCGCCGCGCCGAGTTCCTGCAGCGCGTGGCCAACGGCCGGCGCGTAGAGCATCGCGTTGAACGGGCCGGCCAGGCCGCCTGTGCCGTTGGAAAGCTGGACCGCGCGCGGCCCCTGGCCGCGCGGGCCCGCCAGGATCTCCCGGTACAAATCCACCTGCTCGGCGGACATCTCGTCAGACGACAGGACAGCAAGACGCATCGGCACTCCTCACCAGCGGCACATCCCCGCGCTTTCTACCCAGGGGTATCTGCCCACCTTAGCCAGAGCATGCACGACGGCTCGTTTGGATAAGGTCCTTTCTTTAAGGAACGGAACGATCACGGGTCGCAGCGGTGGCACCGGCGGCCAGCGGTGCGGGCGGATTCAGGCGGCGGTGCTTCTGCGGCGGGCCAGGGTGTCCACGGTAACGGCGGCGAGCAGGACCACCGCAGTCCAGATGTTCTGGGGGGCGGCGCCCAGTCCGAGCAGCTCCAGGCCGTTGTAGATCACGGCGACGATGAAGCCGCCGAGGACCGCGCCCACCATCTTGCCGCGGCCGCCGAACAGGCTGACGCCGCCGATGACCCCGGCGGCGACGCCGAGCAGGACGTTCTGGCCGCCCTGGACGCCGGTGGAGACCGAGCCGAGGTAGGAGGCGAAGATGATGCCCATGATGCCCGCGGTCAGGCCGCACAGCGTGAACGCGAGGACCCGGATCCGGTTGAGGTTGATGCCGGCCCGCCGGGAGGCCTCGGCGTTGCCGCCGATGGCGTAGACGTACCGGCCGAACCGGGTACGGCCGAGCAGCAAGCTCCAGGCGACGATCACCACCACGACCACCGGCACCACCCACGGTACGCCTTCCACTACGGTGAGGCCGGCGCCGCGGTTGGTGTTGCCGATGAGCACCACGACCACGCCCGCGACCGCTATCGCGGCGATCTTCAGCACGGTGACGCTCAGCGGAGGCGCGGTGAGATTGCTCCTCCGCCTGCTGCCGTCGCGCACCAGGAACAGCGCGCCGACCAGCACCACGGCCACCGCCATGACGATCCAGCTAGCCAGCGGGCTGAGAGAGCCGGCGTAGATATCGGTCAGGACGTTGTTATACAGCCGGATGCTGCCGCCGCCGTTCGGGGAAGCCGTCGCCATGACCTCCAGGAGCAAGCCGAACGCCAGCAGCTGGCCCGCCAGCGTGACCACGAAGGACGGCAGGCGGAGCCGGGTGACGATCACTCCCTCGAGTCCGCTGAAGATCGCGGGGACGGCCAGGCCGACCAGTACCGCCAGCGGCCACGGGGCGGGATGCGGCGGCAGCAGCAGCCAGAGCGTGAACGTCCCGCCCACGGCGGCGGTATAGCCGATCGACAGGTCGATCTCACCGAGCAGCAGGACGAACACCTCGGCCATGCCCAGCATCACGATCCAGGCGGCCTGCCCGATCAGGTTCACCAGGTTGCCCGCGGACAGGAACAGGGAACTGCGGGCCTGGAAGTAAATGACGATGACGACGAGGCCGGCGATGACCGGCAGGGCGCCGCTGTCGCCGTTGCGAATGCGGGAAAGCCAGATCTTGACGTACTCGCCCAGCGAGTCCGCGATGACGTCGGGGGGGGCGAGAGCGACCTCGGACGCGACCTCGTCGGGATCGTCGGCGGCCCCGGGGGGCGGCTCTTGGACGTCAGTGCTCACTGGAGCTCCCTGATGGCTCGGCCGGAACATCGGCGAGGCGCTTTGAGGTACCGGTAGTCATGAGGTCGACGATGGACTCGGCGTCGTATTGCGCCGTCGGCCCGACCGCGACCAGACGGCCCAGGCGCAGCACGGCGATCCGGTCCGCGACCGACTGGACGTCGGTCAGGTTGTGCGAGATGACGATCACCGCGATGTTCTGGCTCTTCAGCCGTTTGATCAGGTCGAGCACGACGCGGGTCTGGGTCACGCCGAGGGCCGCGGTCGGCTCGTCCAGGATCACCAGCTTGGCCTGGCGCATCACGGCCCGGGCGACCGCGACCGCCTGCAGCTGGCCGCCGGACAGCGAGCCCACCGGCTGGCGGACCGAGCGGACCGTCACCACCGACAGGTCGGCGAGTGTCTGCCTGGCGGTTTTCTCCATAGAGATCTCGTCCAGCTGGAAGTGCTTGACCACCTCGTGGCCGAGGAACATGTTCGCCACGATATCTAGGTTGTCGGCCAGCGCCAGGTCCTGGTAGACGGTGGCGATGCCGAGATCGCTGGCATCCTTCGGAGAGTGCAGGTGGACCTGGCGGCCCTGCCAGAGGATCTGACCTTCATCCTGGGTGTAGATGCCGGAGATCGTCTTGATCAGCGTGCTCTTGCCCGCCCCGTTGTCACCGACGACCGCCGTCACCTGACCGACGGGGATGTCCAGCGTGATGCGGGTCAGCACGCGCACCGGACCGAAGCTCTTGCCGATATCAACCAGGCGCAGCAACGGCTGGTCGCCATTGCTGGCCGTGGTCGCGGGAGCCTGGGTGGCGACCTCGGCGGGATTTTCAGGTTCGGGGGTGCTGGGCGTGGGGGCGTCAGGCTGCTGGGGAGCCGACGGCTCCGGCCCGGGGGCTGACGCCCGGCCCGCGGTTGCGGGCCGGGCGTCGTCCGCGCTCGGAGTGGTCACCGGGCGCGCCTCCTGTCGTTCATGAAGCTAGTGCTCATACCGAGATTCCGGCGGCCTTGCAGTCGGCCGCGTACTGGCCGACGCAGAGCTGCTGGGCGGGCACGAAATTGTCCGCGATGACGGTCGAGTTCATGTTGGACGTGGTGACCCACTCCGGCGTACCCAGGACCGACGGCACGGAGACGTGCTCCTGTGAGTCGGTGGTCGAGCCGTTGACCAGGGCACTCGGCGGGGTCTTGCCCGCGCGCAGGAACATGGCCAGCGCGACGGCCGCCTGGGCCTCGATGTAGATCGGCTTGTAGACGGTCCCGCACTGGTAACCGGACAGGATGTTCTGCAGTCCGACCAGGGTGGCGTCCTTCCCGGT
>Ga0302178_10002961_pt1 | contig 13084 bp, 12 predicted proteins | sample I_Palsa_E1_3_FD_198790 | JGI IMG/M metagenome (GOLD analysis project Ga0302178, IMG submission 198790) | Peat permafrost microbial communities from Stordalen Mire near Abisko, Sweden - I_Palsa_E1_3 | ecosystem: Environmental > Terrestrial > Soil > Palsa > Peat permafrost | place: Sweden... | reverse complement strand
AGAAGGACTCTTTGATGATTTCCATTGATGGCGTTTCAAAATGGTACGGCCAATTTCAAGTGCTGACGGACTGTACGACTGAATTGAAGAAAGGCGAGGTGGTGGTTGTCTGCGGCCCATCGGGCTCAGGCAAGTCGACCTTAATCAAGACAGTCAACGGCCTGGAGCCTTTTCAGAAGGGCGCCATTCGGGTCGACGGTGTGTCGGTGTCTGACGCCAAGACCAGTCTGCCGAAGTTGCGTGCGAAGATTGGCATGGTATTTCAGCATTTCGAGCTATTCCCTCATCTGACGATTACCGAGAACCTGACACTGGCTCAGATCAAGGTGTTAGGTCGAAGCAAGGACGAGGCGATGGAGAAAGGCATCGCATTGCTGGAGCGCGTCGGGCTGCGCGCGCATGCCAACAAATATCCGGTGCAACTTTCCGGTGGCCAGCAACAGCGCGTGGCGATCGCACGCGCGCTGTCGATGGATCCGATCGCGATGTTGTTTGACGAGCCGACCTCGGCGCTCGATCCGGAGATGATCAACGAAGTACTGGACGTGATGGTCGGATTGGCACGCGATGGTATGACGATGATGTGCGTAACGCACGAGATGGGATTTGCAAAAAAAGTTGCACACAGGGTGCTGTTTATGGACGAAGGCGTGATTGTCGAAGACGTACCCAAGGACGATTTTTTCGCTAATCCACGCTCGGATCGAGCCAAAGACTTTCTGGCAAAAATTCTGCATTGAAGGTGGCGCAAGCCTCGGTGCGAACGCAGGCCACTGTGTTTGTTTTTTATTACACCGTCGAGATGGGGCGGTGATCTTCGTTAAATAAGTACTTTCCCTAGACTCGACGTGAGCTCGGACCCAATCTATAGGGGCCGCGCCCGTCGAGTTTTCCTTTTGAGGTCCTGTGTCTCTGGCACGGAGGTCATGCTGCGGAACGCTCAGGCCGTCCGCGTTGGATGTGGTTCGATTCCCACGGCTGCGCTAAGGACCACCCTTTTAACTCCAATGACCAGTGATTTATCGGCGGTCCTCATACCATCTGGTATCGGGATGGCGTGAGCGTGGCGGATCCAATCCCGGTGGAGTGTCGACTGACATTAACCCCTGCGAGATCATGACTTCCACTACCTCAGAATCGTTGACCGGTATTCATCTGATGGCAAAGCCGATTGGCCCGCTGTGCAATCTGGACTGCGGCTACTGCTTTTACCTTGAAAAGGAACATGCCTTCCCGCCGCGTCAACGCTTCCGGATGTCGGATGAAACGCTCGAAGCTTATGTGCAAGGCTATATCGCAGCGCAACCGGCGCCCGAAGTTGAATTCACCTGGCAGGGTGGTGAACCTACGTTAATGGGCCTTGATTTCTTTGAGCGCGCCGTGGTGCTGCAGCGCAAATATGCCCAGGGCAAGCAGATCCGCAACACGTTGCAGACCAATGGCACTTTGCTCGATGACGATTGGGGCGGCTTTCTGAAGCGCGAGGGTTTTCTGGTTGGCGTCAGTCTGGATGGTCCGCGCGCGCTTAACGATGTGGCGCGTCCCGACAAGCAGGGGCGCTCGAGTTATGACGACACCTTGCGTGGTTTGGATATTCTGGCGCGGCACGAGGTCGATTTCAATGTCCTGGTCACGGTGTCCAGCGCCAATGTCCAGCATCCCTTGGAAATTTATCGCCATCTCAAGGCGCTGGGCGCGAATTTTATTCAATTTAACCCGGTCGTGGAACGCGTTGCCGAGCCCAAGGAAACGGTCATCGGCTTGCACTTTGCCGTGCCGCCGGCGTTGAGTTTGCCAAAAACGCCTGCGGCCGCGCCGTATAGAGAGTCGGCCGCGCAAGTAACACCGCACACCGTAAGCGCGCAGGCTTATGGCGAATTTTTAACCACGGTGTTCGACGAGTGGGTTCGATATGACGTGGGCACAGTCTACGTCATGAACTTCGAATGGGCTCTGGCTTCATGGTGTCAATTGGCCCCCGGCGCCTGCATCTTTAGCGCGCGCTGCGGCAAGGCGGCGATTGTGGAACACGATGGCAGTGTCTACTCCTGCGACCATTTTATGTATCCCGAGTATCGCCTGGGCAATCTGGCTACCGATAATTTGACAGCCATGATGAACTCGCAGGCACAACAGGCATTTGGCAATGCGAAAGAAACCACACTTCCGGCCGATTGCCTGAGCTGTGAATTCCGCTTCGCATGCAATGGCGAATGCCCCAAAAATCGCTTTATCAAAACCGCCGATGGTGAACCTGGACTCAATTATCTGTGTGCAGGCTACAAGCGCTATTTCCGTCATATCACACCGGCCATGAACGTCATGGCTCGGCTGCTGGGTGAGGGTAAAGCGGCCGCCGAGGTGATGAGCTTAATCGAAGATTGTTACAACAGCGATAGCACAAGAAACGCCGGTTACCACGGGGACATCGGTTTTTTAATCCAGGAGATGAAATGAAAATAAAATTCGCCGCTGCGGCCACGCTGACAGCACTTGCCGGAACCGTACACGCGCAATCGTCGGTGACTTTGTACGGGGAAGTGGATACGGGCTTGCTGTATCAGAACACCTCCGCCGCATCCTATAACACGGCCGCGCCAAATACCGGCGGCATACTGCGCCTAAAGGACGGCGGTATCTATACCAGCTTCCTGGGTTTCAAGGGCACGGAGGATCTTGGGGGCGGCTGGGCGGCCAAATTCAAATTGCAAGGTGCGTTCGATAGCACCACTGGGAAATTCGGCTTGAGCGGCACCGCGGGGCAAGCGGAGCAATTCAATCAGGAATCAAGCGTTGGTTTGGCTAGCCCCTATGGTTCGTTGACCGCGGGCCGTCAGATTATCCCGATGACTTATGCGATGGCGTACACCGATGTGCGTCAGGGTGATTACTTCGGTAGTGTCTTTACTAGTTTGGTGAGCATCAACGCCGCGGCCGGCTGGCCGGGCACCAGCACCAACGCCCAGTTGGGCGCAGTGTTCGACGACAATGCGATTGTCTATACCTCGCCGACCTTTGGCGGTGTGAGCGCCAGCCTGGAATATTCTCCGGGTGGCGTAGCCGGCAATTTGCAGGGCAGCACGCGCGAATCCGCCGTCTTGCAATACAACAATTATGGGCTGAGGCTTGCTGCGGCCTATTACAACGGGCATGACACGAATCCCACACCAACCACCGTGCCGACAGGCTTGGACAACAATCGATACGTCTATCTTGGCGGCTTGTACACAATCAATGGCTTTTCGTTTAGCGGGTCGTTTGGCAATGGCCGCAATCCCGCTCATCCGAGCACGACCAATTTCAATATGATTTCCGGCGGCATCGGTTATCGCTTCTCGCCAGCATTTGAAATAACCAGCGGCGTGTATTACGAACAGGACAAAAATCATTCCGCTAATAAGTCGACGGAATTCGTGGTCGGCGCAAATTACAGCCTGTCGAAAAGCACCACGCTATATGCCGAAGTCGGTCACGTAGCCAACAAAGGCGCCATGAATCAGTCGATCGAATACGGTCAACCGGTGGCGCCCGGTTTGGCGACGACTGCGATGATGATGGGTATCCGTAAGCAGTTCTGATGACGATTTAGAACGTCGCGTGTGTCGAGGAACGCTCAGAAGTTGAACTTCTGAGCGTGAGATGCATGCCGCATGCAGGCAATCAATGTGTTCGGATCGAAGCCGGTTTGCGGTTGAGCGATTCGTTAAAGTAGAAGGAAGATGGACATGCGTGAAGTAGTGGTAGTCAGTGGTGTTCGAACCGCGATTGGAAAATTCGGCGGCAGTCTCAAAGATTTCTCACCGACGCAACTCGGCACGCTGGTGGTGCGCGAGGCGCTGAACCGTTGCAATCTGTCGGGTGAAGAGGTCGGTCATGTGGTTTTCGGTCATGTGATTGCAACTGAGCCGCGCGATATGTACCTCGCCCGCGTGGCCGCCATGGGTGCAGGCGTCACGCAGTCGGCGCCGGCCATGACCGTCAATCGCCTGTGCGGCTCCGGTCTGCAGGCCGTGGTGTCGGCCGCACAAACCATTCTATGCGGCGATACGGATATCGCGATTGCAGGCGGGGCGGAAAGCATGAGCCGCGCGCCCTATATTTCGACCGCGATGCGCTTTGGCGCCCGGATGGGCGATACGCCCATGGTCGACATGATGCTGGGTGCGCTGCACGATCCTTTCCATAAAATCCATATGGGCGTGACCGCGGAAAATGTCGCGCACAAATATGGCATTACCCGCGAAGCACAAGATCAATTGGCGCTCGAATCGCATCAGCGCGCAGCGCATGCGATTGCTCAAGGTTACTTTAATGAGCAAATCGTATCGGTGGTGTCGACGTCCAAGCGCGGCGACAGCGTATTTGCGGTTGACGAACATGTGCGGCATGACGCGACCCTGGCCGATTTCTCGACCTTGCGCCCGGCCTTCCTCAAGGAACATGGCACGGTCACGGCCGGCAATGCGTCGGGTCTCAACGATGCCGCTGCGGCTTTGATTCTGATGGAACGCAGTTGCGCGGAACAGCGTGGTGTGAAGCCCATGGCGAGGTTGGTGGCTTACGCCCATTCCGGCGTCGATCCCGAGTATATGGGCATCGGCCCGGTGTCGGCCACACGCAAGGCTTTGAACCGTGCGGGGCTGACCGTCGATGATCTCGATGTGATCGAAGCCAATGAGGCGTTTGCTGCGCAAGCCTGCGCGGTCAGTCTGGAACTGGGTTTGGATCCGTCGCGCGTCAATCCCAATGGTTCGGGTATTTCTTTAGGTCATCCGATTGGCGCGACCGGCGCGGTAATTACCGTCAAGGCTTTGCACGAGTTGCAGCGGATTGGCGGCCGATACGCTTTGGTGACGTTGTGCATCGGGGGCGGGCAGGGGATTGCCGCGATTTTCGAACGGATGTAAAGCCAGGCCCTAGACGGTTGCAGTAGGCGATTTGAGTTCTTGTTTCGAGCTTGGCAGGCGTGATGAAACCAGCCCGTTGCTGGATGCCTTAAAACGCATGAACGATAATTTATCCGCCATCGTCGCGGAAGTACGCACCGGCAGCGAGGCGATTGCCTCGGCAACCCGGCAGATCGCCGCGGGCAATATCGATCTCTCCGAGCGCACCGAGGAGTAGGCGGCTTCGCTGGAGCAGACGGCGGCAAGTATGGACGCGCTGACCAGCACGGTCAAACATAACGTCGAAAACACCCGGCAAGCGCATCTCTTTGCCGGCGACGCATCGGCGATCGCGCAGCGTGGTAGTCAGGTGGTCGAGCGCGTAGTCGGAACCATGCGCGAGATCAGCGATAGCGCCGGCAAAATAGCCGAGATTATCGGCCTCATCGAAGGCATCGCATTTCAGACCAATATTTTGGCGCTAAATGCGGCGGTCGAAGCCGCCCGCGCCGGTGAGCAAGGGCGCGGTGTCGCGCGTCACCGGCATGATGAGCGAAATCACGGTGGCATCGAACCAACAGAGCCAAGGTATCGAGCAGATCGGCCAGGCTATCGCACAGATGGATGGCGTGACGCAGCAAAATGCAGCGCTGGTTGAGGAAGCTGCTGCCGCCGCCCAAGCGTTGCAAGACCAGGCTGCGAGCCTCAATCAAGCGGTTGCCGGATTCAAGCTGAATTCTGACCGCTTGACGCACGTCGAAACCGCCAGCACACTGGTACATAGTCAAACGAATGTGCTCGAGATGGCGGTATTTGAGCGGTTTGATGTTGTTCGCGATACGCGCGAGTGTATTGGGCTTACACCTAGTAAGCGACTGACGGCGATCTGACCTGGGGCCCTCCAGGGGAGGGCAAATATGCTGAAGTGCAGTTTGATCATCGCCTGCGTATTGCTGCTCAGTATGACCTGCCATGCAACGTCGTTGTCTTTGCTGACGGAAGAATATCCGCCTTATAACTTCAGCACCGACCAAGGCCGGTCGGTTAGCGGTTTGTCGACAGATCTAATCATCGAAATGATGCGGCGCATCGGCTTCGACGTGCATATCGCAGTTGTGCCATGGCAGCGCGCGTTGGCGATGACGGCAACCAATGCGAATACCTGCGTGTACTCGACTATTCGCAGTCCGGAGCGCGAGCGCCACTATAAATGGATCGGGCCCCTAACCACCGATCAACTGGCCTTGTTTGCTCTTGCAGCTAACCCTATCCTTCTGCATAGCATTGATGACGCACGATCCTATCGCATTGGCACGTATGTTGGGTCCGTCGCCAATGCCTATCTGGTGCTCAACCAAGTCGTGCCGGATATTGCCCCGGACGACAAATTGAATCCGAAGAAGTTGGCGGCAGGCCGTATCGATCTCTGGGTCGCCAGTACTCGGACGGGGCCTTATACTGCTCGACAAGCGGGCGTGCAGATTACGCCTCGGTTGACGATTAATACCGGTGGCGACAATCAGATGTATTTGGCTTGCAATCTCGATATGCCGGACAGCAGGGTGGCAGCGCTGAATGCGGCATTGGTAAAGATGAAGATTGATGGGGCGTATCTAAGAATTTTGAATAAGTACCGGTAGCGATCTGGCTTGCGAGATTGGGTAATAAAGTGCTGCAGATAATCGCGGTAATTCTTAAGTTTCATTGGCTAATTAATTAGTCATGCTATTTATTTAAATGGAAGTAAATTTTTTATCAACCAGTTTTTATTCAGCGGAGTGCCTAACTAATTATAACGATCAATCGTAAACTACAATTACTGGCGCTCGGTATAGTCCTATGTTTGGGATTGAGTTTGGTTGTCGCTATTATCGGCCTGAGTAAGCTACAAACCTCAAGTGTGAATAGCGCGATACGTGCAGTCTAGTTACAAGGGCTTACCGAGATAAAAGCCAGCGCTTTTTCGACGATTCAGCTCGACGGCTTCGTCGACGACGTGTTTCCGCATCCAAATATTGAGCCGGCCAAGACCGTGGGGAAAATCGGCTACGTGGTGCGGTATGCACCCTGGGAGTGGATTCTGGCAACCGATGCGTATGTGGACGATATCGACGACGCTTTTATGAAATCGCTTTATACGGCAGGCGGTGTGTTTATCGCGACCGCGCTGTTGTTGGCAGCTCTGACCAGCACCATCAATCACGGTATCGCGCGCATCCTCGGCGGCGATCCCGATTATGCCGCGCCGGTGGCGGACGCCATTGCCTCGGGCAATTTGGATCTAAGCATAGAAACCCGCGCGGGCGACACGCGAAGCCTGGTGCGTGCCATGGAGCGCATGCGTAGCGCGCTGACTCATACTATCGGCCAGATTAAAAGCGCGACTCACAATGACCAGATCAATCTCGCCATTACTCAAATGGATAGCGTAACTCAACAAAACGCCGCCTTGGTCGAGCAAGCGGCTGCCGCCGCACAATCGCTGGAGGATCAGTCACGGGAATTGCAGGCGGCGGTAGCGATCTTTCAGGTGCAGGGAAGATAGGAATAGTCTGAAATGCCGTTTCTCCTAGGTCTTGAGAGGGATAGGTGAGCAACGGGACTGATAAAAAGCGTGGGGGTTTCGGCAGTGCTAGCGTTGAAGCTCGCCAGTACCTAAGCCGAGGTCCGCGATGAAAATCGTCGTTAGCGTCGAATTCATTACCGACTAGGGTGATGTAAGCTCGGGACCGTCAGCTTCCGCAACAATAGCGGCTCAATAATTGCCTACGGGAAACATTATCGGAAGAACAAGCCGATTTCGACGGCGATGGCGGAATCAGCGGTGAACCAGGTGATCAATACGCGCATGCGCAAACACCAGCACATGCGGTGGACGCCGCGTGGCGCTCATTTTCTGGACCCCGTCCGATGCGCAATGATCAACGGTGACCTGGCAGCCAAGCTTGCAGTCTATAGAGCGCACGCAGCCAAAGTCCTTGAACTCCTGCATCGGCCGAGCGATGCGTTTGATAGCCCGATGGTCCTGTTCGACCACATTGTTCAAATACTTGCTTGACGAATCGTGATGGGTGTCTCGTGCTCGGCATTCAGGGTATGAAGCGCGGCCAGATTAGAACCGCTTTTGTCGATGGTCACCGTCTCCGGCAAACCGTTCTGACCGATTGCTTTTTCAAAGAAACGCCGGGCAGCAACCTTGTCCCGCTTGGCTCTCAACAGAAAGTCGATGGTGTTGCCGGTCTTGTCCACCGCGCGATAAAGATATTTCCACGAGCCTTTGACCTTGATATAGCTCTTGTCCATGCGCCAGCTCTTTCCCACTGGGCGCTTGTGCTTACGAAACGTTTTGTCGAACGACGGAACCAACTTGATGACCCATCGATGCACCGTCGAATGATCCACGCCAATGTTACGCTCAGCTATCATTTCCTCAAGATTGCGGAGACTTAGGGCGTAGGCTACATACCACCGCACGCACAGCAGCATGACATCCAGCGGATAGTGCAACCGCATCAGAATCTTGGCAATGCCGGCGGCAAAGGCCTTTCGTGGTGTCGCAGTCTTCTTCATTGTGAGCCGAAGCAAAGTTTTGGCAACCCGCACTCTACCCCGACATCGCTAATGCGACAAAACCGACTGTAATCCCGCCCAGGCGGAAGAGCGCACTAGCCTCTTCTATTCCTCTTCGCCCCAGTCGATGAAATCGTCCATGTAAGTCAGGTCGTGCCGGTCGTGCAGTGCGGTCAACGCGGTCCGTTGCGTCGGTGTCAGCGTCACCTTGAGTTGCGCCTGTACCGAGTCGCAGAAGGCATTCACATCGACCAGTTCCAGCGCCTGTCCGACCCGATCGTAGCTGGTGTTGGGCATTTTGTCCTCTTCCAGCTTGATCCAACCCACAACCATGTCGCGCGCGCCGACACGCTCGGTGGCAGGCATTGACTCAAGTACGTCTTCAATTTCCGCCAGACGTTGCACGTTGCGCGTCAGACGCGGGTCCGTCGCGCTGACGAAGGAGTCGGTGTGACAAGTATCGTAGACGGATTTCAAATCCGTCACCGCGCCCGGATAGTCGCCCAATTGTGTTTTAAACTCCTGAAACGACGCCGCTTTCAGTGCCTCGATCACCAGGCTTTCCCCACTTTCCCCTTCCCACCGCTGCTCGGTGTAACGCAACAGTGTCCGAATTTGACCCATGGGCAACACTGCGAGGCTCTGGTTCTTACATCGATTTAGTATCTGCGTATGCCCTTGCAGGCGAGGCGCATAGGTTTTGGGTACGGCGCCCCCAAACAAGTCCAGACCATGCAGCGGATTCAGGACCGACCGCAGGGTTTTGTCGCGGAGGGCCAGCGGCTTGACGATTGCGTCTTGCACCGTCCCGGGAAGCTGCCGAAACCGTGTCAGGGTTTCCGGGTCACCGTGCGCCTGGTTCGCTGCCGTGGCGTGCGCGGCAAGCAGCGCCTCAGTGCGGGTTCGTGCCGCCGGCGATAGCCCTGCCGGCAGCGTAACCTCGAACGGCCGGCGCTCATACTCCTTGAGAAAGCCGCCGTAGGAGCTCGCCCGCAGATTCCATGTGGTGAGTGCGGTGCGTGGGCCGCCCTCCGGCGCGACTGCGTTGGCCAGAACGGTGAGGCGCTTCACTCCGGCCTCGAGAGCGGCATACAGCACCGAGTTGCTTGGCTGGTACTCGGAGGTCGGATGGGCCACCTGAACTTGCACAGCGGTCACCGGGGTAGACGGTATTACTCCGGGCTTGCCAAGATCATACGTTTTAGTGAATGCTGCGGCGTTGTCGCCCATCCAAGTGACAAATCCGCGCGGGGCCCGTAACGCATTCTGTGGACCCGCGCCCAGGCCCAGCTCGACCAGCTGCGCTTTGACCAAGGTCTGCTCGGTGCCGCGCATGTGCCGCAGCAGCGACGCATCAACCGGCGAGATCCACTCATCAAGTTTTGCCAACAGGGCCTGCGCACTGCTTAGCTGCTTCCCTTCGGGGCGTGGATCCGACTGCTGATACGCCTGAAACAACGCCGCCGCGTAGGGGTCGCGCGGCGGGTACTTGCCGCGGATGGTCTCAACGCCCCCAGTGTAAATCTCACCCCAGACCCCGGCCTCGCCGCATTCACTCACATCGCTGTGCTTCAGTATCATGCCTAAGAACACGCGCATGTTGCCTTGTATGTGGGACGATGCTTTGGTATCCGCGACGCACGGCGCACTCAAGTGCTGCGGTAGCAAGCGCAGTTCACTGAGGCTCAGCGGCAGGCATTGCCGCGCGTCGGCCAGCCCGTTGATCAGCGCCTCCAGCACGTCGCGCGGCGCCGCGCTCAAACGCGCCAGCGTCGTGCCGTGCTGCTTCGCCAAGTCCTGGAGCGGGGTGTCGGCGAGCGTGCCTAAGCTCCACAGTATCTCCCGCAAACAGTCGTCCGATGGACCCTTCGGCCAGGGCGCACCGAGCGCAAGTTGGGCCACGGGCACGCCATTTTTTTCGAGGTGCGCGACCAAGGCGGGCGCCGCAGCGCGCTGCGTGTGAACCAGCGCAAGTCGGGTGCCATCGACCCACTCCTGGTTCGTAGGCGGGACGCCGAAGTGCAGGTCCAGACGCGAGTCGGGGTTGGCAGAATCCAGGGTCATGCGGCGTATCGTGCCGGCGTCGTGAGGTACGGGTGCCGTCGGCGTGCAAGCCCTGAGCCGTGTGTGTAGTTCTACCGTCCACCTTCGTCGTCACCAAGTCTTCGAAAGTGCTCAGCTTAAATACCGCGTCCAACGTCGCGCGCTCGGTGGAGCTCAGCGGCATACTAAGCGGAGCTAGAAGGATCGGGGCCAGCCCCGAAAGATTGATGCTGGCCGGCAATGCCGCGGGCTCAGTCGGCGCGTCCGACACCGGCTGTTTGTACGGCCCGAACTCGATTTTCACTTGGCGCATAGATGCGCCGGTACGCAAGTCATTCACCACCACACTATTCCCGCCACTCGGGAGCCGACGTACAACTGTCATGACATCGGCCGTAGCAGCAGGATCTGCGCGACGCGCGGCTGCGGACACACCCCGCACCCCGAATTCCGGGCAGTCTGGCGTGAAATTTGGACCATTCTTCAAATCCACGACGACTACCTGGTTCATGCCGCGCTCAAGTAATTCGGCCTGAGCTGGCAGCAACGGACTCAAAGTTGGGCCTAACACATCCGACAAAACGGACGGATGGAGCGTGCCGTCGGGGAGCAGGAACACCATCTGCGAGACGACCTGCACCGCGCTCTGAGCAACGGGGCGCAGGGCAGGCGCAAACGGCAGTTGGGCCGGCAGCGATGCGTCGCTGCGGCGCTTACGGTTGGTTAGTGCGCTCAGTTGTCCCGACACGACAGGGCGGCGGTTACCCGAGGCGGACGGTGAAGTCGGCGAAGTCGGCGTGGCAGCGGGCGCGGTGCCGTTGAAGAAAGCCGGGGGCGGCGGTACAGGGTTGGCGTCGAGCTTGGACTTTGGCACGGCGGATTCCGAAATCGCAAACCTTACCGGGTTACACGTGGCTCCGCGCCGTCGGACCCGAAGCCGCGGTGATATCGGCGAAAGACTAAACGGCCCATCGATTGCAGCCCGGACGCACCGCCGTTGTGCTCTAGGGACCGTGGCGACGATGGGCATCATCATGATCTGGACCAGTGCCATCTTTTGCAATGGAATATTTTCACTAGGCGAATGACGATTTTCGTCGCACACCTCGGCATAGACACCAGCATGATCCGGTTCTGGGGTTTTGTCGCATTAGCGATGTCGGGGTAGAGGGTTCTGTCGCGATAACGAGATGGGGTAAGATCTTTGGATGAAAAATCTGTCAAAAGCCCCGGTGAAGAAGGAGCGGATTTCGCGCAAGACGTTGCCGCCGGGCCTAACCACAGTTATGAAACGGCTGCACTTCCCGCTGGACGTGATCTTGAGATGTGTGCGCTGGTACGTGGCGTATTCGCTGAGTCTGCGTGATCTCGAAGAGATGATTGCGGAACACGGTATTGAGGTCGATCACTCGACCGTGCACCGATGGGTTATCAAGCGGGTGCCGCTGTTCGAGAAATTTTTTCGCCAGCTTAAACGTCTGGTTGGCAAGAGCTGGCGGATGGACGAGATGTATATCAAGGTGCAGGGGCAGTGGACGTAGAAGTATCTATATCGGGCGCTGGACAAAAGTGGCTCGAATCTGGTGGCCCTTCAGGCGATCAATGCCGAACGGAAAACACCGATCAAGATTCGGCAATGCAAGTACTTGAACAACATTGTGGAGCAGGATCACCGGGCCATCAAACGGATCGCGAAACCGATGTTGGATTTCAAGGATTTTCGGTGTGCGCGCATCATTTTGTCCGGCATCGAGGTCGTGCACATGATTCGGAAAGGACAGATGCAGGTGAAAAAAGACACCGACCCGTCAGCCGCCGCCCAGTTCCACTCGCTGGTTATGTAAGTGATCCTGACGATATCGATCAGACTCATCCGTCCTCCGTTATCGCGACAGAACCCGCTTTTTAACAGTCCCGTATTAAGTGAACCTTCGCCAGTTGGCGAAATTTCAGCATCGTGCTAGATAATCCATTTTTCTCGAATACAAGGGAATTCACCTAGAACAAAGAATCTACCAATTACCGATCAATAAGGTGGTTGTATGGACACCTTCATCATTGAATCTTGACCTCATCTCCTTCCATGACTTCACAATGCGAGTATTAGCGCTTGCATTTGATGAAAAAATTAAGGTAATTAACACAGGCAAGAAAAGGATCGCAGGATGCGAATTATGGAATCTAATTGAGTTCGAGCGAATCGCGTGAGTTCAACGAGGCAGGGCGTTAAGAATTGGGCCGACTCGACGTCCCTTCGAATACGCTGCCGCCGATCGTGCAAATGGGTGCCACTGCCTTTCGTGGCCGAACCGGCACAGGAATAATTAAAAAATTTCGGATTGCAATTAAACTGGCATAAAATTCAAAGATGCAAGATTCGGGTGGTCGTAACAAGAGTTCTGCCTACGGTGTATAACATGGTTGATGGGCGGGCGATGTTGAGAACCTACTTCGAAGGAACGTGATGGAACACAAAAAATGGCGCTGGCTGGCCATTCATATGATCTGACCTCGGCGCCGTGACAGCGCCATGACTGACTTCTTTCGATCTTCTCGGTCACTGCGGCGGGTTCTGATTCTGCCAT
>Ga0302178_10002958_pt1 | contig 13087 bp, 9 predicted proteins | sample I_Palsa_E1_3_FD_198790 | JGI IMG/M metagenome (GOLD analysis project Ga0302178, IMG submission 198790) | Peat permafrost microbial communities from Stordalen Mire near Abisko, Sweden - I_Palsa_E1_3 | ecosystem: Environmental > Terrestrial > Soil > Palsa > Peat permafrost | place: Sweden: Abisko... | reverse complement strand
TGGTTCTCGTCCGCTACACTCGCGATTCACCGACCGCGTGGTCGGGATATAAAAATCGTAAAATCGCGCCAGTGAACAAAACACATTTACGGGGCATATCAATGAAGTTGGCTTTACGCTGGATCTCGACGGCGGCATTCGTCGCGAGCATGTCCACAGTAGTCAGTACGCAGGCTTTCGCGGACGTGAAGATTGGCGTGACGTTATCCGCCACTGGCCCGGCTGCATCGCTGGGAATTCCGGAAAAGAACACCATTGCTCTGCTGCCGAAAGAGATCGCCGGGCAAAAGGTGGATTACATCGTGCTTGACGACGCGACCGATTCCACACAAGCCATCAAGAACGCCCGCAAGTTGACGAGTGAAGATCACGTGGATGCCTTGATTGGTTCCACGGTGGTCCCGAATTCGCTCGCAATGATCGATGTGGCGTCCGAGACCTCAACACCCATGATCTCGATGGCTGCGGCGGCCACGATCGTCGAACCGATGGATGCAAAACGCGCGTGGGTATTCAAGACGCCGCAGAACGACATCCTGATGGCCACCGCTATTGCGCAGCATATGTCGAATCATGGCGTGAAGTCGGTGGCGTTTATCGGTTTCAGCGACGCCTACGGCGAAAGCTGGTTCAAGGAATTCACCAAAGCAGCAGACCTCGCGAAGATCAAGGTGGTCGCTAATGAACGGTTCGCGCGCAACGATACATCGGTGACAGGGCAGGTTCTCAAAGCCATGTCGCAGAATCCCGATGCCGTGCTGATCGCGGGCGCTGGAACACCGGCCGCGTTGCCGCAAAAGACGCTGAAAGAGCGGGGCTACAAGGGCAAGATCTATCAGACGCATGGCGTAGCGAACAACGATTTCCTGCGCGTGTGCGGCAAGGATTGCGAAGGCACATTCTTGCCGGCTGGGCCGTTGCTGGTTGCCGCGCAGTTGCCCGATTCGAACCCCGTGAAGAAGGCCGCGCTGACTTATAAGCAGGCTTACGAAAGTGCTTACGGCGCGGGTTCCGTGTCCACGTTCGGCGGTCACGCTTGGGACGCGGGCCTGTTGCTGCAACGGGCCATTCCGATCGCGTTGAAGAAGGGGCAGCCGGGCTCGCAGGCGTTTCGTGAAGCGTTGCGCGCAGCTATCGAGAGCACCAAGGATTTGCCCGGTTCGCACGGAATCTTCAACATGAGCGCGAACGATCACTCAGGACTCGATCAGCGCGCGCGCGTGATGGTGGAGATCGTAGGCGGGCAGTGGAAGCTCGCCAAAGACTGACGGGAACCCAAACGACGATATGAACCGATCCAAGGCGCGTTGCTTCGAACGCGCCTTTTTTTCGAAGGTTATCGATTGGGTGTTTCAGATGGGCTCGGCAGCGCAGGCCTCATGGCTCACGCTGAGGGAAAACGAGCCTAGGCACGGGCAATGACCGAAAATAGATTGAGCAGCAATTAATGAGCAGCAGTTAATGAGCGGCAGTTAAAGAGCGGCAGTTAAAGAGCGGCAAATAAGCCAAGACCGCACGACAAAGATTCATAACAACTCGCAGTAGCGTACAAGGCGTGCGCGATGGCATAGCGTCTGGAGACGATGCAATGAAAAAGACCAACCCGTGGAAGTGGCAGGGACGGCTGACGAGCGCGACGCTCGGCGTGGCACTCGCCCTTAGCGCCGGCGCGGCGTTCGCGCAGGTGAAGATTGGGGTGACGTTATCGGCGACAGGGCCGGCGGCATCGCTTGGGATTCCCGAGAAAAATACAATCGCGTTGTTGCCGAAGGAGATTGGCGGAAAGACGGTCGAGTACATCGTGCTCGACGACGGTTCCGACACCAGCCGCGCTGTGCAGAACACGCGCAAGTTGATCGACGAAGATCATGTCGACGCTATCGTGGGCTCGACCGTGACGCCGAACTCGCTTGCCATGCTTGACGCCGCCAGCCAGAGCAAGACGCCAATGATTTCGATGGCCGCCTCCGCCGCGATCATCTCGCCAATGGACGCCAAGCGCGCGTGGGCGTTCAAGACGCCGCAGAACGACAGCCTGATGGCCGACGCGATTGCTGAATATATGGAGAAGCATGGCGTCAAGACGGTTGGCTTCATCGGCTTTGCAGATGCGTACGGCGACGGCTGGTATAGCGTGTTCAACACCGCTGCGGCCGCGCACAACCTGAAGATTGTCACGAACGAGCGCTTCGCCCGCACCGATACCTCGGTCACCGGCCAGGTGCTCAAGACCATGAGCGCAAATCCGGATGCGGTGTTGATCGCGGGAGCAGGCACGCCCTCGGCGTTGCCCGCCAAGGCACTGAAGGAGCGCGGCTATAAGGGCAAGGTCTATCAGACGCACGGTGTGGCGAACAATGACTTCCTGCGCGTGTGCGGCAAGGATTGCGATGGCGAATTGTTGCCGGCGGGGCCCATCCTGGTCACGGATCAATTGCCGGACAGCAACCCCGTGAAGAAGTCGTCGCAGGCTTATAAGACGGCCTATGAGAAGGCCTACGGCGCAGGGTCGGTATCCACGTTTGGCGGCCACGCATGGGACGCCGGGCACATGCTGGAGCAAGCCATTCCCGAAGCGCTCAAGACGGCTCAGCCGGGCACCGAAGCCTTTCGTGCAGCGCTGCGTACTGCGCTGGAGAACGTGAAGGACCTGCCGCTCGCGCACGGTGTGATGAACACGACGCCGACCGATCACAATGGTCTCGACAAGCGCGCCCGCGTGATGGTGCAGATTGTTGACGGCAAGTGGAAGCTGCAGACCGACTAGCTGTGACAGGGACCGCTTGCGCGCCGGCAATTTGGCGCGTTAGCGTTCCAATGTTCAACGCGCCGGGGTTTCAACCATGGCCTGAGGCTGCGTTTTCCCGCAGCACCAGGCCATGTTTTCGATGGGCTGATCCGGCAGCCCCAGTAGCAGGATGCTCCTAAAGAGGACGTATGGACTTATCGATTGCGGCGATTCTCGCGCAAGACGGCATCACCACGGGCGCGATCTACGCATTGCTCGCGCTCGCGCTGGTCCTCGTGTTCTCGGTGACGCGTGTCATCTTCATTCCGCAGGGCGAATTCGTCGCGTACGGCGCGCTGACGCTGGCTGCGCTGCAAACGCAGAAGCTGCCGGCCACGTGCTGGCTGCTGATTGCCATGGGCGTGGGGTGCTTCGTCGCGGAGATCGCGGGCATGGTGCGGCATCCATCGCGACGCCGGCAGATAGGGCGCACGGTTGCCGTGCTGGCGGGCAAATACCTGCTGTTCCCGGTGGCCGTTTATGCGCTGACGCAAAGCGTGCTGATGCAGCCGCTGCCCATGATCCTGCAAGTCGCGCTGGCGCTGCTGATCGTGATACCGATGGGTCCGTTCGTCTATCGGTTGGCTTACGAGCCGATTGCCGAAGCCAGCACGCTGCTGCTGCTGATCGTGGCCGTCGCCGTTCATTTCGCGATGGTCGGCCTCGGTCTTGTGATGTTCGGCGCGGAAGGCTCGCGCACAAATGCTTTCTCCGACGCTACCTTCAACCTCGGTGGCGTTTCTATCTCTGGGCAGAGTCTGTGGGTGGTCGGGACGGCCGCGGTGCTGATCGTTGCGCTGTATCTGTACTTCGACCGCACAATCTCCGGCAAGGCGCTGCGCGCGACCTCGGTGAACCGGCTTGGCGCGCGCCTGGTGGGCATCGGCACGACGCAGGCTGGACGGCTTGCCTTCACGCTCGCGGCCGGCCTGGGCGCGCTCTGCGGCGTGCTGGTGGCCCCAATCACGACCATCTACTACGACTCGGGCTTCCTGATCGGCCTGAAGGGCTTCGTTGGTGCGATCGTGGGCGGCTTGGTGAGTTATCCGCTGGCCGCGGCGGGTTCGCTGCTGGTCGGGCTGCTTGAATCGTATTCCTCGTTCTGGGCGAGCGCGTACAAAGAGGTGATCGTCTTCACGCTGATCATTCCGGTGCTGCTGTGGCGGAGTCTGGCAAGCCCGCATTCGGACGAAGACGAGGAGTGACGCGATGAAATTCGTCATGCGAAACAAGTTTTTCTGGGTATTCCTGCTGGTCGTGTTCGCGCTGCCGGTGCTGCCGCATCCGGTCCGTACGCCCGAGTACTGGATCACGCTGCTGAACTACATCGGGTTGTATTCCATTGTCGCTATCGGGCTCGTGCTGCTGACGGGTATTGGCGGGATGACGAGCTTCGGACAAGCGGCGTTCGTGGGTGTAGGCGCTTATTCAACGGCCTACCTGACGACGCAGTTCGGTGTGTCGCCGTGGCTTGCGTTGATAGTGGGCGTGGTGCTGACGGCGCTGATCGCGCTGCTGCTCGGGATGGTCACCATGCGACTGTCTGGCCACTTCCTGCCGCTCGGGACAATCGCGTGGGGGCTGTCGCTGTTCTTCCTGTTTGGGAACCTCGAATTCCTCGGCAAATACGATGGCATCAACGGCATTCCGGTGCTCAACCTGTTCGGCTGGCATCTCGAATCCGGGCGGTCGATTTATTACCTGATCTGGGTCGTCGTGTTGCTCTCGGTGGTATCTGTTCAGAATCTGCTTAATAGCCGGCCGGGGCGGGCGATTCGGGCGCTGCGCGGTGGCGGCACGATGGCCGAAGCCATGGGCGTGAACACCGCGTGGATGCGTGTGGTGATCTTCGTCTACGCAGCCGTGCTGGCCGCGATTTCAGGTTTCCTGTATGCGCATTTGCAGCGTGCCGTGAATCCGACGCCATTTGGCTTGAATCACGGCATCGAGTTCCTTTTCATGGCTGTCGTTGGGGGCGTATCGCACGTCTGGGGTGCGGTGTTGGGCGCGACAATCCTCACCGTTCTGCAGGACTATCTGCAGACCTTGCTGCCTAAGCTGCTTGGCTCTAACGGCAATTTCGAGATCATCGTGTTCGGGATATTGATGGTCTTGCTGCTCCAATACGCACGGCAAGGAGTGTGGCCGTTCGTCGCCCGGCTCTTTCCCAGCGGCCCGCGCGCCCGCGCTCCTGAGCACGCGGACGCGCTGCCGCAACGTCCAAAGCCAATCATCGGCGAGCCTTTGCTGGTCGTCGATAAGGCTCGCAAGGAGTTCGGCGGTCTAGTCGCTGTCAACGACGTCAGCTTCCAAGTGAAGGCGGGCGAGATCATCGGTTTGATCGGACCGAACGGTGCGGGGAAATCGACGACATTCAACCTGGTCACCGGAGTCCTGCAAGCCACGAGCGGCTCGATCACCTTTCAGGGTGAGCGCATCGATGCACTGACTTCACGTGAAATCGTCAAGCGCGGTATTGGGCGGACGTTCCAGCACGTGCGGTTGTTATCGGGAATGACGGTTCTGGAGAATGTCGCGATCGGTGCGCACTTGCGGGGAAAGACGGGTGTGTGGCGCAGCGTCGCCCGCCTGAACGCAGCGGAAGAGGGGCGGTTGATGGCGGAAGCGGCAAAACAGATCAAGCGCGTGGGTCTGGAAAAGCATCTCTACGATGAAGCCGGCAGTTTGGCACTGGGGCAACAACGCATTCTGGAAATTGCCCGAGCGCTATGCTGCGATCCGACTTTGCTATTACTCGACGAGCCCGCAGCCGGTTTGCGCTATCAGGAGAAGCAGCAGTTGGCAGAGTTGCTGCGACGCCTGAAAGACGAGGGGATGAGCATCCTGCTGGTGGAACATGACATGGATTTCGTGATGAATCTGACTGACCGGTTAGTGGTGATGGAGTTTGGAACCCGAATTGCCGAAGGATTGCCTGAGGATGTCCAAAAGGACCCGGCGGTGTTGGAAGCTTATCTGGGCGGGGTGGACTGATGGCCGATGCAATTCTTCAAGTCGCCGATTTGTCCGTCCGCTACGGCAAGGTAGAGGCGCTCCACGGCGGCAAGATCACCGTTGGCTCGGGCCAGATCGTTTCCGTTATTGGGCCTAACGGCGCGGGCAAATCCACTTTGCTCAATGCCATCATGGGCGCGCTTCCGTCCACGGGCTATGCGAAGGGAACAGTTCTGTATCGGGGCGAGGATATCTCAGCGCTGGCAATCGAAAAGCGTGTTTCACGTGGAATGTGTCTTGTGCCGGAAAAGCGTGAGCTGTTCGCGAGTATGAGCGTGGAAGACAACCTGGTTTTGGGTGCGTATCGGCGAAAGCGCGCTGGCGAGCGCAATTTCCTCGATCAACTCGATCATGTGTTCGATTTGTTTCCGCGCCTGAAGGAGCGCAGGAACCAGGCCGCTGGGACGTTGTCGGGCGGGGAGCGGCAGATGCTCGCAGTCAGCCGTGCACTCATGGGTAAGCCCGATTTGTTGATGCTGGATGAACCTAGCCTCGGCCTAGCACCGTTAATCGTGAAAGAGATCTTCCATATCATCAGTGCGTTGCGGCAGACAGGGGTCGCTACGTTACTCATCGAGCAAAATGCCCGGGCAGCGTTGCAGATATCTGATTACGGGTACGTGCTTGAAACGGGCGAGTTTGCGATGGAAGGTGTTGCTAGCGAACTGGCTCACGACCCGAAGGTTATTGAAACGTACTTGGGATTGGCGAAGAAAGTCGCATAGCGTCGTTACCGGCTAGTGATATTCGATGGCGTGTTTCACGTGAAACATGCCATTTTTTTTTGCATTGAGTGTTTCTAGCGGCTTTCCTTTCCGCTTGGAGATCAAAGTCGGCTAAAGGCCCAGCGGATAGGTGACCGAAGATCCTCGCTCCAGCAAATTTCGATCGCATGTTTCACGTGAAACATGCGATTTTTTCGTATGAGCTGTTTGGCCTGGATCGTGGCAAAAGCTAACCGGCTATAATTCTTCGATATCTCTTTCGAAGGTCCGCCACATCGCGCGGGAACCCATGCTTTATCCAACTGAATTCGATGTGATCGTCGTCGGCGGCGGTCACGCTGGAACTGAAGCCGCTCTGGCCTCAGCTCGAGCAGGTGCGGCTACGCTTTTGTTGACCCATAACATCGAAACGCTAGGCCAAATGAGTTGCAATCCCTCGATCGGTGGGATTGGGAAGGGCCATTTGGTCAAGGAAATCGATGCCTTAGGCGGTGCAATGGCCGCGGCAACCGATGAAGCGGGCATCCAGTTTCGGATTTTGAACTCATCAAAGGGTCCCGCTGTTCGGGCCACGCGGGCGCAAGCAGATCGCGTCCTGTACAAGCAGGCGATTCGGCATCGGCTCGAAAACCAGCCGAACCTTTGGTTGTTCCAGCAGGCCGTGGACGATTTGATCGTCGAAGGCGACCGTGTTGTGGGCGCTGTGACCCAGGTCGGCGTGAAATTCCGTGCGAAAGCGGTCGTGTTGACGGCTGGGACTTTCCTCGACGGAAAAATTCACGTGGGTTTGAATAACTACACGGGCGGTAGGGCAGGTGATCCGGCGGCCGTGTCATTGTCCGCACGGCTTAAGGAGCTTCAACTTCCGCAAGGTCGATTGAAAACGGGCACTCCGCCGCGGATTGATGGCCGGACCATCGACTATTCGAAGCTCGAAGAGCAGCCTGGTGATCTCGATCCGGTCCCCGTGTTCTCTTTTCTCGGACGCGTTGAACAGCATCCGCGACAAGTGCCGTGCTGGGTGACGCACACCAATGAGCGCACGCACGACATCATTCGGGCCGGCCTTGATCGTTCGCCGATGTACACCGGCGTTATCGAAGGCGTCGGGCCGCGCTATTGCCCGTCGATTGAAGACAAGATTCACCGATTTGCCTCCAAGGACTCGCATCAGATCTTTCTGGAGCCGGAAGGGCTGACGACGAACGAGTTCTATCCGAACGGCATTTCTACGAGCTTGCCATTCGATGTTCAACTCGAGTTGGTCCGTTCAATGAAGGGTTTGGAGCACGCGCATATTCTGCGGCCAGGCTACGCGATCGAATACGATTACTTCGATCCGCGGGCGCTGAAGGCATCGCTGGAAACCAAGGCGATTGGCGGTCTGTTCTTCGCTGGACAGATCAATGGCACAACCGGATACGAGGAAGCCGCTGCACAGGGCTTGCTCGCGGGTCTCAACGCGGCGCTGCAAGTCAGTGGGAAGGATGCGTGGTGCCCTCGCCGTGACGAAGCCTATCTGGGCGTGTTGGTAGACGATCTGGTTACGCAAGGGGTGTCGGAGCCGTATCGGATGTTCACTAGCCGCGCGGAATATCGCTTGTCACTGCGTGAAGACAACGCCGATATGCGCTTGACTGAGGCGGGCAGGGCACTGGGCATAGTGGATGATGCCCGCTGGAACGTGTTCAACGAAAAGCGTGATGCTGTTTCACGTGAAACACAGCGCCTGAAATCGACTTGGGTTAACCCTAAAACGTTGCCCGAAGAAGAAGCTATCGCGCTGCTCGGTAAGCCGATTGACCACGAATACAGCTTGGCGGATCTATTGCGGCGGCCGAGCGTCACCTATGCGGACGTTTGTGCACTGCGGAATCACACTTCCGGCCCGGCAGCACCGCTCGCGCAAGATCCGGTTCTGCTCGGCCAAATCGAAGAGCAGATCGAGATTGCGGTGAAATACCAGGGCTACATCGACCGCCAGGCTGGCGAGATTGAGCGCAATGGAACGCACGAGAATACGCGCTTGCCGGAAGCGTTCGACTACGCAGAAGTGCGTGGACTGTCCTTCGAGGCTCGTCAAAAACTCATTCAGCATCGGCCGGAGACGATTGGCCAAGCGTCGCGTATTCCGGGCGTTACGCCGGCCACCGTTTCCTTGCTCATGGTTCACCTCAAGCGGGCGATGGGCCGACGCGAAGGCGCTGCAGATCAGTCCGCAGCGGGAAATAGCAGGTCCGGGCGTGGCAGCGCTCGCTCCGTCTCGTGATGCAGCGTGAAGCCGGGGACGCCGGACTACAAAAGCTTCTAAACGAAGGAATCGAGCAGCTTGGCATGGCCGTCACGGACGCGCAGCGCCAGAAGTTGCTCGACTACGTGACCCTGCTGGGTAAGTGGAACGCGGTCTACAACCTGACTGCGATCCGCGATCCGCGCCAGATGCTGATTCAGCACATTCTGGATTCTCTCGCGATCATCCCGTTCATCACTCGCCGTACCGAGCCTCAGTCAGCGCTCGATGTTGGCTCAGGCGGCGGTTTGCCGGGCATTGTCATGGCGATCGTCCTGCCCGACTGGAAAGTCACGCTGAACGATATTGTTCACAAGAAAACAGCCTTCCAATCCCAGGCAAAATTGCAACTCGGCCTGACCAACTTATCGGTTGTGACAGGACGTGTCGAGAATCTGCACCCCGGCGTCGAAGTCCCAGGTCTTTTCGATGTAATCGTGTCCCGCGCGTTCGCAGAGCTCTCTGACTTCGTTACACTTGCGCGTCATCTGGTTGCTGGCAACGGCCGCATTTGGGCGATGAAAGGGATCAGGCCGGACGCGGAGATTGCTCGCCTTCCCGCCGACACGAAAGTCTGCTGTATCGAACGTCTCCGCGTGCCCATGCTCGACGCCGAGCGCCACCTGATCGAACTTGAAATCGGAGCGGCCCCACATTGAACACTGCAGTCGACATCTCACGCGCGCCTGAAATCCAGTCAGGAAAGAAGGGACACATCACGATGGCAAAAATCTTCTGCGTCGCTAACCAGAAGGGCGGCGTCGGAAAGACGACGACAGCAGTCAACCTCGCGGCGAGTCTGGCGGCGCTCGACCAGCGCGTCTTGCTGATCGATCTGGACCCGCAAGGCAACGCCACCATGGGAAGTGGCGTCGACAAAGCCGCCGTCGAGAACACTGTGTACGACGTATTGGTCAACGGGGTGACGGTACTCGAAGCGCGTACCCGTACGAACGCGGTCGCCTACGACGTCTTGCCGGCTAACCGCGAACTGGCGGGTGCAGAGGTGGAACTGGTCGGCGTGGAAAACCGCGAACGCGTGCTGCGTAAGGCTTTGACTGAAGTCGAAGCCGATTACGATTTCATCCTCATCGATTGCCCGCCGGCTTTGTCGTTACTCACGCTGAACGGTTTGTGCGCCGCGCACGGTGTGGTCATCCCGATGCAGTGCGAGTATTTCGCGCTGGAAGGCCTGTCGGACCTCGTCAACACGATCAAGCAGGTCCACGCGAATCTCAACCGTGACCTGAAGGTGATCGGATTGTTGCGCGTCATGTTCGATCCTCGCATTACGTTGCAGCAACAGGTATCGGATCAACTGAAACAGCATTTCGGTGACAAGCTCTTCGACGTCGTCATTCCTCGCAATGTCCGGCTGGCCGAAGCGCCCAGCTACGGTTTGCCGGGTGTCGTGTTTGACCGCGCATCGCGTGGCGCGCAGGCGTATATCCAGTTCGGCACGGAAATGATCGAGCGCGTACGCGCGCTTTAACGGACACAGCGTCAAGATGGCAGAACGAGGAAGCAAGATGAATGCAACGATGAAGAAGAAGGGCCTTGGGCGCGGTCTGGAGGCCCTGCTGGGCGGAAGCTCGGATATCACCGAGGCCGTGCGCAGCGAAGGCCTGCCGAATGTTCTACGCCTCGACTCGATGCAAGCCGGCAAGTATCAGCCGCGTACCCGAATGGACGAAGGCGCGCTGCAGGAACTCGCGGCCAGTATCCGGGCGCAGGGTGTGATGCAGCCGATTCTCGTGCGATCCATTGGCGGCGAGCGGTACGAAATCATTGCGGGCGAGCGGCGCTTCCGGGCGGCGAAATTGGCCGGCCTCGAAGAAGTGCCGGTGCTTGTGAAGAACGTACCGGATCAGGCCGCTGCGGCCATGGCGCTGATCGAAAACATTCAGCGTGAAGATTTGAATCCGTTGGAAGAGGCGCAGGGTATCCAGCGTTTGCTCGATGAATTCGATTTCACGCACGAGCAAGCGGCCGAATCGGTCGGGCGCTCGCGGAGTGCCGTATCGAATTTGCTGCGCCTGTTGAACCTGGCTACACCGGTGCAAACCATGCTGCTCGCCGGCGATCTCGACATGGGCCACGCCCGCGCGCTGCTTGCCGTCGATGCCGCCACGCAGATTCAGTTGGCCAACCAGGTGGTCAACAGGCGTATGTCCGTACGTGAGACTGAGAAGCTGGTTTCATCGACGACCAAGGAAGCGCCCGCTACGAAAGCGCGCGTCGCGCACGATGGCGGCCGCGACACGCGCAGGCTGGAAGAGGAATTGTCCGACCTGCTGTCAGCGAACGTGAAGATCAAGATGGGCGGGCGAGGGCGCGGGAAGTTGCAGATCGACTTCGGCGATCTCGATGCGCTGGAAGGCATTTTGGGACGGCTGCGTACCGGCGCCGTCAACGGCAAAACGGAAACCACGGACAACGTATCCGCAGCGCAGGCATAACCCGCGATGCAGTCACCCGCGGACTCCAAACGCTTCCCGATAAATCCTTTGGCGAAAGCGTGGGCGCTTGTCACCAAAGAACCCGTGCTGGCAATCCTGCTGGTCGCGCTCATTGCGCTGCAAGTGTTGCATCCCAAGCCGTGGGCGTCGTTACCCGCGTTGATCGACTGGCAGACCGTACTGACGCTTGCCGGCTTGCTGATGTTGACCAAGGCGGTGGAGTTGTCGGGCTTCCTGATGTGGATGGCGCACCGCGTTGTGCATCGAATTCACGGTGAACGCGGCCTGGCGTTTCTGCTGATCGGCCTTGCCGCAGTACTCTCGACCTTGCTCACCAACGACGTTGCACTGTTCGCCGTCGTGCCTTTGACGCTGTCGCTGCACAAACTCGCGCCACTTCCGATCAAGCGGCTGGTGATCTTCATCGCGATCGCTGTGAATGCGGGATCGATCCTGACGCCGCTCGGCAACCCGCAGAACCTGTTCCTCTGGCAGACGAGCGGCGTCTCCTTCGGCGGGTTCGTGTGGGCGTTGCTGCCGTTGTGCGCGGCGCTCATGGCGATGCTCTACGCACTGGCCGCGGCGATGTTCCACAACAAGCCGCTCGATCTTTCCAGCGATACCGAAGCACATTCCGTCGATATCCCGCTTTGCACGGTAGCGGGCATTGCATTCCTCGCATTCGTGGTTCTCGCCGACGCCCATCACGCCGGCATTGGTCTTGCCGCTGTCGCGGCGGGTTTCTTGTTGTGGCGACGTCAGGTCGTGCTGAAGATCGATTGGTTGCTGTTGCTGATTTTCGTGCTGATGTTCATTGTGCTTCGAAGCGTGGCCGCGTTGCCGTGGGTGCATCACGCAATAGCGAGTCTCGGCCTCGATTCACCACTCAAGGCTTACGCGGCCGGCGCCGTGTTGTCCCAGGGAATCAGCAACGTGCCGGCCGCGATCATGCTCGCCGAGTTTTCAAAAGACTGGCGAGCGCTGGCGTTCGGTGTGAGCGTGGGGGGATTTGGTATTGCGATTGGTTCGCTTGCCAATCTGATTGCGGTTCGGCTTTCAGGTGAACGCGGCATGTGGGGTCCGTTTCATCTCATCTCCATTCCATTCTGGATCGTCGCGGCGGCGGTGGGAGCCTGGCTCGTTTGATCAGATGAAAATGGTGCGGCGCACGCAATGTGATTTGTGTCCTGCTGAAAAACGACATGAAACCACCGCACATCTGGCGTTAATCAAACTCGTTGTCGGCACAAGTGAAATCTCCTTTCAGAGACGTGTTTTCAAGGCTCGTCCGCTTGTTTTTTGATGGCCCTAAGCTATTGAATCTGTGACAACAATCGCTTACAATCCCCCGGATTTATCAGCTTGGCGACTCCGAAAGCGCAACGTAAGTATGTGGTTGAATCCAGCCATGAAACCAATGGCAAAGAATGGCAAATGCGAACGGCAAATGCGCAGGCTGTAACTGACTTTAGTGAGATGTGTGATGGCGGTGCGAGAGCAGGATCGAGCGCCGGAAGGCGGGCAAGATGGGCGCGATTCACGCCCTGCCGCTGATTTGACCGGACACAAGTCGTCCGGTTCAACGCCGAACACCACTTCTTCTGGTCAGTCGCGCCACGCGTCGGAACATCCATTCGACGATTCGTGGGACGCTGAAGCACAAGATAACAAGACTGTTCCGCTAACGCGGGCAGAGGCGGAGACGCTGTTCGGTCCTGAAGTAAGTCGTTCCTCGCGTGTCACGCCGTTCAAGGTGGTGGCGGCGCAAATGGTTTTGTCCCTGTGTGCGACGTTGGCATGGTGGCTGTTC